>SMVB01345920.1_pt1 | contig 14394 bp, 13 predicted proteins | sample 2456461 | NCBI WGS metagenome assembly SMVB01 (sample SAMN11095934, study PRJNA526329) | marine sediment metagenome | biome: Marine sediment; feature: Surficial sediment; material: Deep marine sediment; isolation source: Hadal surficial sediment | place: Pacific Ocean | collected 2014-05 | depth... | reverse complement strand
GAAAGATGAAATAAAAAGGTTCTTCAGGCTCGCAACGATATTCGTGCAATTTGCCATCCTGAGCTCAGGATCGATCCTTGCCCAATCGGTAGCTGAGTTGTCCAGATCACCCATTCTGGGCCTTCATCAGGGGAATCAAACCTCCATACAGGTAAAGGGCAAGACAACCGGTACGGTTCGTGCTGTGTATCACGAAGTAAATGACTCTCAGGATACATTCAGCAATTGGACCCGGTTATCGTATGCGAACGATCTTACTGCAAATCTCGCACTTCAAGGGATAAAATATAACAGCAGTTATGAGTACCAGGTAGAGTTTGAAGATGGAAGCCATACAGAGTGGTTTTCTTTTACGACTTTTCCGGAGCAGTCACAGCCAGGTGAATTCAGTTTTGTTTTCTCCGCCTGTGTGAGAGATAAAAATGCTCCTCACCCTGTCTTTCAGTCTATTTATGATCGCTCGCCAACTTTTGTAGCCTTATTAGGTGATCAAATGTATGCTGATTATGACGGCGACATTAATTCCGGGCCTTCGGCTTCTGTATTAACGGGTCTGCGGGCCAAATATGATCGGAATTTCGATGAGTATTTTCAGACGATGAGCAGCCAGACCCCTGTTGTAGCTATCTGGGACGACCATGACTATGGCCAGGATAATGCTGACCGTACATACGGTTACAAAAATGAAACCAGGAAAGTATTCAAAGAGACATTTCCTGACTACCCGTTCCAGGTGGATGATGGCGGGCTTTATTATCAGTTTGCGGTCGCAGACGTCGATTTTTTTGTACTGGATACGCGCTGGTACAGGTCTCCCATGCAGACATCTGACGTGGAAGGGAAAACCATGTTGGGCGAAGAGCAACTGCTGTGGTTATTGACGGGCTTGAAGGAATCAACCGCGCCGTTCAAGATGATATTTTCGAGTGTTTCCTTCAATGATTACGGTGGTGACACGTCCTCAGGGAGAGGAGGATTCGACAGCTGGATGGGGTACAAATTCGAGCGCGACAATATCCTGACTTTTATCGAAGAGAATCAAATAGAGGGTGTACTGGTGTTTTCCGGTGACCAGCACTATCCCAGCGCCCATATCCTGAATTGGGAAACCCCACTGAATTCTTATTCCGAAACGGACACATCCATCGTCTATTCCCTGTCAGATATGAAGTCTGCAGTGTTCGATTTTTCAGCGTCCCCATTGCATTATACCCGCGCCTCAGGTCACCGGCTACAGGACGGGAATCAGGAAAACCCGTTGTACTCCTTTGAGGTGTTTCGAAAAGAGTGGTCTAACCGAGCGCTGACTTCTGTTTACGGGTTAGTCGAGGTTGACACAAAAAGTGATGTAAAAAGTGTCTCAGTGAAATTCTTCGAGCTGGAATCTGATGATTCGAACATGGTAGAACTTTACCGAATCACGGTTTTCAGAGACAACATGACTGAACTTTCGAATCAGCCTTCAGAGATTCCCCTCCAATACATCACTGCACAAAACTACCCGAATCCCTTCAGCGGGGCGACTGTTATCGAGTATTCGTTGCCTGAGGCCAGTGACGTTGAGCTCATAGTGTATGATGTGCTTGGTCAGGAGGTTGCTACTCTTGTGAGAGGATTTCAGGATACTGGTCTTCAGAGGGTCGAGTGGGACGGAAAGAGCGGCGAGGGCTCTGTTGTAGGGAGTGGCATCTATTTTTACAGAATAACTGCGTTTTCCAGTCGAAGATCAGGAAAATCATACGGCGTTACAAAACCCATGATATTTCTGAAATGAACAAGGCTGATCGACCCGGTCTCTTATATCAAAGGAATCTGATGAATAAAACGTTTTTCCGAATCTCCACTGCGATTATAATCCTGACTGTTTCAGGATGTGATAATCCGAACGAACTGTTCAGAGCGCCGGTCGTGGGCCTCGTTCAAGATAACCAGGTGCCTGTTTTAATTAAGGCTACAAATGCCGGCCAAGCACGCATCGAATACCAGAAGATTGATTCGAAAGATCGCGCGTTCACCGAGTGGAGTACACTTTCCGAAACAAACGACTTTTCGACCAACGTGCGCCTGAACAAAATCGATTCTGACACCGACTACAGGTATCGAGTCGAATTTGAGAGTGGGGGAATCTCCGAGTGGTACCAGTTCAAATCATTTCCCAATATGGGTGCTCCGGGTAAATTCAGTTTCGTGTTCTCGGCCTGTATGAGGGAGAAATACCTGGGGTTCAACATCTTTAAAGAAATCGAGCAGCTGTCACCGACATTCGTTGCGCTTCTAGGCGACCAGATGTACGGTGACTACGATGGTGATCTTAACACCCTGGAAAGTTATAACGCTAGCGATAGTCTGCGTAATACAATGCTCGCCGATGGTGAAATAGTGCTATCTGATAAAACAGTATTAGAAGCGTTTCGAAGTAAATACGATCGCGTTTTCGACGAGAACTACCAGCATATGGCGAGTCGTTTTCCACTGATGGCCACCTGGGATGACCATGACTTTGGCAAAGATAATTCCGATGGTTCCTATCCCTATAAAGACGAAGCAAGGAAGGTTTTCAACGAAAACTATCCGGCCTATCCATATGTGGACGAAGAAGGTGGGATTTATTATAAGTTCTCTGTTTCAGATATCGACATTTTTGTTTTGGATACACGATGGTACCGGGTACCCATGCAAACTGAAGATGGGAATGCAAAAAAAATGCTCGGAGATGAGCAGCTCGAATGGCTGCTCACGGGATTGAAAGAATCAGCGGCCAGTATCAAGATTGTTTTTTCAAGTGTCTCTTTGAATGACTACGGTGGAGATACTTCTTCTGGTAGATCAGGATATGACAGCTGGATGGGTTATCAGTTCGAACGGAGCAAGTTTCTGTCTTTTGTAGAGGAGAACGATATTCAAGGAGTCCTCGTGTTTTCCGGAGACCAACATTATCCCAGCGCGCATATTCTTAACTGGAACGAATCGTTGAACGCAGTATCGCAGTCTGAGAGGGCGATCGAATACTCCCTCAGCGATCTGGGTTCTGCTGTCTTCGATTTTTCCGCATCTCCGCTGAATTACAAAAAGGCGGCGGGGCATCCACTTCTTCCTGAAAACCAGGGGAATCCGGCCTTTTCTTTTGAACTCTTCAGACCAGATTGGGGAATGCCGAGAGAAACGGCGGAAGACGCACCTCTGGTTATCGGTTCAGTCTTTGGTCTGGCAGAAGTCGACACAGAAAGTTCACCCCGAAAAATTTCTGTCGCATTTTATGAATTAGACCCTGAAACGGACAAGATGGAAGTGATTTATAGGGTAGGAATTACCTTTTGATTATAACTCAGTCTCTAATATTCCCGGAGCGGTTCACAACAGTCGGTGGCTACGTGGCCCCGTCAATTCTTGATGGATGTGCTTATTGGATGGTCGATTATCACCTGTTACATTTTCGCTCTTTTGTCATAGATCATTCAGGGACCGTTCCCCGACTGAGTGCGTTCAAGAGCCCCCGTGTGTTCAGGGGGTAATTGTTTTTACGGAGTCTCGGAACTCCGTAGTGATTACCTTCGCTTTCTTTTAGACATTTCGTCGACTTCGAATATGGTTTGCAAACGAATAGCTTCGCTGATTGCGATCTTCTCACTGGTGCTGATGTCGGGACAGGTTTTCGCGCAGCAAAGGTCAGCGATTCAGATGGATGTTGACCATGCATCATTCTCTTATGACTCTACGGACTCCATGGTAGAGTTGTACTTAGCGTTTGAAGCGGCAACTCTGGTATATTTACCCGATTCGCTGGGATTCATAGCTGACGTGCCTGTGGAGGTAGCCGTTTTCAAATCCTCCGCACCTTCCATAGAAGGATCTCCCACAGATCCGGTATGGGAGGAATCGATCCCACTATCATTTGTCGTTCCCGATACCTCCGGGCTTGTTGAAGGTCAACATTTTCTGCATCAGATTCGGATGCTTATCGCTCCGGGCGAATACGAACTACGTGTCAGTATTGCGGAAGACGCGTCTACTGGTCGAAAATCGGTTGATCTTAGACGCGACGTTATGATTCCTGATTTCGGAAATAATCAATCGGTTTCCGTGTCTGATTTTACACTTGCGAGTTCCATTTCCGCGAGCCAGGATACAGATGATTTATTCTATAAGAACGGGTTGGTTATCAGACCGAACGCCAATCAACTTTTTGGCTCAGGGTTGAATAGTGTCTACTACTACGCAGAGGTATACGGTCTGAATTCAGTTCAGTCAACAACGGACAAGTACACTGTATTCGCGTACGTTTCTGAGGCGAATACGCCTCAACCCATGGGAGATCTCCAGAGCAGGAAAAGTCGCGACATTCGCACACCCGATGTTGTCGTAGGATCGTTCAACATATCTGAACTCACGAGCGGATCTTATTTTCTTCGTATTGCCATCCTTGATGAGGGCAATCAGGCCGTGGCCGAACAGTCCAAAAAGTTTTTCGTTTATAATCCATTTGTTGAGCGAGCTGCACCGGTTGTAATGACTGACATCTCTTTTGACGGTAGTCGATACGCCGCTCTGACAGATGAAGAGGTGGAACTCGAACAGAAACTGATCGATATTATCGGGACATCGACCGAACGCCGCCGTGCCCGATCAATTTCAGATCCCGAAGAAAAAAGAAGAGCGATCATGGATTTTTGGACAGTCCGGGATCCGAGTCCTTCGTCGCCGATAAATGAATACGAAGAAAATTTTCGTGCGCGCGTACAATACGCTAACGACAGATATACTACCAGTTTCGAAGAGGGCTGGGATACAGACAGGGGCCGCGTATTGATAAAATATGGAACGCCTTCCAATATCGATCCACATTTGTATGAGCGGGATCTGAAATCATACGAGATCTGGGAATACAATAATATTCCGGGCGAAGGTCAGGCCATTTTTATCTTCGGAGATCTGAATCAGTTTGGTATGTTCGAACTGTTACATTCGTCAGTCACAGGCGAACGACGGAATCCGAATTGGATGGCGGATCTGCGGAATTAGCCTGACGTCCGACCGCTTCGTTTTCCCAGCCACTCTCTCGCCCATTTTATCCCCACAACTGAGTCCACTCTCATTTCCATGGATTCTGCCCGAATCGAAAACATTTCCGACCACTCTGGTAAAACCGTTACTCTAAAAGGGTGGCTGTATAACAAGCGTGGTTCCAAAAGTCTTAATTTCCTGGTCCTGCGTGACGGCACCGGGCTCATTCAGTGCGTTGTGAACCAAGCGGATGTGGACGAATCGTCGTGGGAGGCGGCTGAGGCCTGTTCACAGGAGTCGTCGATATCTGTTACCGGTCTGGTGAGTGCTGACGAGCGCCAGACGAGTGGATTCGAGATTCAAGTTACCGGTATGACGCTGATCGGCAACTCTGAAGATTATCCCATTACGCCCAAAGAACACGGCGTTGACTTCCTCATGAACCACCGCCATTTGTGGTTACGGAGTCAGCGGCAATGGGCCATTATGCGCGTAAGGAATCGCGTGATTATGGCGATACACGAATTTTTTCAGGAGCGTGGATTCCTCCAGATGGACGCACCTATCCTGACGGGGACAGCAGTGGAGGGTACGTCCACGCTCTTTGAGATGGACTACTTTGATACCAAAGCTTATCTGACCCAGAGTGGGCAGCTTCATGGCGAAGCCATGGCAATGGCTTTCGGAAAGATCTATACGTTCGGACCTACCTTCCGCGCCGAGAAATCTAAGACCCGGCGCCATCTGACCGAGTTCTGGATGATTGAGCCTGAGATGGCCTTTTATGATCTGGACATGAACATGGATCTGGCAGAAGCGATGTTGCAGAGCATCGTTCGGTCAGCATTGGAGAAATGTCAAACTGAGCTGAAAATTTTGGGCAGAGATCTGCGCCCACTTGAAAACGTCGGAAAGGCTTTCCCACGGATTTCGTATGACGAGGCCGTAGCATTATTGCACAGCGATGAGACAACGAAAATGTTTGACGACAAACTTGCAGCGATCGCGGATGAAAAAATTGCGTTGTCGGCTGAACGGGAAGACGATCAAAAACGAAAAGGTCAGGCTAAGAAAGGCGAGAAGCGCCGTATTGATGCGCGGGAGATTCAGATCCAGCGACGATTATCTGAAATTGAGGAAGAGCTCAGAAATTTTCCCCAATGGAAAGAATCAGCGGCAAGTTTTGAGTGGGGAACAGACTTTGGCGGCAGCGACGAAACGGTAATTACATGGCATTTCGACGGGCCAATTATCGTGCATAGATTTCCGCACGGTTTCAAAGCTTTCTATATGAAGAGGGATCCGGATGATGACCGGCTGGCTCTCGGAATGGACGTTTTGGCCCCCGAAGGGTACGGCGAAATTGTTGGCGGAGGGGAGCGGGCAACCGACCTCGCGTTCCTGCAGGAGCAGGTCCGTGCTCATAATCTTCCCGAAGAGGCGTTTACGTGGTACTTCGACCTTCGCCGATACGGATCGGTACCGCACAGTGGATTTGGTCTTGGACTCGAGCGAACGGTGTCATGGATCTGCGGCCTGCACCATTTGCGCGAGGCCATTCCATTTGCGAGGACAATGGATCGTCTATACCCGTGACCTGCGCTTCGATCGACTGAATACCGATTCGCTTCGACTGCTCTAGCGCTCAGTACGCACTACTTTTTTACTGTGCCCCGTTCTCCGACTTTACTTTGTTGAAAGCCCACAGGATACCAAGGGCCCCGACGGTCGCGCTAAGGATGTGCATGATCAGTCCACCGGTCGAAACGCCGATAAAACCGAACAGGAATGATCCAACAAATGCGCCTCCGATACCAAGCAGCGTTGTCAATACAAAACCCGCATTTTCTTTGCCGGGCATGATATATTTGGCAAGCGAGCCGACGGTGAATCCGATGAGGATTGTCCAGAGAATATTCATTGGGGTGGTTGGTTTGGTACAAAGGTAATCTCAGCCAGCGACTGGCTGCACAAAGCAATCTACGGGAGACCTCGCGAATGGATGCAGTGTCGTAAGAAAACGTATCTTGGCGTCGAGCAGGCCGATCGTACACATCATCTCCCATTTTTCGGGTTCAGCCAGATCATCTCAGGAATGAATAAGACATTAATCGTATCTATTTCCGGAATCAGGGGCATCTTCGGAGAAGGTCTGGATCCGCTGGTCCTCGTCAGTTTTGTGGCGGGTTATTCCGAATGGTGCAAACGTGAAGCAGGGTCCGGAAGACCAACTGTGGTTGTTGGTCGCGACGCCCGAGTTACAGGAGAATTGTGTCAGTCTATTGTGATGTCTACGCTTCAGAGTTGCGGTTGTGATGTGATTAACGCTGGGTTGGCCACCACTCCTACTGTTGAAATGGCTGTTCTTAAGGAGGGAGTGACGGGGGGTATTATTCTATCGGCTTCCCATAATCCCGCTGAGTGGAATGCCCTCAAACTGCTCAATCACCGGGGCGAATTCTTAAGCAGCGATGAGGGAGCGACTGTAATAGAAAACTCCAGAAATCCTGAATCGGCATTCACGACGTATGATAAAATCGGTGCGGTTCGGCACGAGGATTATCTGGAATACCATATCGATCGAATTCTAGAACTTCAATTTATCGATATGGATGCGATCAAGAGTCGCAACTTCAAAATTGTCGTGGATGGTGTGAACTCGGTGGGTGGAATCGCTATTCCGGAATTACTGAGGAGACTCGGCGTATCGGACGATCAGATTATCGAAACCAACTGTGAACCAACGGGAATCTTCGCACATCCAGCGGAGCCACTACCCCAGAATCTGGTGGAAACCTGTCAGCTGGTTGCAGACACGGGTGCGGACCTGGGAATCGTTGTGGATCCAGATGCGGATCGGCTCGCGCTGATTCAGGACGGCGGAGTCTATTTCAGTGAGGAGTTAACGCAAGTGGCGGCGGCCAAATTTTTATGGTCGCACGTCTCAGGACCGTTTGTAACCAATTTGTCGTCTTCACGGGCTATCGACGACGTGGGAGCTGAACTCGGAATGTCGGTTTATCGCTCTGCGGTGGGGGAAATTAATGTCGTTGAAAAGATGCACGAAGTGGGTGCAGTGCTCGGGGGAGAAGGAAACGGAGGAGTTATTCTTCCCGATCTACATCATGGTAGAGACGGGCTTGTAGGCGTAGCGATGATTCTGCAGCATCTCGTAAATGAGAACATTTCAATGACTGAGCTCCGAACCAGTTTACCTTCGTACTACATGGTAAAACTAAAGCAGAATATTGGAGACATGGACCCGGATGCCTTGTTGGACCAGATGGCTGATAAATACGCGACCGAACAGATCTCAACAATCGACGGAGTGAAAATCGACTTCGCCAATAGTTGGGTTCACATGCGAAAATCCAACACCGAGCCAATCATTCGTGTATATGCCGAAGCAAATTCAGAGGCCGATGCGAATGCTCTTGGCGAGCGGTTCATGGCCGAATTACTCAGTTGAGATCCGTCCAGCGGGCGTCCTCGATATCGTCGAAGTACTTCTGATTACGGGCTGGATTGTTGTCCGGAGATTGGGGTTGCGCGGGCTGCTGCCGTTGTTGGTGATCCGGCCCCCGATCCTGCCCCCGATCCTGCCGTTGATCCTGTTGTGCCTGGGAGTGCATCGAACCACTTGTGTTTCTTATATCAAATCTGAATCTGCCACCGCTGTTATTCACCCGATGCTGCGAATTCGATTGGCCTCGCGCGGCACGAATTAGATTCCCGATACTTCGAAAGATCAGGTAGGTTAGAATCACCAGAATAATAAATCTGAAAATCACGGCGTTCGAAAATGGTTATTCCGGACTATAAAAGTGGCATCTGATTGGGTGACGGATTGTAATACGTCGTTCCCGAGTGGTTTAATGTGCCTATCTGTCGGATCAAGTCGTCAAGATGTTCGACTTTATGAACGAAATCGATATTGGTTGCATTAACGATTAAAAGAGGGGTCTGGACATAATGGAAGAAGTACTGATTATACGCCTGATTTAATGATTCGATATAGGATTCTTCCATATTTTCCTCGTAAGAGCGACCTCGTTTCCTGATGTTCTGCATCAACCTCGGCGTACTGGACTGCAAATATATAATGAGGTTTGGGAGGGGCGTAGTTGGCTGCATCATGGTGTACAGCGACTCATATAGCTGCAACTCGTCCCCCGTCAGGTTCTGGCGGGCGAAAATACGATCTTTATCGAATGCGTAGTCAGAAATGGTGCTCTGATGAAAAAGGTCGCGGGTGTGCAACGATTGCTGCTGTCGAAATCTGCTTGCCAGAAAACTGAGCTGAGTTTGGAACGCCCAACGAGGACGATCTTCATAGAATCGAGCGAGAAAGGGGTTGGCGTCAAATTCCTCCAGAACCAACTGTGCCCCTTGTCGCGCCGCCAGAAGTTTAGCGAGTGAACTTTTCCCGGCCCCAATCACGCCTTCGATTATGACGTATTGTAGATGATCCGGGAGTTTGATCAGGCTCTCGTCCGACTCGTTCAGGGTATTCCGGGGAATTTGGTTCTCGATCAAATTATTTCGTCTCCTAAAAGGCTTGCTCTTGAACTGACGAGATGCAATGCGCCCGTGTCCGGGCACTGGTTCAGAAGATATTGAACAGATGTATCAATCGGAGCGGGAATATGCAGGTCCGGGCGGATTTCCGCCAGTGGAACGAGGACGAAATTCCTGCCGGCTATTCGCCCGTGTGGAATAGTAAGATTTCCAGAGCTGAGCGAAATGTTGCCGTAAAGAAGAATGTCGAGATCCAGCGTGCGCGATTCCCATCGCGAATCCGGGGTCCTCGTGCGACCACACTTGGTTTCGATTGCGAGGCACGCCGTTAATAATTCTTCCGGACTCAATTTTGTATCTACTGCGCAAACGGCGTTCAGGAAGTCAGCCTGTTCGCGAGCGCCGGGCATTACATGGGCAGGGCTTTCATACACCGAGGAAACGTCTTTGAGTACCAGGCCGCGCGTCGTTTTTATCAGCGATAAGGCCCGACGGATAAAATCTTGCCGGTTTCCTTTGTTCGATCCTAAACCAATTATTGCCTCGATAATCGTATCGGTTGCATGCGAGGAACGGAATAAAAACCGCGCATTTCGTTCAAAAAGTAATTCGATTTTAAAGCGATTCGTTCAAAAATAAGAAAGGGGTGAAACTGCAATCAGTTCCACCCCTCTCGATCTTGTCCGGATCGGATTCCAGAATTAGCGAGAAACTGCTAACCTAAAAGTCCATTCCGCCCATTCCTGGCGCGCCACCCGGCATGGCAGGCATTCCTGCATTCGGTTCTGGTTTGTCAGCAACCACCGCTTCCGTCGTGAGAAGCAGTCCTGCAACCGAAGCTGCATTTTCCAAGGCGCTGCGCGTGACTTTGGTCGGGTCAATAACACCAGCTTCGTTCATTGAACCATACACTTCAGTTTGAGCATTAAACCCAAAATCGCCTTTGCCTTCTTTCACACGCTGAACAACTATGGACCCTTCGAGGCCGGCATTAATTGCAATCTGACGAAGTGGCTCTTCGAGCGCACGGCGAATGATCGCAATGCCGATATTCTGATCAGCGTTGTCTCCTTCCAGGTCGTCGAGAGCGTCGATCGCACGGATATAAGCGACACCTCCACCCGGTACAATTCCTTCCTCGATGGCTGCGCGCGTAGCATGAAGTGCGTCTTCAACACGAGCTTTTTTCTCTTTCAGTTCAGGCTCGGTTGCCGCACCGATGCGAAGAACTGCGACACCGCCAGCCAGTTTGGCCAGGCGTTCCTGCAATTTTTCGCGATCGTAATCGCTCGTTGTGGTTTCGATCTGTGCTTTGATCTGGTTTCCACGCGCTTTGATCTGGTCTTTTTCTCCGGCGCCGTCAACAACTGTCGTTGTGTCTTTGTCCAGGACCATACGTTTGGCCTGGCCGAGGGCTTCCAATTCGGTATTTTCGAGCTTATATCCTTTTTCCTCGGAAATAACCGTACCACCTGTAAGGACGGCGATATCTTCAAGCATAGCTTTACGGCGATCGCCAAAACCTGGAGCCTTTGACGCCGCTACTTTGAGTGTTCCCCGGAGTTTGTTGACGACGAGGGTAGCAAGTGCCTCGCCTTCTACGTCTTCTGAGATTATCATCAGCGGGCGACCCGTCTGAGCTACTTTCTCAAGTATCGGAAGAAGGTCCTTCATCGCGCTGATCTTCTTGTCGTGGATCAGGATGTACGGATCTTCCAGAACCGCTTCCATGTTGTCAGCATCGGTCACGAAGTATGGAGAGAGGTAACCGCGATCAAACTGCATTCCTTCAACAACGTCCAGCGTTGTATCCGTTCCTTTAGCTTCTTCAACGGTGATGACACCTTCTTTGCCAACGCGCTCGAACGCTTCAGCGATGTCGTTCCCGATCGCAGGATCACTGTTTGCAGAAATTGAAGCAACCTGCGCGATACGTTCACGATCCTGAATCTTCTGGCTCATTTCGCGAAGTGATTTAACAACGGCCACTACAGCTTTATCAACGCCGCGCTTCAGGTCCATCGGATTTGCACCAGCAGTCACATTTTTGTGACCAGCGGCCACGATCGCCTGAGCAAGAACGGTAGCTGTGGTGGTTCCGTCTCCGGCTACATCGCTGGTTTTGGAAGCTACTTCCTTCACCATTTGCGCGCCGACGTTTTCTACATTGTCTTCGAGTTCAATTTCCTTCGCAACTGTCACACCATCTTTTGTGACTGTTGGAGCGCCGAATTTTTTCTCGATAATTACGTTCCGTCCTTTTGGACCGAGCGTGACTTTGACTGCGTCTGCCAGCTTGTCAACTCCGCGTTTCAGCGCGGCGCGGGCTTCCGAGTCAAATAAAATCTGCTTTGCCATAATAATTCTTTTGGGTAAGTCTGATCAGGATGGGGCTGAACGCCCTCTAAAATTGGGATGTCCGGGTTAATCAGTCTTTGATAATGCCCAGAATGTCTGTTTCGCGCATGATGAGAAGGTCATCATCATCAATATTGATCTCTGTGCCGGAATACTTTCCGTAGAGGACCGTGTCACCAGCGCTGACTGTCATGTCGATTTTGGTGCCGTTTTCTACACGACCAGGGCCGACAGAAACGACTTCACCACGCTGTGGTTTTTCTTTGGCAGTATCCGGAATGAACAGGCCACTCGCCGTTTTTTCTTCAGCAGGTTGTGGTTTGACCACAACACGATCGCCTAAGGGTGAAATGCTAGCCATTGGCGTAAGCCTCCGCGACTATTTAGTTAAAGGAATCAGATATTGATATTCACCCGTCTGGCACTCAAGCAATGAGAGTGCTAAAATAAGGGCAAAAAAAATGGTTGATGTCGTGCCTGGTGGGGCATCAAAATCAGAAACACAGGTACTTAAGGAGAAATTATCGGTTCCCCGGATTTGCTCCAGGCAGCTCCGCAAACGTTGGTTTCGAAGGCTGGGGTTGTTAAATTTTTGTGAACATACTCGCGGTTCTACAGAATGGAATTTGTTGAAAGAGAATCTTTACAGATCGCCCGGCCACTCCGGATGGATGATTGCGTTTGGAATCACGTTCCTGCTGGCTGCCGGCGTTACGTTGACTCCAGTTTATCCTGAGTGGCTCCGAGCGGGCGTCATGGAAGCATTCGGGTTTGTGTGCCATCAGCTTCCTACGCGGTCGCCCCATATATACGACGTCCAGCTTGCCGTCTGTCATCGGTGTATGGGAATTTATTGGGCTCTCCCGGCGGCTGCGATATTGTACGCTTTCACGCGAGGGATTCGGGCGTTGGAAGGAAGGCGAATTTTAACGACCGTGTTACTTGCAGGTATTCCGGCGGCTGTCGATTGGGGCGGCGACGTATTGGGCATATGGTCGAACACTCCGGCCAGCCGCATCATTACGGGATCGATTTTCGGGATCGTTGCCGGATATATTCTGGCCGAAGGAATTTCTGATATTGTCAGGGACAGGAAGACGAAAAAAGCACAATAGCTGTGCGAGGAAAAACAACATTTAAATGGTCAACCTCGTAAATTCAGGCCCTGTGTATTCTTGAGACAGGCAGAATTCGAAGATCAAATAATCAGATTCAACTCCCGAAACGACCATGCCGAGTAAACAACAATCGATTATTCTGGGCGGAATTGTAGTTACAATTCTTAGTACTTCATATCTGGGCATGATAAACGTGATTTGCTGCCTCGGCGTATTGATCGGTTCGGGGGTAGCGGTCTGGCATTACACAGAAACGAACGAACTAACAATCAAAACGGGAGACGGAGCCAAGATGGGTGCGCTTGCCGCAATATTCGGGCTCGTAGTCGCCAGTATTTTGAATTATATCCTCATCGCTGTATTTGATATCAGAAGTGATCAGGTATTTTCACAGTACATACTTAATATGGTCGGTGACACTCTTCCGCCAGATCAGTACGATGAGATGGTGGATGAGATGAATGCGCCTGTGACAATCGGGAAAGCGCTTCAGGGCATGTTATGGGGGCTACTCGTGTATCCTGCGTTCGGAGCTATTGGTGGAATTATCGGAGCCAAAATGTTCAAGAAAGGCGGCGACGAACCGACCGAGTTCGACGACTGACAGGTAATCCGATTATTTCACTCAGCACGATGGCCTCGGCGAGTTTGTTGTCAGACTGATACATTCGCCTGAGGCGGTCTGACGGTCGGATGCGATCGAGCTCCGCAAGACCCGGCGCGTCAAAGGCGCCGTCATCTTCGAATGGATCAACTACTTCTTCGGGCTCTGGCCGCGCCGAAGCGAGCGCGGGTTCAGATGCATCAACTGACTCCGTGTCGTCCGTGTCCTCAGAGATGCTACTTCCTCTGAATGGACTTTTGTCCATCACACTGTGGAACGAATAGTCGGTGGTCTGGTCGGACCATTCTGATTTTTTTTCCGTGTGCCACTCATCTTCGAACGGATCTGCAGCGGCTCGAAATTCAGTATCGACGCGTTCTGGAAGTTTTCGATCTTCGGTTGCGATATCGGGTCCGGGAGCCACATTCGGGCTCTGAGCGTGCATGGATGTTTCCTGCTCAATCAGCGCTGAGATGGATGCGAGTATTGAATGCGGCTCGGGTGCCGGTTCCGCTTCAATTGGATTACCGGTTTCGGGGTCAACCAACACTCCATCGACTACATCTCCCTCCACCTGTGAAAGCTGATGTTGTCTGGCCCGCTCCCGATTCTGCTTGGAAATTCTCCGTAGCAGGTAGAACAGTCCCACTCCGAGTAAAAATAATAGATCGGTACTCATTTCCACATAATACGTAATTCTGGTTCGATCACGAATCAATCACCAGAGTCGATTCCCAATTCGTCGAACAACATTCGATTTGCACTCGGGAAAGCATATTTCGAGATGTTCTCTTT
>SMVB01164749.1_pt1 | contig 14396 bp, 15 predicted proteins | sample 2456461 | NCBI WGS metagenome assembly SMVB01 (sample SAMN11095934, study PRJNA526329) | marine sediment metagenome | biome: Marine sediment; feature: Surficial sediment; material: Deep marine sediment; isolation source: Hadal surficial sediment | place: Pacific Ocean | collected 2014-05 | depth... | reverse complement strand
GGAACGGTGGCCTACGCCGAGGCGCTCAAGGCGCGCGGCTGCGACTTCATCGTCGCCTCCAGCGGCGGCTCCTCCCCAGCCCAGGAAATCGACACCGGCCCCGGCTACCAGACCGGCTTTGCCGCCGAGATCCGGCGCCGCGCGGAGATCGCGACCATGGCGGTCGGCCAGATCAACCAGCCGCGCCAGGCCGAGACCATCCTGCGCAGCGGCCAGGCGGATATGGTCGCCCTTGCGCGGGGCATGCTCTACGACCCCCGCTGGCCCTGGCACGCCGCCGAAGCGCTGGGCGATCAGGCGGCCTATCCGGCCCAATACCAGCGCTGCCACCCCACACTCCAGGGCATGCCGGTGCCCGGCAATCCACCGCCGCCGCCCAAATCCAATCCTGAGTGACCAATATCGCGCCGGGCCTCGAAAATGGCCCGGAACCGGGCTGGAATCGTCACTTGGACGATACCCAGGATACCGGATATTAAACCTTTTTGTCTAAATTTCCCAAGTTGGTTGGGTTCCGAACGCCAATATCGAAAAATCGGTCAAGGGGATTGAGGACATGGCTCATCGGCTGGCGGTCAAGGAATTCAGCGCCGAGCGGCAGATAAAAATCCAGAACCTGGGCGGCGCGAACGGTGTGAGCAACACCGACCTCTATCTCGCAATTCAGGAACTGCGCGGCGAGATCGGCGAGCTGCGCCGGCAACAGGCCGCGGCGCCGAGCCCGATTGACGCTGCGCAGCCGGATCCTATGGACCCGGATGATTTCCTCGCGGCGCGGATCGAGATCGCCCAGATGGTGCGCGTCATCGGCCGCGCCAAGATCGAAATCGCATCGATCAAACATCCCAGCGAGACAGACGACCGCATGCAGCTGGCCGCGAGCGAGCTGGACGCCATCGTGGTCGCGACCGAGATATCGACCGAGGACGTCTTGGGCGCCAGCGAACGGATCGAAACCTGCGTGCGCGAAATCGCCGGCCTGTACCCGGACGACGAGAAACTCGGCATCATCGGCGATCAGATCGCGGGGGAAATCATCAAGATTTTCGAGGCCTGCAACTTCCAAGACATTACCGGCCAGCGGACCACAAAGGTTATCAAGACGATCCGCTTCATCGAGGCAAGAATTCTGGCCCTGATCAATATCTGGGGCTCCGACGCATTTCTGGATCTGCCGGTCAATAGCCAGCCGGGGACGGACAGCGATGCCTCGCTAATGAATGGACCGCAGATGGAGAACCAAGGCATCACGCAGGACGAGATCAACGCGCTGTTCGACTGAGCGGCCCCGACTGCGGCGCTTCTGCGCAAACCCGGTCCGGCATTCTCCACCCCGCCTGGACTACGGGGTCTTCGGTTTCCAGCGCCGGACCAGCCGCTCGGCCTTGTCGATCTGCTCCGCGGACATCAAGCCGGCGACATTCTCCCGGTTGCGAAACGCATGGTCCTGGTATTCGCCTGGCGGATAGGACAAATAGGCCAGCGCGAACCACTTGTAGGACGAAACGTAACTCTTTTTGACGCCCACGCCGTTCACGTACATCAGGCCCAGATTGAGCTGGGCGTCTGGGTCGCCCTGATCGGCGGCCTTGCGGTACCACTTGGCGGCTGATCTGGAGCTCGATACGACACCCTCGCCCTGCGCGTAGAGGTAACCCACCATGTACTGGGACGCGGCATCGCCACGCTCGGCGAGCGGCCGCCAAATTTCCATGGCAACCGCAAGGTCGCCGCGGTGATAGGCCAGCAATCCATCCTGGAATCCGGGCTGCGACTGGGCAGCCAGCAATATGACAAGCGCGATTCCAAGGAACACACGTCTCACGACAAGTCTCCCTTACAATTTTTCATCTAATCGATAATAGCAATATTGCCGGAGTCGCCGAGTCTTGTATTGGGGGTAGCGGGGTGGCGGCCAGGGGTGTTTTCAGGTGGTTAGACTGTCTGTGGTTAGACTGTCTGTGGTTAGACTGTCTGTGGTTAGACTGTCTGTGGTTAGACTGTCTGTGGTTAGACTGTCTGTGGTTAGACTGTCCGCACTCAGACTGGATGCCGCTTTTTTGTCCGGCCCCGTCTTGCGGGAGCTCAACCAGCGCCGCTCAAGATAGCAAGTCAGCACGAGTCCGGCGATAGCAAAGGCAATAGTCAGAAAACCGGTAAATAAGTAAATGAATTCCATGTCGATCATGTCACCAGCGGATTGTCGTTTTCGAGGGGGCTTTCAGTAAAGAGGATGAGCATTAAGATCGCCCTAAATGCCACAGGGTTTATTCAGGGAAACACAAAAAAAATTGAGGCGCCGCCGATCACTCCGGGGTCGAGAGGCCGCAGGCCCAGCGATTGAAATCGCCCATGGCTTCGAGCCCGCCCGCCGGCGGGGCAACGTGACTCATCCCGAACACCAGTTCCTGCTCCATCTCCAAGATCATCGCCCGCCCATCGACATAGTTGCTCCGGCCCCGGTAGTAGAGCCTGGGATGGGTCGGGATCACGGTCATCGCCGGCCGGCCAGCCTGGATCGTGCCGGTCCTGCGATCGAGATGATAGAGCACGACCGGCAACCCGGCCCGCCATTCCGCGGCGCCCCGAGTCACCAGGAGCAGCTCCCCGCTCACGTAGGCTTTGGTGTCCGGATCGCTGAGATAGCCCCAGCCGCGCCAGCACTCGATCGTTTCGACGCCGCGCGCCGGGGCGGCGGACAACGCGGAGGTCAGCGCCAGAAGCGCGAGGCCCGCGCGTCCCACCCCATTCCAAATACCGCAGAACCGTCGATTGACCATGACCTCATGCCACCAACTTCGCACCCCCAACTTCACGCCGCCAACTTCACGCCCCCGGCTTCACTGCGCGGCCGGCTGGTCCTTTTGCACCTGGACGATGACCGGTTCCATCTGCTCGAGTTCCTCGCGCGGGATATGGCAGGCGATCACGTGGCCGGGACTGATCTCGACCTGGGGTGGGCGCTCGGTCTCGCAGATCGTGCCGCAATGGCGCGGGCAGCGGGTGTTGAAGGGGCAGCCCTTGGGCGGATCCAGAACGCTGGGCAGGTTGCCTTCGAGGATGATCCGCTTCTTCTGAACCGAGGTGTCGGCGATCGGCACCGCCGAGAGCAACGCCTCGGTATAGGGATGATAGGGCGGCGCGAAGACTTCGTCTGTGGTACCCTGTTCCATGATGCTGCCCAGGTACATGACCACCACCCGGTCGGCCAGGTAGCGCACCAGGCTGAGGTCGTGGCTGATGAACAGCAGGGTCGTGCGGTAGGTCCGCTGGATGTCCATCAGCAGGCCGGTGACGGCGGCCTGGACCGAGACGTCGAGCGCCGAGACCGGTTCGTCGGCCACCACCATGGCGGGGTTGCCAGCGAACGCCCGGGCAATGCCGACTCGCTGTTTCTGGCCGCCGGAGAGCTGGCGCGGCCGGCGCCGGGCGAAATCGCGCGGCAGTTTGACCAGATCGAGCAGCTCCATGACCCGTTGCTCGACCTTGTGTATGTCGCTCTCGACACCGAACTTCCGAATCACCCGGGCCAGCTGCGCGCCCACCGAATGGCTCGGATTGAGGGTATCGAAGGGGTTCTGGAACACCATCTGCATGGAGCCGACCTGCTCGGGCGAGCGTTTCTGGACCGGGAAGTTGGACACGTCCTGGCCGTTGAAGATCACCTCGCCGTCGGTCGCCGTCTCCAGTCCCATGAGGACCTTGGCGAAGGTCGACTTGCCACAGCCCGACTCGCCAACAATGGCCACCGTCTCGCATTCGTGGGCTTTGAAACTGATGCTCTCGATGGCCTTGACGTAGCGCACCCGCTCGCCCTTGATCATCGCCATGATCGAGTTGTCGCGCAGCTCGTAGTATTTGCGCATGCCGTTGATCGAGAGCACCTCCTTGCCGCGCTCCAAAGGCGCGCCGATCATAACTTCCGGCTGGTGGGCCGCCCAATCGATGTCGTCCCAGCGCAGGCAGCGGACCTGGTGACCCGCCTGGCCCTCCACCGGGAACATCTCGATGGTGCCCCGCGCGCTGGCCTGATCGCAGCGGCCTTCCTGGAAGAAATCGCAGCGCGGCCCGAAATAACACCCTGGCGGCCGCTCGTGGGGCAACGGTAGCTGGCCGCGGATCGGCACCAGCGGGTGCGTGGTCTTGTCCGCGCCGGGCAGCGGGATCGCGTTGAACAGCCCTCTGGTGTAGGGGTGGCGCATGTGGTCGAAGACCTCGCCGACCGTGCCCTCCTCCACCACCAATCCCGAGTACATCACATTGACCCGGTCGCAGGTTGCCAGGATCAGTCCCAGGTTGTGGGAAATATAGATCATCGATGTGTTGAACTTGCCGGAGAGCTCTCCGATTAGCTCGATGATGCCGGCCTCAACGGTCACGTCGAGCGCGGTAGTCGGCTCGTCGAGCAGCAGCAGCGACGGGTTGGAGAGCAGCGCCATGGCGATCACCACGCGCTGCTGCTGACCTCCCGAGACCTGGTGCGGGTAGGAGGTCATGACCCGTTCCGGGTCCGGGATCTTGACGTCGATTAGGATCTGGTGCGCGCGCTCGGAGGCCTCCCGCTTGCTGACCTGCTCGTGGTACAGCGGCACCTCCATGAGCTGCTTGCCCAGCGTCATGCTCGGATTGAGCGAGGCCATGGGCTCCTGATAGACCATGGAGATCTCGTTGCCGCGCAGCTGCCTGATCTGCTCCTCGTTAAGCGTCGCCAGATCGGTCCCCTTGTAGATGACCTGACCGCCGACGATACCGCCGTTGCCGCCCAGGTAGCGCATGATGCCAAGTGCCACGGTCGACTTGCCGCAGCCGGATTCGCCGACCAGGCCAACGCTCTCGCCCTGACCCAGGGTCAGGTTGAAGTCGACGACGGCCGGGATTTCCCCGGCGCGCGTGAAGTAGGAGAGCGACAGGTCCCGGCACTCGAGGACCGGGCCGTCGTAATCTGTACCGTTATTCGCCATGCCGGCCTCCTCAATCTCGCAGCGAAACCTCGCGCAGGCCGTCGGCGAGCAGGTTGAAGCCGAGGACCAGCGACGAGATCGCGATGCAGGGGAACACCGCCATGTGCGGAAACGCCAGGGCCATCGGCTTTGCATCGTTGATCATGCCGCCCCAGTCTGGATCGGGCGGCGGCAGCCCCAGCCCGAGGAAACCGAGGACCCCAATGGTGATGATCACGTATCCGATGCGCAGGCAGAAATCGACGATGAGCGGCCCGCGCGCATTGGGCAGAATCTCCACTACCATGATATACCAAGGGGTCTCGCCGCGGGTCTCGGCCGCGAAGACATATTCCCGGCTGCGCAGGTCGAGCGTCAGCCCGCGCACAATGCGAAAGATGCCCGGCGCCGAGGCGAAGGTGACGGCGATCACGATGTTGATCGCCGAGGCGCCGAAGGTGGAGATGACGATGACGTAAAGCACCAACACCGGGAACGAGAGGATCACATTGGCGATGAACGAAAGCACTTCGTCGGTATTGCCCCGCCGGTAACCCGCGGCCAGCCCCATGGGAATACCGACAAGATAAGCGCAGAAGGTGGCCAACGGCGCGAAGAACAGCACCTGACGCGAACCATGGATTATACGCGACAGGATGTCGCGCCCCAGGTGGTCGGCGCCCAGCCAGAAGGTACCGCCGTCCGGCGCCTCGGTTCCCGGGGCCGCGAACGAGATCATCGTCGCGTTCGGCGGGAAGGGCGCTATAAGGTCGGCAAAAATCGCGGCCAGCACCCAGAACAGGACCAGGGCGAAGCCGATCATGCCAACCACGCTTTCGCGCATCAGCGCCATACTTTTCAAGGCGCGAAGAATCACCGGATCGCGGCGCGGCACTACGGCAGATTGTTCGGTCACGATGCCACCTCCCTTATGCGAAACGGATGCGCGGATTGAGATAGGTGTAGCCCACATCCGCGATCATCTGCGTGATCACCGCAACGAAGACCGCGATCATGGCGCAGGCTTCGATCACGAAGATGTCCTGATTGAGCGAGGCCTCGAGCAAGAGCGCCCCGAAGCCCTTATAGGCGAAATAAAACTCCACCACGATCACGCCCGAGAGCAGCCAGTTGATCTGCAGCATGATCACGGTGAAGGGCGCGATCAGCGCATTGCGCAAGGCGTGGCGCAGGATGACGGTCTTGTATGGCAGTCCCTTGAGGACCGCCGTGCGGATGTAGGGGGTCGTCATGACCTCGGCCATGGAGGCGCGGGTCATGCGGGTCACGTAGCCGAAGTCGTAGAGCACCAATACCATGGCCGGCAGGATCAATTCTATGACGCTGAATCCATCTATCATGCTGCTCGTGCCGGGAAGAATATCCAGATAGAAAACGAAGATCGCGGAAAGCAGCACGGCGCTGGCGAACTCGGGCACCGAGGTGGTTACGATCGAGGTCACCGAGATGGTGCGGTCGACCTTCGACCCTTCGCGCATGCCAGCCAACACCCCAAGGCCGAGTGACAGGGGAATCACGACCAGCATGGTGGCCAGGCCCAGGTATCCGGTGTTGGCCAAGCGTGGCCAAAGTATGTCGCCCACGGGAACCTTGAAGCGGACCGAGTCGCCAAAATTCCCGGTCGCAAAGTTCGCCAACCACGTACCGTAGCGGATAAAAAGCGGCTCGAAATAACCGTTCCGCTCGAGCCAGAGATTGCGTTGCTCCTCGGAGCTGTAGGCCCCCAGCACCTTGATCGCCACGCCTTCGACGTTGATCTCGAGCAGCAGGAACAAGAGGGCCGAGACAACCACCATGGTAAGCGCCATGGTGCCGAGCCGCCGGACGATAAAGACGAGCATGGGGGCTGACCTCTCCCTTCCCCGGACGCCGCGACGCTAGCCGCCCGGCGAGAGGAAAGGCCGCGGGGGCCGGATGACCTCCGCGGCCTTTCAGAGTCGTACTAGGCGAGCCACACCTTGTTCAACTGATGATAATTGGTCGGGTGCATGTTGAACCCCTTGACCCGCTTGTCGGTCGCCGTGGACACCGCCCGCCAGAACGGCTGGGCGATGATGGCATCGTCCTGCAGGATTTGCTCGCAAACGACCATCGCCTTGCGCCGCTCGCCCACGTCGAGGAGCGAGCTGGCCACGTCGAGCGCCTTGTCGAACTCCGGATTTGAGTAATCGGCTTCGTTCCACGGCACGCCCGAGCGATAGGCAAGATTGAGCACCATGACACCCAGGGGACGGTGGGTCCAGGCGGTGAAGCTTAACGGCGCCTTGGTCCAGACCTCCCAATACTGGGCGCTCGGCATGAGGTTGAGTTCGAGATTGATCCCCGCGGGCGCCAATTGCTCCTTCAGCACCTGCATGGCATCCTGCTCCCACTTGCCGCTGGCGTTGCCGACATTGATCGAAATCGTGACGCCGTCGCCGTAGCCGGCGTCCGCCAGCAATTTCTTCGCCAAGTCGTAATCCTGCTTCAGGCCCGGCAGCTTCGCGTATTCAGGATGGATCTGCGCGACGTGGTGATTCTCCGCCGTCGCGCCCTTGCCGCGGTGGGCCAGATCGAGCAGCTTCCGGTGGTCCATGCAGGCCACGATCGCACGGCGCAGGTTGAGGTTGTCGAACGGCTTTTGTGTCCGCTGCATGCGCGCCACGCCGGTCTGCGCCGTGACCGCCGTATGCACGACCGCATTGGGTAACCCCGCGGCCACGTCGAGCTGGTTGACGTCGATCTCGTAGACCGCGTGCACCTGCTTGGAAGCCAGAGCGGCAATCCACGCCGACCTGTCTTCGCCGTGGTCGAAATAGTGGATCTCGTCCAGGTAGGGATCGCCGCCCCAGTACGTGCCGGGCCGGCGTTTCAAGATCGCCTTTTCTCCGACCTGGAAATCGGTCAACTGGTAAGGGCCAGTACCGACCGGGTTCTTGGAAAAATCACCGCCCTCATCGTCGAAACGGCGGTTCACGATCGCGGTCGGATAGTTGTACAGGTTCTCCGGAATCGACAGCACCGGCGAATTCAGGTTCAAGCGTACCGTGTGATCGTCGATCTTTTCGACCGCGCCTTCGGTCATGCGCTTACCCATGACCGGATTGCCGTTGTCGTCCTTTTTGCCGGTATCGACTTCCTCCACCATCGAGGCGAAGAGGCCGACGTTGGACGAGCCGACGTTGGGATCGAGCCAACGGGTAAAATTGTGGACCACATCGTCGGCGTTGAAGTCGTCGCCATTGGACCACTTGATCCCCTGGCGCAGCTTGAGCGTCCAGCTCTTGAGGTCGTCACTGGCCTCCCAGCTCTCGGCCAGGTACGGCCGGGTGATGTTGTCGTGGCCGGTAATGGTCAAGTACTCGATCATCTGGCGCGCGACGTTCGATTTCTGCGTCCAGTCGAAGGTCGCCGGATCGGTCATCTCTTGGATCTGCATCGAGAACTTGAGCGTGCCGCCCTTCTTCGGGGTCTGGGCCACCGCTTTCGGGACAACCGCGCCTTGGCCGGTGATCTTGCCGGCCATGGCGTAGGCCGCGCCCGCCGATACGCCCAGCAGAGTCGCCGTGCGCAGAAACTCGCGCCGATCGACCTTGCTCGTGCGAAGCTGTTCGCATAGTTCCGGGATATACGAATGAATTCGTTTCCCGGACTCGTCCTTGAGTTCTTTGGTCATGAATAGCCTCCCAGTTTCTTGTCCCGCCTACCCGGTTTGGGCCGAGCGCGAATTCAACATTGGTTTCAGGTCGTTGTTTCAATGTTAACAAACTTCACCGGCCGCCGTCACCCGCTAGTTGTGTCTTCGCGGCAATCTTTAGACCGAATCCGACGGGCTCGGCGACCAGCGCCGCGCCTTCCGAGACGGTATCCGCCCCCAGATAGCGGCCGGCCCGGGCTGCCAGGACCGCGGCGACGTAAATCGCGTCCGCCTTGCGGCTCAGCAGATGGTCGGCATCGTCGAGGGAGACGAAGCTTTTCGGGTGCTTGGCGGCGCCCTCGAAAGTCAGTTTCTCGGATTTGACGGTCATGACGCCGGCTCCCTTGTTGCGCCTTGGCTGGCGATGCCGCCATGGCAGCACGGCGGGTCATGTGGGACAAGGGTGCGGTGGCCCTTGGTCATGTTATACCCATGCTCCTGAGTAATGACCGCCGGAGATCCCCCACCATGACCGAGCCCCACAATGGCGCGCAAGACGTCGAGCTGATCGAGAAGACCACGCCTTACCAAGGCTATTTTCGGATCGATGTCTACCGCCTGCGGCATCGGTGTTTCGGCGGCGGTTGGACCGAGGTGATGTCCCGGGATCTGCTGGAGCGCGGCCCCGCGAGCGTGGTGCTGCCCTACGATCCGCTGCGCGACAATGTGGTGCTGATCGAGCAGTTCCGCATCGGCGCCTACGCCGCCGGAATAGCGCCCTGGCTGATCGAACCGGTGGCCGGCATGGTGGAGGCCGGCGAGACCCCTGAGGAGGTGGCGCGCCGCGAAGCGGTCGAAGAGGCCGGCTGCGAGATCACCGATCTCGAACCGATCGGTCATGTTTTATCGAGCCCGGGCGGCTCTACCGAGGTGTATCACCTTTATTGCGGCCGGACCGACAGCGCGGGCATTGGCGGCATCCATGGCCTCACGCAGGAGCATGAGGACATCCGCGCCTTCACCTTACCCGTGGATACCGCACTGGAGCGCCTGGCCAAGAGCGAATACAACAATGCCATCACGGTCATGACTTTGCAGTGGTTGGCGCTGAACCGGGAGCGGCTCAAGAAAAAGTGGTCGTGAGCCGTCTTGAATCGGCCCCCGGCCACCGCTAGTCTCCCGGGCCACCTTGGGATTAACATTCATGGACATTCGCGACGGCTTCATTGGCGCCATCGGCAACACGCCGCTGATCCGGCTTGCCCGGCTATCGGAGCAGACCGGTTGCGAGATCCTGGGCAAGGCGGAGTTCCTCAATCCCGGCTCTTCGGTCAAGGATCGCGCCGCTTGGTACATCGTCAAGGACGCAGAGGAAAAGGGGACGCTCCGCCCCGGCGGCACGATCGTCGAGGGCACCGCGGGGAACACCGGCATCGGCTTGGCGCTGGTCGCCCGCGCGCGCGGCTACCGCACCATCATCGTGATCCCGGAGACCCAGTCCCAGGAGAAGAAGGACATGCTGCGCTTGTCCGGTGCGGAGCTGCGCGAGGTCCCGGCCAAACCGTACCGCGACCCGGACAACTACGTTCACATCGCCCGGCGACTGGGCGAGGAGCTGAGCGCGAGCGCGCCCAACGGGGCGATCTTCGCCGACCAATTCGACAACGTCGCCAACCGCCACGGCCATTACGTCACGACCGGGCCGGAGATCTGGCGCCAGACCGACGGCAAGGTCGATGGCTTCGTCTCTGCGGTCGGCACCGGCGGCACCCTGGCCGGGGTCGGCATGTACCTCAAGGAGCAGAACCCGGACATTGTCATCGCACTCGCCGACCCACCGGGCTCGGCCCTGTATAACTACTACAAGCACGGTGAACTGAAGGCCGAAGGCACCTCGATCACCGAGGGCATCGGCCAGGGCCGGATCACCGGCAACCTGAAGGACGCCCCGGTCGATCAAGCCTTCCATATCCCCGACGCCGAAACCGTGGCCATGGTGTTCGACGTTTTCGAGCACGAAGGTTTATGTCTGGGCGCATCGAGCGGCATCAACCTGGTCGGCGCCCAGCGCCTGGCCGAGCAGCTCGGACCCGGGCATTGCATCGTGACTCTGCTGTGTGATTTCGGCACCCGCTATCAGAGCCGGCTGTTCAACCCGGCCTTCCTGCGCGAGAAAAATCTACCGGTACCGGATTGGCTGGCGGCTACGGTTTTAGGTACATGAGGCAACTATGGAACTGATCTTTCGCGACGACGCCTACCGGAAATCCTGCGAGGCCACGGTGACTGCCGTCGATGAGGCCGGCATCCGGCTCGACCGCACGGTGTTCTATCCCACGGGCGGCGGCCAACCCGGCGACACCGGGGTCTTGCGCCTCGAGGACGGCGGGGTCTTGCCCATCGTGGAGGCCCGCAAGGGTGCCGACCCCGAGGACGTGGTCCATGTCCCCGAGGAGGGTGCCACCCTGCCCGACCCGGGCGCCAAGGTCACCGCCGAGATCGACTGGGAGCGGCGCCACCGGATGATGCGCATTCACTCCTGCATGCACGTGCTTTGCTCGATCATCGTGGGCGACGTGACCGGCGGCCAGGTCGGCGACGGCAAGGGCCGTCTCGACTTCAACCTGCCCGACACCCAACTGGACAAGGAGGCGATTACCGCGGAACTCAACCGGATCGTCTCCGAAGACCGCCCGTTGACGTCGCGCTGGATCACCGAGGTCGAGCTCGCGGCAACGCCGGAGCTGGTGCGCACCATGTCGGTCAAGCCGCCCAGGGGCGCCGGCCGGGTCCGGCTGATGGAGATCGAGGGCGTCGATCTGCAGCCCTGCGGCGGCACCCACGTGCGGCGGACCGGCGAGATCGGCCCGGTCAGGGTCGCCAAGATCGAGAACAAGGGCCGCCAGAACCGCCGCATCAATATCGTCTTCGCCGACTAGGAGGTGAGATCGTGACCGCACATGACAACCCGGCGCTGGTCGATACCGGGTGGCTGGCCGATCACCTGAACGCGCCGGACGTGCGCGTCGTCGATGCCAGCTACTATCTGCCCAACGAAGGCCTCGACCCCCGCGCCGAGTACGAGGCCCAGCACATCCCGGGCGCGGTGTTCTTCGATATCGACGATATTGCCGACAGCGCGAGCCCCCTGCCCCACATGCTGCCGAGCCCGGAGAAATTCTCCTCCAAGGTGCGCCGTCTGGGCCTGGGCGACGGGGTCCGCATCGTGGTTTACGACCAGCGCGGCATCTGGAGCGCGGCGCGGGCCTGGTGGAGCTTCCGGGTGTTCGGCCACGAGGACGTGGCGGTGCTCGACGGCGGCCTGCCCAAGTGGCTGAAAGAGGGCCGCGCGGCCGTGGACGGTCCCGGGCAGAGCCAACCGCGCCACTTTACCGCGCGCATAAACACATTCCTGGTGCGCGACAAGGCCCAGGTCCTGGCCAACATCGAAAGCCGGCGCGAGCAAGTGCTCGATGCGCGCGGCGCCGGCCGTTTCACCGGCGAGTCACCGGAGCCGCGCGCCGGCATGCGCAGCGGCCACATCCCGGGCAGCCGAAGCCTGCCCTTCATGGAGCTGCTCGACCCCGAGACCCAGACCATGCGGCCGGCGGCGGCGCTGGAGGAACGCTTCGCCGCGGCCGGCATCGATCTCAGGCGTCCGGTGGTCACCTCCTGCGGCTCCGGCGTGACCGCCGGGGTGCTGGCGCTCGGCCTGCACCTGTTGGGCCATCGCCAGGTCGCGGTCTACGACGGCTCCTGGTCCGAATGGGGCTTGCCGGACGGCGATACCCCAATTGAGACCGGGCCGGCGGGCTGAGTTTATGGCCGTTAGGGACAAGCTGGCATCGGAGCTGACCATCCGCGCCTACCGCCCGGACGACCGGGATGCGGTGGTCGATATCTGGGAGCGCTGCGGATCCATCGTCTGGTACAACGACCCGGACCGGGACATCGCGCTGTGGTGCGCCTCCCCCAACGCCGAAATCTTCGTCGGCGAACATAAGGCCGGGGGCGCCGCGGAGCGAATCCTGGCCACGATCTGCGTGGGTCACGACGGCCACCGCGGCAACCCCTATTACCTCGCCATCGATCCGGAGTTTCAGGGCCGGGGCTTGGGCCGGCGCATGATGCGCCACGCCGAGAAGTGGCTGGCGCGGCTCGGCGTGCCGAAGATGAACCTCATGGTGCGCGATACCAACGCCCAGGTGCGCGATTTCTACCTGTCGATCGGCTACAAGGAGGAGCCGCGTTTGGTGTTCAGCCGTTGGCTCACCCTCGACGGCGAGCCGCCCAAGGATGGCCCCCGCGAGGTTGGCACCCTGTCGTGCACGATTACCCATTTGGAGATGACCGAAAAGCCGGTCCGGCTGGCCAAGCATCCGCCTCGCGGCATTCAAATCGCCCTGTTCCGGGCCCACTGTCCGACCGTCGCCTACTACCGATTCCTCTACAATAATGCCGGCGCGGAATGTCTGTGGTACGAGCGCCGCGCCATGGACGACGATACCCTCGCCGCCATCGTCCAGGACGACGCGGTCGAGATCTACGTGCTCTACGTCGAGGGCGTACCGGCCGGGTTCGTCGAGCTCGACCGGCGCGTGAATCCGGAAATCGAACTGGCCTATCTCGGCTTGATGCCGGAGTTCATCGGCCGCGGACTGGGGGACTACCTGCTGTCCACGGCCATCGACATCGCCTGGAGCTACGAGCCCAGCCGGCTCTGGCTCCACACCAATACCCTCGATCATCCGCGCGCACTGCCGCTCTACCAGCGCCATGGATTCGTACCCTACGATCAAGAGCAGAAGATCGTGCCCGATCCGCGCCTGACCGGCCTGATTCCCGGCAAGGGCTGATCGGCCGGTTACAGGAAGCTGCGGCCGGCGAGGTAGGCGCCGAGCAACAGTAATGCGCTGAAAAATACGCGCCGGAACAGCGCCTCCGAGAGCCGCCGGCGCACGACCTGGCCCAACACCATGCCGAGGGCCGCCGGCGCCACCGCGATCGCCGACATCAACCAGAGATCCGCCGTGATCAAGTCCTGCCGCGTGAACGCGACCGCCAGCGCCGCGGTCAGGACCGTGAAGCAGATGCCCAATGACTGCACCAGATGCTCGCGCGACAGACCGAGCGCCTGCAGGTACAGAATCCCGGGAATGAACGATCCGGTCAGCCCGGCCACGAAACCGCCGACGGCGCCGGCCAGGGGCGACACCACGCCCTCCCAGCGCCCGGGCGCGGGGATTTGCGGCGTCGCGAGGCTGAACCCGGCATAACCACAGATCAACACCCCCAATAGGCCGGTCAGAAACACGGGGTCGCTCTGGGCCAAGACCCCGACGCCGAACCAGGCGCCGAGACAAGCGGCCGCAAGGAGCGGCCACAGCCGGCGCAACAGGATCGCAAAGGCGCCCCCCGCCAAACCCTGCCAGACGTTGGTGACCAGCGCCGGGACCAGCATCAGGGCGATCGCCTCCCGCAGACCCACGGTGGCCGCGAGCAGCGCCAGCGCGATGGTCGGGAGACCGAGGCCGACCACGCCCTTGACCCAGCCGGCGAACAGGAAGGTGGCGCAGACGACCGCCAGAACCTCGGCGGTCCACATGCCGGGCGCCGTGTGCTCCGGGGCGGCCTAGCGCGCCCTGGGCGCTATCCTAATGTTGCAGGATTTGGCTGAGGAACAGCTTGGTGCGGTCGTGCTGCGGGTTGTTGAAGAACTCGTGCGGTTCGTTCTGCTCGACGATCTCGCCTTCGTCCATGAACATCACCCGGTCGGCAACGGTCTTGGCGAAGCCCATCTCGTGGCTCACCACGATCAT
>SMVB01011204.1_pt1 | contig 14396 bp, 11 predicted proteins | sample 2456461 | NCBI WGS metagenome assembly SMVB01 (sample SAMN11095934, study PRJNA526329) | marine sediment metagenome | biome: Marine sediment; feature: Surficial sediment; material: Deep marine sediment; isolation source: Hadal surficial sediment | place: Pacific Ocean | collected 2014-05 | depth... | reverse complement strand
GTGCGGGGCGTTCTCGCCCCTGCGACGCGCCGCCCGCACGGCCCGGCGGAGATTCGTCACCGCCGCTCGCTGACCGACGAGGTCCGCCAGGCTCCGCGGTCTTGTTTCACGTGAAACAGCCTCCGGGAGGTCGGGAAGGGCGTTTGTTTCACGTGAAACAAGAATCATGCTCTCGACGACCTCGCGGGCGGAGGGGCCGAGGGCCCGCAGGTCACGGCCGTCGCCGTCCAGGAACCGCAGCCCGTTCCCGATCGTTCCCCGCACCACGAGCAGTCCATCGTGGATCAGTCCATGGCAGCCGTCGCAGGCGGTCATGAGGTTGTCGGGGATCGTCAGTCCGCCGTAACAGAGCCAGAGAATGTGGTGGACGGTCAGGTTGCGGCGCCCGTGGCAGATGAGGCACCGGTAGCAGTCGCGGGCGAGGATCTCCCGGCGGAGATTCAACGGCGTCGGGACGTCGCGATCCTCGCTCGGTGTTTCCGGGCCGGTGTTCCGGTCCGGGGTGTCGATTTCGATCAGGCCGGCCTCGGTCACCACCGACGTCGTTCCGGTCGCGGCATCGCGAACGGTGACGACCGTGTAGTGCGCGTCGTTGACGGGCATACGTCCGGGGACGGTGCCGTCGGCACGCGTACTCAGTAATAGATCGGCCATCTTCTCCATCATCTCGGTGTCCGTGACGGGCCGGTCGAGTTCGGCTTCGAGCTTCGCGCGGGCCGTGTTCCACTTCTCCCACTGCAAGGCGTTCATGCGACCGTCGGGCCGGAACGACGCATTACGGATACGCCGCCGGGCCGGGTCCGTCGGCCGCTCACCCTTGCGGCGAATGCTCATCTGGGCGGTGATCTCGCGGGCCGACCGGCCACGCGCCCACTCGAGCCACTCGGCCTCGGTCTCCGGGACCGCGATGCGAACCAGCTCGCGCGCCTGCGACCAGAAGAGCGTGCCCTCGCAGAGGGCCCGGTCGATCTCGGGAAGGTCCAGCAGTGCGCGGCCGACGATGACGTACCGGCGGGTCGTCGGCGGTCTGATGTGGTACCGGTCTTGGGCGTAGTTCTCGATGCTGCGGAATCCGAGCTCCTGGTACACGCCGCGATCGGCGAGGTCCGCGAGGTAGAAAGCCAGGGCCCGCGCCCCGATATCGCCGGCCCGGTGGGCCTGGGCGACACGCTTGTCCGCCTCGGCCGCGGAAAGGCCGGCACGCAGTTCGACCGTGATCCCGCCTCTATCCTCGGCGATCCTGTTGCCCCCTCGGACCCCGAAATCGGTGCATCCTGCAATCATCTGAATCAATCCCCGATAGGCGATGACAAGGCTGAAACGGCTGACTCACGGCATCCTAACAGATTACGAACAACTGGCAAGAACAACTGCCGAAACGCAGCTGGTTTTCGGGTGGATTGATCGAGCGCCGGGCCACGTAGCGGCTGATCTCGCGGGCGCAACCATCGACCGGTCAGTTCGCGACGATGTTGATGATCTTGCCGGGAACGACGACGACCTTGCGGATGGTCTTGCCGGCGAGGGCTGCCTTGATCTTTTCGTCGGCGAGCGCGGCCTGCTCGATCTGTGCGGCGTCGGCGTCGGCGGGTACGGTGACCTTGCCACGTACCTTGCCGCCGATCTGCACGGGCAGCTCGACCTGGTCCTCGGTGATCATTGACTCGTCGTAGGTCGGCCACGGCTCGTGCGCCAACGACGCGGCGTGACCGAGCTTCGACCACAGTTCCTCGGCGATGTGCGGCGCCGCGGGCGACAGCACGAGCACGAACCGCTCGAGCTGATCGCGTGTCAGGCCGCCGGCGATCGTGGCGGCGTTGACGAATTCGATCATGGCTGCGATCGCCGTGTTGTACGCGAGACGGTCCATGTCCCGGCCGACCCGCGCGATCGTCCGATGCAGCTGTCGTTCCACGCCGTCACCCGCCTCGTCGCGGAGCTTGAGCTCGCCGGTCTGCTCGTCCACCGCGAGTCGCCACACACGCTGCAGGAACCGGAATGGTCCGATGATGTCACGCGTGCTCCACGGCTTGCTGGCCTCCAGCGGCCCCATGTACATCTCGTAGAGACGCAGCGTGTCGCATCCGTACTGCTCGCAGATCTCGTCGGGGCTCACGGCGTTCTTGAGGCTCTTGCCCATCTTGCCGTACTCGCGTTTGACGGGCTCGCCGTCCTGGAAGAACTTCGCGTCCGGACGGTCCTGCACCTCGGCGGCGGGCGTGCCGTTCTCGTCGACCACGTCCTCGACCGCCACGACCATGCCGCGGGCGTCACGGTAGGCGTAGCTCTGGATGTACCCCTGGTTGAAGAGCCGGCCGAACGGCTCGGGCGTGCCGACGTGACCGAGGTCGTGCAGCACCTTGTGCCAGAACCGCGCGTAAAGAAGATGCAGCACCGCGTGCTCGACGCCGCCGACATAGAGATCGACGCCGTTCTCGCCCATCCAGTACCGCTCGGCGTCGGCGCCGACGAGGCTGTCGTTGTTGGTCGGGTCGATGAAGCGCAGGTAATACCAGCACGACCCCGCCCACTGGGGCATCGTGTTGAGCTCACGTACGAACCGGACGCCGTCGCGATCCACGAACCGCCAGGTGTCCGGCGCGCGGGCCAGCGGCGGTTGCGGCGGCGCGTCGGGGTCGTCGCTTGCCGCCGGCGTGAAGTCGTCCATCTCCGGCAGCGTCACCGGAAGCTGCGACTCGTCCACGGCGACGGTTCGCCCGTCGGGCCCGTGCAGGATCGGAAACGGTTCGCCCCAGTACCGCTGCCGGCTGAACAGCCAGTCACGCAGCTTGTACTGGATCTTGAAACGCCCGCGACCGACGGTTTCGATCCAGGCCATGATGGTCTTGGTCGCCTCCGCGCTGGACAGGCCGTCGATCGAGACCTCGTCGTTGGCGGAGTTGACGGCCGTTCCGTGGCCGCAGTACGGAAAGACAGTCCGGCCGCCGTCCTCGAACCCCAGCGCGGCCTCCTCGCTCGTCGGCTCGTAGCCGGGCGGCGGGTCGACGACCCAACGCAGCGGCAGGCCGAACTGCCGGGCGAAGACCCAGTCGCGGAGATCGTGGGCGGGTACCGACATGATGGCGCCGGTCCCGTAGCCCGTGAGCACGTAGTCCGCGATCCAGATGGGGATGCGCTGCCCCGTCGCGGGATTGATCGCGAACGCGCCGGTCGCGACGCCGGTCTTCTGCCCGCCGCCCGCGTCGGTCATACGCTCGATCTCGCTGCGTGCCTCGGCGTCGTGGCGGTACTTCTCGACGTCGACTCGCTGGGCGTCGGTCGTCAGTTGGCCGACCATCGCGTGCTCCGGCGCAAGGACCATGTAGGTGGCGCCGAAGAGCGTGTCGGGGCGGGTCGTGAAGACCCGGATGACCGCGTCTAGTTTTTCATGATCGTCATGATCGTCATGGTCATGGCCGTCGATCCGGAAGTCGACCAGGGCGCCCTCGCTGCGACCGATCCAGTTGCGCTGCATGAGCTTGACCGCCTCCGGCCAGTCGACGAGATCCAGGTCGTCGCCGAGCCGCTCGGCGTAGGCCGTGATGCGGAGCATCCATTGTCTCAGCGGACGCTTGTACACCGGGTGGTTGCCGCGATCGCTGCGGCCGTCGTTGGTGACCTCTTCGTTGGCGAGCACCGTGCCGAGCGCCGGGCACCAGTTGACCGGCACCTCGGCCAGGTACGCCAGGCGGTGGGTGTCGAGGACCTCGGCTCGCTCGACCTCGTCCAGGCCGGCGAAGGAGCCGTCCGCGTCGAGCTTCTCGATCAGCTCGCCGATGGGGCGGGCCGCGTTGCGCTCGGTGTCGAACCACGAGTGGTACATCTGCAGGAAGATCCACTGTGTCCACCGGTAGTAGTCCGGCTCGATCGTCGCCAGCTCGCGGGACCAGTCATAGCTGAGGCCCAGCATCTTGAGCTGGCGGACCATGTTGCTGATGTTGCGCTCGGTCGTGATACGCGGGTGCACCCCGTGCTCGACGGCGAACTGTTCCGCGGGCAATCCGAAGGCGTCAAAACCCATCGGGTGCAGGACGTTGAACCCCTGCATCCGCTTCAACCTGCAATAGATGTCCGTCGCGATGTACCCCAGCGGGTGACCGACATGCAGGCCCACACCCGACGGGTACGGGAACATGTCCAGGCAATACAGCTTCGGCCGCGTCGCGTCGAAGCCGGCGTCGCCCGGGTTGCCGATGGTGAACGTGCCGTGCTCGGCCCAGTGCTTCTGCCACCGTGTCTCGATGGCTTTGGCGAGCTTGGCGTTGTACCGGTGCGGGACGATCACACCGATTGGTGCTTGCTGGCGAGCTGCTCCAGGTACTTCTTCGCGTCGCCGGCGAGGTAGAAGCTGCCCGTGATGCAGATCAGGTCGTCGCGGCCCACGGCTCGCGTGGCCAGGTCCAGCGCGTCGGGCAGGCTCGCGGCGACCTGGCTCATCCTGCCGCTGAGCTCGGAGAACATCCGGTGGAGATCCTCCGGCGGGGTTGCACGAGGCGTGCCCTTGGCGCGGGTGAAGATGACCTTGTCGCCGCCGATCGTCAGTCCCTTGAGCATGGCGGGGATGTCCTTGTCCTCGCAGCAGCCGAAGATGCAGATCATCGAGTCGTACGGAACAAAGGCGCCGACGCACCGCATCAACGCTCGGACGGCGGCCGGGTTGTGCGCGCCGTCGATGAGGATTCGCGGCTCCTTCCAGACGAGTTCCATGCGACCCGGCGTCACGGTGCGGGCGAGCCCTTCGTTCAGCAAGACCTCGTCGAAGGCGAACCCCGACGTCTTGAGCGTGCCGATGGTGGCCAGCGCCAGGGCGCAGTTGATGGCCTGGTGCTCGCCGGGCAACGGCACCGGAAGGTGCATGAACTGGCTTGTCTCGGTGAGCACGCAGATCCGCGTGTGCGGGCCGAGGTTGTCCGAGGCGCCGAATCGGCAGCTGAACTCGATGTCCTTGTTGAGGATGTGCAGCGGCGCGCCCAGTTCCTCGGCCTTCCGGCGAAGAACCGCCTCGACCTCCGGGTCCTGCTCGACGGTGAGCACCGGGACACCATGCTTGAGGATCCCGGCCTTCTCCGCGGCAATCTTCGCCAGCGTGTTTCCCAGGATCTTCGTGTGGTCGTAGTCGATCTGTGTGATTACCGTGACCTCCGGTGTGATCACGTTCGTCGCGTCGAGCCGGCCGCCGAGACCGGTCTCGATGACCGCGATGTCCACCGCCTCCTGGGCGAAGTACAGGAACGCCATCGCGGTCAGGAGCTCAAAGAAGGTCGGCTCGTTGGATTGCTTGGCGGCGGCCTTCGCCACCTGTTTCATCAGCGTGGTGAAGTCGGTGCGGCGGATGGGCTGTCCGTTGATCGCGATCCGCTCGCGGATGTCGATCAGGTGCGGGCTCGTGTAGAGGCCGACGCCGTGACCGCATCCCTGGAGTATCGATGCGATCATTGCCGCCGTGGACCCCTTGCCGAGGGTCCCCGCGATGTGCACGGTGCGGATCTGCTCGTGCGGGTTGCCCAGTGCCTCCAGCAGCTGGCGCACCCGGTCGAGCTTGAAGGTCGCCTCGTCGTAGCTGACCACCCGCATTCGCTCGATGTTGACCCGCTCGGATACGTATCGAACGGCACTTGCGAAGGTAGTGATCTCAGTCGGGCGTGGCTTGGCGGCCCGCTTTCGCCGTGGGGAGGAGATAGCTTTGAGCATGGAACCGCCAGTTTACCAACATCCGGCCCGCGATTCAAATCAATCGTTGTAACCTCTTTGGTTGCAATTGCTTGTACGATTCGATCTCCAAGGAGACCAGGCATGTCCAGACGAGTTGACGAGTGCGTCCGCGGCGAGGAGTCGTGGCGAGTCTTTCGCATCATGGGCGAGTTCGTAGAGGCGTTTGAGGCCCTCGGCGGCCTTGGGCCGGCCGTCAGCATCTACGGGTCGGCGCGGATGGCGTCGACCGACCGGTACTACCAGATGGCCGAGCGTTGCGCGGCGCTGCTCGTGAAGCGTGACTTCGCGGTGATCACCGGAGGCGGCCCCGGCATCATGGAGGCAGCCAACAAGGGCGCCTTCGAGGCGGGCGGCACCTCCGTCGGGCTCAACATCTCGCTTCCACGGGAGCAGGCCGCCAATCCCTACCAGACCGTCGAGCTGGACTTCCGCTACTTCTTCGTCCGCAAAGTGATGTTCGTGAAGTACGCCAACGGCATCGTCATCTTTCCCGGTGGATTCGGCACGCTCGACGAGGCTCTCGAATCACTGACGCTTATCCAGACGCTCAAGATCGTGCCGTTCCCAGTGGTCCTGGTCGGGACGGACTTCTGGTCCGGCTTCCTGGCATGGGCCCGCGAGGTTATGGACGAGCGGTTTCACACGATCAGCCCGGAGGACTTCGACCTGTTCCACCTGACCGACGACGTCGAGGAGGCGGCGGACATCATCCACGAGACGTTTCTCGGCAAGCGTCCGTGTGCCGAGCGGCTGCCGCGGTTCGAGACTGACGAGATCGTGCCGACGGGCGAGGGCACGCGTCTGGGCATCAAGGCTCGCAGGGGCCCGGCCGACCCGCCGCGGTTACCGTGAAACACGCAGGGGCAGTGCCGAAACGCCGGGTATAGCGGCGCTGTAACTCGGCGGTCACGGGAGCCAGCGCGTCCGTCCGGCACAGGATCACGACGCACCCGCCGAAACCGCCACCGGTCATGCGTGCCCCGATCACGCCGCCGGCGGCGCCCCGCAACCCGGCGGCGATGTCGACCAGCGTGTCGAGCTCGGGGCAGCTCACCTCCAGCAGATCGCGGAGTGACGCGTGGCTGTCGAACATCAGTTCGCCCAGGGCGTCGAGATCGCCGGTGACCAGCGCGGCGGCCGCCAGAAGAACCCGCTGGTTCTCGCGGCAGACGTGCTGCGCCGCCCGCATTGGCTTGTCTTCGAGCTCTGCGAGCTTTGCATGGGCCAGGCCCCCGGCGTCCACGTCGCGCAGCGAACCCACGCCGAGCGCCGCCGCCGCGTCGGTGCAGCGGCGCCGGCATTCGGCGTACGCGCCGTCGGCGAGGTCGTGCCGGACGGTCGTGTCGGCGACGAGCACGGTGACGTCGTCGGCGGGGGGCATCGGGATCGGTCGCGTCCTGGGGGGGTCCCGGCAGTCGATCAGCAACGCGTGGCCGGGGCGAGCCAGGGTCGCGGTGAGCATGTCCATGATGCCGCAGGGCGTGCCGGCGAACTCGTGCTCGCCCCGCCTGCACAACGCCGCGAGCGCGAACGGGTCGAGGTCGGACCCGGTCACCTGCCGCAGCAGCGTGGCGAACGCGACCTCGAGGGCCGCGCTGCTGCCGAGCCCCGCCCCGATCGGCAGCGTCCCGGAGATGACAACGTCGAGGTTGGGCACCGTGCCGTGAGCCGCGAACCCGGCGGCGACGCCGAGCAGGTAGTTGGCGAACGACCTTGGGACCGGCGCGATCGGCCCCGCAAGGTCCACCGTCACCGATTCGCCGAGGTCGATCGCGCACAGCGTCGAGCGGTCGCCGGCGGCGTAGTCCGCGACCACCACGACGCCTCGATCGATCGCGATCGGCAGGACGAACCCGTCGTTGTAGTCCGTGTGATCGCCGATCAGGTTGACCCGGCCGGGCGCGGCGGCGGCAAACCGCGGGGTGCGGCCGAAGCGATCCTCGAACGCTCTGCGGACAACAGGCGGCACTACACACGATGCCCCGTGCTGAACCGATGCAGGCACACCGCCGCGGCCACGCCCACGTTGAGCGAATCCACGCCGGGCGACATCGGGACGCGGACGACGTGATCGCAGGCGGCGAGCGTCGTCGGCGAGACACCGTCGAACTCCTGGCCGACGACCAGGGCAACGCGGCGCGGCGGCGGGACCTCGTCGATCGCCACGGCGGTCCCGGTGGCCGCCGCGGCGATCAGCGTGATCCCACGACGAGCGAGGTCCGCAAGGTCGCCCGCCCAGTCACGACTGCGGGCGAACGGAACGTCCAACGCGTGCCCGATCGAGACCCGCAGCGACTTGCGGTACAGCGGGTCGTGGCAGGACGGGCTCAGCAGGACCCCGTCGACACCGAAGGCCGCGGCGTTGCGGAACAGCATCCCGATGTTGTCGATGTTGGCGATGTCCTCGCACAGAAGCAGCGTCAGCGGATCGCGTGCGAGCAGGTCGCCGGGAAGCCCGGACTTCTCGACGGCGCGCCGGTAGCCCATCGCGAGCACGCCTCGGTGGATGTCGAAGCCCGCGACCTTCTTCATGATGGACGGTTGGGTCACGTAGACCGGTACTTCCGGTGCCGCCAGCGGGGCGATCGAGCCCAGCCAGTTGGAGGCGATGAGCACGGACCGGGTCACGCCGGGCTTGCGAAGCATCCGCTGCACGACCAGCGCCTGCTCGCCCACGAACAACTCCCCGGCACGGCGGAGATTGCGGTCGCGGATGTCGCGAAAATCGTCGAGCCGCGGATCCTCGAAATTGTCGACCTCGATGACGGGCATGTGTATGTGACGACGATATCATCCGCTTCGCAACGATGACCGAGGAACGACCCACCCCGCCGGAAGCGCGCGAGACCCCGCACATCGAGGATGTCGTCGAGGCATCGCCGCAGGACGAGCGCGTCGCGGAACTCATCGAGCACACCATCGACGTCCCGGTGCTCGCCGAGGCGGTCGAGCAGCAGGAGGCAGCGGACGCCGCCGACACGCTCGAATCGCTTGCCGAGGAGGAAGCGGCGGACGTTCTCGAGCAGATGGACCTCCAGGCCGCGGCCGAGGCCCTGGCCGAGATGCAGGCGCCGCTGGCGGTCGGGGTCGTCCAGGACGTGGTCGACGAGGACCTCGGCTACGCGTCGCGGCTGCTGGGCGCGATGGCGCCCGACGACGCGGCCGACCTTCTCCAGGAGTTGCCCGTTCGGTTCCGCGAGCAGGTGCTTGCCGCGATGCCGCTCGACGACGCGGCGGCGCTTCGCAAGCTGATCGCCTACGACCGCGAGTCGGCCGGCGGGCTGATGACGACCGACTACCTGGCGCTGCGGAGCGAAATGACCGTGTCCGAGGCGATCGAGGTCATCCGGGCGGAATCGATTCCCGAGGGAATCCAGCACCTGATGGTGACGTCGAGCGACGGCCGAATCGAAGGCGTCGTGCACGTGCGTGAGCTGCTGCTGGGCGGTCGCGATCAGCGTATCGGTGAACTCATGAAGGCGACGGTCAAGGCCGTGCGGCCCAGCGTCGACCGCGAGGCGGTCGCACGCGAGTTCGCGCGATACGACTTCTCGATGCTGCCGGTCGTCGATCTCGACGATCGCCTGGTGGGCATCGTGACCGTGGACGACGTCATCGACATCATCCGTGACGAGCAGACCGAGGACGTGCAGAAGACCGTCGGCGCCGGTGCCGGCGAAGCGGTCTATTCGCGTGTCGGAGAAAAATTCCGGGGACGCTTCCCCTGGCTTGCGGCGAGCCTCCTTCTCACCGGGTTCGCGGCGATCGCGGTTATTCTGTTCGGCGATCTCATTGCCGAGCGCCCGATCCTGGCATTCCTCATGCCGGTGATCGCGGCGGTGGTCGGCAACGCCGGCCACCAGGCGCTGGCGGTGACGTTCCGGGGCATTGTTCTGGACGAGGTCCGACGCGAGCGGGTGGGGCCGCTGGTCGTACGCGAGGGGTTGGTGGGGTTGTTCAACGGGGCGGCGCTGGGCCTGGCGACCTTTCTCATTCTCAACCTCCCGGTCGTGCCCGGGGCGTCCTGGCAGCTCGGGCTCGTGGCGGGCATCTCGATCATGTTCGCGATGGTGGTGGGGACCCTCGCCGGCGCCGGCGTGCCCCTGGTCATGCGTTCTCTGGGCATCGACCCCGCGCAGTCCTCGGCGATCGTGCTGATCATGATCACCGACGCGCTGTCGTTCACGACGCTGCTGGTCCTGGCGTCGCTGTTGCTGGAGACTCCGGTGAGTTGATAGACTAGCGGTCCATTGAAGACGCTTCTGGGCCATCAGGTGAAGGCAGATCTGGACAAGATCCTTTTCGATAGCGATCAAATCGCCGCGCGGATCGGTACGCTTGCGCAGGAGATCAGCCGCGACCTCGACGAGCTGCCCGACGACGGCGAGATCGTGCTCGTGTCGGTCCTGACCGGCAGCGTGATCTTCGTTGCCGACCTCATTCGCCAGCTTCCCCAGAAACTCCGCATCGAGCTGGTGACGGTCAAGAGCTATCCGGGGCAGGCGACCGCGAGCCAGGGGGCGCAGCTGATCGACGGCATCGACGGGAGCCTCGAAGGCAAGCACGTGCTGATCGTCGATGACATTCTCGACTCCGGGGGCACACTGAATCTCATCCGCGCCGAACTCTCGCGGCGGAACCCGGCCTCGTTGCGGGCGTGCGTTCTGCTCCGCAAGCAACGCCCGTCCGCGATGGCCACGACGTGCGAGTACATCGGTTTCGACATCCCCGACGTTTTCGTCGTGGGGTACGGACTGGACTTCGACAACTACTACCGCAACCTCCCGGTGATCGGCACGCTTCGCGAGGACGTCATGTGACCAGCCGCATCGCCCGGTGCGCCGCGGCGAGCCCGGGGGCGACGGAGGCCCCGGACCTGTCGGTCCAGCGGATCGAATCGTCACTGCCGGCCGGCACCATCGCCGACGACGAGATCATCATTCTTCTCCTGCGGCCGAGCGTGCTGTACGTGGGTCTCTCCTCGCTGGCGAGCCTGACGATCATCGCGGTGGTGACGTTGACGCTGGCGCTGATGGCCATCCGAATCGCGTGGATTCCCTGGTCGGAGCCGGCGGCATACGCGATCGGCGCGGCCGTCGCCGCCGGTCGGCTGCTGTGGCAGTGCGTGGAATGGTGGGGGCTCATCTACGTGCTCACCGACCGCCGGGTCATGCGACGATCGGGCGTGCTCCGCGTGACGGTCTTCGATGCGCCGCTTCGCAACATCCAGCACACGAGCGTCTTTCAGCCGCTCCGCGAGCGTCTGTTCGGACTCGGCTCAATCGGTTTCGCGACGGCCGGCAGCGACGTCTTCGACGCATTCTGGGTGATGATCCGGCAGCCGTTCGCGGTGCACAAGGTCGTCGCGGAGACGATCGAGCGCTACGGGTGATCCCCAAGGGACCGTACGACGCGCGTTTGTCCCTGCACGCCCGCTCAAGCGGCGCTCGGGTGGCACGGTTGTCGTCGCGGAGCGACGTCGGCCGTGTCTTCGAACGTCTAACCACGGCCGAACTCGCTGGCGCGAGTTCAACCGTGCCACCCGCTGAATTCGGCGGGTCGTACGAAAGCGAGTGTGCGGCCGGAGGCCGCTACGGAGCGCTCAAACCGGTCTCGAGCATACTGATAATCGACTGCCGCCCGATGACTGTCATCGTGCCGCGGCTGTCCTGGAGTTCCACGATCGCGACGCCCATGTCCATCCGAAGCGTTGCGAGCCGACCGGGCGTGGCGCCCAGCAGAAGACGCGTGTCGACCGAGCCGTCGTCGAGGAACACTTCCGATCGAGGTTTCTGCAACTCGGTGACCGCCGCGTTGCTCATCGACATCGCCACCGTGATGACGATCAGCGTAAAGAAGGCCGCGGTCGACGCCAACGCGCGAAGCCACAGCGGGATGGCCAGACGCAGAACCAGCACGACCCAGGTGGCGCTTGCGATCACGGCAAGGACGTCGATCCCGGCCACCGCCGTCAGGTCGGCCAGCCACTCGGCGGTCTCACGCGGGTCCACACGCAGTTGATCGAGCGGGCCCTTGCGGGTGGCCGACGCGGCCCACCAGATGACGAGAAGTGCATTGATCGCAGCCGCGATCGCCCCGGCGTACGAGAACACGACCGCCACCTTCGTCGGACGGGGACCGCCGGGCGTACGCGGCCGCGCCGCGCTGATACCGGTCGCGGGGATCGCGATGAGCACGAACCCCGCCATGAGCCACAGCGGCTGCGCGATTCCGCCCAGGATGATCACGCGTGGAATGGCGATGAGCATCAACGTCCCGGTCACGAGGCCCATGCCCGGCTCCAGCTGCAGCTGCGGCACGTCGATCATCGGCGCGAAGCCGAGACGGAATCCCATATAGCCCATCAGCCACACACCCAGCACGAGCCCGGCGGCAACCACCACGCCGAGGGCCAGCTTGAACACCGCCCGGTCGGGCTCGTCGGACCTCCGAACGGACCGGATGCCGCCGGACGGACGCACGAGCAGGATCTTGGTCCTGGCGGCGCTCTGCTTGGGATTGGATCGGACGAGCGGTGTCATAGGAGAAAAGGACCCTGGGTCCTTTTTCGGCACATTGAAGACCCCGATCCTTTCTCTTCCCCACCTACGCCGGGCTCGGAACCGTTTCCATGACCTGCTGAATGATCCGGCGGGTCGTCGCGGTGTCGCCCGCGTGCATGTACGTCTTGCTGATCACGCGGTGGGCGCAGACGGGCAGGACGTTGGAGACGATGTCCTCCGGGACGCAATAGTCCCGGCCGTGCATCATCGCCGTTGCCCGGGCCGCCTGCGCGAGCGCCAGCGCTCCACGCGGGCTGATCCCGATCTGCAGGTCGTCGTTGTGTCGCGTGGCCTCCGCCAGCGCGATGATGTAGTCGATCAGCGCCCGGTCGAGGGTGACCCGGTCGACCTGGTTCTGCAGCTCGATCAACTCCTCGGCCGTCAGAACCGGCTGGAGTTCGGCGAGCGTCGTTCGGGCCGGCTGCTGGTCGATGATCCTGGCCTCGTCGTCGGGGGCCGGGTAGCCGAGGCTTATCCGCATCAGGAAACGGTCGAGCTGGTTCTCCGGCAGGAAGTACGTGCCCTCGAACTCGTAGGGGTTCTGCGTCGCCACGACCATGAACGGCTGCGGAAGCTTCATGATCTGCCCGTCCATCGAGACGGTCGCCTCGTTCATCGCCTCCAGCAGCGCCGACTGGGTTCGCGGGGTCGTGCGGTTGATCTCGTCGGCCAGAACGATGTTGTGGAAGATCGGGCCCTTCTTGAACTGGAAGGTGCCCTTGTCGCGGTCGTAGATGCTCACGCCGACGATGTCCGACGGAAGCAGGTCCGGCGTGCACTGGATGCGCGTGAACGAGCACCGGACGGATCGGGCCAGCGTGTTGGCGAGCACCGTCTTGCCGACCCCCGGCACGTCCTCGATGAGAAGGTGCCCACGGGCGAGGACGCAGACGATGACGCGATCGACGGCCGCCGTGTTGCCCATGTAGACCGTGGTGATGTTCGACCGCAGCCGCTCGACGGCCTCGATGCCGCTCGAGGGCGTACTCTGCTTGGCGTCGGACATGGTGGACGGATTACTCACGTTCGGGAACCGTCAGGGAGTATAGCGGCCATGTGCGCGGTATCGGTCCGTGTGCCTTTCGGACGCACTACAGTACAACGCCATGGAACGTGGTGGGACCGCGAGTCACCCGGGGGGGGTGGTGATGACGCCGATTCACTGTCGGCGGTGCGGCTACAACCTCTTCGGCCTGCCGGCGGACGGCGCGTGCCCCGAGTGCGGGCTCGATGCATGGGCGTCGATCCTGCACACCGTTGATCCGGCTGCCAGCCGCCTGCCGCGGATTCGCAATCCCGGTGTTGTCGGCGACGCCCTGCTGTGGCTGATGATCTTCCTCGCAGCGGCGTCGATCCTTCTCGTGGTCGGACCGCTGGCGCAGTGGTTCGACGCGATGGACCCGTCGGGCGTGCGCCGCCTGGCCGGGTGGACGCCCGGCTGGCTCGCGATCGTTGCCGGTGCGGCGTCCCTGGCGGCGCTGTTCTGGGTTCGAAGGCTGGCGCCGCCGGCCGGCAAGGAAGCCAGTCGCGGCGTGCGGCGCGACGTCAGGTGGCTCGGCATCGGCCTCGCGGCGTGGGCCGCGCTTGTCATCGGCGCGGGGCTGATGCAGATGGCGGCAGCGCCCGACCGGGCGATCAGGGTCGTCTGGCTCGCGGCCGCGGTGGCCGCCGTCGTCCCGCTGCTGGGTCTTCGCGGCATACTCAAGACGATCGGTCTCCGCAGCCGCGAGTACCGCACCGCCAGCGGTGGCCGCCAGGGCATCCAGGCGATGGTGGCCGCGACGATCGCGGCTGCCTGCGGCCACGGCCTCCGGTTGCTGGCGGTACCGACCGGCATCGCATCGCTGAGGCCGCTGGGGACCGTCATGACCTCGATCTCCGCGCTGATGGTCATGATCGGCCTGTTCTACCTCGTCGCGAACGCGTGGTGGATCCGCAAGGCGCTGCGGTGCCCGCCGCCGAGGCTGGAAGAGGTCCTGGGGGAAGCAAGCGATCCGCCCTGAGCTGCCACCTTGGCAAACTGGAAGCGGCTTTAGATAGCACCAAGGACGTTCGGACATCCCTGGATATCCCTAGTGATCCCCGAACATGAGAGCGCTGTAAGAGCGCCGCCAGTGGCCT
>SMVB01452049.1_pt1 | contig 14401 bp, 9 predicted proteins | sample 2456461 | NCBI WGS metagenome assembly SMVB01 (sample SAMN11095934, study PRJNA526329) | marine sediment metagenome | biome: Marine sediment; feature: Surficial sediment; material: Deep marine sediment; isolation source: Hadal surficial sediment | place: Pacific Ocean | collected 2014-05 | depth 0-1... | reverse complement strand
CCCGCACGCACTCGGCGTAATGGCCCGCCCCACCGTCCTCGAGGTCGTCGCGGTCGACGCTCGTGATCACCACGTAGTCGAGGTCGAGCTCCGCCACGGCGCGCCCGACGTGCTCGGGCTCGTCCGGGTCGGGCGGCGCGGCCGCCTCGACGATCTTCACGGCACAGAATCGGCAGCGCCGCCTGCACTCGTCCCCGAGCACCATCAGGGTCATCGTGGCGTGAGCGCCCTGCCAGCACTCGCCGATGTTCGGGCAGCGGGCCTCCTCGCAGACGGTGTGGAGGTTGAGCTCCCGGGTGAGCCGCTCGAGCCGTCCGGAACTCTCCCCGCCGGGTAGCGGCACCTCGAGCCAGGCAGGCTTCCGGCCGGCGCGGGGGGCTTTCGGGGCCCGCCGGGGGGTATCGGGGTGGAGATCATGGGAGTGCGAAGGCCCGGGACCCGCCGGGGAAGGTTGCAAGAGCGCCCGTCCAGCCCCACCGACGGGGCAGGCCCGCCGCGCCCAGATCCTTCATCCCGGCGAGCGCGCGGATCGGCTCCTCCAGACGGTCGATCTCAGCCGCGTGCGAGAGTCGGAACGCGAGGAGGGGTACCCACACCGCCGCTGTCCCGTCGGATCTCGAACTCGCCGATGTGGCTGGTGGGCATGGGCACCCGTTTGGGCACGGCGCGCAGCGAGCGTTGGATGTTCCAGGTGGCCCGGCTTCGGCTTCGGAGCTCCGCGCGGATCTCCAGCGGAAAACGCGCGCAGGACGCGTCGAGGTCCAGGGTGTCGCCTTCGAGCGATCGGAACGTGAACTCCTCGACGATGGGCGAGATCCGATCTTCCATGGGCAGCTTGGATGCAGTGGGCTCGTTCGGTCCGACCATGAATGACGGGGAGGGGCAGGGGCTGACGGGGGGGATCGCGGCGAGCGGAATAGACGGAAGCCCGACATCCTGTACGATTATTCGCGCAACTCGAAGAGCCCCGCGGGCAGCTCGACGCCCACCTCGATGTCCGTGACCGTCGTGACGATGGTGCCGATGAGTGGGTTCGCGACCTCGACCTCGGTGCAGAACGGCAGGAGCATCCCCGAGACGTCGCGGAAGTCGCCGAAGCTCGAGCGCGTTCCCACGCGGCCAGGTCCGGGCATGTACGAGAACGCGTCCACGCGCCGAACGCGCGCGGTCTCGGCCTCGACGTAGAAAGTCGCTGCCGGCGCCGAGGTGTCCCCAGCGCGGAGCAGGAGGACCTCCCGACCCTTGTCATCCATCTCTTGGATCACGTGCAGCCCAGGGTGCCAGGCGAGCAGGTCCCCGAAGTGGGCGAAGATGTTGTTCAGGCGGATCGACTCGGCCCGCTGGCCCTCGTCCTGCGCGCACCGATCGTTCGCTCGGCCGCAGTACGCGCGAGTGACTTCACCTGTCTTCATTCACCTCGAGCGGCCAGAGCTCGGACTCGGTGCGCGCCGACGCGAGGATGCGCTCCATCTCGCGCACGATCTCGGGGTGCTCGGCACTGATGTCGTGCTCTTCGCCGATGTCGGCCGCGAGGTCGAAGAGCTTCAGCGGCGAGTGCTGCTTCATGTTCGTCCGCACGGCCTTCCAGCGGCCCTTGCGCACGGCCTGGCGCCAGCCCCCGACCGGCGCCTCCCAATAGAGGTAGTCGTGCTGCGCTTGATCGCCGCGCCCGAGCAGCGTGGGCGCGAAGCTCACGCCGTCGATGCCGGTTGGCGCGGGACCGCCCGCGAGCTCGACGAGCGTCGGGAGGACGTCCTGGAATGCGGAGACGTGGTCGCTCACGGTCCCCCGCGCGATGCGGCCGGGCCAGCGGGCGATGAACGGCACGCGGATTCCGCCCTCCCACAGGCTGCCCTTCAGGCCGCGCAGGGGGCCGGCGCTCGCGAAGAACTTCGAGTCCGCGCCACCCGCGTAGGACGGCCCGTTGTCGCTCGTGAAGATGACGAGCGTATTCTCGGCGAGCCCGCGCTCCGCCAGCACGTCCAGGATGCGGCCCACGTCGCGGTCCATGCGCGTCACCATCGCGGCGTACGCGGCGCGCGGCTTCGGGTGCGCCGCGTAGTGCCCGCCCTCGAACGGCGTCTCCTCCCACCGGTCCGCGTACTGAGCGAGCGAGTCCTCGGGCACTTGCAGCGACACGTGCGGGATCGCGTAGGGCACGTAGAGGAAGAAGGGCTCGTCGGGCTCACGCTCGCGCAGAAACAGGAGCGCCTCCTCGGTGAAGAGGTCGTGCGAGTGCACGCCGTCCACGCCGTCCGCGTTGGCGGAGAGCAGCACCTTCTCATCGTCCGACCACAGGTAGTCGGGGTAGTGGTCGTGCGCGTTCCACTGGTCGAGGTAGCCGAACCAACGGTCGAAGCCCTGCAGGTTCGGGAGTCCGGTCGTGTTCGGACCGCCGAGGCCCCACTTGCCGATGCAGGCGGTCGTGTAGCCCGCGGCCTGGAGGAGCTCGGCGACGGTCACCGCCTCGAGCGGGAGCGGCACCTGGCCGACTACCGGCTTCCCGCGGTTGCCGCGCACCCAGGCGTGGCCCGTGTGCAGGCCCGTCATGAGGACGCAGCGCGACGGCGCGCACACCGGCGCGCCGGCGTAGAAGTCGGTAAAGCGCACGCCCTCGGCGGCGAGGCGATCGATGTTCGGCGTCGCGATCTTCGTCTGGCCGTAGCAGCCAACTTCCGCGTAGCCCAGGTCGTCCGCCATGATGAGGACGACGTTGGGGGGACGCTCGGAGCTCGACGCCGGGGGCGCTTGGGGCAGCGCATATTTCGCGAGGTAGTCCGCGCGCCGCCTGGGCGCGCCCGAGGGCGCGAAGTAGAGCGGATCGAGCTCGGTGGGGATCGGCGCGACGTAGCGCGGCTCGAGCTCGACGGGCACCGGCGCACCCACCCTCTCGCGCCAGGCGGTGAGATTAAGGTGCAGTTTATAGGCCTTGATCGGGGTCGCGATCAGGTTCTCGGTCTCGCCAACGTCGGTCTTCACGTTGTACAGCTCGAGTCGCCCGTCCTCGAAGAACTCGATCAGCTTGAAGTCGCCCATGCGGATCGCGCCGGCCGGAGTGGTGCGGAAGGGCCGACCGAGCTGCTTGGGCGCCTCGAGGTAGGCGGGGAAGTGCCAGTAGAGCGCGTGGCGCGCGAGCCCGCCCGCGCCCGTGAGCAGCGGCACGAGGCTCAGGCCGTCCGGCTCCATGCCCTCGGGCAACGTCGCGCCCGCCGCCTCGGCGAAGGTCGGGTAGAGGTCCAGCCCGATCACCGGCTCGGCGCTGCGGCTGCCCGGCACGACGCGCCCCGGCCAGCGCACGACCAGCGGCACGCGGATCCCGCCCTCGTACAGCATGCCCTTCGCGCCGCGCAGGGGCGCCATCGACGTCACCGGCCCGTGCCCACCGTTGTCGGAGGTGAACACGACGAGCGTCTCGTCCGCCAGGCCGAGCTCGTCGAGCTTCGCGAGCACGCGCCCGAGGCTCTGGTCGGCGCTGTCGATCATGCCCGCGTACTTCGCGTTCTTCTGGTCGCCGTCGGGCGGCTTGCCTGAGTACTTCGCGCGTTCCGCCGCCTTGCTCTGGATGGGCGTGTGGACGGCGTAGTGCGTGAGGTAGAGGAAGAACGGCCCGTCCGCGTGCTCCTCCATGAAGCGCAGGGCCTCATCCGTCAGCCGGTCGGTCAGGTACTCGCCCTCCGGACCGTCCGCGAGGTCGGGATTCTTGTAGGGGCTGAAGTAGCCGCCGCGGGGCGAGCCCGTGGCGTTGCCGGCCACGTTCACGTCGAAGCCCTGCGTGCGGGGATCCGCGCCGAGGTGCCACTTGCCGATCGAGGCCGTGGCGTAGCCTGCGTCCCGTAGGACCTCCGCGATGGTCACGAAGCGGTCCGCGAGCACGGTCTCGTTCGGCGTCGGGACGAGCTTGCGGTCCTCAGCCTTGCCGCGCTTCGAACTGCCGACGGTGTAGACGCCGTGGCGCGGCGGGTAGAGCCCCGACATGAGACACGCGCGGCTCGGAGCGCAGTTCGGCCCGTTCGAATAGGCGCTCGTGAAGACCATGCCCTCCGCGGCGAGCTGATCCATGTGCGGCGTCTCGTAGAACTCGCTGCCCATGAAGCTCGCGTCGCTCCAGCCGAGGTCATCGACGTAGAAGAGGACGATGTTCGGCTTGCGCGCGGGCGTCTCGCCCGCGCCGACCGGTGCCGCGCTCAGGAGCGCGAGGCCGAGGGTCAGGCTGGTTGCGGAGAGATTCATGGCAGCGCGCTGGCGGGCACCAAGATATCATCCCCCCCAGGTGCCGACGAGCGGCACGGAATAGAGATACGGAAGCCATGAGCGCCGACCACAGCAAGCACGATGACGAGCCCGCCGGTTCACCCGAGAAGGACGCGGAGGAACACCGCAACTTCCTCGAGCAGATCATCGAGCACGACCTGGCGGCAGGCACCCACGAGGGCCGCGTCCACACGCGCTTCCCCCCCGAGCCGAACGGCTACCTGCACATCGGCCACGCCAAGTCGATCTGCCTGAACTTCGGCCTGGCGGAGCAGTTCGACGGCCTCTGCAACCTGCGCTTCGACGACACGAACCCCACGAAGGAGGAGCTCGAGTACGTCGAGTCGATCAAGGCGGACATCCGCTGGCTGGGTTTCGATTGGGGCGACCGGCTGTACTTCACGTCGGACTACTTCGAGGAGCTCTACGGCTTCGCCCGCGAGCTGATCGAGCAGGGCCTCGCCTACGTCGACGATCTCTCGCTCGAGGAGATGCGCGAGTACCGCGGCTCCGGCGCCGCGCCCGGCCGGAACAGCCCGCACCGCGACCGCGCTCCTGAAGAAAGCCGCGAACTGTTCGAGCGCATGCGCGCGGGCGAGTTCGAGGACGGCGCGCGCGTGCTGCGCGCCAAGATCGATATGGCGTCGCCGAACATGAACATGCGCGACCCGGTGCTCTACCGGATCCTGCGCGCCCACCACCACCGGACGGGCGACGCGTGGTGCATCTACCCGATGTACGACTTCGCCCACGGCCAGTCCGACGCGATCGAGGGCATCACGCACTCCATCTGCACGCTCGAGTTCGAGAACCATCGCCCGCTCTACGACTGGTTCATCGACAACATCTCGGTCCCGTCGCACCCACGGCAGTACGAGTTCGCGCGGCTGAACCTCTCCTACTGCGTGATGTCGAAGCGCAAGCTGGTCGAGCTCGTGCAGGGCGGCCACGTCTCCGGCTGGGACGACCCGCGCATGATCACGTTATCGGGCTTGCGCAGGCGTGGTTACACGCCCGAGTCGATCCGCAAGTTCTGCGAGCGCGTCGGCGTCGCGCGCTTCTACAGCACGATCGAGATGAGCTGGCTCGAGGACAGCATCCGCGCGGACCTCAACCCGCGCGCCGAGCGCCGGATGGCCGTGCTGCGCCCGCTCAAGGTCGTGATCGAGAACTTCCCCGAGGGCGAGACCGAGGAGCTCGAGGCGATCAACAACCCCGAGGACCCGAACGCCGGCACGCGCAAGATTCCGCTCACGCGCGAGGTGTGGATCGAGCGCGACGACTTTCGCGAGGACGCGCCGCGCAAGTACTTCCGCCTCGCCCCCGGCAAGGAGGTGCGCCTGCGCTACGCGTACTGCATCACGTGCACGGACGTGATCAAGGACGCGGAGGGCGAGGTCATCGAGCTGCGCTGCACCTACGACCCGGCGACGGGCGGCGGCAAGAAGCCCGAGGGGCGCAAGGTGAAGGGCGTCATTCACTGGGTCTCCGCCGCGCACGCCATCGGCGCCAAAGTGCGCGTCTACGATCACCTGTTCAGCGTCCCCGACCCGAACGATGTCGAGGAGGGCGGGCACTTCACGGACCACCTGAACCCCGACTCGCTCGAAGTGCTCACGGATTGCCGCCTCGAACCCAGCCTGGCGGACACCGCGCCCGGCTGCCACGTCCAGTTCGAGCGCCAGGGCTACTTCTTCACCGACCCCATCGACTCGCAGCCCGGCGCGCCTGTTTTCAACCGCACGGTGGCCCTGCGCAGCTCGTGGAAGTAGCACGGTGTCGCGCATCGATCGAAGGAGCCTCCTCTCCGGCGCGAGCTTTCTGGCGACGTACGGACTCTTCGTGGACGGCCGGCGGTTCGTCTCAGGCGAAGCCGGCGACCAGGGCGAGAGCGCTCCAAAGCCCACGGCCGCCGACGCGCAGCGCTCCCGTCCCGCCGACGAGCCGCACATGCACCTCGTCGAGCTCGACGTCGGAGTGCTCGTCGCCGGCGGCGGGATGGCGGGGGTCTGCGCTGCGCTCTCCGCCGCGCGCAACGGAGTGCGCACGCTGCTCGTCCAGGACCGCTCGCGGCTCGGGGGTAACGCCTCCAGCGAGATCCGGATGCACATCGTGGGCGCCGATTCGCACGGCAGCCGCGCGGGCTGGCGCGAGGGTGGCTTGATCGAGGAGATCCGGCTCGACGACGCAGCGGGGAACCCGCACCGCGCCTGGGAGCTCTTCGACCTGCTCCTGTACGACAAGTGCGCGCGCGAGCCCAACCTCACCTTGAAGCTCGACACCACCGTGTACGCCGTGGAATTGGACGGGCAGCGCATCGCGCGGGTGTGGGCCCGGTGCGACAAGACCGAGACGACTTACGTCATCCGCGCTGCGGTGTACTGCGATTGCACCGGGGACTCCCGGCTGGCGCTCGAGGCCGGAGCGGAGTTCCGCGAGGGTCGGGAGCCACGCACCACGTACGACGAACCCCTCGCGCTGAAGGACGGGGACCCGCACTCGCAGGGCTCGAGCATCCTCTTCACCGCGCGCAAGCACGACCACGCGATGCCCTACACCGCTCCGCCCTGGGCGCGCGAGATCACCGAGAACGACCTGCTCTTCAGGAGCATCTCGAGCAAGTCGTACGAGTACGGCTACTGGTGGATCGAGCTGGGCGGGATGCGCGACGTGATTCGCGACAACGAGGAGTTGCGCTTCGAGCTCCTGCGGATCGTGCTCGGCGTGTGGAACTGGATCAAGAACTCCGGTCAGCGGCCGAACTCCGCGAACTGGGCGCTCGAGACCATCGGCATGATCCCCGGCAAGCGCGAGAGCCGCCGACTCACCGGCGACCACGTCCAGACGCAGCACGACCTCACCGGCGGCTGGCGGGAGCGCGACGACGGCGTGTCGATCGGCGGCTGGGCCTTCGACGAGCATCCGCCGAAGGGCTTCGACGCGTGGGATCAGCCGCCGTTCATGAGCCGCCCGATCGAGGAGCCCTACAACCTCGCGCTCGAGGCGCTGTACAGCCGGAACGTCACGAACCTCATGATGGCCGGCCGGAACATCTCGAACTCGCACGTGGCGTTCACCTCGACGCGCGTGATGGCCACGTGCGCCTGCACGGGCCAGGCGATCGGGACCGCTGCCGCGATGTGTGTCGAGCAGGGCCTCGCTCCGCGCGAGCTGCGGCGGTCGTCGATGGCCGAGTTGCAGCAGCGCCTCCTGCGCGACGACCAGTCGATCCGCGGCGTCGTGAACGAGGACTCGGCGGACCTCGCGCGCGAGGCGCACGTCGTCGCGTCCTCCGCGCTCGACGGCGCCGACCCGGAGCACGTGATCGACGGCGAGGTGCGCGACGTGCCGGGCGAGTGGCGGCACCGCTGGGGCGCGGAGCTCGGGCCGAAGGGCGCCTGGATCGAGCTGCGCTGGGATGCTCCCCGCCGCATCTCGCGCGTGCAGATCACTTTCGATTCGGGCTTCCACCGCGAGCTGACGTTGTCGGCCTCGGATTCCGTCACGAAACGCATGGTGCGGGGACCGCAACCCGAGACCGTGCGCGATTACGTGCTCAGCGCGCGCACGCCCGCGGGCGAGCGGGTGCTCGCCGAGGTGTCCGGTAACCACCAACGCCTCCGCCGGCATGCGTTCGAACCCACCCTGGCCACGAGCATCCGGCTGCATGTGCGCGCGACGAACGGGGCCAAGGAAGCGCGCGTGTTCGAGATGCGCTGCTACGCCTGAGTGAACCGTCAGGACCGATCCGCATAACAATACGGAGTCGCGCTCCCTGTTGCGGTTTTGCGACAAGCTCGTACCGCACGACAACCGGCTGCGCCGGTTGTCGTGCGGTACGAGCTTGTCGCAAAACCGCAACAGGGAGCGCGACTCCGTATTGCCGTATTGTTACTCGCCCAGCGCATGCACGGTGTGGTGTACGAAGGTCTCGAGGCGCGTACCGCTGGCGGTCTCGACGTCGATCTCCGTGTGGAACTGCATCGCCGGCTGCATGTTCGTGAGCTTCAGCCGCACGGAGCGCGCGTCGGGCGCGAGCTCCACGCCCTCCACGGTGAGCTGAGTGCGCCCCTCCGTACCGTCGAGAGCGATGTCCGGCGAGCCGTAGCTCACTGTCCACTCGTAGTTCCAGGCGCTGACGGTGAACGCGCCCGCGCGCTTCACGGAGTCGGGGGCGAGCGGCGTGTTGAACCGCAGGACGAGCCCGTCGCGCACGGCCTCGATGCCCTGGACGTGCGGCAGCTCAGCGCCCGTCCTGCGCACGCGGTAGAACCCGCCCGGCTCCTGCTTGTCGGACGACCAACCGAAGAGGCCGCACAGGTAGAGGTCGCCCGAACTCTTCTGGAAGCGCCCGCGCATGAGTCCCGTCGGGAGCTCGATCGGGAGCGGTGTGATCCCGCCCTGCCACACGCCGCGGGCCTTCTCCTCGAGCACGAGGAATACTTTCCCCGTCCCGTACGACAGCGCGAGCAACTTGCCCGCGAGGTCACCCCACACTCCCGCCGGGACGCGGAGCTGTGCGCTCGGCGAGCGATCGATCTTCGGGCTGATCCAGCAGAGCGGCGGGTCGAACGTCGCATGGCGTTCCTGGTTGAACAGGGCCCAGTTGTTGCCGTAGAAGCCGCCCGCGACGATCCGATTGAGCTTGTTCGCCGGCATCCACTGGCCCTCCTGGTCGGAGCCCCAGAACACGCCGTCCCCGTCGAGCAACAGGCCGTTGGGCGCCCGAAACCCGCCCGCAATCGTCTCCGTGCGCGAGCCGTCCGCCGACACGCGATTCAGCGTGCCGTTGCGCGGGTGCACCGCCTCGAGCGCGTGGCGCGCACCCTTCATGTAGTAGAAGTTCCCCGCCGCATCGACCTGCAGACCCGTGCACGGCTCGTGGAAGTGTTCGCTGTTCATCTGGCCGTGACTGAAGGCCTCGTAGTCGTCCGCCTCGCCATCGCCGTCGCGGTCCACGAGGCGCGTGATCTGATCGCGGCCGAGCACATACACGTCGTCGTCCTTCACGACGAGGCCGAGCGGCTGGTGCAGGCCGGTCGCCATGCGCTGCCACGTGATCTCCCTGGCGCCCGGACGGAGGCCCGCGACCGTCCACACGTCGCCGCTCCACGTCGTGATCGCCGCGCGCGAGTCGTCCGCGAAGAAGTCGAAGTCACCGAAGCGCATCCACGAGAGGGAAGCGTGCGACTCGGGCCACGTGATGCGATCGATGTCGAACGGCGCGGACTCGTCCTGCACGAGGCCGACGTCGCGCAAGAAGTCGGGCGTGCGGCTCGCGAGCCCGCGCCACCGCACGAGCATGCCTTCCGCGCCGGGCGGCAGCTCCAACGCGACGCCTTCCGCCCGCGCACGCCAGCGCGCCCGGCCCGACCGGTCGAGGAACGCGACGACGTGGATCGCGGGCGCGCCGGTCTCCGAGGCGACGCCCAGGACCTCGTCTTCGGTGAGCGCGGATCGGAAGATGCGAACCCCGTTCATGACGCCCGCGAACCAGGGCTCCTCGGGAAAGTCCTCCGCCGTGAAGCCGAGCTGCGCCACGTGGTCGTGGGTGCGCGCCTTCGGCGCGAGCACACCCTCCCCATCGAGTCCTCCATCGACCCAGAGCTCCACCTCCGACGACTCGTGCCGCCAAACCAGAGCGACGTGGTGCCAACGCCCGTCGATGACGTTCGCGCGCCCGTTGACGTCGCCCACCCAGCCGACGTCGAAGCAGAGCCGCCCGTCCCGCACGAAGAACGCCTTGCCGTCGGGCACCCAAGGCCCTTCCGCGGCGGTCTGCGAGAAGAGCGTCCCGTCCTTCGACGGCTTCACCCACGCGGCGAAGGTGAGATCCCCGTCCTTGAACTCGAAGTCGGCGATCCCGGTGATGAGGATGCGCTCGCCGGTACTGAACTCGAGCGCGTGGGTCGACTCGTCCGCTACGAAGACCGGCTTCGGCCCACCCTCCGCGATCGATGGGGCAGTGAGCGGGCGACCGATCGCGTAGGTCCGCGCGGCCGCGCCGGGCTCGCCCGCGTCCACGGCGGCGAGCTCCCACCGTAGCCGCGCGTCCGACCGCAGCACTTCGGTCCGTGCCGGTCCGTCCGCCGGCGCGGACAGCGCGCGATACTGGATCGAGCCCGCGCTCTCGTCCACGCTCCGCACGGCGAGTTCCGTCGGCTCGCCCCAGAGGGTGGGCGTCACGGAAGTCCTGCTCGACGGCGCCCGCGCAAGCCGCGCCGTGCCGAGCTGGAAGAACGTCGAATCGAGCGCCTCGCCCTCCGCTTCGTGCAGGGACAGGAAGATGTCGATGCGCCGCGTGACGTCCGACGGTGCGATCGCCAGGTCGAGCCCGCCGCTCTCGGCGCGCAGCCAACGGACGCCTTCGAGGTCGCCCTTGTACGCGACCAGCAGCATCAGGCCGCGGCTCGCGTAGATCTCCGTCCCGAGGCCGACGAACACCGTCGACGCATCGCTCGCCTCGAACTCCTGGATGCGCTTCACGACACCGCCCGGTGGGGCGGCAACCTTCAGGAAGAGCTCGTGAGCGCACGGACCGATCTCGAGCGAGCGGACGTAGCTGTGCGTGGGTCGGTGGAACCACGGCTGCTCTTGAATGCTCGCCGTGCCCACCCGGTAGCGGAGGATGACGTCGTTTCCGCTGCGCGAGTGTCCCTCCCACCGATACATCTCGGCGGGCAGCGGACCGTAGGGCACCGCGCGCGGGTCCACGAACTTCCCATCGAGCGACCAGCCGGGGAGCGCCGGGTTCTGCCACTCGACCGTCCCATCGATGCGCGAGTGAACTCCGTGCTCGCCGTCGTAGACGATACCGCGCAGGTCGAGGAACCCGCCCCACCAGCCGGCCGCCCAGCGTCCGAGGTCCGTGTCGAATACGACCGCACGGTGAACACCTTCCGGGGACACCCACTCGACGGGGATCGCGAGACCCTTGCACACGATGTCCTCCGGGTCGATCTCGATGACGGTCGCGAGAAAGGGTCCGTAGTCCATCTGCTGCCAGGGCAGTCCCCCGCGCTGTTTCACGCGCGCCATCGGCGGCGGCGAGCTCCGCGGGTTCGGGAGGTCGAGTGCCCAGTGCACGCCGCCCACGACGAGGCGCAGGAAGTTCTCGTCCTTGAAGTCCTCCGGGTGCCCCATCGTCGTCGTGAAGACCCGACCGCCGCCCCACGGATTCGCGAGCGTCCAGGCGACGGGATTGACGGTCGCGTCGTCGCCCCACCGTCCGTCAGGGAACGTCGGTCGGCCGGTGGCGAGGATCTCCGCCTCCTTCGGCGGGTACTTCGGGCTCACGCGCACCATCCACGAGCGCACGTCGAAGCTCCGCGCCAGCCCCTTCAGGATCGGTGAGCTGCTCTCCCGCGCGACCGAGGCCGCCGTGCCCGTGTCGGCGCCGTAGTCGCGGACCCAGGCCGCGCCGAGCACGTCCGGGCCGAAGGCGTTCCACTTCGCGGCGAGCGGGTCGTCGAGCTCGTACTCGAAGGCGCGCAGGGCGGTCCTGAATCCAACGAGCGGCCGCCCGGAACGGACGTACGCCTCGATCCGCGCGAGCTGCTCCGCGGGGAGCCGCCGGGAGCCGAGGTACAGCACGGCGAGGTCGGCTCCCTCGAGTGCCTCCAGCCCCTCGATCGAGTTGTCGGCGCGGTTCGCGCGGCTGCGGTCGTGCAGGACCGTCGTCCGCATCCCGTACTCGGACCGCAGGAGCGCCGCGAGCGCGGGCATCGTCTCCTCCGACCGGTACTCGGGCTCGCCCACGAGGAACACGACGTGCGGCGCGTCCGGGGCGGGATTCGCCTGCAGGAAAACGGGGAGCGTGAGGAGCAGCCGGATCATGGGGACTTCCGTCGGGGAGGCGCGGGCAGCGCCCGTCCACGGCGCCTCGGGGGTCGGCGCCGACGAGCACTGGACGAGTACTAGGGACGAGTACTATAGGGACGAGCGTGCCTGGGGCCGACGGCCTGAGAGCAGGCTCGCTCGATTCCCCAGCCCCGACCGGCCTCGGTCCAGCGCCGCTCGCACGCGGCGCACGAGTTCGCAGACGCGGAAGGGCTGCTCGAGGATGTCCACTCCCGCCTCGATCCCGTGAAGCTGCGATAGCCCCTCCTTCGTGTAGCCCGGGTGATTCATGAGGAAGTGCCCAAAGCACTTCAACTCAACTCCTGCCCATAGCTTGCGCGCATCGGCCCCGCGGACGACCCGGAGCGTCCGCGGGACGTCGGCACGCCACCGCAAGCGGTCGGTCGGGGTTTCGCCCGACGCCCATTGCCCGACGACAATCCGGCCGTAGTCCGTTCTTCACGATGCTGGGGCGGCCCCGCAATCAAAGACCCGCGCTGGATACAGAGCTCCGGGAAAGGTCGGGCTGGTCGGAGATTCGCGTAACCTGCCGACCCGGGCCGGAGCGTCGTGCTCATCTCCGGATGCGAGAAGGAGCCGCCCACCGGCCGAGTGATCGCGGACGCGAGAAGCGGCTGCTGCATGAAAGGAACCGGGCCCAGGCGATCTCCAAGCCTCGGGGGAGGAGCCGGCCGTCAAGGAACCGGCGATGGGTCGCAGGCCTCCTCGTCGGAGTCGCAGTCGCGGGCACGGCTCCTCGCGCCCCGCAGGGGGCGGAGAGAGAGGGCGGAGAGCCGATGCTCGGCATCCACTACCGGCTCCCGGTCGGCTTGGCGCGTTGACGCTGCGCCTCGTGTTCCACCCAGCGCGATCTGCACCTGGCGAGCGTGGGTCCGAGCGCGACTTCGAACCTCGGTCCACGCCCGTCGCCGCCCTCTCCCACCGAGCTCGGATTCCGGCGACGGGAACGAGTCGTCGGCTAGATGCTGCGGGCCCCGTCCCGACGGGTGGGCAGCATGGCGGGGTCCGAAGCCAGCGCGTCCGAGCTCGAATCGTGGCTCGGGTTCGGGTCACCCAGGATTCCCTCCATGGAGAGGATCGCCGCGGCGTGCGGATCCGCGTCGGCGAGGGTCCGCGCATGCTCCGGCGGAATCTCGCGCAGGGCGTCCTTGGCGGACTCGAAAGCCTCGAGCGCCGCCGTCAACTCGTCGGCATGCCGCCCGTACTCCGCGACGAGGTGCATGCTCTCCTGGAACCGGGCCAGGATCGCCTTCTCGATCGCGGAGAGCTTGGGCTCCTTCTTGGTCTTGCGCGCGGCGCTGCGCTTCTTGCCCGGAGCGGTCAGGCCGAGGATCTCGCGCGCCCGGCGGCGGTCCGGAGCGGTGACCTTCTTCCCGCTCGCGGTGGTCGCGGGGATCTCGGGGTCACACTGCGCCAGGGCCTCGATGACAGCGGCAGCACAACCGGGGTCTTGGGCGTAGCACCAGGCGCACAGGGCGACGCTCCTGGAGCCAGGCTCCTCGTGCAGGACCTGCATGGTCTCGCGGTGGGCCAACTCGCCCCAGCTATTCTCAACGGGCTTCCAGTCGGATTTCGGCATGCGTTCCCTCCTGTTCCGCCACGCGCAGCGGCGGTCTGGACCCATTTCATTTCGGCCTTCCGCCCGCCCACCTTGTGCGGAATCGGCGCACAATCCGCCGCCTGGCACGTGAGGAGGCCGAGGGAGGTTCCACGTCCTACTTGAAGCGGCGTCAGCTTCGCGGCGCAGAGGGGGAGAAGTGACTGACGAAGTACCTGCGCAGTACGTGAATTCAAGGTCTCGGTCGAAGATGCCGATCCCTGATTCCCAGTTTCATTGGGCGCACCCATGACGTCAGAACTCCTGCAACTCTTCGTCGAACTACACTTCAAGCCCTCCCACGTCGATGATGTCGAGGACCTCGTGGTCGAGTTCGTGCGCCGGACCCGAGAGGAGCCCGGATGCGAGCGGGCCTTCTTCTTCAGCGTCAACGAGGATGCGGAGCGGTTCGTGTTCCTCGCGGAGTTCTCCGACATGGGGTCGCTCCAGGCGTACCTCGAGACGCCCTGGCGCGGAGAGGTCCTCGACCAGCTGTCGGAGACTCTGGTAGAACGACCGCGCCGCTACACGATGACGCGGGTCGCTTAGGGCCCGCGCAACAATAACTCCCGATTCTGGACGGCCCTCGCCGCCCCCGGCTGCGTTGCTCCTTCTCGGCGTATCGCAGCGGATACGCGGTCGGCGTCGCGCCTTGCCGGGAACGACGAGTGCTCGCCCAGAATGGGGAGTTAT
>SMVB01215863.1_pt1 | contig 14404 bp, 11 predicted proteins | sample 2456461 | NCBI WGS metagenome assembly SMVB01 (sample SAMN11095934, study PRJNA526329) | marine sediment metagenome | biome: Marine sediment; feature: Surficial sediment; material: Deep marine sediment; isolation source: Hadal surficial sediment | place: Pacific Ocean | collected 2014-05 | depth... | reverse complement strand
CCCCGCGAGGCCCGCCGCGAGGCCGCCGCGCAGGTCGCCGGCGGAGTAGAGGAGCCCGAGCCAGGCCTGGCTCGCGAGCACACGGTCCTGGAAGCCGTCCGCGCGCTCGAGTGCCTCGAGGTAGCGGCGTTCCCCCACCAGCGGGAGGATCGCGTCGAAGCTCTCCGCCTGCGCGCGGAGGGGCGCGGCGAGCGCGGCGGCGCAGGCGATCGACGCGAGCGCGCCTCGGGCTGCCGTGCTTCGGCTCGCGGTCAGAGTGACTCGATCCACAGCGCCCTCCCGCGGGTGATCGACCGGAGCTGAAGCTGGTCGATGGGATTCTCGTCATCGGTGAGAACCCGTCCCTCGCCCGGCTCGAACCAACGCCACCCACCGTCGAGCTCGAGGCTCGGCACGAGCGACGCCACGGCGCCTCCTTCGAGGCGGAACGCCGCGCTGCGCGGAGCGGGCGGCTCGTCCCCGGCGCGCGCAAACAACACGCAGTTGCGCGAGAAAGGCACGCGCAGGGCGAGCACGCGGCGCTCGAACGCCGCCGCCACGGTGCCCGCAACGGCGCTGATGACGGGGTCGTCGAATCCGAAACCCGACAGGTTCACGGCGAGCCAGCCGCCGGGCCGGAGCTGCGAACGAACCTCGCGGAAGAACTCGACCGTAGAGAGATGCGCGGGGATCTCCATGTTGTCGGCGTACGCGTCGAGCACGATCTCGTCGAATGCGCCCTCCGCGAATCGTAGCGCCGCACGCCCGTCGAGGCCGGCGAAGACGCGCCGGTCCGTGTCGTTCGCCTCGAGCTCGAACCAGCGCCTGCCGAGCTCCACCACCACGGGATCGATCTCGGCCCCGAGCGAGATCAGCCGCACGGCTTCCGGCAGCGCGCCTTCGAGCACACGGACGACCGTCCCCGCCCCGAGCCCGATCACGAGCATGCGCCAGTTCCCCGTCGTCCGCGACCAGGCCGGTGGGAGCGCGAACAGGTTGTAGTAGTAGGCGGGCGGGAGCAGGCCCGGTTCCGGCTGCCACACGGACTGGAACGAGTCGAGACTCTCGTTCACCTGGAGGAAGCGGATGCGCTCCGCGCCCTCGCCCCGCTCGACGACCCGGATCGACTGATACGGTGACTGGCGGGCCGCGAGGAGGCGCAGGTCCGCGGCCGGCAACGGCGCGGCGTACCGCGAGGTCGCGAGCCCGAGGACGAGGAGCAGCGCGGCCGCCGCGGACGGGGCCCGTGCGCGCCGGGCGAGCACGAGCATGAACACTCCGAGCAGGCCGAGCACCGCCGCCGAGAGCAGGAAAGTGTGCTCGATGCCGAGCCTGGGCAGGAGGACGTGCGTGGTCGCGAACGTCCCCGCGATGCTGCCGAACGTCGACGCCCCGAGCACCCGGCCGCCCGCGTCCCCCGCATGCCCGCCGCGCAGATTCTGCACGGCCTCGACCGCGAGCGGGCCGACGCAGCCGAGGAGCAGCGCCGCCGGTAGGAACAGCACGAGCGACGCCGCGAGGCTACCCCACAGGAGCAGCCCCGCCGCCTCGTCCAACGCGAGGCCACGGGGGATGAACGCCTCGGCCACCGGTGCCGCGAAGAAGGGCAGCCAGACGGTGAAGGCACCCGACAGGAGCAGGGCGAGACCGAGAAGCCGCACAGGGTGCGCGCGACAGGCGAGGCGCGCCCCGATCAGGTACCCGAGCGCGAGCGCGAGCAGGATGACACCGATCACGTTGGTCCACACGCCGCTGCTCGCCCCGAACCACGGCGCGAGGAGGCGCACGGCCGACAGCTCGACGGTCATCGTTCCGGCGCCAGCGACGGCGACTACGGAGAGGATCGTCAGCGAGCGCTTCGACTCTCGATTCATCGGCTAGTGGGTTGCCCTTCCTCTTCCCTTGCCCGTTCCGTTCCCTTCCTGCGCTTCCTGTCTTCCTGCTATGTCTGCTTCTGGTCAGGGTCTGCTTCTGGTCAGGCATGGGCGGCCGCCCATGCCTGACCAGAAGCAGACATAGCAGGAAGACAGGAAGCGCAGGAAGGGAACGGAACGGACACGGAGGAGGCGCACCCGAACGGCGAGCGTGCCGGCCCCCCCCCTCACTTGCTCGCCGGGGGTGGCAGGTGGTAGCTCTTGTTCGCCACGAAGACCTTCCCCGGGTCGCTCCTCGCGAAGTACATCATGTCCAACGTCACCTTGAGGTTGCGCGGGATCAGGTCGACGTTCTCCGCCCCGTTGCAGATCACGATGACGGGCTTGTCCAGATCGACCAGCACGTCGTTGAGGAAGATCGTGAAGTCGTCGATGCCCTCCCCATTGACTGTGATCGTGTTCGTCGCGCGATCGATCGTCGCGTGGATGCGGGCGGCGGTCTGGCCGTCGGTCGGCGGCACCTGGATCCAGGAGGCGCGGTTCGGGAACGGCGCACCGGGAACGAGGGTCACCTCCATGGGGTTCGAGATCCGGGGGTGGCTCTGCATCCAGTTCCAGACGTCTTTCCCGAGGCCCGTCGGGTCCAGCGTGCAGTTGTCGAACCCCAGACTCCTGATCGCGGTGTCGAATGCGGTGGCCTGCCCTCCGCCTCCGGCGAAGTAGGTCGGCAGGTTCTGGAAGTTCTCGGGCGACGTGTTCCCTGCATCTCCAGCGCGGCCGATCACGCCGGCGAACCGGTCGGGGAAGAGGCTCGCGATGGCGATGGCGGCCGCGACGCCCGTCCCTCTCCCGGCGAGGTACACGCGGTCGAAGTCGATGGCGTACTTCTGGGAGACGTCATTGAATGTCGTGAGCACGTACGCGACGCCGCCCGGGTTCTCCGCGGTGCCGGCGACACTCCAGATACTGAAGTCCTCGGGCATGGGCGGGGCCACGATGATCGCTCCTGCCCGCAGATCCTGATCTCTCCACTCCTCGATGATGTGCGACTTGGGCGTCGTGTCGGGCTCCTCGTCGTGAATCGAGATGATGAGCGGGTACGGGCCGTTCTTGGCCGAGTACTTCGATGGCGCCCAGGCCGTGTACTCGAACTCCTGCTCGCCGAAGATCCGCGCGTCGCTCTCGACATCGGCGACCTTGCCCCTCTTGACCTTGGCCTTCTCGTACTTCTTGGACATCCAGATCGCCTGACCGAAGTCCGCCGGAAGAGAGAGCGGGTCCTTGCCCTTCAGCTTCTTCTGGAGCTTCGCGAGGGCATCCTTCACGCTCTCCTCCGCGTCCCAGACGTCCTCGTCGGCCTCGCGCGCCTCGACGTAGTTCGCGAGCTGCTTGCCCAGATCCTTGAGGTCCCTGTCCTTCAGTTGGCGGTCCTGGGCCGCGAGTGTGCCGCCGAGGATGGGCAGGACGACGAGCGCGGAGAGGCGGAGAATCGATGTTCGTGTGCGCATGCCGGTACTAGTCCTGAGGTCTCTGGAGGTTGCCACGAATGGGATGATCAGCGGGGGAGCGGGTCCCGGGAGGATACCCGCTCGCCCCCGGAGGAGGGGAGCAGGGCGAGGCCCCAGCCCCGCAGCGCCCACGGTGTGGCCTCGAGGGGCTCGCGTCCCGTTCCAGCCGCACGCACGAGGAGGGCGCCGAACAGTCGCCGCGCGCGGTCCCCGGCCCCGCGCGAGAGGGCGAGCAGCCCGAGGATCTGGTGCGCGTCGCCGCTGCCGAGGGCCAGTGCGATGCCCAGGCGGTCGCGCGCGCGCTCGGTCCGACCCGCGCCGAGGGCCGCGATGGCCCAGCGTCCGAGCACGTCCAGGCGCTCGGCGCTCGTGCGCGCCCGCCCGTACTCGCGGCCGAGCAGCTCGTCCGCGCGATCGAAGCGCCCGAGCCGGGTGGAGAGCAGGGCGAGTGTGAGCGCGCTCCAGGTCGCATCGGCCGCGTCGTGCATCGCGACGGCGAGCTGCTCGGCGCTCTCGAGCCGGAGCTCCAGGACGTCCGCGCCGAACGCTTCGTACGCGGCCGTGAGCCGACGCTGGAGCTCGGTGGGGTCGCTGCGCGCCTCGGCGAGCGCGAATCCGTACGCGGACGCGCGCACGACCCCCGGCTCGAGCACGCGCGCGGCGAGCCAGGCCTCGCCCGGCTCCCAGCGCGCGGGAATCTCGACCGCGGCGTACGGCCGCGGCGCGTCGCCCGCCACCCGCGCGAGGTGCGCATCGAGCAGCCGTCCGCGGTAGCCGTGCCGGGGCACGCCATTCTGCGTCTCGGCCAGCTGTTCCAGCTCCGCGTACAGGCGCAACCACTCGGGGGACGTCGCGCGCAGGGTCGCGAGGTGCTCGAGCTTCGCCCACGCGGCCTGCCAGTCGGGCGCCTGGGCGCCGGACGCGAGCGCTAGGCCGAGCGCGAGCGCCGATGCGTGGATCACGCCCAGCGCACGACCCCCTTGCCGGCCTCGGGCGCGCCGGCCGCGACCGACCCGATCGAGACGATCTCCTCGCCGACGCTCGCGAGGTGCGCGCGCACGGCGCTCTCCTCCTCCGGATCGATGACGAGCACCATGCCGATGCCCATGTTGAAGACCCGATAGGCCTCGTCGCGCTCGATCCCGCCCGCCTCGCAGATCATCCGGAAGAGCCCCGGCACGGCCCAGCTCGCGCGGTCGATGACCGCGTCACAGCCGCCGATGACGCGCGGCACGTTGTCGCGCAGCCCGCCGCCCGTGATGTGCGCGAGCGCGGCGATGCGGCCCTCCTCGAGCAGCGGCCACAGGGCCTCCTTGTACGACCGGTGCGGCGCGAGCAGCGCCTCCCCCACCGTTCGGCCCTCCAGCTCATCGGGGCGATCGTCGATCTCGAGCGCGAGCCGCTCGAACAGGACCTTGCGCGCGAGCGAATACCCGTTCGTATGCAGTCCCGTGGACGGCATCCCGAGCAGGACCTGGCCCGGACGCACGCGGCTCCCATCGAGCACCTTGTCGCGCGCCACGGCACCGACGATCGTCCCGACGAGATCGAAGTCCCCTTCGTCGTAGAGCCCGGGCATCTCGGCGGTCTCGCCGCCCAGGAGCGCGAGGCCGTTGTCGCGGCAGGCCTCCGCGCAGCCGCGGATGAGGTCGCTGACAATGCGCGCCTCGACCCGCCCGGTGCCGACGTAATCGAGGAAGAACAAGGGCTGCGCGCCCTGCACCAGGATGTCGTTGATGCAGTGCTGCACGAGGTCGCGACCGACGGTGTCGAAGATGCCGGCGCGCTTGGCGACGTCGAGCTTCGTGCCGACGCCGTCCGCGCTCGCGACGAGGATCGCATCCTGACAGCCGACCTTGGCGAGGTCGAACAGCCCGCCGAACGATCCCACGTCACCGAGCACGCCCGGCGTGAAGCTGGCGCGGATGGCGGACCGCGCGCGAGTGAGCGCCTCGTCCTGCGCGGCGATGTCGACGCCTGCGTCCTTGTAGGTCAGCGGAGGTTCGGAACTCAAGATATGCGGCCTGGGAAGAGGTGGAGGAGTCGGGGAGGATAGCTCGCCTGGACTGAGTTTTCGCCCTGGGGCCTGCGGCGGCTCCTGCCGTCGTTTCCGAGCCCCACCTGCCGGAAGAAGGTTTGGCAGAAATGCAGGCCGGGCCGGACCAAGAAACGGGTGGCGGGGCGACTCACCCGCGCGGGAGCCGGTCGAGGATCAGCTCGGCGTTGCGGAAGCCAAGGTCCTGCGGCAACGCGTCCAGGCCGAACCAGGCCGCATCGGTCGCATCGGATCCGGAGTTCAGCACGCCGCCCACGACCCGGCACAGGAACACGGCCACGTTCGCGGGCCGGCGCGGGTCGTCGGGCACGTAGATCATGTCGAAGAGGCTCTCCACCTCCGCGCGAATGCCCGTTTCTTCGTAAATCTCGCGCAGGGCCGTCGCGCGCGGGTCCTCGTCCACCTCCTGGTAGCCGGCCGGCAGGGCCCACTGGCCCGCGTAGGGTTGAATGCGGCGCCGGACGAGGAGGACGCGGCGCCGATCGTCGAGGACGACGCCCGCGGAGGCGCACGCTGGATTGGGGTAGAGGACGAAGGCGCAGCCCGAGCAGCGCTGCCGTTCGCGGTCCTCCACCATGGCGAGGACGAGCCCCGCCCCACAGAGGGGACAGTATTTTGCACGGAGCTGCCACACGACGATTGTCCTCTACCCGGGGGGATGGCCTACACTACTGCCGCGAGCAGGGCGAGGGCAACCGGCCTGGACAGGCCCGGAGCTCCCGCCCGCCTTCGTTGGACGACCTTAGGCCATAGGACCGGTCCCAGTTCCAGACGGGCGGCTCGCCCCATCCCCGCCCCATCCCCGCCCCATCATTGAAGAAGCACCTCCTCATCCTCGGCAGCACCGGCTCGATCGGCACGCAGACCCTGGAGCTCCTGCGCCAGGACGGCAAGGGGCTCGCGGTGAGCGGACTCGCGGCACGCAGCTCGTGGCGGAAGCTGCGCGACCAGGTGCTCGAGTTCCGGCCGCCTCTCGTCGCGCTCTCCGATCCGGAAGCGGCGGAGCGCCTGCGCGCCGAGCTCCCGCCCGATGTGCACCTGTTCGCGGGCGAGAACGCCCTCGCCGAGCTCATCGGCGCGGCCGACTTCGACGTCGCGATGCACGGCGTCGTCGGCGCGAGCGGTCTCGCGGCATCCTTTGCGGTCCTCGAGCGCGGCAAGACGCTCGCGCTCGCGAACAAGGAATCGCTCGTCATCGCCGGCCACCGCCTGATCGAGCTCGCGCACGCGCGCGGGGCCGAGATCGTGCCCGTCGACAGCGAGCACGCCGCGATTTTCCAGTGCTTGCGCGGCGAGCGCATCGACCGGGTGCGACGCGTGATCCTCACGGGCAGCGGCGGTCCATTCCGCACGATGCCGCTCTCCGAGATGCGAAGCGCGACGCCCGAGATGGCGCTCGATCACCCCAACTGGGACATGGGCCCGCGCATCACGATCGACTCGGCCACGCTCATGAACAAGGCGCTCGAGGTGATCGAGCTGCACCATCTGTTCGGGCTCGAGCGCGAGCGCATCCACGTCGTCATCCATCCCCAATCGATCATCCACTCGATGGTCGAGTTCGTCGACGGCTCCGTCATCGCCCAGATGGGGCCGCCCGACATGCGCGGTCCCATCCATTTCGCCATCCACCACCCCGACCGCGAGCCGGCCGCGCTCAAGGGCTTCGACGTCGACCTCTTCCGGGAGCTCACGTTCGAAGAGCCCGATCTAGATCGATTCCCAGCCCTGGACCTCGGGTACCGCTGCGTGGACGAGGGCTCCGACGCGGGCTGCGTGCTCAACGCCGCGGACGAGGTGGCCGTCGAAGCTTTCCTGAAGTCCGAGATCGCATTCGACGATATCTGTCGTATCAACCGGACCGTCCTGGAGCGTCGCGAGGGCCGCGACGGCAGCGTCGAGGAGCTCCTCGACGCCGACCGCCTCGCCCGCGAACACGCGCGCGAGGAGATCCGGACCGTAGCCGCCCCGAGCTCGAACTAGCGACTGCATGGAAGCCTTCTTCAGCCACATGTCGATCCCCATGGCCGTCCTGGGCGTCGGCCTGGTCATCTTCGTGCACGAGGCCGGCCACTTCATCGCCGCGCGACTGTGCGGGGTGCGCGTCGAGGTCTTCAGCCTCGGCTTCGGGCCGCGCCTCCTGGGCTGGCGGCGCGGCGGGACCCTCTACCAGATCGCGCTCGTCCCGCTCGGTGGGTACGTCAAGATGGCGGGCGACGAGATGGACACGCGCGGCCGGCAGCCGCGGCCCGACGACCTCCGGGCGAAGAGCGTCGGTGCGCGCTTCTTCATCTACTCGGGCGGCGTGTTGATGAACGTGATCTTCGCGCTCGTCGTGTTCCCGCTCGTGCTCCTCGCGGGAGTGCCCAGCATGGTGCCGGTCGTGGACGCTCCCCTGCCGGGCAGCCCGGCGTGGTACGCGCGCGTGCCGGCGGGATCGCGCATCCTCGCCGTCAACGACAAGCAGGTCTTCGACTTCTTCCACATCGGCAACGAGATCGCCCTCGGCGGTTCCGAGCCGGTGCGCCTGGAGCTCCTCGCGCCGGGCGACTCCGCACCGCGCGTGTTCGAGATCGTCCCCAGGTACAGCGAGGACCCCGGCTTCTACCGCGTGGGGCTGAGCCCCGCGCCCGACCCCACGGGCAAGATCCTCGTCGCGCAGGACAGCCCCGCAACGCTGGCCGGCCTCGACGAGGGCGACCGCATCCTCGGCGTCGAGGGCGCGTCGCCGGCGCTGTCGCTGCGCCAGCAACTGATCCTCGCGTTCAAGTCGATGGGGCCCGTGACGCTGCGCGTCGCCGGCGATCCCGAGCGCCTCGTGACCGTGACCCCGGAGGAGGGCGAGGCGTTCACGACGCGCCGGGCGTTCGGCATCGAGCGCAGGAAAGACCGTCCGCGCCTCATCGGCGTCGAACCGGTGTCCGCGTACGTCAAGGACCTCCGCGGGAACGCCATCGCGCGCTCGCTCGGGATCCACCTGGGCGATCGGGTGCGATCCGTGAACGGCCGGCCGATCCATCGTTCCGGCGACTTCCTGCTCGGGCTGCTGGCCGGCGAAGGTCGACTCGTCATCGACATCGAGCGCAACGGCGAGCGGCACACGCTCGAGGGTCCCACGCTCACCGATCCCGAAGCGGTCGCGCTCGCCTCCGACGTCAACGTCTCGATCGATCTGGAGAGTACGCTCGTCGCCGTGATGCCGAGCTCCGCGGCCGCGGCGGCCGGGATGGAGAGCGGCGACCGGATCCTCGCGATCGGCGGCGAGCCGGTGGCGACCTGGACGCAGTTCCAGGAGCACGCGCGCGCGGCCGCGAGCAGGGCAGGCGAGGCCGTCACCGTGTCGATCGAGCGCGAGGCCGCGGACGGCGCCGTAGAGGTCCTGTCCATCGCCGTGACACCCGCGGTCATCCGCCCGATGCTGTACGGGTTCAGCCTGCAGACGGCCGAGTACGTCTACAAGGCCGCGAATGCGTCCGAGGCGCTCATCGTCGGCGTCTCGTCGTCGTGGCGCTTCATGACCGAGGCCGTGCGCAGCCTGCGGCGCATGCTCACCCAGGAGGTCAGCGCCCAGAACCTCGGCGGCATCATCACGATCGGCGTCGTGACGGAGAGCTGGGCGTCGAAGGGCTTCGCGAAGCTCTTCTTCTTCCTCTGCATCCTCAGCATGAACCTCGCGTTCCTGAACGTGCTGCCGATCCCGATCCTCGACGGCGGTCACCTGTTCTTCCTCCTCGTCGAGAAGCTCAAGGGCTCGCCCGTCTCCGAGCGCACGCTCGGCTACAGCCAGGTCGTCGGCCTCGTCCTGATCATGACCCTCATGGTCTACGTCACCTATAACGACGTGGCCCGCTGGTTCATCGACTGAGACGCTGACCGTGGCCGGACCCGTGAGCGCGACGGAGACCGGGCCGCGGGCGGACGCGAAGACCGTCGGCCGGCTCCTGCGAATCTCGCTCGCGCCCTCCGCCGCCGCGGACGTCGCGGTCGGGCTCGCGCTCGGCGCGGGCGGCGTCTGGCTCCCGGGCGCCGCGCCCTTCCTGCTGATCGGCGCCGCCCTGTGCGTCTACCACGGCGCGATGGCCCTCAACGACTGGGCCGACCGCCTGGGCGACGCCCGCACGCGTCCGGAGCGGCCGATCCCCTCGGGCGCGGTCCCGCCCCGCGCGGCGTGCGCCGGCGGGTTCGCCCTGGTCGCAGCCGGCGTCGCGCTCGCAGCCCTCGCGACGCCGGCGCTCGGCGCGTGGCTGGCCGTCGTCGCCGGCCTCGCAGTCCTGTACGACCTGCGCGGGCGCGGCCCCGTGCTCGGCCCGCTCCTGCTCGCCCTCTGCCGGTTCGGCAACTTCGGCCTGGGGCTCACCGCGCCGGCGTGGCTCGGGGTCGAAGGCGCCCCGCCCCTGCCCCTCGTACCCGCCGCGCTCTACGGCACGTACGTGTTCTTCGTCTCGCGCCTCGGCCGCCTGGAGGACGACGAGGACGCGGGCCCGCTCGGCGGCCGGCCGCGCCGCTACTTGCTCGCCGGCGCGGCGTGCCTCGCGCTCGTCCCCGTGCTGCCCCTCGCGCCATTCTTCTCCGACGCGATCGGGAACGTCGTCTGGCCCTGGCACTCGAGTCTCGGCGGCGAAGGCGTCGCCCTCGGCGCGCTCGCGGCTGCGCTCGTGGCCTGGGCCGGCGCGTTCGGTCTTGCGCGAGCCGCGCTGAAGACGCGCGAGTGGACGCGCGGAGCCGTCGGCGCGTGCATGGGCATGGCCCTGCGCCGCTTGCTCGTGTTTACCGCGGCGTGCGCCCTGCTCGGACTCGCCTGGGGCCCGGCGCCGGGAATCGTCGCGGCGCTCGCGCTGCTGGGTTACCCCGTCTCGTACGGGCTGCGCAAGGTCTTCCCGCCGTCCTGAGGCCAGCGCAAGGAGCCGAACGCGCTGTTTGGACATGGCGCGGAGTCGTGTGGTACGCGGTTTCCGGAGACACGCGCTTGGGGCGATACGGAGCCAGGACAGAATCCGCCGGCACTCGCGACCGCTGGTGCGGCGCTTCGCGCCGCACCAGCGGTCGCGAGTGCCGGCGGATTCTGTCCTGGCTCCGTATCGTCACCGGCGCAGCCAAGCGAGCGCCTCTTCGCGCGTGCTCCACGCCCCTTCGAGACGGAGCGTCTCCGCTTCCCGCAGCAGCCGCCCCCACTCGGGCCCGCGCGCGATGCCGGCCTGCGCGAGGTCGTCGGAATGCAGGAACGGCGCGGGGAAGAGGTCGGGCTCGGCGAGCGTCGCGCGCCATTCGGCGAGCTGGTCGAGGGGCGCGGTGGGTTCGCCGCTGCACTGCCCCCAGGCGCGCGCGAGGGCGAGCGCGTCCGCGTACCACGGTTCGCGCACGGCGCGGATCCGTTCCGCGCGCGTCGCGCCCGCCGCCGCGGCGCGGGCGAGCGCTCGGCGGCCCGTCCAGCGCTTCGCGAGCGCGTCGCCCGTGGCGCGCGAGGTGCGGAGAAGGCGCGCGAGCTCCGCGCCAGCGGCGAGTGCCGCGTCGCTCCCCGGCCCGAGCGGCTCGACCTCCAGCAGGGCGGCGAGGCCGAGCTCCAGGCCGGGCGGGTCGGGCAGCGCGTCGAGCACGGCGAGGCGCGCGGCCTGGACCGCGGTCCACTCGCCGCCCGCCGCGGCCGTCTCGCGCCAGCGCGGGAGGGCGCGCTCCAGGAGGCCGCAATCGTCGAGGATGCGGAGCGCCATGGCGCTCCTGGGACCCGTGAACACGCGCTCGAGCTCGTGCAGGACGCGCTCCGCCGAGACGCCGCGCAGGGCGTCGCGCTCGGCGCGGGCGGCCGCGTGCAGGCCCGGGGCGGGCGCGAGGTCGATCGCCGCCTGGAAGCGCGCCATCCGCAGGAGCCGCAGCCCGTCCTCGCGGAAGCGCTCCGCCGAGTCCCCCACGGTCCGCAGGATGCCGGCCGCGAGGTCGGCGAGGCCCCCCGCGGGATCCCGGAACTCGTCGCGGAGCGGCTCGAGAAAGAGCGCATTGCAGGTGAAATCGCGCCGGGATGCGTCCTCCTCGACCGATGAGCCATAGGTGACCTCGTCCGGCCGCCGCGCGTCCGTGTACCCGGACTCGGATCGGAACGTGGCGAGCTCCACGTCGACGTCCCGGCGATCGGCGACCGACACGGGGACGATGAGCACCCCGAAGGCGCGCCCGACGGGCACCGTGCGCTCGAAGGCCGCCTCGACCTCCTCGGGGACGGCGTCCGTGGCCATGTCGACGTCCTTCGGCACGCGCGCGAGGGCCAGGTCGCGCACCGTCCCCCCCACGATCCAGGCCTGCTTGCCGCGCGCCGCGAGCGCCTCGGCGATCCCCCGCGCGGCGGCGGCGAGCGGTGCGGGGAGGTCGCGCACAGAAGGGGTTCGCATCGCCGTTGAAGCGTAGCAAAGCGACCTGTAGAAGGGACGCTACGGGACGCATCGCCGCCCCGTGACCCCGACTCCATGACCCCCGCCTCCCTACCCCGCCAAGACGAGCCTCCGGTGCGCACGGGCCGGCGTGGTTTCCTCACGGGCGACAGCCTCGCGCTCGGCGCAATCGGGCTCGTGGTCGTGCTCGTCTCGTGCCCGAGATTGCGCGACTTCGTGCTGCGGTCCAACGAGGACGACGCGCGGGCGACCGTGCAGCTCCTCGCGCACGAGGTCTTCGCCGCCGAGCGGCCGGCGGCCGACGTGACCGACATCGGCCGGATGATCGAGCAGGACGCGGGTCTCGCGCACCGCTTGCAGGACGCCAAGTCGATCGAAGCAGGGCGCCGCCTCCAGTACCACGGTTACTTCTTCGAGCTCGTCCGCGACGACATCGGGGAGGCCGTCCTCTACGCCTGGCCCCGCGACTGCGGCCGGACGGGCGTGGGTGCGTACGTCTACAGTCTGGCGAGCGGCCTGCTCGGGCATCCGAACGGCGACGCCCGCTGGTCCGGCTCCGAGCGCCCGCTCGCGGGCGCGGGCATCAGGCCGGTGGCCGCGGCGAACGGTTGGCGCGCCCTGGAGCGCTGACGTCCCGACCGACTAATCGAAGTCCTCCTGCACGAGCGACAGCGGCAGCTTCGCACGGGCGATGGCGGCCACGACCTGGCGCGAGACCGCGGCGACGTCGGGCGGGGCTTCCTGCAGCGGGTTCGAGCGGTGGTACCACACCGCGCTGCGCTTCGGCGGCAAGGCGGCGAGGGCCGCTTCGAGCTGATCCATGGTGACCTGCCGACCGTCGATGAAGATCCGGGCGGTCTCGTCGACCTTGACTTTGGCGATCACGCCCATCGGAACGTGCTCGAAGTCGAACGGGGTCGGCTCCCCGCCCGCGGGTGCGGGACCCGATTCTCCGGCTTCCGGCGCCGGGTCTCCGGCTTCGGGTTTGCAGGCCGACAGGGCGGCGATGGAGACGAGGCACAGGGCGGTTGCAGTCTTCGACACCAGGTCTCCTTCTGCCGACGAGGCGGATTTCCGGGACAGGAAGGACCGTAGCGCATCGACCCATCCGCCTCAACCGCGCCGGAGGTTCGTTCGAGGCTCTGGACTAGTCCCCTGCCTCCTGCTTCCGACGCTCGATCGCCCGGTCGATCTCCGCGCCGCGCACGTCGAGCCCGTTGCGGTGGAAGAACTTGGCCAGGTTCTCCAGATCGCGCGCGGGACCGCGGCCCGAGCGCCAGTGCCCGCCCGTCAAGGCGATCGGCCAGCGTGCCCCCGGGCGGCCCTGGCCCGCCTCGATGCGCGGGGCGTCGCGCGCGACCGTTTCGGGATCGATCGCGCCGACGTACAGGACGCAGAGGGCGCCGCGACCGTCGAAGAGCAGTCCCAGGGGCAGCGGCAGGTCGTCGTACGGGCCGAGCGCTTCGTAGGTGGTGATCTCCAACAGCTTCTTCAGGAGGGTGCCTGCGCGGCCGCCCGAGTCCGGGAACCCCGCGCGCGCGAGGGCCTGACGGGCGTAGGGCTCGTCGCGTACGCCATCCAAGGTGAGCGGGAAGAGGGTGACGCCCGCCGCGGCGAGCTGGTCGCGCTCGCGCGCGAGGCCTGCGAGGCTCTCGATGGCGGCATCGTCCCAGCTCGCCCACACCACGAGGAGCAGCGCGCTCCCGCTGAATTCCGCCACGGAGGTCGTCGTGCCGTCGAAGCGCGGGAGCTCCAGCGTGGAAGACGGGAGCCGGTCGAGGAGTGCCACGCGCGCGATCCGCGCGCCATCCGTGGGTGGGATGCGCTCCGGCAGCACGCCCTCCAGCGGCGAGCGCGCGGGCAGCTCGCAGCGGGCGAGCGAACCGTCCGCCTTCGAGAGCCGGTACAGGGCGTTCACGTCCACGTCCGTGTGCTCGTGCTCGGTTCCATCCGGCCAGCGTACGACGACGCGTTCCGCGCACTCGGCGTCGCCGAGGCCGAAGTGGAGACGCCGCGTCGAGCCCCCGAGGTAGCCCTCCCCCGCGTAGACGCGCCGCGCTTGCACGCGCTCGCCCGCCTCGACGCGCACGAGCGCGCCGACGGCCTCGCGGTTCCCACCCACGCCCTCGAGCTCGAATGCGATCCACGCGCCGGCGGAGTGCACGTTGCGCACGAACCGCAGCACGGGCGCGGTGCGGTTCTTGATCCAGAGGTCGAGGCGTCCGTCGCCGTCCCAGTCGGTGATGAGGACCACGCGCCCGTCGTCCTCGTAGTCGAGACCGGCGGCGGCCGACACGTCGGCGAACGAGCCGCCGCCGACGTTCCAGTAGGCGAAGTCGCGCTCGCGACCGTTCCACGACAGGCCTTCGACCTGGCTCATGTGCGAGATGCCGATCCACGCTTGCTTGTAGGCCTTCGTGGCGGGCGCAGCGTCGGGCGATGCCATCACGACGCAGCGCCAGAAGAAGCTCTCGAGATCGCTCGTGAGCCGCCCCGTCAGAAACCCGTTCGGAACGAACGCGTCGGCGAGCCCATCGTTGTCCCAGTCAACGAGCATCGCACCCCAGGCCCAGCCCCCGGGTCCGGCGCCGGAGCGCGCTGTCGCGT
>SMVB01212879.1_pt1 | contig 14409 bp, 7 predicted proteins | sample 2456461 | NCBI WGS metagenome assembly SMVB01 (sample SAMN11095934, study PRJNA526329) | marine sediment metagenome | biome: Marine sediment; feature: Surficial sediment; material: Deep marine sediment; isolation source: Hadal surficial sediment | place: Pacific Ocean | collected 2014-05 | depth 0-1... | reverse complement strand
CTGAAAACAACTGAAACCACGCAGAGTTATGGACTTACAGCGTTTGGGCATTGGGTCCCGATGGGTCCCGTTGATGCAAAGTGACCCCAGAGTGACCCCACCCTTCAATGAGTTCAGAAGCCAAAACGACCCGGAACTCTCTCTTAGATCATCCGCCCTTGCACTCAACCGGTCAACGCAACAGCTTCATCGAATACGTCTGCTGGACATTGAAAGTCAAGCGCCCTGCGCGGACGCTGATTTAGTCGAAGAGCAATTCGATTCAGGTCCGCTTGCGTGATTCCCGAATCCGAGATCTCTGTACGAATTTGCACCAAAACGATTCGGAGAAGTAATGCGCTCAGGAAACCAGCGGTGCTTGTGCCCGCGAGTCGATTGACCACGCGCAGTTCGGTGGGCACTTGCAGATGGGGCCAGACGGTGGTGCTGAGCACGGGGCGATGTGGGTGGTTTCGCCCCTACTCAAGTTAGGCTTGACCGAGGACGACTTACAGGACACTGGCAAAAATGTGCCTCGTGTTCCCCATTCAAGGGAAGGGACCAATACGCATTCCCCCGACAGCACGAATCCACCACGAATGCGGCACGGGAGGTCTGCGCCATGGCTCCGAAGTTCCAGGGGATCTGCACGATTGGAACGTTGATGGCGTCCGCGGCGCTCGTTCTGACGCTGCCCGAACAGGCGGGGGCTCAGGACAACGTCGAGTTCGTCGAGCTCTTCAAGGTGCTGGTCCGCGACGACGGAGTCGTGGATCCCGTGAATCCGTACGAGCTCGAGGCGTGCGTCGGAGGATCCGGTGTCACCGGCGCGACCCTTACCGTGCCCACGACGCCCACCCCCCGAGTCGATACGCTGAGCGACCTGGGCTTCGGCGAGTTCTGCATCTCCCCGGAGTTCGGCTCCTTTGCGGCCCTCGATGCGCAATTCCCAAACGGTACCTACACGTTCAACATCACGACGATCGATGGCATGGACTCGAAGTCCGTGGACTTCGATGCGAGCGAGCCCGAGGGCTATCTCGACATCACCGCACCCATGGCCGATGCGACACTCGTGGACTCGGAGAGCAACCTCTCGATCTCCTGGACCCTGACCGAGAAGGTGGTGGGATGCATCGCCGGGGGCACCTGCGGCGACGGGATCGAGCTCTTCGTCGTGGACGAGTCGCAATTCGGCGTAGACGTCGTCGAGGAGCTGCTGGCGATCGGCGCCACGGGCTTTTTGGTGGACGCGGCCGTCCTGCAGGCGGGTACCCAGTACACGATCGAGGCCGGGACGTACAACGGTTTGGACGACCCTGCGGCGATGACGGACGGCGGGGACGCGATCGAGCTGATCGCGACCTTCGAGGACATCAACGCCATCGGGTTCACGACCGCAGCGGACATCGAGTTACTCGAGCTCTTCAAGTTGGTGGACCGGTACGACGGGACGCTCATCTCGATGCCGTACGAGATCGAAACGTGCGTCGGGGGCGGCGGCGTTACCGGCGCTACGATCACGTTCACGGGAAATCCCAACCCCCCGTTCGACCTCACGCAGGATCCGGGGGAGGACAACTTCTGCTTCTCCCAGGCATTCGACACCGTCGGAGAGCTCGACACGGCCTTCCCGAACACCCTATACACGTTCGACATCACGACGATCGATGGCGTGGATTCGAAGACGGTCGACTTCGACTTTGCGGAGCCCGAGGGCTATCTCGAGATCACCGCGCCCGTGGACGGTGCGAATGTGCCCTACGATAGCGACCTCACCGTCAGCTGGACGCTGACCGAGAAGGTGGCGGGATGCATCGCCGGGGGCGACTGCGGGAACGGGATCGTCTTCTTCCTGGTCGACCAGGCGACCGATGAAGATGTCGTAGAGGAATTGCTCGCGATCGGCGACCCTGGCACGACCGTGCCCGCCGCAAACCTCGAGCCAAGCACCGGCTACGGGCTCGAGATCGAGACCTACAACGGTGTAATCGATTTTTCGGGCTCGGAGGTGACGACCGGCGGGGACCCCATCGAGGCGTTCATCACGATCTGGGAGGACATCAACTTCATCCAGGTCACGACGGTCCCCGAACCGGGCGCGCTGCTGCAGCAGTTCTCGGGGTTCGCGATGCTCGCGGCTATGGCCTGGCGGCGGAGAAAGCTCCACTAGGCGTCCGCGCCGAATCTCTCGAACCGCCTTCTCGGCAGATGCCTTCTTCTCCATGGTTCCTTCTCCTTTCGGAGCTTGGAACCCTCTCTTAGATCATCCGCCAATCGGTCCAAATGTTTCCCGTCAGAGGAAGTCGGACTGTTCAGTGGCCTAAGCTAAGAGACACTTTACGGGGTCCGAGATCCCGGGGAGCGTCTCGACCGAGAGCTGCAAGCCGTGCAACTCCGTCAACTTCTCGTGTGCGAGCGTCGGGCCGAAGCCCTCGTACCGGGAGCGGATGGTGGCCAGCGCCTCCTGGCGCAACTCGCAAGGCGGCCGCCGATTGCTGCGTCTGCCGCGATGCTTTGGCGCCAAGCCCTCAGGGCCGTCCCGCTCGTAGGCTCGGCGGAGTCGACGCACCTGCCGGCTCGTCAAACCTAACATCCTCGCAGCCTCACACTGCGCCAGCCGCTTCTCGATCAAACGCTCAATCACGCTCACCCGATCCAGTTCCTCGTAGCTCATCGTCACTGTCTCCATGGCCGCGGGAGTACCGCGGGTGGCTGGAGAAAGCGGACATTTCTACTTTGGAGAAAGCGGACATTTCTATCTGGGTACTACACTTCCCCCGTCCGATAACCTAGAATTCTGTCAAGTAGCCAGTCAGCCCCGAGGGTGGGCCTTCGGCCTTGAATTGCCCGTCCCTTTTCGGGTACAAACTCAAGGCGGAGGAGATTTTGACCGCGTCCTCCCGACGTGACGATCGCGTCATCCAATCCGCCGGCCGTGGACTGGAGGGTGTCCGCGGCGGGCGTCTGTCCGCTCGCTTTCGCCGAGCGGAGCTTCCTACCCATCTCGGAGCAAGAGTATGATGACGAGGTTCGCGTGTGTCTGCGCCCTGCCCTTGATGCTAGGCCTGTTTCTGGCGGCCCCGGCGCTCGCGGCCGAAGAGCAGGCCGCCCTGACCCTGCAGTCGGACCGGTCCGGCTATTTGCTCAGCTTCGGAGGCAATGGGCCATTCCACCGCACGGTGAACGAGATCCTGGACCAGCGCCTGCTCGAGGTGCCGGGCTCGCCCGTCCGGCTGGCCCTGTGGTCGGAGCTGCTGCCCGACGGACAGGTCGCCCCGTTCTACGGCATCAGCCAGGACGGAAACACCATGGCCACCGTGCGGCGGACGTCGTACGAGATCCATCTGCGGTACCAGGAGTTCGACCCCGTGCTGGTGGCGCCCTCGGTGGAGCTGGTGCTGGCCGCCACGGAGGCTACGAACCTGCACCTGGTCCAGTTCGTCACGCAGCCGCTCGAGGAGTACCGGGCGATCATCGAAGAGCTGGGGGGCACGGTGCACAAGTTCGTCGCCAACCACGCTCACTTCGTGCGGATGACCCCGCAGGTGCGGAGCGCCGTGGAGGCCCTGCCGTTCGTTCGCTGGGTCGGCCCGGTTCACACGGCCTACAAGCTGGAGGAGGAGATCCGGGACCAGATCCTGACCGGGGCCGAGGTCGAGCCACGCCGCTACTCGATCATGCTTCACGAGCGCGGCGCCGACGCGCAGAAGCCGGTCGTGACCCACATCGAAGGGCTCGGCGGCGAGGTGCACGGGACGACTCCGGAGGGCTTCCGCATCGAGGCGACCCTTAGCCTCGCTCAAGTCCAGGAGATCGCCGCGCTGGACCGCGTGATCTTCATCGACCGCAAGGGCAGGCTCGAGCCCGACATGGACGTCGTCCGCGAGATCGGCGGGGCCAACTACGTCGAGACCATCGCGGGCCTCACCGGCCAGGGCGTGCGTGCCGAGGCGGTGGACACCGAGCTGGACGAGGACCACCCGGAGTGGTCCGCTTCGCCGATCATCCATGTGCCGGGCACCGGACTCGCCCACGGCACCTCGGTGTACGGCATTCTCTTCGCGCGGGGAGCGACGCCCGAGGCCCGCGGGCTGATCCCCGACGGCGTGGGCATCTTCGCCCACAATAGCGGCCTGCTCGGAGGCGGCCCCACCCGCTACACGCACACGGCAGAGCTGGTCGACCCGGCCGGACCCTACCGGGCGGTGCTCCAGACCAACAGCACAGGCGACCCGCGGACCTTCTTCTACACCACCATCTCCGCCGAGATGGACGACATCCTGTTCATCAACGACATCGCGATCACCCAGTCCCAGAGCAACGCCGGAAACCAGGGCTCGCGTCCGCAGGCCTGGGCCAAGAACATCATCTCCGTCGGCGCCGTGAATCACTACGACACGCTGACCAAGGCGGACGACTGCTGGTGCAGCACGGCCAGCATCGGCCCCGCGGACGACGGGCGGATCAAGCCCGATCTGTCCTTCTTCTACGACGAAACCTACACCGCGTCGGCCGGAGGCGGCTACACTCAGTTCGGCGGAACCAGCGGGGCCACGCCCAGCATCGCCGGCTACCTGGGGCTCTTCTTCCAGATGTGGTCCGAGCAGATGTTCGGCAACGACGTGCCCGTTCCCGGCGGTTCGGTCTTCGAGAACCGGCCGCACATGACCACCGCCAAGGCGGCGTTGATCAATACGGCCAGCCAGTATCCGTTCACCGGGACGACCCATGACCTGACCCGCGTGCACCAGGGCTGGGGCATGCCGGACCTGGCCTACCTCTACGACATGCGGAACAAGATCTCCTTCGTCGACGAGACCGAGTTGCTGGCCAACCTGGAGAGCTGGGAGTTCCCCGCCTACGTCGAGCCCGGAGAGCCCGAGCTGCGGGTCACCCTGGTCTACGCCGACCCGATGGGTTCGCCGACCGCCTCGGTACACCGCATCAACGACCTGTCCCTGAAGGTCACCTCGCCCTCGTCGGTGGTCTACTGGGGCAACAACGGGTTGCTGGAGGGCAACTGGTCCGTCTCGGGCGGGACGGCGAACACACTCGACACCGTCGAAAACGTCTTCGTCCAGAACCCCGAGTCCGGCGTCTGGTCGGTCGAGGTGATCGCCAGCGAGGTCAACGAGGACGGCCACACGGAGACGCCCGAGCTGGACGCGGACTTCGCGCTGGTGGCCAGCGGGACGATCCTGGTCAACTGCACCTCGGAAGGCAGGATCCAGCTCGACAGAGCGTTCTACGCCTGCTCCGACGTTGCGGGGATCCGCGTCGTGGACTGCGACCTGGGCACCAGCGACACGATGACCGTGACCATCGATTCCAACACCGAGCCGGGTGGCGAGACGCTGCTGCTTACGGAGACGGGTCCCGGAACCGCGGACTTCCGCGGAACGATCCCGATCAGCACGGTGGACGCCTTGGGGGTCCTGCTGGTCTCCCCAGGCGATCTGGTCACGGTGGCCTACATCGACGCGGACGACGGCCTCGGCGGCACCAACGTCGTCGTCACCGACGACGCCACGGTGGACTGCGCCCCGCCGGTGATCTCCAACGTACAGACCACCAACATCAAGGCCCGCTCGGCCACGGTGACTTTCGACACGGACGAGGCGGCCCAGGGAACCGTGCGCTACGGCACGGCCTGCGGCGCGCTGGCGACCACCGTCAGCAAGCCCGGGTTCACCGCCTTCCACTCGATCGACCTGACGGGGCTGCCGGAGAATTCCACCTACTACTACGAGCTGGAAGCCACGGACCAGGCGGGCAACGTCGCCACAGACAACAACGGCGGCGCCTGCTACACCTTCGACACGCCGGACAGCCCCGACTACTTCACCGAGCTGTTCGTGTCCGACAACGATCTGGACAACCTGAGCCTCCGCTTCGTGCCCAGCGGATCGGTCGACTTCTACGACGGCTGCGCACAGCCGATCTCGGTCCTTCCGGTGGACCCCAGCGGCGGCACGCCGGTGATCCTCCCCGACGACGGCAACGCGCTGGTCACCCTGGGCGGCGGGGAAACCGTCTCGCTGTACGGGACGGCCAACGGCCAGCTCTACATCGGCTCCAACGGCTACCTGACCTTCACCGCCGGGGACAGCGACGTCAGCGAGACCCTGGCCGATCACTTCGACACGCCGCGCGTCTCGGCGCTGTTCGACGACATCGATCCGACCCTCGGCGGCACCATCAGCTGGAAGCAGATGGCCGATCGCATGGTGGTGACCTGGGACGGGGTGTCGGAGTACGGCACCTCCAACTCGAACACCTTCCAGATCGAGATGCGCTTCGACGGGACCATCGTGATCAGTTACCTGGAGGTGGCCATCGCGGACGGCCTCTCGGGTCTCTCGGCCGGTGGGGGCACTCCCGCGGACTTCTACGAATCGGACCTGTCCACCATGGCCTGTGCGCCGACCTGCAACGACGGCATCCAGAACCAGGGCGAACACCGCATCGACTGCGGTGATCCCTGCCTGGCCTGCGAGTGCGTCTCGGACGGCTGGTGCGACGACGGTCTGTTCTGCACCGGCGTGGAGAGCTGCGACGCCTACGGCAACTGCGAAGCCGGCGGCGACCCCTGCCCCGGCGAGCTTTGCGACGAGGGCGGCGACGTCTGCATCCCGTACTCCTGCGACAACGACGGCACTTGCGAGACCGGCGAGTACTGCACCAGCTGCGGCAACGACTGCTTCACCGGCCCCGGCGCCGGCTGCGGCAACGGCATCTGCGAGACGGCGGACGGCGAAGACTGCACGACCTGCGCGGCGGATTGCGCCGGCAAGCAGACCGGCAAACCGAGCGATCGCTTCTGCTGCGGCAACGGCGGAGCGAACCCGGTGGATTGCTCCGACAGCCGCTGCACGACCGGTGGCTACGCCTGCTTGACGGCGCCCGCCGCGCCGTCCTGCTGCGGCGACGGGACCTGTGAGGGAACCGAGGACAGCTTCAACTGCGAGGTCGATTGCGGCCCGGCGCCTTACTGCAATGACGGCATCTGCAACGGCGGCGAGGACACCTGCACCTGTCCCCAGGACTGCGGCATCCGGGCGGTGACGGAGATCAGCTGCACCAACGGGACCGACGACGATTGCGACGGCTTCACCGACTGCGATGACAGCGAGTGCGACGCCGACCCGGCGTGCCAGTGCCTGCCCAGGCGGGAAGCGTGCACCATGAACAGCGAGTGCTGCTCCGACCGTTGCCATCGACAGGTGTGCAAGTAGGGGAAACAGCGACGGCAGGCTAGTCGGGGTGGATGGCGCGTGACGCCATCCACCCCGCCACGGCACATCTTCACCGCGCTTGAAGACCCGCCGGTCCAGCTGTCACGGCCCACCGAGGTGAGGTGTAGCCCGTCAGGGGAAGTCGGACATTGGGGCGCTCCACTTCGGTGGATGACGCCGGATAGATGTTTGCAACCGATCCATGTTCGAGGAGAGCTAACCCGGCTGATGACGATCTCGAGTAAGTCGCATCGAGAATCGCCTGGCGGCCTGTGGAGTGCGGAGCGGGGTACAGATCGCCACAATTAGGCAGAGAGAGCACCAAAACGATGACCACAGCGCCCAGCGAGACTGGACCGACATCGCCCTGTGGCGGTGCTGTGGCCCCATAAATCTCAGCCAGGCCATGCTCCTGCTCCTCGACGCTGACAGATTGAGGTGTCTTGCCTCAGTGGGTGGTGATCGACCAGCTGGGCATCCCGCTACTCTTAAGTTCTTGAGTTTAGACGATGAGAATCGACCCCACATCGACCCCACCTCTCAGTGAGGCGGAAACAAGAAGCCCCCGGAACCTTTCGATTCCGAGGGCTTAAGTGGTAGCGGGGGGGCGCTACGACCGAGTCTGCCCCCTGCCGGTGCCGCTGATGCTTCCGGTGGTGGGGCAAGTGGCGGCGTGTGTTGCATAAGCCTGAACCACGAGAGCCATTTCCCGAGAGATTTCTCAATATTCATAGAACGTTGTGGGGTTACGTTGAGAAACTAGTTGAGCTGGATAGGGTTCGTTCGATCAAACACCCCACAGAGCCCCCACACACAGTGTTGAGTGCATACCTTTGGGATGTCAGTCGGCCGCGTCGATGCCGTCCCCGTCGGAATCGGTGATCAGCCTGAAATACACCTCCGCCCAACGCGTCACCACGCGTTCCCGTGTAGAGCGTGGTCGGGGTCGCCGAGTCGATCGCGAGTGCAAGGACGGTGAGGCTCGGAAGCCCCGAGTTCACGACCGCCCAGCTGGCTCCGCTGTCCGTGCTGCGGAAGACTCCACCGCCGTCCCCCAATTTGAGCGTCCCGGCGTAAAGCGTGGTCGGGGTCGCCGGATCGATCGCGAGGGCAAAGACCCAGAGGTTCGTGAGCCCCGAGTTCACAGCCGCCCAGCTGGCTCCGCTGTCCGTGCTGCGAAAGACCCCGCTACCACTCGTCCCCGCGTAGAGCGTGGTCGGGGTCGCCGGATCGATCGCGAGGGAATTGACGTTCGTGAGCCCCGAGTTCACGGCCGCCCAGCTAACTCCACGGTTCGTGCTGCGGAAAACCCCGTCGTCACGTGTCCCGGCGTAAAGAGTGGTCGGGGTTGCCGGATCGATCGCGAGGGCTTGGACGGTGAGGCTCGTGAGGCCCGTGTTCACGGCTGCCCAGCTATCTCCGCTGTCCGTGCTGCGAAAGACCCCGTGGTCGAGCCTACCCGCGTAGAGCGTGGTCGGGGTCGCCGGATCGATCGCGAGGGCAATGACTTCGAGGTTCGGGAGCCCCGAATTCACGGGCGTCCAACTGGCTCCGCTGTCCGTGCTGCGAAAGACTCCGCCGCCGCCCCCCGAAGTGCTGATCGCCCCTGCATAGAGCGTGGTCGGGGTCAACGGATCAATCGCGAGGGCACGGATCGTTCCCCCACCGGGCGACGCGGAGATCCAGGAATCCGCGCGAATCGGCTGAGCAAGGAGCAGCAAGGCGCCAACGACACCAACCACCCACAAGGCCCCGCCCGTCGGCAGAAACCGGCGAGCCATCTGGCGAAGCCCGATCGCCGCGATGCGGTGGGTCATAGCGCCTCCTTCGCTGCTCCTAGTCTGCCCGCATAAATTGGTCCAGGTCAAGAGTTCGTCTACGCAACTTCGTGGTTCATGGGTAATTCCTCTCCGGGTACGATGATTTCAAGCGTGGGCGGTCGATGTCTAAACGCGTGTCAGCAACAACAAACCGCCCGAAGTCCTCACGACTCCGGGCGCTTCATCTTCTGTAAAGGGGGGCGATATCTAACCCGCTACTATTTCGTGAGATTTCTCTTGCCGGAGAGGCGCTTGGTGGTGGAGAATCAGCACCGATCGAATCAAATAGGAATCTCGGCGATGTCCAGAATCGGATATGTGCTGATCCTCGTGCTGATCGCAGTGACGCCAGCCCTGGCCGGCCCCACGGATTCACCGACCGCGACACCCACGGCCACGTCGACTGCGACGATCAGCAGTTGCCTCGAACAGGGCGTAACATGCAAGAAGAATCAGGAATGCTGCTCGAACAGCTGCACGGGATCGAGGGGCGAGAAGGTCTGCCAGCCCGGAGCGACCGCTACGCCAACTGCAACACCCACGGCCACGCCAACTGAAACTCCGGCGACGACTCCGACCGTGACGCCTGCGGCTACACCAACTGCCATGCCGACTGCGGCGCCCGGTAGTTGCCTCGAACAGGGCGTAGCATGCAAGAAGAATCAGGAATGCTGCTCGAACAGCTGCACGGGATCGCGGGGCGAGAAGATCTGCCAGCCCGAAGTGGTCGCGACGCCGACTGCGACGCCCACGCCGACTGCAGCGCCTTCGACCACGCCAACTGAAACTCCGGCGACTACGCCGACCGTGACGCCTACGGCTACACCGACTGCGACATCCGGCAGTTGCCTCGAACAGGGCGTAACATGCAAGAAGAATCAGGAATGCTGCTCGAACAGCTGCACGGGAACGCGGGGCGAGAAGACCTGCCAACCCTAAGCAACCGCGACGCCAGCAGAAAAATCCCCACAAAGTCCCCACACCGCTACCAAGGCCTGAAACAAGAAGCCCCCGGAACCTTTCGATTCCGAGGGCTTAGATGGTAGCGGGGGAGGGATTCGAACCCCCGACCTCCGGGTTATGAGAAAGTTTCCGCGTTTTCGAAAAGAACAGAAACAACGCAGAGTTACAGACTTACGGAATTTTCGCGTTGCGCCGGATGGGGTTATATGCGCCGAAGTCACCCCACAGTGACCCCACCTCCGGTTGAGTCACTATGCCTCGGAAGCGTTCGAATCCGGCGCTTCAATTTTTGGTAACGGGGGCGCTACGCTCGAGTCTGCGCCCTACCGGTGCCACCGCCGGTGATGGGGGGTATCTCGCCAGGCTGCTAAGAGTTGAATCTATCGATTCAGTGCGAATCGGGAGATCGCTGGCCCATGATCGCTGAATTCCATTGAATCCCTTTTGTGTTTGAATTGGTTATGCTGCTTTGGCGCTCCCCGCTCCCTTCTTGCTGGAGGAGCGAAACATGCACGCGCACCGATTCCTTCGCATCGCGATCTACGCCGCAATCCTCGGCGCATCTGCAGACACCGCAAAAGCCCTGATCACGATCGGCACGCTTGACACACCTGGCTACGCGCGAGGCATCGAGGTAGTCGATGGGTTTGCCTACGTGGCGGACAGCGAATTAGGGCTGCGGATCATCGATGTTTCAGACCCGACGGCACCTGTCGAACTCGGTGTCTCTGACACGCCCGGTGTGGCCCGCGACCTCGCGGTAGAGAATGGACTCGCCTACGTGGCCGACGACAGCGCCGGCTTGCGGATCATTGATGTCTCCGATCCGGCAACGCCGGTCGAAATCGGTGCCTTCGATACCCCCGGCGCCGCACGCAACCTCGAATTGGCGGGCACGCTCATCTATGTAGCGGGCGAGTTCGAAGGCGTTCGGATCGTTGATGTCTCGAATCCCACTGCGCCGGTCGAAATTGGGGTTCTCGGCGCGCCGGCATTCGCGTTGGACCTCGACGTAGTCGACGGGCTCGCGTACGTGGTTATGCGGCCAGATCCAGGGCTTCGGATTTTCGACGTCTCTGACCCAGCGGCGCCTGTCGAAGTTGGCCTTCTGGAGAGACCTGGCCGCATAAGCAACATTGAGGTCGTAGATGGTTTGGCCTATTCCGGAGCCGGCAGTCGTCTAATAATCATCGATGTCAGCAATCCCGTGGCGCCCATCCGGCTCAGCGGCTTCGATATCCCTGGCTTCGTACTGGACGTCGAGGTGCTCGAGGGATTCGCTTACGTGGCCGGGGATTCTGGTCTTCGCGTGGTCGATGTCTCGAATCCAGAGACACCCGTTGAGCTCGGCGCGGTCGATAGCGCGCTCGACGTCGAGGTTGTGAACGGACTCGCCTACGTGGTTGACGGATCCGGCCTCCGGGTAATTGACATCTCTATACCCACGGTGCCTGCCGTGATTGGTTCGATCGCGTCGTTTCATCATGCCACGGATATCTCGGTGGTGAGGGGCTTCGCGTACATGGTGGGCGGGGTCTTCGGTCTGCAGATCATCGATATTTCGGACCCGACGGCGCCCGCAGTACTCAGTGAGCATCAGACCCTTAGCTTCGCGATGGGAGTAGAGGCGATAGACGGGCGGGTCTACGTGATCGAGTCGAACTTCGGCCTTCAAATCTTTGATGCCTCGAATCCTACGGCGCCCTTTGTGCTCGGCAGCGTCGATATGGACTTCCCGAGACCTGCCGTCCCATGGGCTAACGGACTATTCGACGTCGAAGTGGTAGAGGGCTACGCCTACGTGGCTGGCGGGAGTTCCGGCCTGCGGATCATCGATGTCTTCGATCCAACGGCGCCCGTCGAGATTGGATCCATCGACACGACCGAACATGCAATTGACGTCAAGGTCGTGGACGGGCTCGCCTACGTGGCGGCGGCGAACATCCGGCGGCGTGGGGGCCCGCAAGGTGACTCCGCGCTACGGATATTCGACGTCTCCAATCCTCGGGTGCCTGTAGAGGTTGGCGTCCTCGACACCCCTTTGATGGCACTCGACGTTGAGGTGGTGGGAAGGTTTGCGTATTTGGCGGACGGTGCCGCCGTGGTTCGGATTGTCGACGTCTCGGATCCATCGGCACCGGTAGAAATCAGTGTCTTCGATACCCGTGGCGGCGCATCGGACGTCGAGGTGCTCGATGGCCTCGCCTACGTGGTTGGCCTCGGCGTGCAATTGTTCGACGTCTCCGACCCCGCGGCTCCTCTCGAACTGGGAAGCTTTGCCACCTTCGGCAGGGGAAGGGGCGTCGAGGTGCTCGACGGGCTGGTCTACCTCGCAGGCAGCTCCGGCTCCTCGTTAAACCGTTCCATCCCGAAGATCATCGATTTCGGTCCGGAATTTCGCGCGGTATTGCGGGTTGGCATCGACATCAAGCCCGGCAGCGATCCCAACGTCGTCAATCCGTTCAGTCGGGGTGTGGTGCCAGTGGCGATCTTCGGCTCCGACGTTTTCGATGTCGCCGACATCGACGTGACGAGGCTCACCTTCGGAATTGACGGCGCGCTTCCTGCGATCGTTGGCAGGCGGCATAGGGATGTGAATGCCGACGGTTTCCCGGATCTGCTCTCGTACTTCCGAATTGCCGAAACGGGGATCGAGAGCGGTGACACGGAAGCTTGTCTCAGTGGAGAAACGCTCGATGGCATTCCATTCAGTGGCTGTGACACGATCCGCACCGTTCCCGATCGGTGAGCGCAATTTCCAAGGCTCAAAAAGCAAAGCGCCCGAAGTCCTCACGACTCCGGGCGCTTCATTTCTTGGTAGCGGGGGAGGGATTCGAACCCCCGACCTCCGGGTTATGAGCGCGGAACCGGGGGTCGGGATTCTCTCAATGTTCTAGCGATGTTGCAGGGTTAGGCCCGATTTCAGTTCGAGCTGGATTGGGCTCGTTCGTGCAAATCCCCCACAGCAGTCCCCACACACACCAAGGTGACGGTCGAGGGATGTTAGAGTGGTCTTCGACCAGCCGGGCTGCGGTCGAGTGTCGCAGGGTGTGCGGAACGGGAGTAGAGCTGATGTGGGATTTGAGTCGAAGCACGGTGTTGGCAGTCGCCACGCCCGCAAAGCTGCGCCGGTTATTCCGGCCCGCCCCAGCCCTTTTCGTGTGGGCCGTTCTCGGGGCGCTCGTCACAGTGGGTGCGCCGGCAACCAGCCAGGCGTCCGGCGGCGGCGAAGCCGCGGCGGCCGTGCCAGCCGATCTGCTGTATTTCGCCTTGAAGGACGCCATCGTCGTCATGGACCTGATCGATGGCAGCGTGACGGAGCTCGAGCATCAGTTGGCCAACTTCAGGGGGCTCGCGTTCGACTCGAGCGGCACGCTCCTGGCAACGGCCGACCTCTGCGACGAGCCCGACTGTGGAGGCTTGGGGCTTACCCATCACGCATTGGTCGAGGTTGATCCCGTGACCGGCGAAGTGCTCGCGGAGATCGGAGACGTGAGGGACGCTTCGGGCTCTCCGATCATTATGGTCGCGCTATCGGCGAAGCCCGGAGCCGACCTTCTGTACGGATTCGGCGGAACGGGCACGGGTTTCGACGGCGCGGGGTACCCTGACTACCTGAAGCTCTGGAGCATCGAACCGTCGACAGGCGTCGCATCCTTGATCGGTTCACCCGCCGGGTGTCCAGCGATCGGCTGCAGCAGCTTCACTTCGTCGGAAGTATGGTTCTCCGGTCTTGCCTTCGGGCTAGACGGAACGCTTCATGCCATGCTCGCACCTCTAGACCAGAGCCTGTTGACGCTGGACGCGGATACTGGCGATCTGATCTCGTCTCAACCCGTAGATCGAATGATCTATGGCGCTGCCCCTCTCGCGGTACGGAGCGATGACACTCTATTCACGCATTCGGCCATCGTGCAAATAGAATTCCCGCGCTGTCGCGGGTGCCCCCCTCCGGATCCACGGTTCGAGATTTTTCCCGCCTACGTCGCAACGATCGACGAGAGCACGGGGGCCGTTACCGAAGTCGAGGAGGGAGTCGCGACCCCTTTGGGGGTTCCCCCAAGCGATCTCACGTTCTCTCCGGAGCCGGGTGTCTTGCTCTCACTGGGCTCGGGCTGGTTGCTGCTCGCGTGGCTCGACCGAAGGCGGCGGCGGTAGAGCGTTGCGGCTCACTGACTCTCTTTAAAAAACCAACGCGCCCGAACTCCCCACAAAGCCCCCGCACCGCTGCCAAAGCCTGAAACACGAAGCCCCCGGAACCTTTCGATTCCGAGGGCTTAAGTGGTAGCGGGGGAGGGATTCGAACCCCCGACCTCCGGGTTATGAGAACGGACCCGGGGGTTGGGATTTCTTTAATATTCTTGAGATGTTGCGGAGTTAGGCCCGATTTCTGTTTGTGCTGGATGGTG
>SMVB01006067.1_pt1 | contig 14410 bp, 15 predicted proteins | sample 2456461 | NCBI WGS metagenome assembly SMVB01 (sample SAMN11095934, study PRJNA526329) | marine sediment metagenome | biome: Marine sediment; feature: Surficial sediment; material: Deep marine sediment; isolation source: Hadal surficial sediment | place: Pacific Ocean | collected 2014-05 | depth... | reverse complement strand
TACAATTCCATTTTTTCTGATACTGCTGCTAACAGTAATAGTAATTACATTTTGGCCAGGCCTTTCCCTGATGCTGCTGGATTAACGGGTCAGAATTTTTAACCTTCATTTGGAGATATTAGGTGCTTAACAGAATTAGGGCATTGTTCATGCCCGTAGGGTTCCTGATAATCTTGCTCGGCGAGCCGGCTTTATCGGAATCGCTTGCTCCTGCGGTGTTGCAAGTGCCACCAGGTTTTCGTATCCAGGAAGTTGCTCGGGTTCCTAATGCGCGTTCTATGGTGCTGGGGGCCCGCGGTACGCTTTTTGTTTCGTCACGGTTTTCTGGTCAGGTACATGCGGTTGCCGGTGTGCTGGGCGATCATCCACAGGTTTATCTACTGGATGAAAAATTACGTGTCGCAAACGGTATCGCTTTTTTGGAGGGTGATCTGTACGTTGCCGAACCTGGCAGGTTGCTGCGTTATGCATCAATTGAGTCAAATCTGGATGATCCGGGCGAGCCGGAAGTTGTGGCAGATGATTTACCGACCACCGGGAAGCTGCATAGCTGGAAATATATTGCCTTCGGGCCTGATGGCAAGTTGTATATGAGTGTCGGCTCGCCATGCAATATCTGTGATGAGCCGGATTATGGCCTGATAGTGCGGATGAACCGTGATGGGACCGACCGGGAAATTTATGCCCGTGGTATTCGCAATACTGTTGGGTTTGACTGGCAGCCAGGTACCGGTGAGTTATGGTTTACGGATAATAATCGTGACCTTATGGGCGATGACGAACCGCCGGGAGAACTGAACAGAGTGGCCCGGACTGGCCTGCATTTTGGTTTCCCGTTTTGTCATGGCCTGGAAACAGTAGAGCCCAAGGCAGAACTGGCCGCGCTCGGAACCTGTGCAGATTCAGAACCACCCGTGCTGGAACTTCCGGCGCATGTGGCGCCGCTGGGATTGGCTTTTTATCACGGTGACATGTTCCCGGATGCCTATCACGGTCAAATCTTCATTGCGGAACATGGTTCATGGAATCGTAGTGAGAAAATTGGGTATCGTGTATCGCTGGTTCAACTGGATAAGACGGGTCAGCGTGTTTCCAGCTACGAGCCATTTATTGAGGGGTGGCTCAGAGATGATGAGGTGAGCGGCCGGCCAGTGGATGTGCTGGTTGCACCCGACGGGTCTTTACTTGTCAGCGATGATAAAGAAGGCAGAATTTTTCGTGTCACCTATGTAGGCACAGCAACGGATTAAGTAAACATAATGAGTGGAAAAAATCCTATTATCAGGGTATTTGGTTTTTTGTGGCGGATGCTGGAACGCCTGGTCAAGTCGATACAGGTACTTTTATTTCTGCTATTTGTAGTGATCATCTTTTCGGCATTGTCCAATTTGTCGGGTGGTGGAATCGAAGTTCCGGAATCTACAGCATTGCTGATTGCGCCCAGCGGTTTTCTTGTGGAACAGCCAGAGGGTGAAGCGCTGGACCGTGCCTTGCTGGAAATTCAGGGTGGTGCGAGCCAGACAGTGGTCAGGGAAGTCGTTGAAAGCCTGCGAATTGCTGCTGATGATGACCGGATTAAGGTTGTGGTGCTGTTGCCAGGGTTCCTGGAAGGCGGTGGTTTGAGCAAGCAGCAGGCTATCGGAGCGGCATTGGCTGAATTCAGGGCATCCGGTAAGCCCGTAATCTCAATGGCGGACAACTATAACCAGACTCAATATTATCTGGCATCGCAGGCTGACGAAATTTACATGCATGATTTTGGCCTGGTTATGATCGAAGGCTACGGTTATTTCAAAGCCTACTTTGCCGATGCGATAGACAAGCTCAGGGTCGATGTAAATGTATTTCGCGTTGGTGAATTCAAATCATTTGTTGAGCCCTATCTGCGCAATGATATGTCGGAGGAGGATAAGCAAGCTTCACGTCGCTGGCTTGAAGGTTTATGGGAAATTTATAAACGGGACGTTATTGCCGGGCGGGAAATTGATCCGCAGGTATTTGATCGCTATGTTAACAATCTGGCAGAGGTGCTTCTGGAAGCAAATGGTGATGCCGCTAAGGCAGCTCTGGATGCAGGTTTGATAGATGGGTTGATGAGTCATCAGCAATTTCGTAATTACATTATTGATATCGTCGGTGTCAGTTCTGACGAACCGGATTCCTTTGAGAGTATTGATTACCGCAATTATCTGACAGCGGTAGATTTTGAAGACGAGGATTTGGATGCATCTCAAAAGAAGATTGCCGTGATTATTGCGTCCGGCAATATCGTTGATGGTAAGGCATCACCGGGCACTATTGGCAGCGCTACGCTGAATGATCTGATTCGTCAGGCCGCTAACGATAAATCGATAGCAGCGCTGGTATTGCGGGTTGATAGTCCGGGTGGGAGTATGTTCGCCTCCGAAGTAATCCTGGACCAGTTAGAGGAAGTGCAGGGCATGGGTAAGCCGGTTGTAGCTTCAATGGGTAGTGTTGCGGCTTCGGGTGGCTATTACATCTCAATGGAGGCTGACGAAATCTGGGCTGCAGAGACTACGATATCGGGGTCTATTGGTGTCGGTGCGATGCTGCCGACCTTTCAGCGCAGTCTGGCTGCCCTGGGGGTCAGTGTGGATGGGTTTGGAACTACGGAACTTACGGGCCAGTTTAGCCCGGCTATGGGTTTGGGTGATGCCGGCCGGGAGCTCATGGATATCAGTATCCGCTCAGCATATGACGTCTTTATAGGCAAAGTAGCTGCAGCACGATCTATTGATGTAGACCGCATCGATGAAATTGCGCAGGGCCGGGTCTGGATTGGCGGAGATGCTCTGGAAATAGGGCTGGTCGACAAGCTGGGCAGTATTGATGATGCGATAGCATCAGCGGCGGCCCTTGCAGGGCTCGAAGAGGGTGAATACGGTGTGCACTATCTAGCACGCGAACTGAGTTTTTCGGAACGGTTACTGCTGCAATACGCACGCCTGTTTGGGATGCTGTTTTCATTTGCTGACAGTGATGGTAACCGTCTTAACAGCCTGTTGCAGCGCCTGATGGGCTCTATGGAAAATGAGCTGGTAATTTTTGATCTGTGGGGCGATCCGCGCGGGATTTATTATCATTGCTTCTGCGAAATTCGTTAGCAACTCATTAGAAAATACAGTTATCATTGCTACTTGTTTTTTGGATAATCAAAGTAATTCAGTGTGCCTTGCGTATTGGCGAGATCGGCCCAGCGGCTAATTTCAATATCGACAGCGAAGACACCACAGGTAGGGATATTGTCTATTCGCGTATTACAGAGTCTGTTGGACAGTTCTGTCAGCCCCGGATTATGCCCGACAACCATGACATCATTATAATTTTCACCTTCGCGTTCGAGCACGTCTATGATGCTGGCCGGGGAGGCCAGGTACAGATCATGGTCCGGCTGGATAAATTCAATGGGGTAGCCAATATTTTGTGCAATTAACTTTGCTGTGGCCATTGCACGCACAGCATCACTGCTGATGATTAATGACGGCCGTACGCCACTATTTTTCAGGCGTGTGCCGATAAGCTTTCCGTTGCTCTCGCCACGCTGGTTTAGCGGGCGATCAAAATCATTTTTAGAAGGGGTGCTCCAATCTGACTTGGCGTGCCGAAGCAGGGTAATGCGTCGCATATAGAAGTTTTCCTACATGATGCCCAGTTCCAGCTGTGCGGCCTCAGACATCATTTCCCTGTTCCACGGCGGGTCGAATACTAATTCGACTTCGGTATTTGCTATCGTAGGGATAATAGAAATTTTTTCGCGTACATCTTCTACCAGTATTTCGCCCATGCCACAGCCGGGCGCGGTCAATGTCATGATTACAGTAGCAAGCCGCTCGCCATTTTCATTGTGTTCGATTTTGCAGTCATAAATAAGTCCAAGATCAACAATATTGACCGGAATTTCCGGATCAAAAACTTTGCGCATCTGATCCCAGACTATTTTAGTAAATTCTTCATCAGTGGCATTCTCTGGTAACACTGGTGGTTCGATGATTTCTTTACCTAAAGCATCAGCATCCAGCCCGGCAACACGAAAAAGGTTGCCTTCATGATAAATGGTGAAGCTGCCGCCCATTGCCTGAGTAAGGTATACCAGTGTGCCCTTGTGTAAGTCCATTTCCATGCCCGCAGGTACCACGATTGCTTTGATGTCGCGCTGCAGGACTACCGGTTCGCTATCTTGGGAAAACATGAGGTGGCCTATTTTTCAGTGGTTATTTGTTTACTTGTGCCAGAAAGTGCTGCTGTCGCTGTACTCCATGCCAGCGCTGCGCACTTAATGCGTGATCGATATTTACTAACGCCAGCCAGGGCTTCCAGTTCGGCCAGAGCTTTATGGTCAGCTGATGCTCCGGTGGCAAATATATTTTGTGCAGTCGTGATCAGTTCGCCGGCTTCGGGTACTGACTGACCGCGGATGGCCTCTGTCATCATGGATGCCGATGCAACTGATATAGCGCATCCTGAGCCTTCAAAAGCAATATCACTTATTTGATCGCCATCCAGTTGCAAATAAACCGTAATTTTGTCACCACAAAGCGGGTTAAACCCGACGGCCTCACGGTTTGCATCGGTGGGCCGACGAAAATTGTGTGGGTGCTTACTATGTTCGAGTACCCGATGTCGATATATTTCCTGCAGGTTATTTAAGTCAGTGCTCATGAGAACATTCTGGCCGCAACGGCCAATCCTTCTATCAGCTGATCGATATCCTGGCGATTGTTGTAGAACGCAATTGAGGCCCTGGCGGTGCCAGGGAGATCAAAAAACTCCATGACAGGCATGGCGCAATGGTGCCCCGTGCGTATTGCAACACCCTGATGGTCGAGTACTGTGCCTAGATCATGTGGGTGAATCCCATCAATAATAAAAGACTGCACCCCGGCTTTCTTGCCGGCTGTGCCGATTAGTCGAACTTTCTCCACACATGAGAGCTGGTCTGTCATGTATGACAGCAAGCTGGACTCGTAATCAGCAATATGTTCCATCCCTGTAGCCAGCAAATAATCGATTGCGGCACCCAGTCCAATTGCACCTGCAATATTCGGAGTGCCCGCTTCAAATTTGTATGGCAGATGGTTGTAAATGCTTTCTTTAAAATTGACACTAAGAATCATTTCGCCACCACCTTGCCAGGGTGGGAGTCGATCCAGCCATTCTTCACGACCGTACAGTACCCCGATCCCTGTTGGGCCACACATTTTGTGCCCGGAGAAAGCATAGAAATCACAGCCGAGTTGTTGCACGTCGACTGATTCATGCGGCGCGGCTTGCGCTCCGTCGATTAATACAGGAACCCCTTGCAGATGTGCTGCTTCAATGATTTGTGCGATAGGGTTGACGGTGCCCAGCGCATTTGAAACATGAGCAACGGCAACCAGTCGTGTGGCAGCATTGATCATGCCAATCAAATCGTCGAGTAGTATTTCGCCCTCGTGATTGATAGGCGCAACCCGCAAAGTTGCTCCGGTGCGTTCACACAACAGTTGCCACGGAACAATATTCGAGTGGTGTTCCAGATGACTGATCAGGATTTCATCTCCGGGATGAATATCCTGACCAAAAGAGCTGGCTACCAGGTTTATGGCAGCAGTTGTGCCGCTGGTAAAAACGATTTCACTTAGTGAAGCGGCATTAATGAAACCACGTACTTTTTCCCGGGCGCCTTCATAGGCATCAGTTGCGCGATGGCTAAGGGTGTGCACGCCTCTGTGGACATTCGCATGATCGTGCGCGTAGTAATGGCTGATAGCATCGATGACAGCCTGTGGCCGCTGGGAGGAAGCAGCGTTATCAAGAAATGCCAGGCGGCAGCCATGTACTTCCTGATTCAGGATTGGGAAATCTGCCCGAATACGATCTATGTCGAGGTTCTCAGTGATCGGGTTGATGTTAGCTATCTGAGTCATAATTAGCTCAACCTGAGTGCCCGCATGGCATTTTGTGCGTGCTCAACCACAGCGGGAATCTGAATATCGGTCAGTAATTCGCTGGCAAATGCTGCCACCAGGATGTTGCGAGCTGCTACGGGATCGATCCCCCGTGATAGCAGGTAGAACATGGATGCCTCATCCAGTTTGCCTGTCGTTGCGCCATGAGCGCATTTGACATCGTCTGCGTAAATCTCAAGTTCTGGCTTGGTATTAATTTCAGTACCGGGGTTCAGGAGCAGATTACGATTAGTAAGCTGAGCCACGGTTTTCTGGGCTTCCTGCTGCACAAGAATACGGCCATTAAAAACACCCCGCGCCTTGTCGGCCAGAATTGATCGGTAGTGCTCGCAGCTGCGTGTTTCCCGGGCTGCATGTTCAACGCTCAGACGTGAGTCTATATGGCGTGAACCATCTGCCAGCAGCAACCCTTTAACATCAGCTGTGGCACCGGGTCCTGCCAGACACAACCGCATTTCGTTGCGGGCCAGTAGCGCACCGCAATCAATAATTATTGCATTAACTGATGCATCACGCTCAAGATGAATGTACTGAACTGCGGTGTGCCAGGCTTCAATATGTTCTTCCTGGAGACGGTAATAGGTCAGATCCGAGCCGGCACTACAGTGGATTTCGGTAACCGTATTTGTGATTGCCGCTACGGAACTCGAAAAATGTTCGACTATAGTCGCTTTGCTATTTGTGCCCAGATCCACAAGGACTCGCGGCTGCACGCTGGTTTTTTCTGCAGATGAAAAATATTCGATATGGATGGGTTGTTGTAGTTCTGTGTTATCCGGTAGCAGGATTATTATCGCGGTTTCACTGAAAGCCGTATTGATCGCAATAAACCCGGAATCCGTATTCTTGGCCAGTTTGCCCAGCTTTTTTTTGAGCAACTCCGGGTATTTTGTGGCCAGTTCAGACAGCTTCCCGACCTGAATATACTCAGGCAAATTCTGTGTCGATTTTTCGGCATTGTATATGCCGTTGACAAAAACCACCCGGATGGCTTGGTCAATTTCTAGTGAATTACTAGTGTTATCTGTATTCTGGGCTGCCTGATTAATCAGCCATTGCGGATAGGCCGCTGCCAGTTTGCGAACATCCGTATATTTCCAGTCTTCCATACGAGTTGTGGGGAAGCCCGTTTGTGCAAATTCTGCCAGGGCACTTTTCTGGAATGTCTGCAGCCAACCGGGGGAGCCTGGGTTCCGGTTCTGCCAGGTGTTGTGCAGCGTATCAGCTGCTGGTTGATTTGGATTATTCATCTGTGTTCTGTATAAGTTGGGCATTGAAAATTAACTATAGCTTTAGGGTCAGCCATTTGCCGCTGCCAGAATGTCATCATAGCCATGTTCTTCAAGTTCAAGAGCGAGATCCTTGGCTCCGGATTTCACGATCTGACCATTAGCAAGGACATGGACATAGTCAGGTTCCACGTAATCCAGCAGTCGCTGATAGTGTGTAATAATGAGGAATGACCGGTTGCCATCGCGTTCCTGGTTAATGCCATTAGCCACAACTTTTAGAGCATCAATATCAAGTCCGGAGTCGGTCTCATCAAGTATGGCAAATCTGGGTTCCAGCACTGCCATCTGGAAAATCTCATTACGCTTTTTTTCGCCGCCGGAAAAACCCTCATTTACACCGCGGGACAGAAATTTTTGATCCAGCCCCATTAGTGCGGCTTTCTCCCTGACAAAGCGCATGAATTCTACTGAATCAATTTCCGGCTCTCCCGCAGCTTTGCGGCGTCCGTTCAGGGCCGCCTTGAGCATATAGACATTACTCACCCCAGGAATCTCAACAGGATACTGAAAGCTCAGAAAGAGACCCGCACGAGCACGTTCATCCGGCTTCATTTGAAGCAGATCCTGACCAAGGTATTGCACACTGCCAGAGGTGATCTCATGGTCCTGTCGTCCGGCAAGCGCTTGTGCCAGCGTGCTTTTGCCAGACCCATTTGGTCCCATGATCGCATGCACTTCGCCGGGGCCAATATTCAGGTTCAGGCCTTTGATTATTTTGGTCTTGTTAACCGAAACATGCAGGTTGTTAATCTCAATTATCATTTTATATTCTCGATTCATTTCTGTATCAGCATTCAGGGCCGGACTACCCAACCGCACCTTCAAGGCTGACGTTCATCAGGCTCTGTGCTTCAACAGCAAACTCCATTGGCAGTTCGCGAAATACTTCTTTGCAAAATCCATTAACGATCATGTTGACCGCATCTTCTTCTGAAATGCCGCGCTGGAGGCAATAGAAGAGCTGGTCATCGCCAATTTTTGAGGTAGTTGCTTCGTGTTCAACGATCGCACTTGAATTCTTAATCTCCATATAAGGGAAAGTATGCGCACCACACTGATTGCCCAGCAGCAGTGAATCACATTGGGTATAGTTGCGTGCGTTTTCTGCGCTAGGAAAAATCTTGACCAGACCACGATAAGCATTTTGTGCGCGACCCGCTGATATGCCCTTGGAGATTATTGTGCTGCTGGTGTTTTTGCCTATGTGAATCATCTTGGTGCCGGTATCGGCTTGCTGCATATTGTTCGTAATGGCGACCGAATAGAATTCACCGACGGAATTATCACCACGCAAAATACAGCTGGGGTATTTCCAGGTGATGGCTGAACCGGCTTCTACCTGGGTCCAGGAGATCTTTGATCTGGCGCCCCGGCAATCACCACGCTTTGTCACAAAGTTGTATATGCCTCCGCGGCCTTCTTCATCGCCCGGGTACCAGTTCTGTACTGTGGAGTACTTGATTTCAGCATCTTTTTCTGCAATCAGTTCAACCACGGCTGCATGAAGCTGGTTTTCATCCCGTTGTGGTGCGGTACAGCCTTCCAGATAGCTTACATAGCTGCCTTCTTCAGCAATGATCAGTGTGCGCTCGAATTGACCTGTATTGGCGGCATTAATACGGAAATAGGTCGACAACTCCATCGGGCAGCGAACCCCTTTGGGGATATATACAAATGAACCATCTGTAAATACTGCTGAATTTAATGCTGCAAAAAAATTGTCCCGTTGCGGTACAACTGTTCCCAGATAACGCTCAATCAGCTCAGGGTGATCTTTGACCGCCTCTGAAAATGGACAAAAAATAACACCCGCATCAGCCAGTTTTCCCTTGAACGTGGTGGCGACCGAAACGCTGTCAAATACGGCGTCAACGGCGACACCCGCGAGGCGGGCTCTTTCATGCAGGGGGATGCCCAATTTCTCGTAGGTTTCGAGCAGCTTCGGATCAACTTCATCGAGGCTTTTGGGTCCGTCATCCTTGCTCTTCGGTGCTGAGTAGTAGGAGATAGCCTGGTAGTCGATAGGATTAAGGTTGAGTTTCGCCCAATTTGGCTCGGTCATCGTTTGCCAGTGTCTGAATGCTTTCAGACGCCAATCCAGCATAAACTGCGGCTCACCTTTTTTCCGGGAAATGAACCTGATGACATCCTCATCCAGACCCGGTGCAACGGTATCTGCTTCGATCTCGGTAATAAAACCGTGCTTATATTTCCGGTCTACCAGATCTTGTACGTCTTGTTGTTTAGAAACCATTAGAATTGACCTGCTTATTTAGTTAGCCGTGAGTTATGTCCGCTTTTGCTGAGAATTGTGTAACGTAGCGGGAACTCATTTGGTGGATTACGTAAATCACTCAGCCGAATATCGTCCATAGCGCCGCGGATCGCCCTACTTATTTTTTTCCAGGCACTGCCAACCAGGCAGTCACCTTCCAGTTCGCAGTGACTGTCCTCCTCGCTGCACTCGGTGATCGCAACCGGGCCTTCCAGGGCGTCGAGTATCTCGGCAGCAGTAATCTGTTCCGGTGGCCGCGCCAGCCGATAACCACCATCAGTCCCGCGTGCTGACACGACCAGTTCGCTGTGAGCGAGCGTTTTCAGCACTTTTTGTACGGTAGGCAGGGCCAGATGGGTAGCAGCAGCCACGTCTGTTGCCGGGCAGAGTTGATCTCGTTCATAATTGGCCAGATGAACGAGTATCACAGTGCCGTAATCAGTTAATTTGCTAATTCTTAACATAATGCTAATGCTGTAGATTCAATATAGGACCATTTTAGTCCAATATCATAGGGAAGCAAGCTGCTATGGGGGTAAAGCGAGTTTGTTATGCTTGTACAAGCAACGGTATAGGTGTTTTTCAGCGGAGCGATGCCGCAGTGCATAAGCGCATAATCCGCGCGATGTTGATATTGCTTGTTAGTTGGGAACTACAGAGTATTTTCGAAGACTTAGGAATAGGGAGCAAGGATGAGCTGCATGCATAAAATAGGCTTAAAAATGATATCGTTTCTGGCGCTATGGGCCGTGGTCGCGCTTCCGGTTAGTGGGGCAGAAGAGGAGCCAAGTACAACGCCGGTCGCGGTCGTGGAGAGAACAGCCAGTAAATTGCAGGAAAAACTGGCTGGCCAGCAAAAATACTATGCGGCAAATGCGGATGAGTTATACGCGCTGGTCGATGAAGTGCTACTGCCAAATTTTGATATTGAGTATGCTGGCAAGCTAGTGTTGGGTAAATCGCACTGGTTGGCTGCAACAGAAAAACAGCGCACACGATTTATAGATGCTTTCTACAGCTTTTTGATCAAAACCTATGCAAAGGGTGTTTTGGAATTTGATCAGGAACACCTGGTTATTTTGCCGGAGCCAAATTTTTCCAAGGACGGGAGGAAGGCGATGGTTTTTACAGAACTCATTATTGATGGTGGCGATAATATCCAGGTTAACTATTCGGTGCGCCAGACTAACGGCCGCTGGAAAATATATGATGTGCGAATTGAAGGTGTGTCTTATATCCAAAACTATCGCAGTCAGTTCAATGCAGAAATAACCGCACGGGGTATCGAAGCGGTAATTAAACGCCTGGAGCTGGAAGCCGCGTTGGCTAAAGCAGAAAGTGCACCCACTCAGTCAACTTGAACCAGATAATTGCTCTACAGAGAGTCGCTGATCAGGGTGTGAGGCTAAAATCCTTCGTTGAACTCCTCTCCAAATTCATCCTCGAAATCATCCTCAAAAAATTCACCAACTGGTGTAGTGCTGTCGTTGATCAGGAATTGCCGGTTCTGCAGGTAAGCATCACGGACAAACAGGTAGGGATCAAAAGCATCCTGTATAACTTCATCTGGTCCGATCAATGCAGCTCTGGATTCGATGTACCAGAGGATAAGCAGTTTATCTCGTACGCTGGTATTGCTCATCTGGATGAGCGGGTTTACCTGTACATTGCCTAAGATGCCAATGCCATCTCTTACTGTGCTGGGGCCCAGTAGTGGAATGACAATATAGGGGCCCTGGGGGATGCCCCACCTGGCAAAGGTTTGACCGAAGTCTTCATCATGACGCGCAAGGCCTCCAGGGCTGGCGACATCAAAAAACCCAAGCAGGCCAAAAGTAGAGTTGGCAATGAACCTCACCGTATCGCGGGTAGCTTGCTCGAATTTGCCCTGTAAAAATCCGTTAACGATTGTGACCGGGTAAGTAATATTGTCGTAGAAGTTGCCTACTCCATTACGGACTGGCCGCGGCAAAATGGCGTTGTAGCCTTGCCCAAGCGGGCGCAGCAGGTAGCGATCAGTTATGTCGTTAAATTTGTATATGGGGCGGTTGATGGGTTCGAAGGGGTCAATATTTTTTTTAGTACTGCCGGTGGCGGCACAGGCGGACTGGAGCAGTGCCATGACACTCGCCAGTAGAATTATTATTAGTTTTGATGCGCCGTATTGGTTCCGAGCAATGTGCTTTGAAATCATTGATTAGTTTCCACGCTCGTTTTGAGGTGATTCTTTTTTTGATCGGCTCGGCAAGTATTCCTGAAATTGTTCCATCCTCGCCATAAAGCGTGCACGCTGCACGCTATCTAGTCCGGGTGTGGCCAGTGCAATTTGTAATTGATCTATGGCTGGTCGCAGGCTGCCACTCATCGCGTGATATTCGGCCATGTAGTAGTGTGCATCGGCTGTATCGCCAGCAGCATTGGCGGCCAATGCAATTAGTCTGATTTGTTCCAGCGTGGGCGGCACCTGGTTGAGAAGGTCCAGCAAAATATCATGGGCTTCATTTGCATTGCCATAACGCAGGAGTATCTCGGCGTAACGTACTGTTAGTGGAACGTTACGAGGGAACAGATGCATCGCCTTTTCAAAAGTTTCCAGTGCGGCTTCTTTTTCGTCACGATTAACTTGAGTAATACCCATTCCTGAATAAAATGGAATAACATCCTCGTTATTTTCGAGTAGACTGGAAAAACGCTTATCAGCCTCTTCGTAGTCGCCCAACTCTAATGCTGTAAGTGCAATTCCATACTCGACTTCCAGGCTGCCAACCTTGTCAGGCTTTTTGCTTTCTTCCTGGAAATATTCCATTGCTACCTCGGGCCGGCTGGAGGTAAATAATTTTACTCTCGCACGGGCCAGTGAATACCCACTGGAGTCTACTGCCTCAATTTTGGGGTAGTTCTTCACGCGATCACGGGTTTCTGCCATACGATCTGTTGAGACAGGGTGTGTCAGGAGAAACTCCGGGGCCTTGTTCTCACTAAGGGAGGCCGATGATCGGCCCATTGTTTCAAAGAAGTTCGGCATGCCGATCGGATCAAAGCCGGCATCGGCAAGCAGGCCAATTCCTACCCGGTCAGCTTCTTTTTCATTGCTGCGGGTAAAGCCAATTTGCTGTTCGATGGAAATTCCCTGTGCAGCACCAACAGCACCCTGAATGAGGCCCGGGTCAGCGCCGGTTGCTACCCCGACCAGGATTGCGCCCAGCATTGCCGCAAGAGAAAGGGTGCTGGCTCGCTGGTTGGCAAAGACGGCGCGGGAAATATGCCGTTGAGTAACATGGCTGATTTCATGTGCAAGAACACCTGCGAGCTCACTTTCGGTCGCTGTGGCGAGCAGCAACCCGGTATGGACTCCGATGTAACCGCCGGGTAAGGCGAAAGCATTAATAACCGGGCTGTCGACAACAAAGAACTGAAAATGCTGGCCATTAATCCCGGCATGTGAAACGAGGCGCATACCGATGTCCTGAATATATTCCTGGACTTCGGGATCGGTTATTACAGTGCCTGATTGAATCAGACTGTAGTAAATCTGTCGGCCAATCTGTGACTCGAGTTGGCGGGAAAGAATTGCATCGGATGGGCTGCCGATATCTGGAAGGTCTTCGGTATCAGCCGTTGCTGGTGCCGCTATAAGCACGGTGGTTGCAGTGAGCGCAAGTATCCCGCAACGAAAAACAATGTGGCCTAAAATATGACCAAAGGAGGTGCTGAAAATAGCCATGAATCGCAAAAACTTATAAATCCCTGACGGCCGTCAGCACGTCATCTACGTGTCCCTTTACCTTGACCTTCCGCCATTCACGCACGAGCTTTCCTTTAGTATCAACCAAAAAGGTACTCCGTTCGATGCCCATAACTTTACGGCCGTACATATTCTTCTCCTTGATTACGTCAAAGATAGAACAAGCCTTCTCATCTGAATCTGACAACAATTCGAAGGGGAAGTTATGCTTGGCACGAAATTTTTCATGCGATGCGACCGTGTCACGTGAGACGCCTAGTATGACAGTATTAAGGCGTTTGAATTTTGCATGATTTGATGCGAAATCCTGACCTTCGATTGTGCAGCCAGGCGTGCTGTCTTTGGGGTAGAAATAGACAACAATATTTTTCCCGCGCAAAGATTCCAAATCAATTACTTGATCGCTGGTAGCGGGGAGTTTCAGCGCCGGTAATACTTTGCCTAATTGTGCGGTAGTCATATAGCGATCCCTATAATTGTGTCGTGTATATATTGTGATTTCAAGGTAGCAGCCAGGCAATAAATCAGCGTTGTATAGGCTCGATAATGGCATCCAGATTTTGTTCTTCACAAAATTCATGAAATTCTTCGCGCAATGTGGCCAGATGAATAGTGGTAGGTATACTTATAGCCATCTGGATTGAGAACATTGCTGCGCCGGTATGTGGAGCATTGTATTGACGCGTATTCAGGTCGGCAATTTCGATTTCCCGTGTAGCAAAAAAAGTGGCAAGTCCTGCAACAATCCCTTCCTGATCTATTGCGACTATATCTACGCTGTAGGGTGCAGCTGGTGCTGGTGTCTGGCGTTCTTCCGTTGCCCGGACAGTCAGGGTGAGATCTGCTCGCTCCTGTAATTCGGCCAGCGAGTCCTCTACCTTCTTGATGGCATGCCAGTTTGCCGAGACGAGTACCATCATGGCAAATTCCTGCCCCAGAGTTGTCATACGGCTTTGCAGGATGCTGCCACCCGCTGAGCTGATAGCATTACTCACATCGCGCACCAGACCCGTCCGGTCAGCGCCAATTGCCGTAACCGCAAGTAGTTTTTCCATATCTGATCTAGCCTTCTCCGGGTGGGGCGAGAAGTGTACCGTGAATTCCTGTTGCATCAAGCAGCACAAGTCCC
>SMVB01107354.1_pt1 | contig 14411 bp, 15 predicted proteins | sample 2456461 | NCBI WGS metagenome assembly SMVB01 (sample SAMN11095934, study PRJNA526329) | marine sediment metagenome | biome: Marine sediment; feature: Surficial sediment; material: Deep marine sediment; isolation source: Hadal surficial sediment | place: Pacific Ocean | collected 2014-05 | depth... | reverse complement strand
AACAATATATATGGGAAACAAAAAATTTATGTTCAATTCGAAATAGATAAAAATGGTCATATTGTAAATATCACAGCGAGGTCCCTGCATAAAAAACTAGAAAAAGAAGCGATTAGAGTTATAGGTAAACTTCCGAAAATGATACCCGGAAAACAACATAATAAAAATGTAAGTGTCAAATATAATTTACCCATTTCGTTTTACATCAAATAGATTAACTCGATGTTTATGCAGTATTAAATAGGGTTTTCAATGCATATTCTTATTTTTGATCTGCTTGTGATGTATGGTGAAAGAGGATTAAATAACCAAATCCATTGAAATTCGTATCCTATTGAGAAACATCTTCAAAATTATACGAATTTTGTTTCCCCCTATTTCACAATATAATTTGTAATTTTGGTTAACTAATTTATACAAATGTTATCCAATTTATATAATTTACCTACTCATGATACCACAGGCGTAAAAGAACATGTTGATCGTTTTTGTAGACGTAGTATTAAAAAATATTCAAAAACTGAAAGTTTGAAATTAGGCTTAGATTCCACTATAGGACCGACAATAATTGGGGAAAACACAATAATTGCATTCGCATCAGAAAGTAATCCCTTATCATTAATTTCTTTTGCCGAGGTGTTAAATTCATCCGATGTTCCAAAGGGTGTTATCAATACTCTAACCGGCAAAAAGAAGAATTAGTAGAACCTATGGCATCGCATATGGATGTAAATTCTATTCTCTTTTGTGATAAGGATAGAAATTATGATTAAAACAAATAACGAATTGGCAAGTAATAATCTAAAACGAACTATTTTTACAAAAAATGATTGGATCGATGAGCTCTTTCAATCGTTTTATTTTATTGAAAAAAACCCGGAACTTAAAACTGCGTGCCATCCAACAGATGTGTGAAATTAAACATATATTAAAACTTAAAAAATGAATAACAAAAACTATTTCGCACATGAAACGGCTGTGATTGACGATAATTGCGATATCAAAGAAGGAACTAAAATTTGGCACTTTAGCCATATTATGTCTCATTGTACCATTGGAAAAGGCTGTAATATTGGTCAGAATGTTGTTGTTTCTCCACAAGTAATTTTGGGAAATAACGTAAAGGTTCAAAATAATGTTTCTATTTATACCGGTGTAATTTGCGAAGATGATGTGTTCTTGGGGCCTTCCATGGTATTTACAAATGTAATTAATCCAAGAAGCGCCGTGAATCGTAAAAATGAATTCATGAAAACAACGGTTAAAAAGGGGGTTAGCATTGGCGCAAATGCCACTATAATTTGCGGAAATGACATCGGTGAATTTGCTTTTATCGGAGCCGGAGCCGTTGTTGTGAAAGAAGTTAAACCTTACGCCTTAGTTGTAGGTAATCCCTCAAAACAAATTGGATGGATCAGTGAATATGGCCATCGATTGCAATTTGATGAAAACGGGATCGGAATTTGCCCGGAAAGTAATGATAAATATGAATTAAAAAATGATCTTGTAAAGAAATTAAATTAGATTTGCAGCTTTAAACCGTATTAAATATTAATCTTTAATTCGATCAAAAATTGAATTTATTTTATATGAAAAAATTACTTTTCCTTTTTCCTTTCTTATTCGCCTTTTTACCTATCATTGCTCAAATAGAAAAACCACCTGTATATAAAGGTTGTGAAAATGAAGTTATTCAAAACTTAGAAAGTTGTTTCAATAAAAATATAACAAAAGACATTTTAGAACAATTTCAAACGCCCCAAATAGTTGAAAAAGACAACTATAAAGGGCAAATTAAAGTCGTTTTTATTGTAAGTAAAGAAGGCCTGTTTGATGTTCTATATATAAATTCTATTTATTCCGAACTTGAAGATGAGGTGAAACGAATATTTAAAATTTTACCCAAAATTAAACCCGCTACTTATAACGGCAGACCGGTTGAAACAAGGTATGTTCTTCCTATATCTATTCCTGTTGATCAACATCAGGTTGTAGAGAATACCGTTACAGAAGATACGGAAATTATTGTTGTACAGAATGATATAAAAGATATAATTCTCACAAAAAACACCTTATTTCCTGAATTTGAAAGTGAGCTGAATATTCCTTTCTCGCATCAATATTATGACAATTTGATTTATCATTTAAATAAATCAGAAAACACACATAGTTCATTCAAACCCTATATTTATAATGAAGTTAAACCATATGTTGATTTAAATGCCCAACGAACAAAATTGTTGAAAGAAAAATCCAGTTGGGGAGGCAGAAAATTATTCAATGAACATTTTGCTTTGGTTAAAGGAGAGAATTATTGGTTTACGCTAAATCCAATTTTTGATTTACAAATCGGTAAAGATAATTCTGACATTGACTACACCTATAACAATACCCGTGCCCTTCAAATAAATGGGGCATTAGGAAGTAAATTTAGTTTCAGCACTTCATTTTACGAAAGCCAGGGTCGTTTTGCTGATTATGTAAATGAATTTGCAATTAGTCATGAACCAAATGGTAATGCTTATGGTTTAGTACCGGGTAGAGGAAGGGCTAAACAATTTAAAGGAGATGGTTTTGACTATCCTGTTGCCGAAGCTTATTTAAGTTATACACCAAACGAGTTTTTTAATTTTCAATTTGGACATGGAAAAAATTTTATAGGTGATGGTTATCGATCTTTATTTCTTTCCGATGTTGCAGCACCAAGCACATTTTTTAAAATAAGTACTCAATTTTGGAAAATTAAATACACCAACCTCTGGATGTGGGCCGATGATGTAAGACCAGAAATTGAGCAAGATGGATCAAATTTAAGAAAGTATATCGCTATCCATTATTTGAGCTGGAATGTGACCAAAAATTTCAACATCGGTTTATTCGAAACAGTCATTACAGATAACACCAATAATAATGGTTTTGATATTGGCTTTTTTAATCCAATCATATTTTATAGAGCCGTTGAATTTTCAAGAGGATCAGAAGCTGGAAATGCGCAAATTGGCTTGAGCATGAAATATAAAACAAATGATAACTTCTACTTCTACAATCAAATAAAAATTGATGAAATGACAGTTAGTGAAGTTTTTGACGGCACGGGATATTGGGGAAATAAATTTGGACTTCAATTCGGAGCTAAATATTTTAATGCTTTTAAAGTAGATAATTTAATGTTGCAAGGTGAATTTAACTGGGTAAGGCCTTATACAAACTCACATGAAACTGTAAGTTTAAATTATGGTCATTACAACCAGCCTTTGAGTCACCTTTGGGGAGGAAATTTCTGGGAAGCAATTGCTATCGCCAGATACAATAAAAATCGTTGGTTTGGCAGTATGAAACTTATTGTAGGTGAAAAAGGGTTTGACTTTGCAAATTCAGACATAAGTTACGGAGGTAATATTTACCGTTCGTATAATGATAGAGATTCTAATTATGGAAATGAAATTGGCCAGGGTAATACCACAAATATTTTTATTGCTGACCTACAAGGTGGTTATATTCTAAACCCAGCAACAAACTTGCAATTATTTGCAGGTTTAACGTATCGAAGTTTTGACCAACTGCAACAGACTAGTAATTCTCCAATGAAAAATACAACTTGGTTTACCGTAGGATTAAAATCCAACATATTTAATTGGTATTTTGATTTTTAGTTAATGCTGTATCTAAAAATAAAATCCAAAACCTCCTTTAACTGCAAAATTTGTCGCTCCAGGCCGGTCTCTATAACTACCCCTATATTCAAAATCAATTCTAAAGAGTTTAAATATATTCCCTATACCAAAATGATATTCCCAGTACAACTTTTCGGGAGCAACATAGGTTATACTTGACGCGTTGATATCAATATTCTGTTGAGAAATATTACCTATAACTCCTCTGACTCCAATTATTTCTCTCCATTGTAATTTGCGTAAAAGCGGAATTAATGAAAATATCCTACCATTAAAATTATGCTCCAAATGCAAGGAGGCATATTCATCGGTAACAATTTCATAATAATCCAATAAATCAAATAATTTTCTAGCTGTGATATAGGTTTGGTTTCCAGGAACTATACTCAATAACAAAAGAGGTACTTTATTTATAGTTTTGCCCATTTCAAAAGTTGACATCAATTTTCCAAAAATACCAATTTGTATAGGCTGTTGATAAAAAAATTGTAATTTATGGTAGCTAAAATCACTGTTAAAAACACCTTTCAATCCCTTGGTATAACTCAAAAAGAAAGTAGGGAATCTTCCTGAATTACTTTCGCCTCTATCGACTCCAAATCCCCAAGTTTTACGTCCGGGGGTATATTGAATTGCCAAATTTAAATCTACTTGTTCGGTAACTGATTGAGTATCACCATTTTCATCATAATAATCAACATTAAACAGCTCAGGATCCGCAGATTTAAGTGTTTTAAAGGTAGTACTAAGCCTAAATTTAACATTTTTAATAGGCTCCAAGGTTGCCTTTACATTGGTTAAATTCACATCTGACAAATTTACATTATCTCCCCTGCTAAAAATTGACGTTGTGACAAAACTTCGGTCAAGAATATCATTTGCGGTTGTCAAACTAACTCCTAATTGTTCAATATCTCTTCTGGTTCCTAAAGATAATATCAATCGGTTTTTTTCTTTCACCAGCCATTTACCTTCAAAACCATATTTAAATTGATTATCTCCAAAACCATAGGCCAAATAACCTGACAACCTCCATCTATCAGCACTTGAAAAAAATGTTCTACCTGTTAATTTTATCCTAAAGCCCTCCAAATCATTATAGCCAAATATTGAATAAAGTGGCCCCAATTGAAACCCTTTTGTCATATTCCAATAACCGGTGGTCATAATATCTGCCAAACTATTCAGATCTCTAAATCGTTTTACATACTGGAGTGTATCCAGCATTTTATATATACCTATTTCGTCTTCACTTAGTTTTTCCTGACGATTTACTGACCAATAATCATCCGGTTTATGGTAAATTTCTTGATCTACTGATACCTGTTCTTTATAAAATTCATCTGGGCGATACACATTAAAAACATGGTTATCATAAAGTGTAGTTCTTCTTCCATATACGCCTTTAGATTTATCCTTTTTATTTAACGCAAAGTCCGACATAAAATAATCCCTTTTTAATAATATTACCGAATCATTAAGAACCTTGAAATCCTGTTCAATATAAATTTCTTTCACCCAGTTAATATTGGCACTTTTTGTCGCATGCATTTGAATTTCCTTAATCGCGAAAGTTGTGTCATTTACCCAAAAATCGCCCCGAAAAGTTAATTCATTCTTGCGCCTTGGATAAAAAAGTATATTATAACACCATTTATTATCTATAAAACTACTATCAGTCAAGACATAGTTGTAAATTTCCGGCCCTAATTTTGACAAAGGACTTGCGAAACTTTTATCAAAGAATTTTATATAATTATCATAGATATCATACTCAACATAAAGTTGTTTTATAAAAGCAATAAGCCCTTGATTATCAGAAAACCCTGAATTCTTATTGGCAACCAATATTTCGTTTTTCTTTTTTGGTGAAATATTCCTCCCATAGGTTTCATAAACAGATTCATTGATAAAAATTGGAAGATAGGTCTTGCCTGTTATAGCAGAAGTATCCACTTGTTCAAATACCAATTCCATACCATTGAACACTTTATTATTGATCAATTTATCATCAATACTATTCAAATCAAATTCAATCTTTTCATATTTATCATACTCATATCTATCATATAGATATACACCATTTTTACGTTTTCGATCCCATATTTTTCTAAGGATGGCAATAGCAGGATTTCCTTTATTTTTGATTTTTCCTGAATAGATTCTTACCTCATTCAATTCATCCCTCAATTCCTCAAGTACAATCTTTATGTCAAAATTTTGTTTTTTTAATGGAATAACTTTCTTTTCAAACCCAATAAAGGAAACCTCAAGGTTTGTGAAATTTTGATCCGATTGTAAATAAAAATGACCATTTTCATCAGAAATAGTTCCTTTGGTTGAACCCAAAAAAATTACATTACAATAAGGTAAAGGATTGTCTTGATTATCGACAATCGTTCCTTCAACCTTAACTTGTCCCTGTAAGTAGAGTATGGAAAAAAATAAAATGATGGTAAGTATTACCTTTTTAAACATATATCATATCAATAAAAATTCCTTTCACTTTTGAAAGGAATCATTGGAAAATGCAAATTTATTACTTTTGATTCAATTGTTCTTTTTATTTTAAAATAAAGTCTTATAAATTACTTAAGTATTTTTTGGGAGTAGCTCCATACTTCTTTTTGAACGCAACAATAAAATGACTGGGTGTACTGTAACCAACTTCAAAACTTGTTTCAGTGATATTATATTTTTTGGTTGATAATAATTTTCGTGCATATTCCATTTTATAATTAAATAAAAAAGTAAACACTGTTTCTCCATAAATTTGTTTGAACCCATCTTTTAAATGCTGGATCGGTAATTTAATTTTATCAGCCAAATCATTCAATGAAGGTGGATCCACCATGTTTTCTATAAGAAAATTTTTTGCATTTCTTATCTTTTCAACATTGGCTTCATCCTCCAGGAAAGGACATTTTTGAACTTCATCGTTATCCGATTTATGAAAATATAAGCTCAAGAATTCATAAACTTTACCTTTGGTATATAATTTCTCTAAAGAGGAATGTAATCCATAATGAAACATTTGATTCAAAACAACGATCTCATTTGGATTTAAAGCTTTATCAAAATAATATTTTTTATGTTTATTTTCATCATTCAAAAAATGAATTAACCCGGCTTCCTGAGTGAAAAAAGTATGAAATTTTTCTATAGAAATCATAAAACTTATACTCTTGGATTTGGGAGCAATTTCAATATGAATAGGTAAATCTTGATTTGGATTGTATAATAATAAGGATTTGTTTTCTAAAATATCAATAGCGTAGGTTGAATTATTGAAAAATAGCTTTGCTGAATTTTTAATGCAAAAATGCAATTGAATATAATTTCGCCTTACCTCCTTAATAATTTCATGAATATTTTCAGTTTGATTATAATGCTTTAAAATGAAAAAGCCTTCCTCAATTAATATTTCCTGATATTCTTTTTTAGCGATATTTTTTTTCATGTCATCAATATATATACTCTGTTTCTACAAAAATAATAGACTAAGCACCTTATTTATTCATGTTTTCATTCGCAAATATACTTATTCAAAATGAATCCATGAAATACATTTATCGTTATTTTAAAATTAAACACCTGATTTTCTGATAAAATTATTCAAAAAAAATACCGATTGAAAATATTCAATCGATATTTTTTTTCATATATTATTTTTAATAAACTGCCTTGACGGAAGCCTGCCTAAACGGTGGTCAGGTTAAACGTACAATACTTTCTTCACCGCATTAACTACATCATTTACATTGGGCATCCATTCCTCCAACAAAACCGGAGAAAACGGCGCAGGTGTATCTGCAGTAGTAATTCGTTGTATCGGTGCATCCAAATAGTCAAATGCATTTTCTTGGATATGGTAAGTAATTTCTGAAGATACACTAGCAAACGGCCAAGCTTCTTCCAAAATAACCAATCGATTTGTTTTTTTGACTGAAGTTAATATCGCTTCGAAATCCAATGGTTTTACGGTACGTAAATCAATTATTTCAACCGAAATTCCTTCTTTTTCCAATATATCAGCTGCCTTATATGCCTCTTTAATAATTTTCCCAAAAGAAACTACAGTAACATCAGAACCTTCTCTTTTGATATCGGCTACCCCAATTGGCAAAACGTATTCTCCCTCCGGAACTTCTCCTTTATCTCCATACATTTGTTCAGATTCCATAAAAATTACAGGATCATCATCACGAATAGCAGCCTTTAATAATCCTTTGGCATCATAGGGATTTGAAGGAACAATCACTTTCAATCCGGGAGTGTTCGCAAACCAATTTTCAAAAGCCTGTGAATGAGTTGCCCCCAATTGACCTGCAGAACCTGTTGGCCCTCTAAAAACAATCGGGCAATTAAACTGTCCACCCGACATTTGACGAATTTTTGCAGCATTGTTGATAATTTGATCAATTCCAACCAAGGCAAAGTTAAATGTCATATACTCAACAATAGGCCGGTTACCATTCATAGCCGATCCAATGGCTATTCCAGAAAACCCTAATTCTGATATTGGCGTATCAATTACTCTTTTATCTCCAAATTCAGCAAGCATCCCTTTTGAAGCCTTATATGCACCATTGTATTCAGCAACTTCTTCACCCATTAAAAAGATAGATTCATCTCTTCTCATTTCTTCACTCATTGCCTCAACAATAGCCTCTCTAAATTGTATTACTTTCATATGTTTTTTAATAAGGTAGCAAAAATAAATATTTTACATGAATTTTATCATATTGAAATCACTTATTTTTGTGATTAAAATTATTTTAATTCAACATCAATACGATAAGAGAAGAGGTATTATAAAAAATATACTATGCATGCATAGTATATTGAAATTATTTATTAACTTCGTAAGCTCAAAACATCGATTAATTTATTTATTATAAAAGGATGAAAATATTAGTTTGTATTAGCCATGTGCCAGACACAACTTCAAAAATTAACTTTAGGGATAATGATAAAAAATTTGACACCAATGGGGTGCAATATGTGATCAATCCTTATGACGAATTCTTGCTGACTCGCGCCATGTGGTTTAAAGAAAAACAAGACGCAAGCATTACAGTCGTTACCGTTGGTAATGCAACAACAGAATCTACTTTACGTAAAACATTAGCGATTGGTGCCGATAATGCCATTAGGGTGAATACCGAAGCTACCGACGGTTTTTATGTCGCAAGACAATTGGCCGAAGTTGTAAAAAATGGTCATTATGATTTGGTATTGGCAGGAAAAGAATCGATCGATTATAATGGAGGCATGGTACCCGGAATGTTGGCCTCAATTTTAGATTATAATTTTGTGAATGCCTGTGTTGGACTGGAAATAGAAGGAACTTCAGCTACAGTAGTTCGTGAAATTGACGGTGGGAAAGAAACATTATCAACAAGCTTACCATTAATTATTGGTGGTCAAAAGGGCATAGTTGAAGAAAAAGACTTGCGTATTCCTAATATGAGAGGAATTATGATGTCTCGTAAAAAACCATTGGATATCATTGAGCCAATAGATTTCGACACAACAACAGCATCGGTAAGTTTTGAAAAACCTGAACCTAAGGGTGCATGTAAAATGATAAGTCCGGATAATCTTGATGAATTGATATCCTTATTGCACAATGAGGCTAAGGTAATTTAAGTAGTGCCTGGTCGGAAATAGGCGGTTTTTATAAAATGAATTTTTGTTGATGAGATTTTTGATTTCTTTTTATGAGGTGATACTTAAGTGTCAGACAACCTGCCACGCCGGCAGGCGGGTTAAAAAAAAGTGAAAAGATCGCAATAAAAACATTTTTAATTTTGATGTATTTTCGACCAGACACTAAGTACAGATTAAATGATTCCATCTCAATAATTATTCAAATTGTTTAGGAATCTATTGAAATAAACAAGATCGACGCAAGCCTGTCTAGCCGGTTTAGTAGCCGAAGGCACGGAAGTTAGGTTAAACCAATCTTCTGGTCCGCCGAAGCGATCGATAAGATGGATAAAAAAACAGTAAACATATCCTGGAAATAAATTCAGGATGATAACATGAATCAATTCCTATTTCAAGTTTAGGAATAAATTAAAATAAAATTTTTATGTCAGTTTTAGTATATGCCGAATCTTCGGAAGGGAAATTTAAAAAGGTTGCTTTAGAAGTGACTTCCTACGGGAAAAAAGTTGCAGAACAATTGGATACAAATCTTGTTGTTTTAACGATCAATGCCAATGACACATCAGAATTAAATACTTACGGCGCAGAAAAAGTATTATCGATAAAAAATGATGTATTAAAAAGTTTAAACGGAAAAGTTATTGCCGATATTATCAAACAAGCATCCGAAAAAGAAAGTGCATCAATAATAATTATTGACTCAAGTACAAATGGATTAAGCCTTGCTCCAATGGTTGCTGTAAACTTAAATGCCGGTTATGCATCAAATGTTGTTGCATTGCCTAGTAATACAAATCCTTTTATTGTAAAACGAAAAGCATTTTCTAACAAAGCTTTTAATCATACGGAAATAAAAACAGATAATAAAGTTATTGGATTGGCTAAAAATTCGTTTGGATTGGTTGAAAATTCAGTGAGCGGAACGGTTGAAAATTTCTCACCAATTATTATTGAAAGTACTGTAATATCAACCGGAGTTGATAGATCAACAGGTAAGGTGAGTATAGCAGATGCTGATATAGTTGTTTCAGGAGGCCGTGGATTAAAAGGGCCGGAAAACTGGGGCATGTTAGAAGAATTAGCCGAAGTATTGGGTGCTGCAACGGCTTGTTCTAAACCGGTTTCGGATATGGGCTGGAGACCTCATAGTGAACATGTTGGGCAAACAGGAAAACCTGTTTCAGCCAACTTATATATTGCCATTGGAATATCAGGAGCAATTCAGCATTTGGCAGGCATAAATGCCTCAAAGGTAAAAGTAGTGATCAATACAGACGCTGAGGCTCCATTCTTTAAAGCTGCAGATTATGGAATTGTTGGCGATGCTTTTGAAGTGGTACCAAAATTGACTCAAAAGTTAAAAGAATTCAAAAGTAATCAATAAAACCACATAATTTTATTAAATTGTGCCCTTATAAAGGCTGTCTAAATATTTGGATTAAATTAGTCCTTAATATGGACAGCCTTTATAGATTAAAAAAAATTAATAAAAATTCAAAAGCTTATTCGTGAGTTTAGTACGTTTAAAAATAAAAGGAATTTCTTATAGTCAAACTCAAAGCGGAGCATACGCTTTGGTTTTAAGCGAGGTAGATGGTGATCGCACTTTACCTATTATTATAGGCGCTTTTGAAGCTCAATCCATTGCTATTGCTTTAGAAAAAGAAATAAAACCTCCTAGACCATTAACTCATGATTTATTTAAAACTTTTGGAGATCGATTCAACATCACAGTAAAACAAGTGATCATACATAAATTGGTTGATGGTGTATTTTATTCCAGCCTAATATGCGAATGTGATAAAATAGAGGAAATAATAGATGCCCGGACTTCAGATGCTATTGCTTTAGCCACTAGATTTAATGCTCCTATTTTCACCTTTGAAAATATTTTAGATAAGGCCGGTATCATTCTTAAGGTAAAAGATGAATCCAAATTGGAGCAATCCAAATTCAAAATAGAAGACTTAGTAACCGATGTTATTGGAGAAAGTCAAACATATAAAAACAAAACTTTAAAGGAATTACAGAAAGAATTGGATCAAGCTGTTGCCGGTGAAGATTATGAATTGGCAGCCAAACTAAGAGATGAAATTTCAAAACGAGAAAAAAATAATTAACCTGAATTTTATATAAAGCGAGTACATTAAAATATTATTCTCCCCCAAGAGAATGATTAATAGTGAATCTTAAGCGGCAACCAGACGGCATGTGACCCTAAAAAAGCAATAAATAAATCAGATGAAAAAACTTTTTCTCGCCATCATTATTCTTCTGAATATTATACCTGCACAAGCCCAAGAAATTTCAAATCAAATCATACCAAGTGATGGTTTTTCCATGATGTCTTTATGGCGAGGTCTGTTAGGAATGGCTGTTTTATTGATCATAGCTTATTTATTTAGCTCCAATAAAAAAGCAATCAACTGGAAAACTGTTGGTATTGGTTTGTCTGCTCAATTAGTTATTGCATTTGGGGTTTTGAAAATTCCGTTTATTCAAGCAATATTTGAGTGGGTGGGAAAAATATTTATAAACGTATTGGATTATACCAGAGCAGGAAGCAAGTTTCTATTTGACGGGCTTGTAACAGATATGGATGCTTTTGGATTCATTTTTGCTTTTCAGGTATTACCCACAATCATATTCTTTTCGGCTTTAACCTCTGTTCTTTTCTATTTGGGCCTCATCCAAAAAATTGTGAAAGGAATGGCATGGTTATTATCTAAAGCTATGAAAATATCCGGGGCGGAAAGTCTAAGTGTCGCCGGAAATATTTTTCTGGGACAAACAGAAGCTCCCCTATTGATAAAAGCGTATCTGGAAAAAATGAATAAATCTGAAATGCTTTTAGTCATGATTGGGGGAATGGCTACGGTTGCAGGAGCCGTTTTAGCAGCATATATCGGATTTCTTGGTGGCGACGACCCAATACTCAGATTAAAATTTGCCAAACATCTTTTAGCAGCATCAGTAATGGCTGCTCCCGGAGCAATAGTAATTTCTAAAATATTATATCCTCAAACAGAAAATGTAAATTCAGATGTACATGTTTCTTCCAAAAAAATTGGCACTAATGTATTAGATGCCATTTCTAATGGAACCACTGAAGGATTAAAACTAGCAGTTAATGTCGGTGCCATGTTATTAGTTTTTCTGGCATTTATTGCGATGATCAATGGCATATTAGGCTGGGTTGGTGATATAACAAACTTCAATGAATGGATGGCTGCCAACACGCCTTATCCTAAACTTACATTAGAATCCATATTAGGCACCATTTTTGCTCCATTAATGTGGTTAATTGGAATTGCTACAAAAGATACAATACTCATGGGCCAGTTATTAGGAATTAAATTAGCAGCCAGTGAATTTGTTGGTTATATTCAACTTGCCGAATTAAAAAATGCAGCCAATAGCATTCATTTGTCTTATGAAAAATCAATTATCATGGCAACTTATATGTTATGCGGATTTGCGAATTTTGCTTCCATAGGGATTCAAATTGGGGGCATTGGTTCCTTAGCCCCGGGACAGCGTAAAACTTTATCAGAATTTGGAATGAGAGCTCTTCTTGGAGGAACAATTGCTTCTTTAATTTCTGCTACTATGGCAGGAATGATACTCGGATAAAATAAATATACTTTTGAAATGAAACAATATTTAGATTTAATAAAACACGTTAGAAATAATGGAATAGAGAAAACTGATAGAACCGGAACGGGAACTAAAAGTGTTTTTGGTTATCAATTGCGTTTTGATTTAGCCGAGGGTTTTCCAATGGTTACAACCAAAAAATTGCATTTGAAATCAATCATTTATGAGCTTCTATGGTTTTTAAAAGGAGATACGAATATTGGTTATTTACAAGAAAATGGTGTAAAAATTTGGGATGCCTGGGCTGATGAAAATGGAAATTTAGGACCTGTTTATGGGCATCAATGGCGTAATTGGAACAGTGATGGAATTGACCAAATTTCGGATGTAATCGAAACTATAAAAAACAATCCTGACAGTCGAAGAATGATTGTATCGGCATGGAATCCGAGTGTATTACCGGATACTTCAATTTCATTTTCCGAGAATGTTGCAAATAATAAGGCTGCCCTACCTCCATGTCATGCATTTTTTCAATTCTATGTGGCCAATGGTAAATTATCTTGTCAGCTTTATCAGCGTAGCGCAGATATATTTTTAGGTGTTCCGTTCAATATCGCCTCCTATGCCCTATTGGTAATGATGATAGCACAGGTTTGTGGTTTAAAATATGGAGAATTTATACATACCTTTGGTGATGCTCATATTTACAGTAATCATAAGGATCAAATTGATTTACAATTATCGCGTGACGCCAAACCGTTACCCAGTATGATATTAAATCCACATGTGAAAAATATATTCGATTTTAAATTTGAGGATTTCGAGCTGAAAAATTATGATCCGCATCCATTGATCAGAGGTAAAATATCCGTTTAGAAACATCTCTATGAAAAAAATACTATTATTCATTATAACTTTAGTTACAACCGTTGTTTTCTCTCAAAATACGGAACGCCCCATTGATTTCGTTGTCATTGGAGTACCTCCGGTTTATCACGGATGTGAAACACAAAAATCTGCTTCAAATAAAAAGGCTTGTTCAACGAAAATGCTCATGAAACATATCGATGATAATTTTGATTTTTCGGTTTCTGAAAAAACAAATTTAGCTGTGGGCCAATACAATGTATTCGTATCTTTTGTCATTGACAAAAAAGGTAATATAAGCGATATAAAAACCAAAGGAAATGATTACGCCACCTTTGTAAATGAAGCAATAAGACTTGTTCAATCAATACCTAAATACGCGTCTCCTGGCATGCATAAAGGAAAAATTGTAGAAGTTCGTTTTACTCTACCCATAGGATTTATTGTTGAAATTGAGAAAAAATAAACCGAATTTGATAAATAACTTTGATTATTCAGATAAAGATTATAATTTTGTGTATAATCATTTCTATTTAAAAATAGTAATTACTATTAAAATACTGACAATAAACAATATACTATGACATCTAAGGATTT
>SMVB01133489.1_pt1 | contig 14418 bp, 11 predicted proteins | sample 2456461 | NCBI WGS metagenome assembly SMVB01 (sample SAMN11095934, study PRJNA526329) | marine sediment metagenome | biome: Marine sediment; feature: Surficial sediment; material: Deep marine sediment; isolation source: Hadal surficial sediment | place: Pacific Ocean | collected 2014-05 | depth... | reverse complement strand
TCTCCATTCTGGGCATCGCCACTCTTTACACTTTCTTCTCCAATGGGGTTACCTGGTCACTGGGCTGCAATCGAGCGGCCGCTGAAGCGGCTCAGGAAGGGGAGCTTCCTGATTTTTTCGGCATCGAACACAAGACACTCGCCTGGCTTTGCATCGTGGTACTGGCATTGTCGGTCGTGTTGTTTGTCTATACGCCCGGCGAAGGGGTGCAACTGCCGGTGCTTTGCGGCGCCTTCGTCATGATCGCGATAGGGGAAGTGCTCATAAGATGGGCTGAAAAGCGAAAACAGGATCGATCGGGCTGACATAACAACGAGAGAATTCGCGACGGGAGAAACCGGACCCGTCGCCGACAATCTCAACGACGACACATCCATGCCAGTATCATGACCCGGCCTCAATTCCTAGCCGTCACTATTTCTCATTTAATCAACCAGGTCCATTCGACCCACTGCAAGTTCAGGCTGCTGGAATACCACCGCCGAGCACGGTCAGATACTTATGCATGTCAATGTTGCCGCCGGTCAAAATGACGCCAACGGCTTTGCCCGACATCGTATCGCGTTCCTGCATCAGCGCCGCAAGCGGCGCCGCACCGGCGCCTTCAGCCGTATTGTGAATGGTGCGATAGTAAATTCGCATCGCCTCGGCAATCTCTTCTTCACTGACCGCGACGATCCGCTCGGCACCTTTCGAATAGATTTCAAATGCTTCCGCAACAGGCACACGTACCGCGACTCCGTCGGCAAAGGTCGCTGCACTGTCAGTCTCCACCAGCTTTCCCTGTTCGAAAGAAAGCTTTGCAGCCATCGCCTCGGACGACACCACACCGACGATCTTGGTCTTCATGCCTAGTGCATTGCGCGCCAGAATCGTTGCACATATTCCCGACCCGCAGCCGATTGGCACGTAAACCGTATCCAGATGTGGAGCCGCAGTGAACAATTCAAGCGCATAAGTGGCAACCCCGCGAGCGATTTCCAAATGAAACGGAGGCACAGCGTGCCAGTCATGCTCCTCCGCCTGCCGCATCGCCTCGTCTTTGGCTTCGTCAAAGTCACTGCCGTACTCGATGACCTCACCGCCAAACGCTCGCATGGCAGCATTTTTCTCCAGCGAGTTTCCTTTCGGCACATAAATGGTCGCCGTCAGCCCTGCCCTTGTCGCTGCAAGAGATTGTGACTGCCCATGGTTGCCCCTTGTGGCCGTCACGATGCCCGAAACATCCGGGTGCGTACGTTTCAACCAGTCAATGTAGGTGATGCCGCCGCGTATCTTGAACGCACCGATCGACGTGTGGTTTTCGTGCTTGACCCAGACTTCACAACCCGTCTCTTTTCGCAACAACGGCCAGGCATATTGCGCCGTTGCCGGCATGTACCGGTAAACGAGTTCAGCCGCAGCTTCCAGATCTGACTTGGATAACAAGGTGAGTGTCCTGAAGGTGTGTTGGCATGGTGGTGCCCATTGTCGTCCAATAGGGGGCCAAGTGCCAGACTTGGCTGTTGCTTCGAGAGCCGTTGTGTAACGCTCAGTAGTGCATACTCCAAGAGTTCCAAAGCCACATTTAGTCATAGAGCCAGCGGGTTGACTGGCAAGCTGATAACAAGAAATAAAGGAGTTCGGGCCATGACCTCGATCAATGATGCGCGCGACCAAGCCGCGAAGGCGCTACTTGCCGATGTGCAGGGCATTCTGGAGAATCGCTCCCTGGACCACGACTTGCTGGCACAAATTCGCGAGAAACTGATCCAACTTGCCGGACAATCCTCACTCTGGAGCGACCGCCACTTTCCGCAAAGCACGGGAGACACCCTGCACGCCCGCTACCTCGTTGCACAAGCCGGTGACATGACCCTTTATCTCAATGTAATGAGGCCGGGAAACAGGACACCGCCGCACAACCATACAACCTGGGCTTGCATCGCCGCCGTTTCGGGAGAAGAGCAAAACTACCTGTATGAACGCATCGACGACGAATCAGTGGCCGGGAAGGCCGAACTCCGACAGACAACGCATGTCACGGTAACGCCTGGCAGTGGTGTTGCGTTGATGCCGGATGACATTCATCACGTCGAAATTGTGGGCAACCAGGCTATTCGGCATCTTCACCTGTACGGCCGACCTTTGGAGAGTCTCGACGAGAGGCTGAGTTTTGACATGGCCGCCGGAACCTGCAGGGCCATGGATCTCGGAGTAAGGACTCGCAGCATACCGAGTGCCCGTCAGGAACTTTAGGCGCATGCGCTATGTGCGGCCGTCACGGGCAAAAGACCTTCTGACGGCGAAAGAAGAAATTGCCTTTATTGATGTCCGCGAACACGGTCAGTATGGCGAGGGCCATCCATTTTTTGCAGTGAACCTGCCCTACAGCCGGCTTGAGATGAGCGTTTCCAGTCTGCTTCCATCGAAAACGGTCAGGATACTGCTGTTGGATGACAATGACGGTATTGCCGAAAAAGCCGCAACGCGACTGGCCGCTCTCGGTTATGACGACGTCTGCATTCTTGAGGCCGGCGCACTGGCCTGGGAAGACGCTGGCCATACGCTTTTCAAGGGCATCAATGTGCCGTCGAAAGCCTTTGGCGAAATGGTTGAACATGCCATGAGCACGCCATCTATCACGGTTGAAGAGTTGCAGGCAAGACGTCGTGACGGCAGCAATTTAATTCTTCTGGACGGTCGTTCGCCGCGTGAATTTCGCTCAATGAATATTCCGGGAGCACTGTCTTGCCCCAATGCCGAACTACCGCATCGACTGCCAGCGCTGGCCGGTGATCCGGAGACGATCATCGTCGTAAATTGTGCAGGCCGAACCCGTTCCATCATTGGTGCGCAGTCACTGCTTAATTTACATCCCGCCAATGAAATCTACGCATTACAAAATGGCACGCAGGGCTGGTGTCTTGCGGGCCTCGAACTGCAACGTGGTTCCGATCCGGGCGAGGTGCCAAAACTGGATGAGACCGCCCTTGCCATTTCAAGGGATCGTGCAGCGACCTTGATGTCGCGCTTCGGCATCCCGCAAATCGACCTCGATACCCTGGCGTCATGGCAGGAAGATGAAACGCGTACGCTCTATCTGTTCGATGTACGCACCGTGGAGGAATACTCCGCGGGACACTTTGCCGGCGCAGCACATGCTCCGGGTGGGCAACTCGTGCAGGCAACCGATCAGTGCATCGTTGTTCGTGGCGCGCGCATCGTAGTGTCAGACGATACGGGTCTGCGCGCGGCGAATACGGCGCTATGGCTTCGTGGCATGGGGCATGACGTTGCCGTGCTTCGCCATGACGCAAGTACCTGCAATACGAGGGTCGAACCGCGGCAAGTCGAAATCTCGATGAATCTGCCAGTCATCACTGGCGACGAGTTAACCGACCGACTGCCGAGTGGCGCAGTACTGCTCGATCTGTCTCCCGGCGTGGCCTATCGCGCAGCACATATCGAAAATTCGATCTGGGCAATTCGTCCACGCCTGGACGCCCTGCACATTTCCACGGAACATGAAGTTATTCTCGCGAGTCGCACAGCGGCTGTCGCCGAGCTCGCTGCGATCGACTTGCGTGAAAACGGGCTGACGCGGATTTCTCGTCTTGATGGAACGCTTGACGACTGGCGCAAGGCCGGATTGGCGATAGTTGCCAGTTCCGATCAGCCCCGTGAGGAAGATTGCATTGATTTCCTGTTCTTTGTTCACTCACGCCATGAGGGTGATCTTGAGGCATCGCGCCGTTACCTGGAGTGGGAGGTGAATTTGCTCAAGCAAATGGATGCACAGGAACTATCGACCCTCAATCCTCCGGCTGTCCGGCGACCCTGGAATTACCGGGCATCGACTCCCAGGTAACCGCCAGGTCAGCTTCGGCGTCAACTCTAATCGATGAGCGCACATCACCATTCTGGCTTAGTCAGGGATCTTGCACTCCTCCAGCATGGGCAATATCCACGGCTTGTTTTGGCGGATTTCCTGCTCCGTCAGACCCGTGAGTTCATAGGGCAACACCAGCCATTTGTCCGTATCGTGAAGGTAGTAGTCAGGAACCCGGCCCGTCTCGTTTTGACTTGACCGGTAAAAGGGCACGGCAATACGAATATCATGCGGCATATTGCGCTTCATCTTCGCTTCAAGCCGATGGATAACTGCCCCAATGTTGCGGCCGGTACCATAAACGTCATCTACGATCAGAAGTGAGTCCTCCCGATTAACGTTTTCGAAAATGTACTGCAATCCGTGGACACGAATCTCTGCTTCCGTCTTCAATCGTTGCAGATAGTCATCCATGCCCCGGTATGAGGTACGGATAGCGATATGGTCTGTCTCCACACCGAGATACTGCAGGCACTCTTGCACATAGATGCCTACCGTTGAGCCACCCCGCCATACACCAACGATAAATTCCGGTCGGAAACCGCTTGCGTAGATTATTACCGCGAGTCGATAGGAATCGGCCAGCAATGCTTCCTCTTCGATATATTGCTTTTCCATCTCGCGAACCATGTAAGTTCAGACATCTGTGGACGGGCACACTATACTGCGCCTCATGGCACTGATACTACCTTCCTGCTTGGCACGACCGTGAGCGGCAAGACCTACTTGTCGGCACAGCAATTGCTGGAAGATTCGTTTCGCCTCGGCGCGAAAATTATCGCCAGCGGCTTCAAGCCTACGATCATTACCGCAATCTGGCGCGGTGGAACACCGATCGGTATCGCCGTGCAGGAACTGCTGGCCTATCACGGCATCGAAACCGACCATATTGCAATACGCACATCCTCATACACCGGCATCGATGGTCGCTCTTCGGAAATTCGCATCCATGGCATGAATTACCTCATCAAGAATGTCCGCCATGAGGACCGATTGCTGATCGTCGACGACGTATTCGATACAGGACACACCATTGCCGCGGTCATACGCCACCTGCAAGAAAAGGCACGCCTCAATACTCCCCAGGACATACGTGTTGCGGTGCCCTACTACAAACCCACGCGTAACCAGACAGACCAGCAGCCGGACTACTACCTGCACGAAACCGAGGCATGGCTAAAATACCCGCACTCGCTCGAAGGCCTGACCGTGGAGGAAATAGCAAAAAACCGACCGGAGCTGTACGCCATTATCAAGCAGCACATTCCTGCCTGAGCTTTGTGCCAACGGCGATATTCATCCCGGTCGCTTCAGGAAAGGTCAATTTGATCGGCTTGCCCTGCTTCGTTTTTCCGCCGCCATTCGTCTGCTACCGCAACCGCACTCATGTTGAATATGCCTTTTACGGTCGATGATGGCGTGACGATGTGTGCAGACATCAAGGTTCCCGACAGGATCGGGCCGATCATCAAGACGTCGTTAATGGAGCGAATCAGCTCTACGGCAATGTTGGCGGCATCCAGGTTCGGCATTACCAGCAAATTGGCAGCGCCATGCAGATTGGTATCGTTATTCACCGCATCGCGAATCTTTTCACTTAATGCTGCATCTGCATGCATTTCCCCGTCGACCTCAAGATCCGGTGCGATGCGACGCAATATTTGCGTCGCCTTGCGCATTTTTATGGCGCTTGGCGCCCGTGATGATCCAAAGTTGGAGTGAGACAGCAGAGCGACTTTGGGTTTTATGCCGAAATCCCTTATCCGCCTGGCGCTGGCCAGCGTTGTATTGGCAATTTGCTCGGCAGTCGGATCAACCTCGATATACGCATCAGTAATAAAAATGGGGCCCTGCGGCAAGAGCAAAACAGCCAGTGACGAAACCTTCTCACCCGGTTTACTCGTGCCGATAATTTCAATGATGTGTTGCAGGTGATGGTCGAAGCGCCCTTCGGTTCCGCATATCAACGCATCTGCATCGCCTTGCGCCACCATACAGGCCGCAATCGCCGTATTGCTGGTGCGCATCACCGTCTGGGCAGCCGCCACTGACACGCCGCGCCGCGATACTTTCTGATGATAGAATCGCCAGTATTGGTTGTAGCGAGCATCGTTCTGCGGATCGATCAATTGAAAGTCTTCCCCTATCGTCAGGTCGATGCCCAATTCTCCCAGCCGCTTGGCCACCACGTCCTTGCGCCCAACGACAAGAGGCTCGGCGATTCCTTCGCTGACGACCGCCTGAACCGTCCGCAATACATTCAGATTTTCACCTTCGGCAAAGACCAGTCGCTCCCGATCGCGTTTCGCAACGTCGATAATCGGCTGCATGAACATCAGGGATCGATTACTGAATGCCCTGAGTTTTTCCTTGTATTTTTTGAGGTCATCGATCGGACGCAGTGCAACACCGGAGTCCATGGCCGCTTTAGCCACTGCAAATGAAACCTCCACAAACAATCGCGCGTCGAATGGCTTTGGAATCAGATAAGTCGGCCCCAATTTCAAGCTCTCTTCTTTGTAAACACTCGCCACCTCATCCGTCGACTCTCGTTTGGCGATGGATGCAATGGCGTCCACGCACGCGACTTTCATGGCTTTATTGATGCTCGTCGCACTGACATCCAGCGCGCCGCGAAAAATAAAAGGAAAGCAAAGTACGTTATTGACCTGATTGGGGTAGTCCGACCGACCGGTCGCTATGATCACGTCCGGTCGAGCTTCGAGAGCGACTTCTGGCAGTATTTCCGGAGTCGGGTTCGCCAATGCCAGAATGATCGGCTTGTCGGCCATTTTCTTCACCATCTCGCCCGTTAAAATGTTCGGGGCGGAAAGTCCCAGAAACAAGTCCGCATCAACAATGGCATCGGCAAGGGTTCTTTCCTTTGTCTCAATGGCGTAGCGGGATTTGTAGTCGTTCATATCTTTGCTGCGCCCGACATAAACGACCCCCTCCACATCGATCAGGGTCACATTGCTCCGCGGCAAGCCGAGCTCGACCAAGAGGTCAAGGCACGACAAGCTGGCTGCTCCGCCGCCGGTCGCAACCAGCCTGATATCGGCCAGGTCCTTGCCGACCAGTTCCAGGCCATTCCTGATCGCCGCTGCCACAACGATCGCAGTGCCGTGCTGATCATCGTGAAATACGGGAATGTTCATTTTTTTACGGAGCGCTGCTTCAATGATGAAACAATCCGGCGCCTTGATGTCTTCAAGATTAATGGCGCCGAACGTCGGCTCCAGCTTCGCCACAGCGTCAACGAATTTAAGTGGATCCGCTTCGTCAAGTTCGAGATCAAATGCGTCAATATTCGCAAATTTCTTGAACAGGACCACCTTCCCCTCCATCACAGGTTTTGCAGCAAGTGGACCGATGTTTCCCAGGCCCAAAACAGCAGACCCGTTGGTAATGACGCCAACAAGATTGCTGCGTGCGGTATAGAGTGCCGCTGCCAAAGGGTCTTTTTCGATTCGCAAGCACGGATATGCAACGCCCGGCGAGTAAGCCTGCGCCAGATCAACCTGGTTCGCCAATGGCTTGGTCGGGGTGACAGCCAGCTTCCCCGCCGGCGCGATGCTATGGTAAAGAAGTGAGCTTTTTTCCAGGGAATCTGACATCTGCAATCCAAAATGTGGCGACGTGCAAGTTTGCCACACTTCCGACGCCAACAGGACGCTTGTCCTGCATGCATTCCAACTACACAAGACAGGCCCGATAGCGCCCACGCACGGAATTGATGAGGATTAGCTCCTGTTGCGACGACAACTCGTCGATGTGAATTTTTCGTTCTTTGATCTCACCTTTTTGCAATAACCATTCGCGATAAATCCCCGGCAATGCACCGCATTCAATGGGTGGCGTATACCATTGTCCATCAAACTGCACGACGACGTTCGCAATGCTGGTTTCCGTGATGAAACGCTCTGCATTCCACAGAAGGACGTCATCGCTGTTTGGGGATGCAGCGACAGCCTTTTCATAGACATCGCGCCGCGTGGTTTTGTGGTACAAAAAAGGATTATTTCGATCAACGGGTTCCGTGGACAGTGTGACTCGCAGATCGGGCGTCACCCTGTCAGTCGTGACTATCGCACCGCTGATGAGGAACTGCCCGTTCTGCTGCAACAGAAGCCGAATGCGATGTGGTTCACTCGCCAGGCCATCCACCCAGTTTAACAACGCATCTTCGATCAAATTGGGATCAAATTTGAAATCGAAGTACCCGGCCGAAGCGCGTATGCGCCGCAGGTGCTGCTGCAACAAAAAATAGCCACCCGTCGGTGTCCACAACATGGTCTCCAATAACTCGAAACTGTCGCCGAAACTATCGCCATGAAGGACTCTCGCCTTGGTCAGGCACTCCTGGTATTCATCATCGTGGTCAGAGTCCCAGACGATACCGCCACCGACACCATAGATGCCGACACCCGTCCGTTTGTCAATCAGTGCCGTGCGAATTGCCACACTGAACTGTGCTCGTCGCCCCGGCTGCAGGAACCCGATAGCGCCGGTATAGATATCCCTCGTGGAGGTCTCGAGCCCCGCAATAATCTTCATGCTTGACACTTTCGGTGCTCCGGTGACCGAAGCGCAAGGAAACAGCGCGCGGAAGATCTCGCTAACCGGTGCGTCCGTACTTGCCGACACGGTCGAGGTCATTTGCCAGACGGTATGATACTTCTCGACATCGAGCAGCCTCGGTACATTGACCGACCCGGCAATAGCAACTCGCCCAATATCGCTGCGCAACATATCGGTGATCATTACATTCTCGGCGCGATTCTTTGCAGACTGATGGAGACCGTCACGTAACGCATTGTCTTGCGCTGATGTGAGGCCACGACACGCCGTACCTTTCATCGGTTTACTGAGCAGATGCTCGCCGTTCAAATGAAAAAACAATTCGGGGGACGCCGAAACAATCACATGATCTTCACACTCCAGATAAGCGGCGAACGGCGCATTGATCGCCATAGCAACAAACAACCCCCAGGGATCGCTGATCCCACTGGCTTTCTGCCTCACCGTGTAGTTGATTTGATACGTGTTGCCCAGTTCAATTTGTTGTTTGATGGCGCTTATCTTCTGCCGATACGCATCACGCGACTCCGTCATCGTCCAGGTCAGCGGCGAGTCCGGAACCCCCGTGATCGCCAGCGGGGCATTTGTTCGCTCGGGGTTCTGAAACAGGCCGAAACAGAGCAACGGTAGCTGGCAATTGGCGTGCGTCACCAGCGCAGCATCAAAGCCAGAGGCGGCTTCGTAGCAAACGAAACCGGCCGCGTACAACTCTTCTTCATTGACGCGCCGTTCGATCTCAGACAGGACAGAGAGAATTTCATTCGGCCTATTTGCCAGAAGGACGTCAACCGGATCCGAAAACGTCAACCACAGCGACGCGGCATCATCTCGAAGCACTACCCGGCGAAGCACAACAACACCGCTGGCACCGGCCCGCCATTTATCTTTTCAAACACAGACAGCCACTGACTTATTACCCGTTGGGATGACACCGCTGCAACATTACTGGTTGCGATACAGATGCACAATGCTAGACTCTCGCGCCTGACTTCGGATGAGAAAAACATATGGTCAACGTACCCTCTGATTTGGAAATCGCCCAAGCTGCAAATAAACTGGACATCGCAGAGGTAGCGAGCAATATCGGCATTCCGGCGGATGCTCTTATTCCGTACGGCCACGATAAGGCCAAGATCGGGTATGACTTCCTTGCAAGTCTTGAGGACAAAGCAGACGGCAAACTCATTCTGGTTACTGCAATTTCGCCAACTCCTGCCGGCGAAGGAAAAACCACCACGACCGTTGGGCTTGGCGATGGCCTTTGTATGCTGGGCAAGAATGCGATTATTTGTCTGCGCGAACCGAGCCTCGGCCCCTGCTTTGGCATGAAGGGGGGTGCGGCCGGTGGCGGCTACGCACAGGTCGTACCAATGACCGACATCAATCTGCACTTCACCGGCGACTTTCACGCCATAGGCGCTGCGCATAATTTATTGTCCGCAATGATTGATAATCACATCCACTGGGATAATCAACTCGACATCGATCCGCGACGTATCACCTGGCGGCGAGTGGTTGACATGAATGACCGGGCGCTGCGCGACATCACCTGCGGCCTTGGCGGCCCGTTTAACGGCGTACCGCGGCAGTCCGGCTACGATATTACGGTGGCCTCCGAGATCATGGCTATTTTTTGCCTCGCGACCAGCCTGGATGACCTCAAGAATCGCATTGGCAATATCGTCATCGGCTACACGCGAAACAAGCAACCCGTCACCGTACGAAATCTCAAGACACAGGGTGCGATGACCGCACTTCTGCGCGACGCGTTCCAACCCAATCTCGTGCAGACGCTTGAGAACAATCCCGCGCTCATGCACGGCGGACCTTTCGCCAATATCGCACATGGTTGCAACTCAGTAATGGCGACCAAGACCGGCCTGAAACTGGCGGATTACGTTGTTACAGAAGCCGGCTTTGGTGCAGACCTTGGCGCCGAGAAGTTCATGAATATCAAGTGTCGCAAGGCGGGACTGCGTCCCGATGCCGTGGTCCTCGTGGCCACGACCAGGGCATTGAAGATGCATGGCGGCATCGCGAAGGACAAACTCAGCGAAGAAAACGTGGACGCCGTTCGATCCGGTTGCCAGAACCTCGGTCGCCACATCCGTAACATGGGGCAATTTGGTGTGCCCGTCACGGTAGCGATCAATCACTTCGTGACCGACACTGCGGCCGAACACACTGTGATACAGGAATTCTGCGCTGAATTTAACGTTGAGTGCACGGTCAGTTCACACTGGGAACACGGCGGTAAAGGTGCGCTTGCCTTGGCCAAACGCGTCGTTCACATGATTGAGCATCAACATACGCAGTTTCGTACGTTGTATGACGATGACATGAGTCTTTGGGACAAGACCCGTCACATTGCGCGAACGATTTACGGTGCGGACGACATCAATGCGGACAAAAAGGTGCGCGCACAATTTGTCGAATTTGAAAAAGCCGGTTACGGACACTTTCCAATATGCATGGCCAAGACGCAGTACAGTTTCTCGACCGACCCACAGCTGCTCGGTGCACCGACCGGCCATAACGTACCCATACGGGAAATACGCCTGGCGACCGGTGCCGAGTTCGTCGTGGTTATTTGCGGCGACGTCATGACCATGCCGGGTCTGCCGCGTAAACCGGCCGCCGAAGGCATCGACGTCAATAAGGAAAGGCGCATTGAAGGCCTTTTTTAGGCGCTCTCTGGTGGTGAAACTGGCCGGCTGAGCGGGTGCAACCTGCGCATAAGCGTAAAACTGATGATGACGCCCAGAGCCGCAAATCCCGCGAGCATGAAAAAGAAATGCTGATGACCGACAAGCCCTGGCGAACGGTCGAGCAATATGCCGCCAAGATAAGAAACGAAAATATCCGGGGTGAATCCCAGCACTGATACCAGGCCCACCGCTGTCCCGGTCAAAGCCACCGGCACCTTCTCTTCCTCGAAAAGTGCGAAATAAAGACCACGCAATCCGAAAATGGCCGTGCAGGTGATTAACGTATTCCCAAGCAGCACCCATACCAGACCGGGCACCGGCGTACCGAGCGCGAAAAAGAGCTGCGATGCCAGCAAAATGACAAAGGCTATGACAGTCATGCGTGAAACCATGAATCGATCACCGAGAAAGCCGGCACCGAGAGCCGCGATCGGCCTCATCCAGGCACCGATGGCGACAATACGCGCAGCATCGACCTCATCCATGCCATAACCCTGCACCGCGTAAAGCGCGTAATTGTCGAATCCTTTGTAGCCAACATACGCACACACCACGATCAATGCCTGCAGCCACACCGCTGGCATGCGCATCACACGGATGATGTGCTGCCAGACATTCTCGGTCCCGGGCCGCCAGTTGCTTCGCGCTGGCTCGCCAGGCCGGTGGTCATCGGATATGGCAAACCAGACAAAAACACCGGCTGCAACGGTAGCCGCAGTGTATCCATGGATGACAACACGGAGGGCATCCCGCTTGTCTTCGAACGATGCCATTGCGTAGCCATCCGGAAAGAAGAAACCGAATATCACAACCGCAACAGACGCAAGGACTGCTGCAAGCAATCCGCGGCCGGCATCCAGGATGCCAAAGGCGCGCCCTTGCTCGTCACTTCCACCCCAATCACGCGCCGCACGAATCAGTGCGGCCCAGAAAAACAGAATGGTCGAAATACCGAAAAACGACCACAAGATGACGGCGCCCATGTAGTCGGGAAATGTCGCCATATAGAGTCCACCAGCCGCTGTCGACCAAAGCGACAATGCAAGCAGTTTGCGTGCAGGAAAGCGATCCGCCAGCGGCCCACCCGGAAAATAGCAAAGCATCGCAAAAATACCGTACATGCCCTGTGCGGCGCCCAGTTCCGTATTGCTTAACTGGAAGAGCTCGAGGACCGTTGGACGAAAAAACCGCGCCAAGTGAAATGGCAGAGCAAAGATGGCCTCACCCGCCAGAATGAGGCCGATCATGAACATGATTCGATGCGGTGTACGAGACTTTACGGACATGTGATTCCTCAGCGCTCTCGGACGGCGCGCCAGTCAATCAGGACGATTTTCGAGTAATGGCCTTGACAATATAGCCGCCGGAACGCTCGTCTCGCTCTAACTCCAGCAGCTGGCGAGATTCTGCTTCTTCGAGCAAATCGCTAAAGGAGTTAAAACCATAATACGATTCATTGAACCCCGGGCGCCGTCGTTTCAATGTTTGTTTAATCATCGAACCCCAGAGTTTTCCGCGGTCACCGCGTTCCGTATACAAGGCTTCTGTGGTATCCAGAACCAGGTCAATCGCCTCCTGTGCCCGATCCGCCGCTTTTGTTGCGCGCTTCTTTTGCCGGCCCTTTTTCGTTGTGCCTGCCGTCTGATCCGCAGCCGTCTTTTGCTTTTCTTTTTTACCCATCCTTGTCGACTGGACGAGATCGTCATAGAAAATAAACTCATCGCAATTGGCGATCAACAGATCCGAGGTTGAATTCTTGACACCCACGCCAATGACCGTTTTCGCGTTTTCCCGCAACTTGCTCACCAATGGCGAAAAGTCCGAATCCCCGGATATAATAACGAATGTATCGATGTGTTCCTTCGTATAACAAAGATCCAGCGCATCGACGACCAAACGAATATCCGCTGAGTTCTTGCCCGAAATTCGAACATGCGGAATTTCGATCAGTTCAAAAGCCGCTTCATGCATAACTTTTTTGAATTCTTTGTATCGCTCCCAGTCGCAGTAAGCCTTCTTGGTGACAATACTGCCTTTGAGCAAAAGACGCTCGAGAACAAGTTGAATATCAAACTTGTCATATTTTGCGTCCCGAACACCCAGGGCGATGTTTTCAAAATCGCAAAACAGCGCAAGATTTCCTTCTCCATCCATCACACTCTATTCCTTAATCCAGTAGATGCGACCAGCTGATTAATGTCCCTCTGATGCCGTTTCTGCCTGCCATTCAAATATGTTCATTTCAATGAATATGAATGCCACAAGCCATAATATTGCGTCCCAAAAGTCCAGAAATCCGCCATCAATGCCCCAATATGTGGCACAAGCAAACAGGATTGTATACAAGAAGCCCTTGAGATACTTGTTCGCGTGCAGAAGGCGATCATTCAGGCGGCCATTTTTCTGCAACCAGACTTCACCTTCCAGTACTGCAACAATCACCAGCCAGTCGGCCGCGTTCACAATATCCGTAACAGCCAGCGAATAGACCAGAGCGAACTGTTCCTGTGTACCGATGATTTGCGTCCCCACAATCTGTTGCAGGTTCGCTCCCTGCATCGAATTACAAACGTCCGGTGTGAGTGGCATGTACTCATCAAGCGTTTGCGCGTAGGTGAAATCCGTGCCGACCAATGAGCAAATATCTGCGACCGTGAATGGCAGCAGATTCGTCACGATGCCGTATTTAGTGATATAGCCGTAAAACGCGACGAAGATAAAGAGGTAACAAATACCACGCAGATTAATCATCACCCAGTAAAGCGGACCCTGCAGCTTTTCATCAGGTATGACCGCTGTTTCCAGTTCGAAGAGTAACAGCAACACAACCCAGGCAATCGTATCAATGGTGGCCGAAAACGCCTCCATGATATTTCGCCAGCTTACACCGTCAGAAAACAGCTGTGCGCTTGACGATAAATCATCAAGCAAAAACAGCCAGACGTTATACGCGAGAAAACAATAAATTGCGTATTTGAATATTCGATACGCCATCACCTGCACACCGTCTTTTTGCTCGTGTATCGCAGGCATAGATCAATATTCCGTGTGCGCCTAATTGAATGGCACGACTCAAACGCTCAACAGCAGGTATTCGCGTTCCCATGAACTGATGACACGAAAGAAGGTGTCAAATTCCTTCCCTTTATACTGACATAGGTCTTGACGAAGTTTTCGCCGAGCATTTCCCGTAATATTTGGGTACCAGCGCCTCGACCTCGTCAACGTTTCGTTCACTGCCGCAGGCACGCAATTTAT
>SMVB01095500.1_pt1 | contig 14418 bp, 10 predicted proteins | sample 2456461 | NCBI WGS metagenome assembly SMVB01 (sample SAMN11095934, study PRJNA526329) | marine sediment metagenome | biome: Marine sediment; feature: Surficial sediment; material: Deep marine sediment; isolation source: Hadal surficial sediment | place: Pacific Ocean | collected 2014-05 | depth... | reverse complement strand
CCAGGGGTCTGGTGGTGTACGAGTACGACATGAGCAACGTGCCGATCGCGCCGCAGACCGACAGTCGAATTCTGCGCAATCTGCAGGACACCCTGTATCTGCTGGCGGAACAGACCGACGGGCGCGCGATTGTCAACCGCAACGATGTGTTGCCGGGCCTGGCGCAGATCGTCCGCGACCAGAGCGCCTACTACCTGCTCGGCTACACCTCGGCGGACACCCCCACTGACGGCAAGTTCCACGAGATCAAGGTGCGTGTGAGTCGGTCCGATGTCACAGTCCGTGCGCGGAAAGGCTATTACGCCCTGACCGAGGAGAACGCGGCGCGTGTGCTGGCGCCGCCGAAACCGGAGCTGCCGAAGGCGGTGGACATCGCACTGGCGACCCTGGCGGAGCCGATACGGGGGCGCCTGGTGCGCACCTGGGTCGGCACGCGGCGCGGCAACAACGGTAAGACGAAGGTGACGTTCGTCTGGGAGCCGGTCGGCACCAACCAGAGTCGACGTCGCGAGTCGGCGTCCCAGGTGATGCTGATGGCTTTGAGCGACAGCGCCGCATATTTCCGCGGGCAGGTGCCCGAGCGAGGGAACGACTCGCCGCGGGCGGAGTTCGAGGCCGACCCGGGCGTGCTCGAGCTCAACGTCGCGATCGAGGATGAATACGGCGACGTGATCGACCGGGCGGTGCACGAGGTGACGATCCCCGATTTCACCGGCACCGACGTCGCACTGAGTACGCCGGCGGTGCTGCGGGCGCGCAACGCGATGGAAATGCGGCAGCTGATCGCCGACCCTGACGCAGTGCCGACCGCGTCCCGCTTCTTCCGGCGCACCGACCAGTTGCTGCTGCGTGTCGAGGTATACACGCCGGGCGATACCGCGCCGATGGTCACCGCCCAGCTGTTGAGCCGGGAGGGCACGTCGATGCTGGAGCTCTCCGTCGAGCAGCCGGCGACCGGTGCACCATATGAGTTGGCGCTGCAGCTGGCGTCGTTCCCGCGGGGGGACTATCTGATCGAGATCTCGGCGGCTGTGGGCGACGAGGTTGCGACCACGCTCGTCGCATTTCGTATTCAGGGATGAGGTGGCTCGACCGGTCGCTCCCGTCTGTCTTCCCGTGTCCGCCGTCGCCCAAAGGAGTCTGGCCGCAGCGTCGCGGGGCCGTCAGACAAGCGTCTGCGACGTGTAGATGGCGTTGACGCAAGCCTCCCAAGGCGACATGGACAAGATCCGCGTCATCATTGCGAAACCGGGCCTCGATGGTCACGACCGGGGCGCGAAGGTGATCGCTCGCGCGTTACGCGACGAGGGGATGGAGGTCATCTACACCGGGCTCCGCCAGACACCGGAGCAGATCGTGGAGGCCGCGCTGCAGGAGGACGCGGGTGTCATCGGATTGTCGATTCTGTCCGGCGCGCACAACCATGTCTGCCCCCGTGTCATGGAGCTGCTGCGAGAAAAGGGCCTCGACGATGTGCTCGTGGTGCTCGGGGGCATCATTCCCGATGTGGACCTACCGGGGCTACGGGCGATCGGGATCGAGGGGGTATTTCAACCCGGGACACCGATGCGAGACATCGTCGGCTTCATCCGCGAGCACCACCGTCGGATCCCGGCCTGACTCGGGGCACGAGATCCAGCCACCAGGACGCCTCGCAAAGTCTTCAGTCTGCGTGCACGCTTGACGTCTCGGAATGGTGCGGGTACGCTCGGAAAAAGCGATGTCACAGACACTCCTGGTCGCCGACGACAGTGTCACGATCCAACGTGTGTTCGAGCTGACGTTCGCCGACGAGGATATCCGGGTGATCGCGGTCGGAGACGGACAGCAGGCGATCGAACGCATCAAGGCGAATCCGCCGGACATCGTGCTGGCCGACACCGGGATGGCGGAGCGTAACGGCTACGACATCGCGATGTTCATCAAGGCAGATCCCGCGCTGGCGCACATTCCGGTGGTGCTGCTGACCGGAGCGTTCGAACCGGTCGACGAAGATCGGGCACGGCAGGCTGGGTGCGACGGGGTCTTGGTCAAACCGTTCGAGCCCCAGGTCGTCATCGATCGTGTGCGTGATCTGCTGGGCAGGCGGTCGGCGGCAGCCGTCCCGGCGACGACCGCCGGACCGGTCGAGATGGTGCCTCGGCAGGACGCCGCTGCGGATGCTTCCACGCCGCACGCCGAGACGCCGGAGCGGCCCACCCACGACCCGGACGAGACGTTCGATCTGTCGTCGCGACTGAGGGCAGGGGAACCGGAGCCTGCCCCGCGGCTGGTTACCACTGATCGGGCGGTTGCGTCGGACGACCCGCTCGGGGACGACCTCGAGCGGGTGGAGAAGGCGTTCGACCGGTTCGAAGCGGGGGAGTCCGTCGCGTCCGCTCAGGGGGGCACAGCGCCCAACGAGCCGCGTCCCGCGCCGAATGACACGTCGGCCTCCAAGGAGGAGAACCTCGACTCGCTGGAAGGCGTCTTGAGCGGGCTGGAGGCGACGCACGACGCGCGTGGGGACGCGAAGGCCGACGGCGCGCCGGCCGAGCACGAGGTCCTCCCATCGACACCGGATGCGGTGTCGCGCCCATCGGATCGGTCGGTCGCGAAGCCGGTTCCGGCGGCCGGGTCTGCGTCGGCAGATGGGGCGCCGGCCATCCCATCTCCGCAGGTGTCCCCCCCGTTAGAGCCCGTGGCGCCCGTCGCGTCAGCACCACCGCCCGCGTCGGTCTCCGCGCCGCCAGCACCGAAGCCCGTGGCGCCAGCACCGCCGCCCGCGTCGGTCTCCACGCCGCCACTCGAGCCTGTCGCGTCAGCGCCACCGCCGGCGTCCGCGCCGCCATTACGCGAGCCCGTCGCGCCAGCACCACCGCCCGAGCCGGTCCCACCCCCTGCCCCGGTCGACACGCCACCGTCGCTTGCCGACGCCTTCGCGTCGCTGCTTGCGGCCGAGCAGGGTGCCGCCGAGCGGGCCCAGACGGTCTCTCCATCGCCCCGGCCGGCCTCGTCGCCAGTGCTGAACGAGGCGCTGATCGACCGGGTGGCCGAGCGCGTTGTCGCCCGTCTGTCCGACGGGATGACCAGCGAGTTGGTGACCCAGGTCGTCGCCCGGGTCGCCGAGAAGCTGGTGCGCAAGGAGATTGAACGGGACACGTAGGACTTGCAGCCCGGGGTGACAGCCCCGCCGCATGCGAACGGCGCGGCATCCCGCCTGCCTCGGTTGCTCCTCGGTCACATAGTGCCGGTATGTTCCCTCGTCGCGCCTTGTCATCCGGGCGCTTCGCCGGTCTCGGTGCCACACAGGGCTTTCACCGCGGACGGCTAGACATCGTTCCGGGGGGTGACGCGTCGAACGTCACGGTGTGACGCGACAACCCAGCTCGCGATTCCTCGATTTCCATCCTCCACGACATCCGTCTCTTCGGCGGTGCGCTCGGCCCCATCGGCGGCTGATACCATGATCGGCATGCGTGAGCTGGCGAAAGGGTTCGAACACGCGACCGTCGACCCCAAGTGGTATGCCTTCTGGGAGTCGGCCGGGGCCTTCCGCGCTGATCCGACATCGACCCGCCCAGTCTTCAGCATCGTGCTGCCGCCGCCCAACGTCACCGGTGTGCTGCATATCGGGCACGCACTCAATCAGACGCTGCCGGATATCGTCTGCCGGTGGAAGCGGATGACGGGCCACGACGTGTTGTGGTTGCCCGGGACCGACCACGCCGGGATTGCCACCCAGAACGTCATCGAGAAGCAGCTGGCGGAGGAGGGGACGAACCGCCACGAGCTGGGCCGGGAGGCGTTCGACGCGCGCGTCTGGGCATGGACCCGGCAGAGCCACGGCACGATCACCCGCCAGATGCGGACGCTCGGGGCGTCGGTCGATTGGAGCCGCGAGCGGTTCACGCTCGATGATGACCTGTCGCGGGCCGTGCGACGGGTCTTCGTGACGCTGTTTCGCGAGGGGCTGATCTATCGCGGCAAGTACATCGTCAACTGGTGTACCCGGTGTCGGACGGCGCTGTCCGATCTCGAGGTGGTGCACACCGAGCAGCACGGCAAGCTGTATCACATTCGCTACCCGACCGTGGAGGGCGACCATGTCGTGATCGTGGCGACTACACGGCCCGAGACCATGCTCGGTGACACCGCCGTGGCGGTGCATCCAGAGGATGACCGGTATCGGGAGGTGGTGGGCCGGAGGCTCAGGCTGCCGGTCATTGGTCGGGAGCTGCCGGTGATCGCCGACGCGTCTGTTGATGCCGGGTTCGGCACCGGCGCTGTCAAGGTCACGCCGGCCCACGACCCGAACGACTTCGAGATCGGGAAGCGCCACGATCTGCCGCAGGTCGTGGTGATCGACGAGGACGGCCGGATGACCGCCGAGGCAGGTCCGTACGCGGGGCAAGAGCGGTTCGCCGCGCGGCGCGCGCTGGTGAAGCGGTTGGAGGCCGACGGGCTGCTCGAGAAGGTGGAGGACCACACCCACGCGGTCGGGCACTGCAGCCGTTGCCAGACGGTCGTCGAGCCGCTCGTGTCGACCCAGTGGTTCGTGCGCATCAAGCCGCTGGCAGAGCCGGCCATCGCGGCGGTCGAGGACGGCCGAACCCGCTTTGTGCCGGAGCACTGGGCGCGCACGTATTTCGAGTGGATGACCAACATTCACGATTGGTGTATCTCGCGGCAGCTCTGGTGGGGACACCGGGTGCCCGCCTGGTACTGCGACGAGTGCGGGGCGGTGGTCGTCGAGGAGGAGACTCCGCCGAGGTGTGCGTGCGGCGCCGCGCTGCGTCAGGACACCGACGTGCTGGACACCTGGTTCAGCTCTGGACTCTGGCCGTTCAGCACCATGGGGTGGCCGGACCAGACAGCCGACCTCGCGCGGTACTACCCGACGAGCGTGATGATCACGGGGCTCGACATCATCTTCTTCTGGGTGGCGCGGATGATGATGTTCGGGCTGAAGTTCACCGGTCAGGTGCCGTTCAAGACGGTCTACATCACCTCGCTCGTGCGCGACGAGCACGGGCAGAAGATGAGTAAGTCCAAGGGCAACGTCGTCAACCCGCTCCAGATAATGGATGACATCGGGGCCGACGCGTTCCGCTTCACCCTGGCGGCGCTTGCCTCGCCCGGGATGGACATCTCATTGTCCGAGGGCCGGTTGCGGGGCTATCGGCAATTTGTGAACAAGATCTGGAACGTCTCCCGTTTCGTCCTGATCAACCTGCCGGAGTCGCTGACCGAGCGTCCCGGGGTGCCGCCGGCCGGGGAGCTCGAGACGATCCACCGGTGGATTCTGCATCGGGTCAGCGAGCTGGCAGGCGAGGTGGCGCGGGCGCTCGAGAGCTATCGGTTCGACGTCGCCGCGGACCGGCTGTATCACTTCATCTGGCACGAGTACGCGGATTGGTATATCGAGCTGGTCAAACCGCATCTGCAGGCGGACGGGGTGGAGCGGGAACGGGCGGTCGCGGTCCTGTTGACGGTGCACGACCGTGTGCTGCGGCTGTTGCATCCGTTCATGCCGTTCGTGACCGAGGAGCTGTGGCAAACGCTCCCACAGGGTTCCGAGGACGGGTTGACCCCGGACGGCCAGGCCAGGACCATCACCCGCGCCGCGTTTCCGCAGGAGATGCCGGCGTGGACCGACGACGACGCGGTGGCGGTCCTGGAGTTGCTGCGGGAGGTCATCACCACGGTGCGGACCGCGCGAGCCGAGCTCGGGGTGCCGCGGTCGAAGCAGCTGACGCTGCGTATCGAGGGGGCGACCGCTGACGACCGGAGGCTGCTCGGCGCGCATGAACACTACGTGCGGCGGCTGGCCGGTCTCGAGACGTTCGCGTTCGTCGACACGGTGGAACGCGACGGCGCCACGGTGCAGCGTGTCGTCCGGCAGATGCATCTCTATCTGCCGCTCGCCGGACTCGTCGACCAGGCCGCCGAAACCGCGCGTGTGCGTCGCGATCTCGACAAGGTCGACAAGCAGCTCCGCGCGCTGGACGGGAAGCTGGGCAACCCGAAGTTCCGCGAGCGAGCGGCGCCCGACGTGGTCGACGAGGCGGAGGCGCTGCAGCAGTCGGCCCTCCTGCGCCGCCAGCAGCTCGAACAGATCCTGACGGAGTTGACGTCGTGAAGGTCGCGCCGTTCACCTCGCTCGACGCGGCGTCCTATCGCGAGATCGTGCGGCGGGCGCTCGCCGAGGACGTGCGATGGGGCGATGTGACGACCGAGGCCGTCGTCCCCGCCGATCTCAAGGCGACCGGCGTCATCGTCGTGAAGATGCCGTGTGTGCTGGCCGGTTTGGATGTCGCGATGGAGTGTTTCCGGCAGCTCGACCCGCATGTGGAGGTCGAAGGCGCGCGACGCGAGGGGATGCGCTGCGAGGCCGGCACCGAGCTGGTCCGGCTGCGGGGGGGGGCCGCCGGGTTGTTGACGGCGGAACGTACCGCGTTGAACTTCCTGCAACGGTTGTGCGGGATCGCCACGCTGACACGGGCTTTCGTCGATGCTGGGGGGGGGCGGACCACGGTGCTCGATACCAGACAGACCACGCCGACCTTGCGTGCCCTGGAGACGTATGCCGTGCGGGTGGGTGGCGGGGTGAACCATCGGATCGCGCTCGACGATGGCGTGCTCGTCGGGGCCAACCACGTGCGCATGGCCGGGAGCATCGCCGAAGCGGTGCGGCGGATGCGCACGGCGGATGCCGAGATGCCGATCGAGGTGGAGGCCCACACGCTCGACGACGTCGATGCCGCGCTGGCGGCCGGCGTGGCGATCGTGAGGGTCGACGGACTGGAGATCGCTGCGGTCCAGGAGGCGGTGCGGCGCAGCCGCGGTCGTGCCAAGATCGAGGTGTCGGGCGCGGTGCCGCTCGACCAGATGCCGGCGCTGGCAGGTACCGGAGCCGAGTACGTGTCGATTGCCGAGCTCACACAAGCGGCCACCCCGGTCGAGATGACCTTCGAGCTGGCTCGCGACGTTGCGCCGCAGACGGAAGCGCTGTGTCGCTAGCCAGGGCCATGCTCACAGCCCCGCGACGCGGGGGCGAGACTCCGTGCACCGAGGCTGTCGTGGTGAGAGCGAACACAACACGATCGACACTTGGCTCAATTGTCACGCTCAACGTTGTGCAAGGAGCGAGTGCTACCCACTGATCTCGACGCCCGGCTCCGTCCAGCGGTGGCTCGGCTGGGACCATTCGGCGGTCGCGTGCGTCATTATCGGCAGGTCGGGTCGACCAACGACGTGCTGGCTGAGTTGGCCGACCAGGGCGCCGCGCATGGCACGGTGGTGGTGGCCGACGCCCAGACCGCCGGCCGGGGGCGTCACGGGCACCGATGGTTCTCGCCCGCCGGGACCGGGTTGTACGTGTCCGTGCTGCTGCGGACGGTGTCGGCCCCGGTCCTGACCCTGGCGGCAGGTGTGGCGGTGGCCGAGGCGCTTCGCGTCGCCGGGGGTCTCGAGGCCACACTCGAGTGGCCGAACGACGTCGTGGTCGCCGCCGGCGGCGACCCACGCAAGGTGGCGGGCATCCTGGTCGAGGCGACCACCGCGCGCGGTCGGGTCGAACGGGTGATCGTCGGGATCGGTATCAACCTCCGTGAGGCGGTGTGGCCGGTCGAGCTGGTCGACCGAGCCGGGTCGGTGGAAGGGCTGTCCGGTCGGCGCGTCGACCCGGCGCACCTGCTCGTGGAGCTGCTGGCGGCGTTGGCCACCCGCTGCGCCGAGATCGAGTCGGGCGCGGTCGCTGGTCTTCTCGCCCGCTGGGAGGCGCTTGCGCCATCGAGCCACGGCGCGATCGTGGAGTGGTCAGTGGGGTCTGGTCGGCACCGAGGTGTCACGGAGGGTATTGACGAGCACGGCGCGTTGCTCGTCCGCGTCGGCACACACCTCGAGCGGCTGGCCGGCGGCGAGGTCCACCACGTGCGATAGTGGCCCGGAGCGAAGGTCCAAGGCGTCAGAAGTCTCGAGTCAGAAGTCAGGAGAAAGCCGGTGGGCTACGCTCGCGTCTGGTTCTGTACCATGCCCCCGACTCGTGCCGCAGCCCGCCGGGATCCGGGAGCTGGGATCGAATCACTGGCGCTGACGAAACCCGGGGGCGCCCACCCCTGGGGCGCCTGAAGCCTGCAGGCTGTTATTCTGCAACAGCCTGCGAAAGCGACCATGCTGCTTGCGATCGACGTCGGCAATACCAATATCGTCCTCGGGATCTTCGACGAGCAGAGCCTGTGCAAGAGCTGGCGTCTTGCCACGCTGCGTGAGCGCACGGCGGACGAGCTGCGGGTGCTCGTCAGCCGGCTGTTCGAAGAGCGTGGTTTGGACACCAAGCAGGTGTCCGGGGTCGTCTTGTCGTCGGTCGTGCCGCCGGTCACGGCCATCGTCACCGAGATGGTGCGGGAGGCGTTCGGGCAGGACACGCTGATCATCGATGCCACGAATGCCGGTCTGCCCATTCGCTATCACGCCCCGGAGGACGTCGGCGCCGACCGGCTGGTCAACGGCGTCGCGGCACTGGCGGAGTACGGTGCGGCGGGCCGGCCGATCATCGTGGTCGATTTCGGGACCGCGACCACCTTCGACATCATCTCCGTAGCGGGTGAGTATCTTGGTGGTGTCATTTGCCCGGGTGTCGAGATCTCGGCCGACGCGCTGTTTCAGCGGGCCGCGCGGCTGCCACGAGTCGATGTCTGCCGACCGGACCGGGTCATTGGCACGAGTACCATGGAGTCGATACGATCCGGGCTGTACTTCGGCTACGTCGCCATGGTCGAGGGCCTCGTCGCGCGTCTGCGTGACGAGCTTGGCGGCGACCAGCCGGCGGTCTGTGTGGCCACGGGCGGGCTGGCCGGGACGATCGCGGGAGAGACCGCCACGATCGACCATGTCGACCTGGACCTGACGCTCCAGGGTCTCCGTCTGGTGTGGCGTCGGAACCGCGAGTGAAGCTGCGCCTCACACCGCCCAAGCTGATGGGCGGCGCAGCATCGCGAGCAGAAGCTTTTCTTACAGCCCCGCTACGCGGGGGTACGTGAGGTCGGTGATGGATCCGGGCGCGTATTGCCGCGAGATCGAGACGTATCTGTGCCGCAAGAACAAGGGGCATCTGATCCGCATCGTGGGGCCGGCGTTCCAGCGGGTGTGTAGCTGGGCGGAGGCCGGGGTGCCGCTCCAGGTCGTGGTCCGGGGCATCGACCGGAAGCTGGAGCGCTATCTGGCCGCTGGGCGGACCCGGCGACCACTACGGGTCGAGCACTGCGAGGCTGACGTTCTCGACCTGTTCGACGAATGGCGCCGCGCGGTTGGCGTGGCCCTCATCCCGGATCGATCGGCCACTGCGGCAGGTCCAGCCGCGCCGCCGCACGGCGTCGACCGGCCGGTCCGGCGTCGCGTCAGCCTTCCGGCGCACATCGACCGGGTCCTCACTCGGGCGACGAACCAGCTGGCGATGCGCGAGGCGGCACCCGGTATCCACGCGGCACTCGAGCGGGTGATCGCGGATTTGGACGTCTTACGGCACGATGCGCGCGGCGCTCGCGGAGAGGCCCGAGCGGTTCTGGTTGCGCGGCTCGCCACGATCGACCAGGCGTTGATCACGGCCGCCCGGACGGCAGCGGGGTCGTTGCTGGACGGCATCCAGGATGCGGCGCGCGCCGAGTTGGGATCGTTCAAGACACGGATGGCCGAGGCGCCCTACGCGCGCGCGCTGACGGCCTGCGCCGACCGTCTGCTGTGCGAGCATTTCCGGCTGCCGACGGTCCGGTTCGATCAGTAGCGGGGAAGGGCGCTGCGGTGTCTCCCTCCCCAGCGGCCTGCCCTGAGTGCCCACAGCCCCGATCGTCCCCTGCGGCTATGGGCTAGCAGCGCTCGCTGACGCACGAAAGTGGGGGGGCGTGCCTCGTCATCGGAAGCGCGGCCGTCGTCGTGTCTTGGCCCAAGGCCCACAGCCTGACGTCAGGATGCAAGCCGGCCGTGTCTCGAAGGCCTGCCGGAATATGTCCAGCGGCACCGTGATCGAGCTGACCGTCGAACGACCCGCGGTCGGCGGTCGGATGATCGCTCGTCACGAGGGACGGGTCGTGCTGGTGGGCGGGGCCATCCCCGGCGAGCGCATCCGGGCCGCGGTCGAACGGTCGCGGCGCGGCGTCGTGCTGGCACGCACGATCGAGGTTCTCACGGGCAGCCTGGACCGGCGGCCGGTCGCGGGCGCGGCGGCGTGTGGTGGCCGGTCGTTCGCGCACATCGCCTACCGGCGCCAACTGGAGCTGAAGTCGGAGATCGTCCGGGACGCGTTTCGCCGGCTCGGACGAATCGAGCTGTCTGTCGCTCCGCGGGTCATCCCTTCGCCAGAGACGGGGTACCGGATGCGCGCCCGCCTTCATGTGGGCAACGGCAGGCTGGGGTTTCTCGAAGAGCGGTCGCACCGCGTGTGTGACGTTGCGGGGACCGGTCAGCTGCTCCCGAAGACGGAGCGGTTGATCGGGGCGCTTGCGGCGCACGTGGGGGCACTGGCGTCTGCCGGTGTCCGGACGGTGGAGCTGGCCGAGGATCTTCCCGGCGACCAGTGCGCCCTGCACGTGGTCGTGGGGGGCGACCCCGCCACCGTGGCTGATGCGCTGCGGCCGATGGCGTCCCTCAGCGGGGTGACCGGGCTCACCGCTACCTCGGGCACGAGCCCGGGTGCTCAGCTCGTGCTGGCCGGCACGCCGTATGTCACGGATGCGCTCACGGCCTTCGTGTCATCGTGCGGCGTGGGGACCGCGTCGGTGCGCCGCCACCCGGCCTCCTTCTTCCAGGCCAATCGGTATGTGGTGCCCGATCTCGTCGCCGCGGTGACGAGCCTTACCCAACGCGACGAGGTGGTAGATCTGTACGCCGGAGTGGGGCTCTTCGCGGTGAGCATCGCTGCGATGCGGGGTGGGTCGATCACCGCGGTCGAGCGGGACCCGGGCAGCGCCCGGGACCTCGTGTTGAACGCGGCGCCGCTGCACCCGGCCGTGCAGGTGGTCCGCGCGCCGGTCGAGGTCTTTCTCAAACGATCCGGCGGTCTGCAGGGCGCCGCCGTGGTCGTGGACCCGCCACGGGCCGGGCTCTCGCGCGAAGTGGTCACGCGGCTGGTGCGCCGGCGACCGGATCGGATCGTCTACGTGTCCTGCGACGTCGCGACACAGGCGCGCGATCTGCGGGCTCTCGTGGACGCTGGCTACCGGCTCGACCAGGTCCAGGCGTTCGACATGTTCCCGAACACCGCGCATATCGAAACCGTCGTCGCCCTCGACCGGACGTAGACGCACGGGTGGCTCGTGTCCTGTCCGAGACATACGTGACACACATTCCTTGGCACGGCGTCCGGCAGGCCAGGCGCGAGGAGGGCGCATGAGGACAGTGTTCGACCGACGAGCAACGCCGCCAGGCGGGATGGCTCGGCGGTCGAGAATGGGACGGGATTCTTGCGCAGGCCCTGCAGACACCGCCCCGTCCCGATCGGCCCCAGCGGTGACATAATCAGGCAGCAGTTTGCGACAGCAGGAGCGGGGCCATGCGCTGGTCAGCATCGACGGTCGGCTCGGCACGAACGGCGGCCCCGCATCACACGATGGCGGGCGTCTCGATGCTGTGGGTGTGCCTCGTCGGCGCCTGTCTGGTACTGCCAACCGCGTCGGGCGCGCAGACGTCCGACGTGCCTCGCACCGCCTGGGGTGTGCCGGATCTGAGCGGGTACTGGGAATACCGCACAATCACGCCGCTGCAACGTCCCGCGGATCTCGCAGACACGGCGGTGCTGACGCCAGCCGAGGCGGCCGCGTATCTCCCACAGCGGCTTGCGGCTATTGGTCGAGAGCGGGATCTGCAGCTGAACGCCGATTGGTGGGAACCAGGCGGCCTTACGGATCTGCGGACCTCGTTGATTTCCGAGCCGTCCACCGGCAGGCTGCCCGCACTGACGGACGCCGCACGGCACCGTGTGCGGACCCTCGGCATCCGGTCCCGGCTACGCGCTGCCGACGGACCGGAGGACCGGGAACGCTACGAGCGCTGCATCATGGGACGCACGGTACCGCTAATTGCCGTGGCCCCCAACAGACTGACGCAGATCTTCCAGACATCGGACCATGTCGCCATCCTCCACGAGCAGAACTCCGACCTGCGTCTGATCCGACTCGATGGCGGGCCGCGCCTCGCCGAGCCGATCCGCCAGTGGCAGGGGCACTCACGCGGGCACTGGGACGGCGATACCCTCGTCGTCGACACCGCCAACTTCAACGGTCAGTGGACGCTCAGCGGGGCCGGTGCGAACATGCGACTCGTCGAGCGGTTCACCCTCATCGACGCCGAGACCCTCGAGTACGAGGTCAGGGTCGACGACCCGGAATCGTTCGCCGGGCCGTGGACCGTGTCGTTTCCGATCACGCGGGCGACCGGGCCGCTTTACGAGAACGCGTGTCACGAGGGGAACCACAGCATGCCGCTCATTCTCAGCGGCGCTCGCGCACAGGAGCGCACCCCAGTGGTCGTGCCCCGATAAGGCTACCGGGACGTGGCGCTGAACGAGCTGTCCGAGGCGTGCACCGCCGACCCGAACACCGGGTAGCGTCACGGTCATTTGGCGTCGCAGCTTGTCGGGTCACGGCTGGCGACCGTCACAGACCGCGACGATCTCGAGTCGCTCGCCGCGGACTCGATACGGGACCAGAGACGACGTACCCGGGACCACCAGCTCGCGTGAAGACACCGAATCACCGAGGAGTCCTTCAGGACGCTCCCGGTGAGTCGCCGGCGGGGATATGCTAGTTGATGGTGGATCACGGGCTCGCTCGGTGACCGGACGCGCACATGACCATGAGGAGGTCTCGGATGGATGTTCGACGCATCGCGGTTGGCAGCTTGGTGCTGGGTCTGACGCTCGCCCCGTCGTTCGCAGGTGCCCAGACCGGGTCGGCCGGCTGGACAGTGCCGCGCACGGCCGACGGCCAGCCCGACCTGCACGGGGTCTGGGATTTCCGCACGATGACACCGTTGCAGCGGCCGCAGGACCAGGAAAAGGCAGTGCTGACCGAGGAGGAAGTGGCCGAGCTCGAGCAGCGTGCCGCCGAACGCGTGGCGCGGGCTGACGCGCCGAGCGAGGTGCGGACCGAGCTGCTGCCGGCCGGTGAGCCGGTGGGTGGGTACAACCGCTTCTGGTTGGATCGGGGCGGTCGGGTCGTCGAGGATCGCCGAACGTCGTTGATCGTGGATCCACCGACCGGACGCGTCCCAGCCCTGCAACCTGGCGCGCTCAGACAGGTCGGTTCACTCAGCGAGGACCTGCCCAGCGAGCGTCCGGTCCGGTACAGGTCGGGTGGAATCTACCCGAACGGGCCTGAGGACCGCGGGGTGTCGGAGCGCTGTCTCGTCGGGTTCAATTCGGGGCCTCCGCTCTTGCCGGGTGGCTACAACCAGAACATCCAGTTGTTCCAGACGCCGGATCACGTGGTCATTTTGAGCGAGATGGTCCACGAAGTACGGATCGTCCCGCTCGATGGACGTCCGCATCTCCCGAACACGATACAACAGTGGCTGGGAGACGGTCGTGGCTACTGGGACGGCGACACGCTGGTCATCGAGACCGAGAACCTGAGCGATCAGGTCGCGGGCTTCAACGCTGGCTTCACGGTTGCGCTGGGCACCGGCGCCACGGTGCATCTGACCGAGCGCTTCACCCGTGTCGACGAGGACACGCTGCGCTACGAGTTCACCGTCGACGATCCCGACACGTTCACGCAACCGATCACCGGGGTGCTGCAGCTGCAGCAGGGGGCGTCGCCGCTGTTCGAGTATGCCTGCCACGAGGGCAACTACGGGATGCGGAACTCCCTGTCCGGCGCACGCATGACGGAGAACGCCGACACCCGGAAGTAACCTGCGCCTCCCGTGTGTGGCGAGCTCGGCGCGGTCCGCCAGGATCCTACAGGCCGTTGCTACGACGGGTGTCCTGTGCGCGCGCGCCCCGCATGATGTTCAGGAGGCCGTAGTTGCCCTCGTGGCAGGCGTATTCGAACATCGGTCCCGAGGTGACCCCGCGCGACGTCTGGTTGGTCGTCATCGGCACCGTGGCGGTCCACGGTCGGGTGAACATCGCGGGATCCGTCATCGTGAACTCGTAGGCGATCGTCTCGTTGTCGATGCGGGTGAACCGCTCCACGAGATGCAGGGTCGTGCGCGCCGCGCGCCACGTCGCGCGCCAGAGGAAGTGGCCCTTGTCGGCAAAGTTCGTGGTGTCCACCACGAGCGTGTCCCCGTCCCACCAGCCCCGCGCGTCGCCAAGCCATTGACCGATCTCGGGCCCCACGTGGGCCCGTCCGTCGATCGGGATCAACCGATACTCGTGGAACATCTCGTTGAGGACCGCCACCCACCCCGGCGACTGCAGGATGTGGTAGTTCATGTTGT
>SMVB01392006.1_pt1 | contig 14419 bp, 11 predicted proteins | sample 2456461 | NCBI WGS metagenome assembly SMVB01 (sample SAMN11095934, study PRJNA526329) | marine sediment metagenome | biome: Marine sediment; feature: Surficial sediment; material: Deep marine sediment; isolation source: Hadal surficial sediment | place: Pacific Ocean | collected 2014-05 | depth... | reverse complement strand
TACCATCGCGACGTCGAATACATAGTCAAAGACGGCGAAGTTGTGATTGTGGACGAATTCACAGGGCGCACGATGCCCGGAAGGCGTTGGTCCGATGGTCTGCACCAGGCAATTGAGGCCAAGGAGGACGTGGCGATCCGGCAGGAGAATCAGACCGTCGCGTCGATTACATTTCAGAACTTCTTTCGCCTGTACGACAACCTGTCGGGCATGACGGGTACGGCTGATACCGAGGCCTTCGAATTCCAGCAGATTTACGGTCTCGAAGTGGTCGTCATACCGACGCATCGTGACATGGTTCGTGATGACGCACCGGATCTCGTCTACCTGACGCAAGATGACAAGTTTGAGGCGATCATCGAGGATATCTGCGATTGCCGTGAGCGTGGCCAGCCCGTGCTGGTCGGCACGACCTCGATCGAGACCTCGGAGTTGCTGTCGTCACTGCTCAAGAAACGCAAGATCGACCATGAGGTCCTGAACGCGAAGCAGCATGAGCGCGAAGCCATAGTGGTTCAGCAGGCGGGCCGACCTGGCGCGATCACCATCGCCACAAATATGGCGGGTCGCGGTACGGATATCGTTCTTGGCGGCAATCTGGAGGCCGAGCTTGCACAGGCGGCAGAGGGGACTGATGCAGAGAGTATCCGCAATGACTGGGACCAACGCCACGCCGTCGTTCTCGAGTCCGGGGGCCTGCATATCGTAGGTACCGAACGGCACGAGTCACGTCGTATCGATAACCAACTTCGGGGTCGTTCGGGGCGGCAAGGCGACGCCGGTTCGTCAAGGTTTTACCTCTCCATGGAAGATACGCTGATGCGCATCTTCGGCGATCCCGAGCGCACCAAATCCTTGCTGGCGCGTGCCGGCATGCGCGAGGGCGAAGCGATTGAAAGCAAATTGCTGTCGCGGCAAATCGAGCGAGCACAGCGCAAGGTCGAGGCGCATAACTTCGATATTCGAAAAAACCTGCTCGAGTATGACGATGTCGCGAATGATCAACGCAAGGTCGTTTACCATCAGCGCTCCGAGCTAATGGCTGCGGACGAAATTGAAGATTCGGTCGCTGCGATTCGCGACGAGGTTGTCGATTCGATCGTTCGTCAGTACATCCCGTCCGGTAGCCTCGAGGAGCAATGGGATCCCGAAGGCCTGAGCCAGGCGCTGGAGTCCGAATTCGGCCTGCAGGTGGATGTTGCGAAATGGATTCGCGAGGACAAGACGCTGAATGATGACGCGATTCTCGAGAGTTGTATCGAAGAAGCCGATCAGGCCTACAAGGAAAGGGAAGGCTCGATTGGCAGCGAGCTGATGCGAAATGTCGAAAAACAGGTCATGTTGCGCCAACTGGACCATCACTGGAAAGAGCACCTGACCGGAATGGATCACCTGCGACAGGGCATCGGCTTGCGATCATACGCACAAAAAAACCCCAAGCAGGAGTACAAGCGCGAGGCGTTTGAGATGTTCGGTGCGATGCTTGACCAGATCAAACACGACACGACGAGCATCTTGTCCCGTATTCGCATTCAGGGCGAGCAGGAGCTCGACGACAGGGCTGAGCGACAGCGTGCTGCCGCAGCCATGAAATTCCAGCATGCGCAGTCGACAGCGCTGGGCGTTGGCCAGCCCCAAGAGCCGGGGCAGCCGCCGCAGAAAGGCGCTGCAGCAACCCCACAAAGGGAACCTGTAACACCGTTCAAGCGCGATGGTCGCAAGATCGGCCGCAATGAGCCCTGTCCGTGCGGTTCCGGCAAGAAATTCAAGCAATGCCACGGCAAGCTTGCCTAGCCCGGGCATCCGCGATGCAATGTTTTCATGTCGCTGCGGGCATATTGCGCAACGAGGGCGGGCAGGTATTGATCACCGAGCGCACCGAAGCAGGTCCCTTCTACGGTCTATGGGAATTTCCAGGTGGCAAGATCCATGCAGGCGAGGCGGCAACGGTCGCGCTCAAACGTGAACTCCTCGAAGAATTGGGAATCGAGGTGACGGCAGTCGAGCCATTCATGAACCTGACCCACGAGTATCCTGACCGTATTGTCGAGCTCGAATTTTTCGTCGTCCCAGCATGGCGGGGTGAACCTGCCGGTCTCGAAGGACAATCGCTGCGCTGGGTCGACATCTCCGACCTCAAACCTGACGAACTACTGCCAGCGGATGTGCAGGTTATCAGCGCACTCAGAAACCTGTAGGGCCGGCAGTCCGGACATCGAAGCACAGGCCTGCGACCGGGATCTTACTTTCCGGAATGGCTCGCTTCGCTGCGCTTTATTTCCGGAAAATAAGATCCCGCCCGCGGCCTTTACGTAGATCGTAGGGCTTTCGGGCGTGGGGTCTTTCAACATCCGAAGTAAAGCGCAGCGAAGCGAGCCATGAGGATGTGAAAGACCCCAGGTTCGAAGGCCGTGTGATGGATATTCGGACTGCCGGTCGTGTATTGAGCTAGCAGATACTGAGCTGGAAGGGCACATCGTGGCTGGTCTGAAGGGCCCGGCTGTCCACAGTCGACCACTCCAGGAATCGCACGGTGAAGCGATGCTGGCTGCCGCTGATCTCGGGATACAGTGCGCTGTCCTCCAGCAAATTGACCCTGAGTAGTCGGCAATGGGCGTCTTTCTGCATGTTCTGCTGGTACATGCCATTGATTGCTAACTTTTCCACAGGCTGAGCGCTCTCGCGAATCAGCCAGAGTACCTCGGTGACCGCATCGCACAGCGGCCGAATCGCACCGATCCACAACGCCATGTCTTCGCCACGCCTTGCATGGGATTGCCGCAACCAGTGGCTGTATTCGGGAAGGTCAAACTCGCAGGTGCCGCCGGGAATTGCACTGCGGTTCTTAATGCCATTCAGGAAGTCGGAATTTTTGATCGGCTGCAGAAAGGATGTGCCAATTCCGCCCAGCTCCTCACGGCTGTCAATGAGATTACGCATCAGTGACTCGAGTCGTTTCTTGTCAACCCCGGGTTGACTCTGAAAGCGCTGCAAAATAGTCAGCTGCTGATCGAGTTCCTTGTGCACTTCACTGCGCACATCTCCGCGGGACAAAATTGCCAGGACTTCAAGCAGACTCGAAATCGTTGCACGGGTAGCCCAGTCGCTTTCGAGCTCGCCGTTGTACAACATTTGCTGGTAGAGAAATTCCAGGCGCATGAACGTTCGCATCCGTTCGGACACGGGTTGCTCGTAATACTCACGATCGCTGGGGGCCGTTTGTCTGGCTATGTCGCTCGCAGGTTTCGCCATTGGGCTATTTTGCGCCACACCTAGTCCTCAGGCAAATGCGCCAGCCTAAGGTAGGTGTCGTGCAATGCAGACACCTGCGATGACATCGCCTCGATACTCGTATCGTTATGAATGACATCGTCGGCGATGGCGAGGCGTTCGTCGCGACTTGCTTGCGTCGCGAGGATACGACGCGCTTGGTCCTCGGTTTCGGCGTCGCGGGCCAGCAGCCGTGCAATCTGCGTCTCCACGTCGCAGTCGACGACCAATATGCGATCGACGTAGTCTCTGAGCGGGGATTCGGTGAGCAAGGGCACGACGATCAGTTGATAATCACCGCCAGACGCATTGGCCTGTTCGATCGTTTCCTGCCGGATACGTGGGTGCAAAATGGCTTCAAGGCGTCGTCTCGCGTCATTGTCGGCGAATATCTGCTGTCGCATTGCAGCTCGGTTGAGTACGCCGTCCTCAAACACAGTGTCACCGAAAGCATCGCGGATTTCAGCCAGCGCGGGTTGGCCCGGAAGCACGACTTCACGAGCAATGATGTCGGTGTCTATGACGGGTACGCCCAGACCAGAGAAGAGCTCGGCGACCGTCGATTTGCCGCTCGCGATTCCGCCCGTCAAACCGATGCGCAGCGGTGTGTGGCTTTTCTTGCGTTTGGCAGCTATCACTTACAAGAAATTATCGAGGTACGCGTTCTTGATGGTTTCGCCGTACAGCATCGTGATCCAGCCCGCCGCCGCCAGGTAAGGCCCATACGGGATCGGCAGTTGCCGGTCCCGTCCACGCAGAACAATCAAGCCAATGCCGAAGGCCGCCCCTACGATCGCCGACATTAGAATGATCGTGGGTACGGCCTGCCAGCCCAGCCAGGCACCCAGGGCGCCCAGCAATTTGAAATCACCGTAGCCCATGCCTTCCTTGCCGGTGGCCATCTTGAACAGCTTGTAGACGCTCCATAGGCTCAGGTAGCCGACCATCGCACCAATGATGCTGTCCTGAGGCGAGATAAACAGGGCCTCTGCACCCGCCGACGGATGAAAAATGCTCATTCCCAGGCCGATCCAGACGAGCGGGATGACGATGGAGTCGGGGATGAGTTGGTGGTCGTAGTCGATCATACTGACTGCCACGAGGGCACAGGTCATGCCAATGGCGAACAGCGCCTCCCAGCCGAAGCCGAACCGCCATGCACAAACAGCGGCCAGAATTGCCGTCAACAGCTCGACCAGCGGATAACGGGCCGAGATTTTCTGTTTGCAATTGGCACATCGGGCGCCGAGCAGCAAATAACTCAGCACTGGAATGTTGTGCCAAGATCTAATTCTGATGCCGCACAATGGGCAACGCGAGCTTGGAAAGATGATGTTGAATACACCTTCGGGGAACTCGGGTGGCTCAAGGCTCTTGATCTCTTCACATTGTTCGTGCCACTCACGTTGCATCATGATCGGCAGACGATAAATGATCACATTGAGAAAACTGCCAAACAACAACGCGAACGCGAATGCGACGGCGGCAAAAACTCCGGGTGACTGGGACAATAATTCAGTCATCCTGTTCCTCCGTCGGTTTCGTGACTGACTCAATAGAAAACGGCGTCCGGAGTTTCCTCCGAACGCCGTTCCAATGCAAACGTGCGCCTGGCCTTGTCTAAATAACAGCACCCATTTTGAAAATCGGCAAGTACATAGCGATAACCAGGCCACCGACGAGTACGCCGAGAATCGCCATGATCATCGGCTCAAGCAAGCTCGATAAATTATCGACCGCGTTGTCGACATCTTCTTCGTAGAAGTCGGCGACCTTGGCAGACATAGCGTCGAGAGAGCCGGACTCCTCACCAACGGCGATCATCTGAATGACCATGTTCGGAAAAAGGTCCACGTTCTCCATGGCCTGCTGGAGTCGTTGACCCGTCGATACTTCGTCTCGTATCTTCAGAACGCCGATTTCATAAACGATGTTTCCGGTTGCGCCAGCGACTGATTCGAGTGCTTCAACCAACGGTACGCCGGCGGCGAACATCGTTGCCAATGTGCGCGCGTAGCGTGCGATCGCTGCTTTTTGCAGAATCGGGCCAATGATGGGCATCTTCAATGACATGCGGTCCAGAAAATGACGCATTGGCCGCGACCGCTTCTGGAAATACAAAAACGATGCAATCGCGCTGCCGATCATGATTGCAATGTAGACGCCTTTGGCGCGTACGAAGACCGAAAGATCGATAATCATGCGCGTAAAGGCCGGAAGATCGGCGCCGAATCCCTGGAACAAATCTTCGAATGCCGGAATAACGAAAATCAGCAGAATTGTCGTCACGACCAATGCAACTACGAGTACGGCGGCGGGGTAGGTCAGGGCTTTTTTGATTTTCTTTTTCAGTGCTTCAGTTTTCTCTTTGTACGTTGCGATTTTGTCGAGCAGGGTCTCGAGTGCCCCAGCTTGCTCTCCAGCATCAACGAGGTTGACTACAAGGTCGTCAAAATGCAATGGATGCTTGGCGAATGAAGCGGCTAGCGTGTTTCCGCCTTCGACTTCGGTCTTGACGGCCATGATGAGCTTCTGCATGGCTGCATTTTCGTGGCCGGCGCCGACAATTTCGAATGATTGAACCAGCGGGATGCCTGCTGAAAGCATGGTTGCCAGCTGACGCATGAAAATTGCGATATCGCCTGGCGTGATCGTGCCGCCGCCGCCAAACAAGCCCTTGCTCTGTTTCTTGATACGGGATGGCACAACGCCCTGTCGCCGCAAATCGGCACGTACGGCAGCCTCGTTGGTTGCCATCGACTTGCCTTTGATCTTCTGACCCTTTCTGTCTGTTCCTTCCCAGACAAAAGGCATCTTGCTCATTGCCGCTGATTCAGCCATTTCTCTCGTCCATTAATGAGATCGCATGCTACTCAATTGTAACCCGGTTGATTTCCTCAAGGCTCGTAACCCCGTCCTTGACTTTGTTTAAACCGGCGCGACGTAAATCGATAACCCCTTCAATAGCCGCCTGATCGGCGATCTGCAAGGCGTTGCCACCTTCCATTATTATTCTGCCCATCGTTTCGGAAACTTCCATCACCTGGAAGATGCCGACCCGGCCTTTGTAACCGTCGTTGCAGGACTTGCATCCCTTGGGTCCGAATATGGTAATGCCGCTGTCGAAATCCTCTGCTTCGAAGCCTTCTTTTTCCAGCGCCTCGCGTGGAACGTCCCTGGTTTCCTTGCAGTTGTCGCAGAGTTTTCTGGCGAGTCGTTGCGCGATGATCAAGCTGACGGAGGTCGCGATTGCATAAGGCTTTACGCCCATGTCTACAAGCCGCGTCAGTGTTCTTGGCGCATCATTGGTGTGCAGTGTCGACAGGACAAGGTGACCGGTCTGCGCCGCTTTGATCGCAATCTCAGCGGTTTCGAGGTCACGTATCTCACCAACCATGATGATGTCCGGATCTTGCCGCAGGAACGCTTTAAGCGCCGATGCAAACGTTAGTCCAACTTTCGGATTTACATTGACCTGGTTAACGCCCGGCAGGTTGATTTCACACGGATCTTCAGCCGTCGAAATGTTGCGGTCTTCGGTATTGAGGATGTTCAAGCCGGTGTACAGTGAGACTGTCTTACCAGAACCGGTAGGTCCGGTGACCAGAATCATGCCGTACGGCTTCATGAGGTGCTTCTCGTACAGCTCTTTCTGATTCGGTTCGTACCCAAGTACGTCAATGCCGAGCTGTGCGGCCGCGGAGTCAAGAATACGCAGCACGACTTTTTCGCCATACAACGTCGGGCAAGAATTGACACGAAAATCAATGGATCGGTTCTTCGACAGCCGCATTTTGATGCGGCCGTCCTGCGGTACACGCCGCTCGGCGATATCCATTCGGGACATCACTTTTAGCCGGGCACAAACCTTGGTCGCCAGTGCAACAGGAGGTTGTGCGACCTCGGATAACACACCGTCAAGTCGTGTTCGCACCCGAAAATATTTTTCGTACGGCTCGAAATGAACATCCGATGCGCCGCGCTTGATCGCATCGAGAAGAATCTTGTTGACGAAACGCACCACCGGTGCGTCTTCGATGTCGGCGCGGGCAATATCTTCCTGCTCGTCTTCGTCAGAGGTAATGTCGAGGTTTTCAAGATCAAAGTCATCGTCTTCGAGGTCCCCCATCGTCGTGTCGACGGCCTCAATGGCCTTGACGATGCGTTCTTCGAGTTTGTCGTGCTCTACAACGACTGGATCAATTCGCAATGTCGTCTGGAACTTGACGTCGTCGATAGCCTGCAGATTCGTCGGATCGGCTATCCCCAGGAACAGGCGTTGGCCGCGCCTTACGAGTGGTAGAACCCGGTGTTTGTTAACGAGCTTTTGATCGACGGCACGTATCACGTCGAGATCGATGTCGATAGCGTCAAGATCCAGTAGCGGTACACCGAATTCATGCGATGCGGCTACCGCGATCGCCCGGGCATTGGCCAGGTCCTCGTTAACAAGATAAGCGACCAGCGGCAATTTCTGTTTCTTGGCGTCGCCGACGGCTTCGATGAGCCGCTCCTCAGTAATCAGGCCGTCCTGGACGAGACGCCGGGGCAATCCTGCGAGGTTTACTTTTCTTGCGGGTGTTGCCATAGGAAAAAAACCGCTCGAACATGCTGCTAAGCATCACAGTCTCACTGATCTAAGTCCCCGGATCAACTGGATATTGTGCGCTCGTTCACAGTTAGAGAATTTGATTAAGTCAAACTCCGAAAATAGCTTTGAAAGGCCATCTGGCCGGCCCAGGTGGCTCTAATTTCGGCAGCTCGATGGCAGATACCGGGTGTCGATTGTGGGGTCTAGATGTTCCGATTCGACGCCGCCGCCTGCCAACAAGACGGCGCCGGGCGGGGCGGGGGCAGCGCCACAGCGCCACAGTATACTGCCGCTGCCGTGCATATACGGGGTGAACGAGACTGTCTCGTTAAGGATGTCCTGGTGTGCGTTATTGCCAAACGTGACGTCGACGCGGCCATCGACGACGTCGACCTGGGCAACATAGCTGCCTTGGGTGTCGGTCGCCGACGGCGTCATGCCAGCTGCGGCTCGGTCGGCTGCCGGCCGGCCGGTCATGTTGAAGGCATCAATGATTGGTGTCTTTGCGCCTGCCGCCATATTCAGCGCTTCGGCGACCTGGGCGCGAACCGTGTAGGTCTGGTAAGCAGATATGGCGATGGACGCGAGTATCCCGATGATCGCGACGACGATCATCAATTCGATCAACGTGAAACCGGTGCTGAATTTCTTCACTGACGTCACCTTGTTACGACCCTTGCACGTACTCACTGGAAGATAATACGGCATTTGAGGTATGGAGCGGTTGTCTTGGCCGGTAAAAAAAAGCCCCGGGCGAACCGGGGCTTTCTGACTTGTTGCTAAAGCTGAAAGCGCTAGGCGACAGTCTTAGCTGCGGCAAGCGGCCGGAAGATGCTTGTTCTCGATCGTTGTAGTGCCAGTAGTACAAATCCATTGAACAGAACCCGCATTTGACGTGTTGGGCGCCAAATCGAGTTGCGCGCCGGTAATAATCGCATGCGCACTATTGCCGTATGTGACGGTAATAGTACCGTTTGTAACGGTGACCAGGCTAACGTACTTGCCTTGGATCTCTGCAGCGTCCGCCAGGCCCGCTAAGGCGTTAGTGGTCGGCATGGTGCCGCGATCCTGGAAGTACTCGGTAACAGCAGCTTTTGCGCCACCGGACAGGTTCAAGCCCTCAGAAACCTGGGCGCGAATCGTGTAGTCCTGATATGCGGGAATAGCGATTGCCGCCAGAATGCCGATAATCGCGACTACGATCATCAGCTCGATCAATGTAAAACCTTGTTGCTTCTTCATTTGTCTATCTCCATGAAAATGAATGTCATTCAGATACGGCGAGATCGCCAGTACCGTATTAAAAGCAATCCTCGTGCCAAGTTGACCGAAACCACCTTAACTAATTATTTTATATAGAATTTTATCGAATGTAGGGATTCGCCGGGCTTAACGGCCGGGCCTTTTCTGGCCCGCATTACGACAGTCTTTGTCACTTACTGACAATTTTTGTCACTGTCGGAGCGCTCTTACGATTTTATACCGATCTTTTTGATGCGATAGCGAAGCTGTCGAAATGACAGGCCCAGAAGTTTCGCGGCGGCGGTCTTGTTGTAACGGGTTTTCTCAAGCGCCTCGAGAATGGCCTGACGCTGTACCGCCTCGACCTGGTTGCCGAGGAAAGTGCCGGTAAATGACGGGGCCTCGCTGATCGTACTTGCCGATGATCGCATATTCAGATCGGCCTCGCTGATGGTGCCGGTCGTACACAGCGTCACGGCACGCTCGAGCATATTTTCGAGTTCACGAACATTGCCGGGAAAGTCATAGGCCGCGAGCGCAGCACTTGCTTCGCTGTCGAGCGTCGCCGTCGATTTCAGCTTGTCCAATATAAATTCCGCGAGAACCACAATGTCATCGCCACGCTCGCGAAGTGCCGGCACGTGCAATTCTATGACGTTGACGCGGTAATAGAGATCTTCACGAAACTGCCCGTCCGCCACCATTTGCCCAAGGTTCCTGTGAGTCGCCGAGAGGATACGTGCGTTGGCCATTTCTTCTCGTGATGAGCCGACCGGGCGAACAGTCTTTTCCTGGATCACACGCAACAGCTTTACTTGCATTGCCAGCGGCAGGTCTGCGATCTCGTCGAGAAAGAGAGTGCCGTCTTCAGCGCTTTGTACAAGACCAATCTTGTCGCTGATTGCGCCTGTGAAACTGCCCTTGCGATGGCCGAAAAATTCACTCTCCATGAGTTCGGCCGGAATTGCACCGCAGTTGACTGGTACGAATGGTCCGTCAGAACGCGGTCCACTGTCGTGAATGAGGCGTGCGACCAACTCCTTGCCGGTACCCGACTCGCCGGATATATGCACGGGCGCCTGTGAGCGTGCCACTTTGTCGACCATTTCCCGTAATTCCCGCATGGGCAGCGAGTCGCCAAGCAGGCGCGATGGCTGGTCCGGCGCACCGCCTTCTATCTTGAGCGCGTTTTCGACAACATTGCGCAGATGATTCAGGTCGAGCGGTTTGGATATGAAGTCGAATGCACCCAGTTTCAGGGCCTGCACGGCGGTCTCGACATTGCCGTGCGCTGTAATAACCGCAACCGGTACGTCGGCTGCGTGCAACTGGATCCACTCGACGAGCTCAAGCCCGTCGCCGTCCGGCAGGCGCATGTCGGTGAGACAGATATCGAATGTCCGGGAACTCAGCAACTGTTTCGCGCTGGCAACGTCGCCGGCTGACTCCGTCTGAATATCCATGCGCCCCAACGTTACCGCCAGCAGTTCGCAGATGTCGGGTTCGTCATCGATAATCAGCGCTTGAGGTCGGCTCACTGTGAATTTCCTTTGTCCCATCGGTCTGGATCAGAAAAAACGATACGGAAGATACTGCCACCGCCAGGCCGGTCAAAGTACAATAGCGTTGATCGATTCAACTCACACAGTTCTCGCGAGATATACAAGCCGAGGCCAGTGCCACCGGGTCGCTCAGTATAAAAGGGTTCGAACATCTTTTCGGCCGTGGTGACATCGATGCCAAGGCCGTGATCGAGCACCTCGAGATAGGGCCTGCCCTGGCCTTGCAGGCGGGCGCCTCGAATCTCAACGAGGATGCCGCCAGCTTCACTGGCATACTTAATAGCGTTGTCGCAAAGATTCCAGAGTACTTGACGCAGGTGGCTGCGGTCCATTCGGACTTCCAGGTCATCCGAGATGTCTTCGATTGTGAACTCGCCTTCCTGTAACTCCAGCGTTCGTGAAAACTCGTCCACAAAATCCGTAACCCAGTCTTTGAGCGCAACGCGTTCCGGCCGGCTCGACTCCCGTCGCGACAGCTGCAGCATGTTGTCAATGATGTGGCTGACCCGGCTCGAATGGGTTCGTATGATCTCCGTTAGCCGCAAGTCATCGTCGGTAATGCTGTCTGCCTCGGCGAGCAATTGGGCGGCATGGCTCATTGCGCCGACAGGATTTCGGATTTCGTGCGCGATACTGGCGCTCAACCGTCCTAGTGACGCCAGTTTTGACTGCTGGACTCTCTCATTCATGAGGCTTGGATCCTCGAGGAATATGAGCACGGCGCCACGGCGTTCACCGTCCTTTCCAAGGGGTGCCAGATGCGCGGCAACGGGCAGGTTGCTACTGGTCGATGTGACTGTGAATTCGGGATGCGAGTCAAGATCCGGGTTCAGCCGCCAGTCCTGAATGTAGTCGTCTAGCGGTTCAAATACGTTTTTGAGTGGCATGCCACTCACCTGCCCGGTCGCGCCGAGCAATTGCGTCGCTGACGTATTGCTGAGCCGAATTTCGTTATTCACATCAATGACGATGATGCTTTCACGCAGGTGCTGCACGATGTATTCATTGAGCTGCGACAGGTTTCTGAGGTCAACGCCGCGTTGCAGCGCCAGCGCCTCACTCGCCTGAATGCGACGGCTGAGCGGTCGCGTTGCCAGGGCCAGCGCAAATATGACCGCGCTGACGATGCCGGCTGCCGGGTAATTGGCACCCGTCATCGCGCCGCTAAGCTGTGAATACAATTGCTCACCGAGGATCGCAAAGGTGGCCAATGCAGCCAGAATGGCCGGGAATTGCATGGGCAAGACAAGGCTGCTTGCGCCAATGAAAACGATCAGCAGGCCGGCCAGGCCGCTTTCAATGCCGCCGCTCGCGTGCATGAGGATGACGATGGCAGCAATATCGACCAGCGATTGTGCGACCGATTGCACGCCCGGAGGGAGCCAGCGCTGGTAAAGAGTTACTGCCGAGAAAACAGCGAATACCAGGTAGCCAGCCGCCGTCACCGAGAACAGCGTTGGGAACTGGTCACCGAAAACATGCGGATCGTCCCCGGCAAAGAACAGAGCGAGCATGCCGATAGCAAGCAGGACTCGAAAGGCATTGAGCGTGATTAGCACCCGCCATGTCAGATCGGGTTCGTCGGCAGCGCGCTGCAGAAGCGAGTCCCGGCTGCCGCGAAACGTCCGCTTGCCGTGAGGTTCAGTCGTTGCCTGACTCATGGGTGAATTGTTGCCTGATGAAATGCCTGTGTGCAATCGCTTTTGCGTCAACGATCGCTTTGCTACAAAATATGCCGGATTTTGCGCTTTTGGCCGGATGACGGCCGTGCGCAGCCGCACATACCCGACAATAAAGAAAAGCGAGCGATGAATCTTCACGAATATCAATCGAAAGAACTCTTTGCCAAATACGGCATTGCGGTGCCGCGTGGCAAGGCCGTCAAGACTCCGGACGCAGCAGTGGCCGCGGCCAAAGAACTGGGCGGGGACCTATGGGTGGTCAAGGCACAGGTGCACGCTGGCGGGCGGGGCAAGGCGGGCGGTGTAAAGCTGGCTCGTACGGACGACGAAATTCGCGACTACGCCGATGCCATGCTTGGCACGCATCTGGTCACACATCAATCCGGCCCGGAGGGCCTGCCCGTCAACGTGGTTTATATCGAGGAAGGCTCGGAAATCGATCGCGAGCTGTATTTGTCGATGCTGGTTGATCGCGAGGCCAGTCGAGTTGCGTTTATTGCGTCCGCGGCCGGCGGCATGGACATCGAGCAGGTCGCCAAGGAAACGCCGGAGCAAATCTTTACGGTCGCAATAGCACCGGATGCGGGCCTGCAGGACTACCAGGTGCGGCAACTTGCGTTCGGGCTGGGTCTGGATAAGGGTCAGATGCGCCAATTTGACGACATCGTCAAGCGACTGTATCGGCTTTTCGATGAATGTGATGCCAGCCAGGTTGAGGTCAATCCCTTGATTGTCACTAAAGACGGCGACGTCATCGCGCTTGACGCCAAGATCAACATCGATAGCAACGCGTTGTACCGGCAGCCGAAACTCGTCGAACTGCGGGACATTACGCAGGAGGACGAGAAGGAACGCGAGGCCGCGGCACACGATCTCAACTACGTTTCGCTTGAGGGCGATATTGCGTGCATGGTCAATGGCGCTGGCCTGGCCATGGCGACGATGGACCTGATCAAACTGCACGGTGGTGAGCCGGCCAATTTTCTGGATGTGGGTGGTGGGGCGACGAAAGAGCGGGTGGCGGAGGCATTCAAGTTGGTCCTGTCGAACAAGAATGTGAAGGCGATTCTCGTCAACATCTTCGGTGGCATCGTGCGTTGTAACGATATTGCCGAGGGCATCATCAGTGCGGTCAAGGAAGTCGGTGTCCGCGTGCCGGTGGTCGTTCGGCTCGAGGGAACGAATGTGGACAAGGGACGTGAAATACTGGCCAGCAGCGAGCTCGATATCATTTCGGCCGTCGATCTTACTGATGCAGCGAAGAAAGTCGTCGCTGCCGTCTCCGGAAAATCGAAAGCATGAGTGTCCTGGTCAGCAAAGACAGCAAAGTCATTTGCCAGGGCATCACGGGAAGCCAGGGCACATTTCATACTGAACAATGCATTAATTACGGCACGCACGTCGTCGGCGGAGTTACTCCGGGTCGCGGTGGGCAAGAGCATGTCGGAGTTCCGGTTTTCAACACGATGCGCGAAGCGGTGGAAGTGACCGGCGCTGACGTGAGCATGATCCTGGTGCCACCACCCTTCGCCGCGGACGCCATTCTCGAAGCGGCCGATTCCGGCGTGAAACTGGTCGTTTGCATCACCGAGGGAATTCCGGTGTTGGACATGGTGCGGGTTAAATCGGCGTTGCGCGATCATGATTGCAGGTTGATCGGGCCGAACTGCCCCGGCATCATTACGCCCGAACAATGCAAGATAGGCATCATGCCGGGTTTTATTCACAAGCCCGGACGCGTCGGCATCGTGTCTCGATCGGGCACATTGACTTACGAGGCCGTCTATCAAACGACTGTCAACGACCTTGGCCAGACGACCTGTATCGGCATTGGCGGCGATCCGGTTCGCGGCATGAATTTCATCGATTGCCTCGAATTGTTCGAAGCAGATCCGGACACGGACGGCATCATCATGGTTGGCGAAATTGGTGGTACTGATGAGGAAGCGGCGGCTGAATTCATTCAGTCGGAAGTCTCCAAGCCAGTCGTTGCGTACATTGCCGGGGTCACCGCCCCGCCCGGAAAACGCATGGGGCACGCCGGTGCTATCGTTGCAGGCGGCAAAGGCACG
>SMVB01015543.1_pt1 | contig 14421 bp, 13 predicted proteins | sample 2456461 | NCBI WGS metagenome assembly SMVB01 (sample SAMN11095934, study PRJNA526329) | marine sediment metagenome | biome: Marine sediment; feature: Surficial sediment; material: Deep marine sediment; isolation source: Hadal surficial sediment | place: Pacific Ocean | collected 2014-05 | depth... | reverse complement strand
TTCTGAGGTGATTGAATCAATAGATTATGGGTTTCTGGTGGCACAAGGTGTGCTAATTAGGCGGCAGATTGGCTGATCAAAAATCGCTGGAGCAGCCGCGCCAACCAGAGATTACGACAGCGAGTGGAACACATGGGGTGAGCGTTGGAGAACCATATCTATTACTGCCCTGTATCAGGAAGCACCGTAAACTCGATAGCGCGGTAGACTCGGCAATAGAAAAAAATCGACGAACCGCATTCAACCGTTTGGCCCTTCAACGTATGCTCAATTGTCGGGTTTGAGCGACTGCTTCTGGCCGAGGCTGTGTGAAAACTCGTCGGGTGTGTCGAGCCCATCCAGGACAACTAGCTGGCAGGGACGTGCCGCGTCAGGCGGTTATTGTAGTAGTGCGACGTTGCGAGAACGATCGAGCCGGCCATGGTTAGCAAGCTGTCGGCAAGCAACCCGAAGTTGGCATGAGCAACGGTGCCGCCGATAAACAATAGAGAAATACCGGCAATGCCTCCCGCTATGATTGCTTGGTTTGCATGGCGCCTGAATCCCAGCGTGAACGCAAACAGGCTGACCGGTATGACGACGATCAGCAGCTGTGCGTGAAAGTGCGTTGCGTTGAGCTGGCCGAGCAGCGGCAGGGTAACGATGACGATGGGCAGCAGCAAACAGTGCACCAGGCACAGGCCCGACAACGCGATCGCCGCGTGATCAAGGATGCCGCCTTTTTCGGAAGAACTGTTATCCATCTGTGCTTGCCGTTATGCTCGGGAGTCGGGCAAAAGCGGCCGGCCTGCTGACAACGGCAATCGCAAAGTGCCCCGAATAATAGAATAGTATAACATAACAAAAAACGTCGCAAGATATTGTATCTAAAGGGTTTGCTGAGAGGGCTCAATGGATAAGAAACTGCTGTCAATATTGTGTTGCCCGGTAACGCACAAGGGTCTGTCGCTCGCGGGCCCGGATGTGCTCAAATCAGTCAACGCGGCCATCGATGCCGGCAAGCTCCTCAATCATGATGGCGGTGCAGTTGCGGAGAACCTCACAGAGGCGCTGGTCACCGACGATGGCAAGACCCTGTACCCGATCAACGACGGCATTCCCGTGTTGCTGGAGGGCGAATCGGTTGCGCTCGACCAGTTGCAAGGGACCCTTTGAATCCTTGTGACCTGTGCTGCGCGGCAGGTATGATCTGATGCCAATTAATTCTCCGATTCCTGCGTGAAAATCTCTGCGAATCAGCTTAACTCGCACCTGAAAAATTCCCTGTTGCCCTGCTATCTGGTTACTGGTGATGAGCCCCTGCTGGTTGCCGAAGCGCTCGACGCGATACGCGCAGCAGCACGTGAACAGGGTTTCGGGTCCCGCGAGCTTTACATTGCCACGACCGGATTTGACTGGGCGGATCTGCGAGGTGCCGCCGCCAACCTTTCATTATTTGCCGAGAAACGCATCGTTGAACTGCGATTGCCAACGGGGAAACCGGGTCTCAAAGGTGGCGCCACGATTGTCGAGATGACTGAACAGGCACGCGATGATCTGCTTTTTGTTGTCAGTGCGTCCAAACTTGACCGCAGCGGGGCGGCATCGAAATGGGCGAAATCACTGGAGGCTGCTGGCGGGTATACGCAAGTGTGGCCGGTTGGGCTGCGGGAATTGCCGGCGTGGATTAACGCGCGGATGAAAAATGCCGGTTTACAGCCGGATCGCGATGCCGTTCAGTTAATCGCGGATCGGGTCGAAGGAAATTTACTGGCGGCGCAACAGGAAATTGAGAAATTAAGGCTGCTGCACGGCGAGGGTCCGATCAGTGCCGCGGATGTCGATGCCGCGGTAGTGGACTCGAGCAGATTTGACGTTTACAAACTGGTCGACGCTGCGGTTGCTGGTGATGCTGCACGCGCGGTTCGCATTCTGGCCGGCATCCGCACGGAAGGCCTTGAACCGGTGATTGTCATGTGGGCGCTGACCAGGGAGCTTCGCACCCTTGCCCGCCTCGCCGAAAGCATCCAGTCAGGCATTGATCTCAGCACCGGCTTGCGCAAAGCGGGCGTCTGGCAAAACCGCCAAGGTCTCGTGCGCGCCTGTATCGGCAGGCACCAGGTGGCAGATTTTTATCAGCTGATTCAGCTTGGCGCGCGGGCTGACGCTGCGGCAAAAGGCCAGTTGCGCGCCGATCCCTGGCAGCTGGCGACGCAAATCATTCTCGGCCTGTCGATGAGCGGCATGCAAAGGGCAAGCTGATATGGGCCCGATAGGAATTTTTGGCGGCACTTTTGATCCCATTCACTTTGGTCATTTGCGCACCGCGTTCGAAATGTTGCAGGCATTGCGTTTTGACGAGGTCAGGTTCATGCCCTGCGGCAGTCCGCCGCACCGCGGAGCACCGGTTGCCGACGCAGAATTGCGGCTGCGAATGGTGCAGGTGGCGACGGCAGGACAACACGGCTTTATGGTCGATGACCGGGAGCTCAGGCGCCCGGGACCGTCGTACTCCGTAGATACACTGACCGCGTTGCGCGGCGATTTTCCGTTGCGTTCACTGGCGCTGATTATCGGTATGGATGCTTTTCTTGGTCTGCCCAAGTGGTATCAGTGGCGGGAAATTCTCCAGCTTGCGCACGTAGTGGTTGCACATCGTCCAGGATGGCGTGCACCGGACATGGGCCCACTCGGTGAATTGCTTGCCGATCGTGGTACGCACCGTATCGGCGACATGCAGCAGGCAAAGTCGGGACACATTTATATTCATGACGTTACTCAACTCGAGATTTCGTCATCGGAAATTCGCGAACTCGTCGCGGCAGGAAGGGATCCACGCTTCCTGATGCCGGACGCCGTGCGCGATGTTATTGAGCAGAGCGGGTGCTATGCGGCAGCGGAAAGCGCCGGCGCTGATTAACAGAATTTTGGTTTATAACGGTGAGTGAATGAATAGCGAACAATTATGTGACCTGGTCGTTGCTGCGCTGGAAGAGGTCAAAGCGAAGGACATCGTCAAACTGGATGTGCGCGAGCTGACAACCGTCACCGACTACATGATAGTGGCGAGCGGAACTTCCAATCGCCACGTGAAAGCCCTGGCAGATGCGGTTGCGGAAAAAGCGCGCAAGGCCGGTCATCGTCCGGCCGGAATCGAGGGCGCAGATGGCAGTGAATGGGTGCTACTGGATCTGCATGACGCGCTGGTGCATGTGATGCTGCCGCGCGTGAGGGAGTTCTATAACCTGGAGAAACTCTGGTTACTGAGCCCTGTCAAAGATCTTGCTGCTATCGATAGATAGTGTCCTGTCCCGTAAAGAAATTGGTAAATCTGCTTGTTCTTTTTGCCGCTGGCCTCGTTGCTCCTCCTCTCGTGGTGCCTGCCACTGTTCGTCGTCGCGCCTCGCCAGCGACAAAAAGACCTGCCCATATCTATCAATTTATTCACGGGACAGGACACCGGTGATACATGCACATTCGCCTGATAGCCGTCGGTGATCGTCAGCCGTCCTGGGTCGACTCCGCGTTCGAAAATTATTTGCAGCGACTGCCGCGGCAGTGGCAGTTTCGCCTGGATCTCATCGCGACTGCGCGACGCTCGAAGAATAGCAGCGCAGAGACCGCGAAGATTGCGGAAGGACATAAGGTTCTTGCGAAGATAAAAGCGTCAGAATACGTTGTTGTAGTCGACGAAAGCGGCAAGGAGTTTTCCAGCCAGGAGTTTGCCTCCAGGCTGAATGACTGGCAAAGCGATGGGCGGGATCTCACTTTCGTGATCGGCGGACCTGATGGCATCTCCGAAGCTTGCATGGACCGCGCCGATCTGCGCTGGTCACTGTCACGTCTGACACTGCCCCATGGACTCGCACGGGTATTATTTGCGGAACAACTATACAGGGCCTGGTCTTTGACAACCGGGCATCCATATCACCGGTCATGAGCAATCCGGTCCTGCATCTCGCCTCGTCATCAGCCCGTCGCCGGGAGTTGTTGAGAGCTCTGGGTCTGAATTTCAGTTATGAGGGTGTTGCTATCGACGAATCAGCGCTGCCGGGTGAATCGGTGTCGGACATGGTTTTGCGCCTCGCGACTTCCAAGGCACGTACTGCGTTCGATTCAGGCGAACGCTCAGTGCCGGTGCTGGGCGCCGATACCATCGTGATCCTCGGTGACCGCGTTTTCGGTAAACCAGGATCCAAGCAAGAGGCCCTCCATATGCTGGCGAGCCTGTCCGGGCGCAAGCACCGGGTACTGACGGGCGTTGCCGTAGTGGCAAATGGCGAGCTTGAGACTGCAGTATCACGGACAGAGGTGCAGTTTCGCGAAATTCATCCTGACGAAGCCGAAGCTTACTGGCAAAGTGGTGAACCGGCCGGCAAAGCCGGTGCTTATGCCGTGCAGGGCCTGGGTGGCATCTTTGTAAGTTACATCAACGGCAGCTACACGGGCGTCGTTGGCCTGCCGGTCTTTGAAACGGCGGACCTGTTGCGCCGGGTCGGCATAGAACTGCCAGCCATGCCGGGTCATCGATGACAGGCCAGATATGACAGACGAATCGCCAAAAGAAGAAATTCTGGTCAATGTGACTCCACGAGAGGTGCGTGCGGCGCTGCTGGAAAACGGCATCCTGCAGGAGGTCACCATCGAGCGGGCATCCCGGCGGGGCCTGATCAGCAATATATACAAAGGAAAGGTATCACGCGTCTTGCCTGGTATGCAGGCGGCCTTCGTGGATATCGGACTGGCACGAACGGCATTTCTGCATGCCTCGGATATTGCGCGTGGCAACGGATTGGCGGAGAACCACGGGGAAGCTGCGGCGCCGGATATCCGGGAACTGATTCGGGAAGGCGAGGAGGTCCTCGTACAGGTTGTCAAGGACCCGTTGGGCAGCAAGGGCGCACGCTTGACCACGTTTATCACGCTGCCATCGAGATTCCTGGTATTCCTGCCGACCGGAAGCGGCGTCGGCGTGTCTGCGCGTATCGATGCCGAAGAGGAGCGCTCAAGGCTGCGCGAGGAAGTCGAGGGCATGCTCGACAGTGACGCGCAAAGTGGCGGCGTCATCGTGCGTACGGCTGCCGAGGGCATGAACCGGGATGCATTGCGCGCGGATCTTGCGTTCCTGCGGAAGTTGTGGGCGGTCGTTCAGGTTGAGTGCAGGGAAGGTAAGGTAAAAACCCTGATACACGAGGACTTGCCGCTGCCGATCCGGGTGCTGCGCGACCTGGTCACGAGCGACGTGGAGCGAATCCTCGTGGATTCGCAGACCGACTTCGAAAAGATGAAGGCGTTCGCGCAAAGTTTCCTGCCCGAAATTGAGCCGATGCTGGAGCTCTACGAGCGGCGCAGGCCCATTTTCGACCTGCACGGCACCGAAGACGAGATCAGCAAGGCTTTGGAGCGCAGTATTTCTTTAAAGTCAGGTGGATATGTCATTTTTGATCAGACCGAGGCGATGACCACTGTTGATGTCAATACCGGGGCCTTCGTCGGCCATCGCAACCTCGAGGAAACTATTTACAGGACCAACCTCGAGGCCGCGGTAATCATTGCGAGGCAATTGCGGCTAAGAAATCTCGGCGGCATCATCATCATCGACTTTATCGATATGGAGAAGGAGGAGCACCGGACTCGCGTGATGCAGGCGCTGGAACAGTCTATGGCACGCGATCACGCGAAGCACCAGATCACTCCCGTGTCGCCATTGGGCCTGGTTGAGATGACGCGCAAGCGTACGCGGGAAAGCCTGCAGCACGTTCTGTGTGAGGATTGCACGAGCTGCGATGGTCGCGGCTTCCTGATGACCGCGGAAACGGTCTGTTTCGAGATTTTCCGTGAGATCATTCGCCAGCACCGGCAATTCGAATTCGACAAGATTCTTGTGCTGGCTCACCAGGAGGTTATTGACCTCCTGCTGGACGAGGAAGCCAGGGGTCTTGCCGAGATTGAAGAGCAGACCGGCAAGCCAATCCGGCTGCAGCCTGAGGCACTCTATCTGCAGGATCAGTTCGACGTGATCCTGATCTGATACGGTTGGCAACCGCCGGGGACAAACGCAAAACTCAGATGAAAGAACTACTGCAAAAACTGATCAAGTACCTGGCCTATATCGGTGCGGCGCTGGTGATCGTGCTCGCAGTGGCTGTTGGCATCTTCAGGCTCATGTTGCCGCGGTTGCCAGAGTACCAGGAGGAAATCAAAGCCTGGGCCGGTGCGGCGATCGGTATGCAGGTTGAGTTCTCCGGCATGAACGCACGCTGGCGCCTCAGCGGGCCGGAAGTAAGTTTTTTCGACGCCGAACTGATCCGCCCCGGTGCAGCGGAAGTTCTGTTGTCCGCAGACGAGGTTATTATCGGTGTCGGCCTGTTGCGCCTGTTAGCCGATCGCGAACTCGTGGTCGATCGTATCGTGATTCGGGATACGAAAATCGATCTGCGGCAAGATGAGACCGGCAAGTGGTTGCTGCAGGGGTTGCCGATCGAGGATGTCTTTGGCTCCCGGGATAATTCCGCGCAGAACGGTGGCACAGTCGAGTTCATTGGAGAGGATATCCAGGTCGAATACGAACATCCTGGATCAGGTCAGCTCGTGACGTTTACGATTACCTCGGTGGCTATTTTGCGCGATGCGGATCAGGTTGAGGTCGAGGCGACCATCGATCTCCCGGATGAATTTGGCGATAGCCTCGAGATAAGCGTGGACCAGCTGGCGGTAAATTCCGGGCAACCCGTATGGCGATTATTTGTGCAGGGTAATTCACTGAATATTGCCGGCTGGTCACGGCTGCAGCCGGTTGGCATGCCGGAAATAGACTCCGGAACCGCTGATGTCAGCTTGTGGCTTGACTATGTGTCAGGTGAAGTGCAACGTGCTACGGCAAATCTTGTCGTCTCCAATCTCCATCCGCGTAGCGGACCGGCAACTGCGGCATTCGGACTGCAGGGCAGCATCGAATACTCCTCGGAACTGAACGGATTCCTGCTGGCCGCAAACCAGTTTCGCCTGATGACGGTGGATGGTGACTGGCCGCAGTCATCGCTGCAGCTTCGCGTCATGGCGGATGAAAACGGTGCCCTGGAGGGCCTGCGCGCGAGTGCTTCTTTCCTCGATCTCAACGATTTAAAGTACATCAACGTCTGGATCCCGGATGCGCAGCGCTCGATGCTCGCCGATATTGACCCGTCCGGCGTATTACGAGACCTGAGAATCGATCTGACTGACCTCGAGTCAGAGGAGCCGGAATTCGATATCACCGCCGACCTGCAGTCCGCCGGTTTTGCAGCAACTGACGAACGGCCCGGAATACGCGGCTTCAACGGCCGCATTCGCGCAGATCGTAATGGCGGCCGTATTGAAATTGATTCGACTGACCTGCAGGTGGATACCGGTCCAATCCTCGCCGAGCCGATCTCCTTTGACGATGCCATTGGCACGATCATCTGGCGTCGCAATAGCAACGGCATCATCCTGCTGTCCGATAGCATTCGTCTTCGCAACGCGGACTTCGATACCCAGACCAGCTTGCAAATCAGTATTCCGGCCAGTGGCGACGCACCGTTTGTTGACGTGCAGAGCGACTGGAGCATTAACGACGTCAGCGCTATTCACCGCTATCTGCCAGTCAGTATGCTGGACGCGCCGATCGGTGAGTGGCTGCAGATGGCGACTGTATCCGGCGTTGTCAGACGAGGCTCACTGCGCCTGAACGGATCGCTCGACAGGTTTCCGTTCGACGACGGAGACGGATCGTTTCACGTGTCGGCCGAATTCGAAGATTTCGTGTTGCGTTATTCCGAAAACTGGCCTGCCCCCGAGTTCCGCTACGTCGATGTAGTCATCGACAACATGCGGTTGACCTCGAACAGGAATCTGGCCGATATCCAGGGCAACAGTGTCGAAAATGCGCAGGTCGTCATTGCGGACTTGCGCAATCCCGTCGTTGAAATCGAGGCATTTGCAACCGGTACGCTTGAATCGTTGCGCAGATTCGGCGCGAACAGCCCGATTAACGAGGTTCTTGGTGGCCAGCTTGAGAATGTTGAAGTCGGCGGCGATGCGTCAATTGATATATCCGTCAGCTACCCTGTCCAGGATAAACTCAATTACAGCTTCTCCGCCCGTATTCGAACCAGCGATGGTTCAGTCCGCATCGCCGGGTTTGCTCCGCCGATCACGGAGCTCAATGGCGTCGTTTCAGTCGCAAGAGACAGTATAAGTGCCGAATCCTTGTTCGGCCGCTTTCTTGGAAACCCCGTCGACATCTAACTGACACGCACCAATGATCCGCTGTCCCCTCACCGTGTCCTGCTCGATGCCAGCGGCAGCACCACGGCCGAGGCGCTGGTTAAGGAGCTTGGATTGCCGCTGGGGGATTTTGCGAGTGGCCGCATGGACTATCACGCAAACATTCGTTTCCCGAACGCGCAGGCGGAAACGCCGGGGGTCATGCAGATAATTGTGGAATCTGATCTGCGCGGATTCGGACTTGAGGTGCCCGCGCCATTTGCCAAGGCTGCGGATGAGGTGCTACCGCTGACGATGAGCATCGAGTTTCCGGAGGAGAACCGGATCGATAGCTCCGGTAGTCTTGCCGATAACCTGATGTGGAATGCGCGGTTCCTGAAAAAGCAGGACGGCTGGGATTTCGACCGGGGCGTGCTGGCCATCGGTGGCGATTACCCGGAAGCGCCCGAGGGACGCGGACTGCATATCGTGGGGCAAACCCCCGTGGTACGGGTACACGACTGGCTGGCGCTTGCACGAAGCGACGAACAGGAGACTGGCTTTGGTGACCGGGTGCGTACGATGGACGTGACCATCGAAAACCTGTTCGTCGTCGGCCAGCACCTGACCGACCACCGCGTAAGAGTAAATCGTAGTGGCTCGGACTGGGTCATAGAAATCAGTGGCGAACAGGCGGAGGGCATCGTCACGGTCCCGTATGACTTCGCCGGCGGGAGACCGTTAACTGTCGATATGGAGTGGCTGTTGCTGCCCGGCAGCGATGAAGCTACAGCAGCGGCTGAAATTGCTGTGGATCCGCGCACGCTGCCTGAAATTCGTATCAGGGCGCGGGACTTTGCACTGGGCGACCGATACTTCGGGCAACTGGAAATCGATCTGCAGCGAACCGGCAACGGCCTGGAAGCGGACAACCTGTCGACCGTGGATGAATCATTTACGCTCGCAGGCAGAGCGGGCTGGGTCGTCGACATCTACGAAGAGTCCGGCCAGCGAACATTTATCGATGCGAAATTGCGCAGCACCAATATCGGACAAACGATGTCGCGCCTGCACTATCAGCCGGGAATCGCCGGCGATGATCTTGAAGTGGATGTGAACGTGAGCTGGGCTGGTGGCCCGAGGCAGGATTTCATGGAATCCCTGAATGGCAGCGTGAAGGCACGGCTGGGGAATGGACAACTTGAAGACGTGGAACCCGGGGCAGGCCGGGTCTTCGGCCTGATGAGTATCGTCGCGTTGCCACGACGCCTGTCCCTTGATTTCAGCGACGTTTTTGACGCCGGCTTTGCGTTTGACGAGATCACCGGGAATTTCCGCCTGGTCAACGGGGAGGCATTTACCTGTGACCTGACCTTAACGAGTCCTGCGGCTGATGTTGGCATCGTTGGGCGTGCCGGTCTCGACGCCAGGGATTACAGCCAGACCGCAATAGTCAGCGCCAATTTCGGCAACACTCTGCCGCTCGCGGGTCTGGTAGTCGCCGGTCCGCAGGTTGCCGCAGCCTTGCTGATTTTCTCGCAGATATTCAAGAAGCCGTTGCAGGATATGACCCAGGTTTATTACTCGATCGAAGGATCATGGGACGATCCCGAGATTGACCTGGCCGATGCCGCCCACTTCGAAAGATCCAGCAGCCTGGCAGGCTGTATCGAGGCCACGGAGTAATCGATTGAGTGCTTCCGGTTTGGTTCGCGCTGCTGCGATTCAGATGAACAGTGGCGCGGATGTGCAACAAAACCTGCGGACTATTGGCAGCTTGCTTTTTGAGGCATCAGCGCGGGGTGTTTCGATTGCTTTCCTGCCGGAAAACTTCGCCATCATGGGAGCGAGGGACGAGGACAAACTGGTGCATGCCGAGGAGCCCGGTAGCGGTCCGATCCAGGAGTACCTCGCTGACGCAGCAAGGCGTTACCAGCTCTGGGTGGTCGCCGGCAGCGTGCCATTAAAATCGCCGCAAGACGGCAAATGCTATGGTGCATCGATTGTCTTCGACAATGACGGCAGGGCCAGCCCCATTTATCGTAAGATACACCTGTTTGACGTAGACTTGCCGGGCAGGGATGAGCGCTACCGGGAGTCAGCTACCATGGATTTCGGCGATGATTTCGTCGTCGTTCCATCGCCGCTGGGGCAACTGGGGCTGTCAATTTGTTACGATCTGCGCTTTCCGGAACACTATCGCCGGCTGGTTGACGACGGGGCAACCGTTTTCAGCATACCGGCGGCATTTACGGTCGAGACTGGCAAAGCGCATTGGCATTCGTTGTTGCGGGCTCGCGCCATTGAGAACCTCGCGTACGTGATTGCGGCGGGCCAGCACGGATCTCATCCGAGTGGTCGCACGACATTCGGACATTCGGTGATTATCGATCCCTGGGGACAGGTAATCGCGGAACTGGAGAGCGGTGACGGCATCGTCGATGCCGACATCGACACCGCGTTGCCGGGCAAACTACGAGCGGAATTTCCGGTGCTGGAGCACCGCAGGATTTGACAAGGACAGGGCAGATTTGACTAAGCAAGTAAAAAACGAGAACGCAGTCGAAACGGTGATGTCGAGAGTGCTAGCGCCAGCAGGCCTGGAGGAGCGGCACCTCAATCGGGCCCTGGGCTCGATCAACTTGCGCGACGTTGATGCTGCGGACCTGTATTTTCAGATCAGCCGCCACGAGTCCTGGACGGTCGAAGACGGGATCTTGAAGGACGCATGTTTCAGTCTCGACCAGGGTGTCGGCGTGCGCGTCGTGAGTGGCGAAAAGACAGGTTTCGCATACTCCGATGAACTGATGCTTCCCGCGCTGGAACAGGCAGCGCGAGCTGCGCGCGCGATATCGCGGCAGGGCCAGTCGAGGGCTGTGAAGGTGACACCGGGCAGCCAGTCACACAATCTTTATCCGGCGATCGATCCGATCGTCAGTATTAGCGACGAACAAAAGAAAGCCCTGGTGAGCGAGATCGATCGCGAGACCCGCAAGCTCGACCAGCGGATCGAGCAGGTGATCGTGAGTTTGAGCAGTAGTCAGGACCTGATCCTGATTGCCAGCACCGATGGCACGCTGGCTGCAGACATACGGCCGCTCGTGCGGCTCAACATCAGTGTCATCATCGAAGACAATGGACGGCGTGAACAGGGTTATGCGGGTGGCGGGGCCAGGGCAGACCTGAATTATTTTCTCAATAATGATCTGGCCATGGATTTGGCGCGCGAGGCTGTCCGCCAGGCAGTTGTACTGCTCGACGCGGTGCCAGCACCGGCGGGCGCGATGCCGGTCGTACTCGGTAACGGATGGCCTGGCATCCTGCTTCACGAAGCGGTTGGCCACGGACTGGAAGGAGACTTCAATCGCAAAGGAACGTCTGCGTTCACCGGACGTGTGGGACAGCGGGTCGCGTCGCCAGTTTGTACGATCGTTGATGATGGCACGCTGCAGAACCGGCGCGGATCGCTGGCCGTGGACGATGAGGGCACACCCGGACAATACAACGTACTCATCGAGGAGGGCATCCTCAAGGGTTACATGCAGGACAAACTCAATGCACGCCTGATGGGCGTGGCGCCGACCGGGAACGGCCGCAGAGAGTCATTCGCGCACATTCCGATGCCGCGGATGACTAACACTTACATGCTGGCCGGGCCTCACGATCCGCAGGAGATTATTGAGTCTGTAGACAAAGGGCTCTATGCACCGGGCTTCGGCGGCGGCCAGGTCGATATCACTTCCGGGAAGTTTGTGTTTTCAGCCAGCGAGGCTTACCTGATCGAGAAGGGCAAGGTGACCACGCCGGTCAAAGGCGCGATGTTGATTGGCGACGGCCCTGAGGTACTTAGTCGAATCTCGATGGTTGGCAATGACCTGGAACTTGATCGCGGTGTCGGCACCTGCGGTAAGGATGGCCAGTCAGTGCCCGTAGGTGTCGGGCAACCAACGCTGCGAATCGACGAGTTAACTGTTGGTGGCACGGCCTGATCCCTTATAATTCAATAGGTTAATGTTATACCAGCGGAGCGACCATTTATGTGGGTGTCCAAACCAATCTACGAAAGTCTGCCGTATTTCTATTTGCTGTCCGGGGCAGTGTCGCTGGCGGCCTCAATGTATCTGATTCATTGGTACTGGCCGACAATCTGTTTCGTCGTAGGCTTAAGTTGCCTGGTCGCAGGGCTTGTCGTATTGCTGAAGCGCCGCGACCATCGCGACCAGGACAGGCGCTCAAGTTACAGTCAGGATCTGCCGTAGGAGCGGCGTCCCGCCGCGATTATTGCCAAATCGCGGCGGGACGCTGCTCCTACTTGCCTCTCACCGCGGATTTTTCACGCTCATTGACCTTACGGAGGTCGGTATACACAAGTCGGTGCATACCGATTTTCACAACATCGCCGTCATGCAGCAGATATTTTTTTACGCGCCTGTTGTCAACGGAAATTCCATTAGTACTGTTCAGGTCCTCGATTGTGCACCCGAATTCGTCGCTGGTGATTTGCGCATGGCGACGGCTCACGAACTTACTTTTGATATAAAGCTCATTGTCTGGAGCGCGACCTACAATGACTCTGCCGGAGCCAAAAAAGTGCTCGGAAAGCATTTTGTTTTTGCTGTGAACTTCGATTTTTGTCAGGTGAGAGATCTGCGGAACTTTTAGTTCGATTTTTGGCAACTTACGATATCGACCTGTCGTAGAATCGTGTTCCCGCCAATTCAGTTCCTCTACTGCAGATATCACGTCATTTTCATCAATTGATTTCTTTTCTTCGGCAAATGCACACAGCATTGTGGTATCGCAAAGAGTATTGATGAGGCGCGGAATGCCGCCCGAATACAGGAAGATGACTGGATACGCATTTTCAGTAAACGGGCCTGGTTCTTTTCTGCCGGCAATGGACAATCGGTGTTCGATGTACTCGCGCATTTCACGACGGTTGAGTGACTCAATATGAAATCGCAGACGCACCCGCTGCACGAGCTGCTTCAGGTGAGGGCTGTCCAGCGTATCCTTCAGCTCGGGTTGTCCGGCAAGAATAATCCGCAACACTTTTTCCTTGTGCGTTTCGATGCCGGACAGCAGACGAATTTCCTCAAGCACCTTCTTGCCGAGATTTTGTGCCTCGTCAACGATTAGCAATACTTTCTTGCCGTTGGCGTATTGTTCGATCAGAAACATGTTTAGCATATCGAGCAATTCGACTTTGCGTTTCTTGAACGGCTTGAAGCCGAACTCCGTCAGGACCGCCTGCAAAAACTGCGTTGACGTGAGTTGAGTCTGCGAAACGACGGCGTACACGACATCGTCCTCGAGCTCGTTGAGAAAAGTCTGCAGCAACGTGGTTTTTCCCGAGCCGATTTCGCCGGTGATGACCACGAATCCGTCGGCCAGCCAGATGGTCGATTCCATATAGGCTTTGGCGCGGGCATGCTGCTTGCTCCAGTACACGAATTCCGGATCAGGGGTCAGCCCGAACGGCTGCTGGTTGAGATTGAAGTGCTGGAGGTAGGACATTCCGGAGCTGGGCTGGATGCTGGCCTTAATTGGTTGTTTTACGGACTGATCCGCTTAGTTTACCCACATTTTAGCGTGGCAGGTCAATGCAATCCGAGACGCAGGCCGGTTTTGCAGATGCGACCAACATCTCCCTAATGCGCGTAACTGTCCGGTCCCGGTCTGCCGGATCGCTTGCAACGACCGTTATATGCCCGAGTTTCCTGCCGGGCCGGGGGCTCTTACCATAATCGTGCAAAAAGGTTGTGTCGCTGGCCAATTCCAGGGTTTTGGATGGCATTGATCCGATCAGATTCAGCATTGCGGCGTGGCCGACGGCGGATACATCGCCAAGCGGCAGGTCCAGAATGGCTCGGAGGTGATTTTCGAACTGGCTGGTCCTGGCGCCTTCGATCGTCCAGTGGCCGGAATTGTGCACCCGCGGCGCGAGCTCGTTGGCGAGCAATTCGTCGCCGACAACAAAGAATTCGATGGTCAGCACACCGACGTAGTCGAAATGGGACAACATCTGCCCGAGGTGCCGGGTTGCCCGCGCGGTCAGACCATTTGCCTCGGCCGGGGCTCTCGAGATGTTGAGGATTCCGTCGCGGTGCTGATTCTCGATCAGTGGATATACCAGCACGTCTCCACGCACGTTACGTACGCCAATCGCGGAAACCTCGCGATCGAATTGAACGCATTGCTCTGCAATCAGGTTAC
>SMVB01335754.1_pt1 | contig 14423 bp, 13 predicted proteins | sample 2456461 | NCBI WGS metagenome assembly SMVB01 (sample SAMN11095934, study PRJNA526329) | marine sediment metagenome | biome: Marine sediment; feature: Surficial sediment; material: Deep marine sediment; isolation source: Hadal surficial sediment | place: Pacific Ocean | collected 2014-05 | depth... | reverse complement strand
GTAGCCAAAAGCTGAGCCGGCCTGTTTCACGTGAAACAGGCTCCGGCGCTCACTGCGCGTTTCCGGAGCCGGACCGGCGAGTGTCCCGAAAGGTGTTTCACGTGAAACACCCCCGGTCAGCGCGCGCGTTCCATCAGCCCGGAGTCTCAAAACGTAGCTAGTTGGGAATCAGCACCCGGGTGAGCACTGCGGGTTCAGTCGTGCCGTCGAGGTTGAAGTCGAACTCGCTCTCACCCACCAGGATGACCGAGTCATCGATGCGCTCCCACATGTCCATGGACTCATCGCGGATGGGTAACTCTTGCATGAAAACCACGTAGGCGCCGTCTACGGTCAGCCTACCGGATACACTGCTGAATAGCCCAAACCCCTCGAGGATCGCCGTGTAACGTCCCGATGCCTCGACGGAAAGCGTAAACTTCGCCCCTAGCGCCACCAGATCGGCGATCACCTCGGGATTCGCCACGCTCGTCAGCACCAGCGACTCGGCCAACCAGGCTCCCACCATGAAGTCCGGGTTGAGGTCCGGCTCGGTCGGCCCGTCTCCGCAGCCAATGGCGCCAGCGGTCATGATGCCTATGACCATGAGCAGCCGTAACCCGCTTGGCGTATGGGAAAGAGGACATTTAGAGCTCATGCCGGTCGATTTGAGGGGGGAGTAATTCTAGCTTCGGCGGGGCAACAATCGCTCCGCTAGGGTTGAGTTTCGGTGAGTGATCACACACCGGCAAGAGGCACGGACCATGTCCTTGCGTTTTGCTCCTCGTTGGAGCACCGTTTATTTTAGGCTTCACCCTCGAAGGTTCATCCCAACGGCCTCCTTTTGCATGTCTCGCGTCATCGCCATCGCCAATCAAAAAGGCGGTGTGGGTAAGACCACGACCGCCATCAACCTGGGCGCCGCTATTGCGGTGGCCGAAGCTCGCACGTTGGTCGTTGATCTGGATCCACAGGGGAACGCCTCGAGCGGACTCGGGCTTTCAAGGAGCGGGGACGAGCGACTGACGATCTATGACGTACTGTTGAGTGGAGCGGATGCCAAGGCGGCCGTGCGTACGTCCGTCCAGTTCCCCCTTCTTGACGTCCTGGCGAGTACGCGGGATCTGGTGGGTGCGGAGATCGAACTCGTCGGCGCGTTGAGCCGGGAGACGATTCTTCGCCGAGCGTTGGAGTCGATCCGGTCCGACTACGAATTCATCCTCCTGGACTGTCCGCCGTCACTGGGGCTTCTGACCCTGAACGCCCTTACGGCTTCCGACTCATTATTGATTCCCATCCAATGTGAGTTCTATGCCCTGGAGGGTCTCAGCCAACTGCTCAACACTGTACGGCTGGTCCAACGGTCGCTCAATCCGCAACTTGAAATCGAGGGCGTGCTGCTCACGATGTTCGACGGGCGCCTCAACCTCGCGAGACAGGTGGCCGCTGAGGCGAGGGAGTACTTCGGCGACCGGGTGTACAAGACAGCGATTCCGCGAAATGTTCGGTTGGCCGAGGCCCCCTCGTTCGGACAGCCGATCCTCAGATACGACATTCTGTCCAACGGAGCCCAGAGTTATCTGGCACTCGCCAGGGAGCTCATGGCGGGGCGGGGACCGGAGGCCTGATGGCGGCGCCGCGTCCCTTCATTTGGAGGACATAGGCGAGTGAATTCGCCACTGAAGAAGGCTCGTCTCGGCAAGGGGCTCGGCGCTCTGCTCGGTGAGTATATGGACGATACTCCGCGAGGAGAGCCGCAGCTTATCGATGTGAAAGCGATCGGGCCGAACCCGCAACAACCCCGAAAAGCCTTCTCGGACGATGAATTGGCGGAGCTGGCCCAATCGATCGAGGAAAACGGGCTCCTTCAGCCGCTCTTGCTCCGCCCGGCTCCGAAGGCCCCGGGGAAATACGAGTTGGTGGCTGGGGAGCGTCGCTTGCGCGCCGTCCGGATGCTTGGCTGGAAAGCGGTCCCGGCGGTCACCCGGGAAGTCGACGACGACACGCTCCTTGTCCTTGCGCTCGTGGAAAACCTCCAGCGCGAGGCCCTGAACCCCTTGGAAGAGGCGGAGGGGTACCAGATTCTCATGGACAAACATGGCCTCAGTCACGCGGGGATCGGGCGTTCCGTCGGGAAGAGCCGCTCCACCGTGGCGAATATGGTCCGCCTTCTCCAGCTGCCGGCGTCGGTCCGGAAGTTTGTAGAGGCGGGATCCCTCACGAGTGGACATGCGAGGGCGCTGCTCGCACTCGACGATCAGAAGGAAATGGTGGAGCTCGCCCGGAAGGCCGTTGAGGAGAGTTGGTCTGTCCGTGAGATGGAACGTCATGCTGGGGTAAATTCGGTCAGGAAAACGAAGAAATCGAAGAACCGCGCGTTCAGGCCCCGGGATCCTGTCACTCAGGCTCTGGAGGAGGATCTACGGGCGGCGCTCGCGACCAAGGCTAGCGTCCGTCTTCGCAGAGGGGGCTCCGGTGTGATCGAGGTACCGTTCCGCGACCATGAGGACTTCGAACGAGTCTTTCACCTGATCACGGGCCGAGAAGTGTCGGAGGTCGTGTCGTGACAGACCCGGTCCTGCGAATCATTGTCGTGCCTGCCACCAGCCAGAGTCGGACCTACGAGATGTCGTATAAGCGCCTGCGCATGCTCCGCGGCCTCGGCATGGTTCTCGGTACGGTGGTGGTGTTTATGATCGCGACCTGGGGATACATGGCCTCACGTGTTTCCCACATGGTCGAGCTCGAGGCGGAGGTCGCGTTAATGCGTGCGGAGCAGGAGCGGATTCCGGGACTTCGTCGACGGCTCACTACCGTCGAACGCCAGTACGCGGACATTCGAGGTCTGTTTGCCCCCGATGGTTCGGGGGCGCCCTCCGAGCTGTGGCTCCCGCCGCCAGGTTCCCTCAGCCGCTCGTCGGGTAGTGATGAGGGGCGCGACGACCGGCCCGATAGCTGGCCGCTCGTCGAGCGTGGGTTCGTGACGCAAGGCCGGTACGACGAGGATGGACGAGTGCATCCGGGCTTGGACATCGCCACGCCCACCGGCTCATATATTCGGGCAGCGGGGGCAGGTCGAGTCATGGAGGTTGACGAGGATCCCACGTACGGAAAGTACGTGCGGATCGATCATGAAAATGGGTACGAGACCTTGTACGCCCACGCGTCCGACACCTCGGTCGAACTCGGCGAGGAAGTACGGAAAAACGAGGTGATCGCGCTGAGTGGGTCCACCGGTGAATCGACGGCGCCTCACTTGCATTTCGAGATCTGGTTCGAGGGAGAGGCCGTCGATCCTTTCGAGTTGGTAAGGGAACCATAAATCATAGAGGTTTGAAAAACGATATGGCGAAGAAGCCCCCCCCCACTACCACCCCTCCTGAGGCCGTGATTTCGATCATTGGGGTCGGCATGACTTTGGTAGGTGACACCGACACGGACGGTTCTCTACGTATAGAGGGTACGGTCCGCGGTAGTGTTCGGGCCGGAAAATCTGTGGTGGTCGGCAAGGACGGCTTGGTGGACGGGAGCGTCTTCACACAGGACGCGGTGATCGCCGGTCGGGTTTCGGGTGGAATTCATGCCGAATCCCGCCTCGAGCTCCAAGCGACCAGCGAGGTAGCGGGCGAAATCGTGGCTCCGCGGATGCAGGTTGAGGAAGGTGCCAAGGTCCAAGGACGAGTGGCTGTCGGCGAGTCGGCCATGAAGGCCGCGGCCGCGGAGAGACCGGAGACCGGCGGCGGAGCAAAAGCTAAGCAGCAGACGAAACCGAAGCTCGGCGGCACAGGAGAAGCTGAGCGCCAGACGGAATCGAAGCAGCTCGGTGATGGAGGAAGAGCTGAACGGCAGACGGAATCGAAGCAGCTTGGTGGCGGAGGAAAGGCTGAGCGGCAGACGGAACCGGAGACGTCGAAAGAGAGGCGGCAGACGGAGTCGAAGGACGTGGAAAAGGGGCTTCACCAACCTCCCAGAGATTAAAATGGCACGGTCCGGAGTGGTTGTACCGGCGAGGTCCCAATAACGCGGCCCAACAACGTGGGCCACTGTACCCCTTCGACAGCCTTTTAGTTATCCACAGAGGTGGACAATTGACTCAACTCATGGTGTGACAATGAGTTACACGTTGTGTAAATGGGGCGACACACGGGCTCATCGCCGTTTTATGCGCACTTTTCCACATTGCCGCCCGACGACAGGGTGAACACGGATTCGCTGGTCCAATATCTGGACGAGTATCTCTCAATCGAGGGGTTCCCCGACTATTCGCCTGCCCAGAACGGCCTTCAGGTGGAGGGACCCATCGAGGTAAAGCGCGCTGCGGTGGCCGTGGACGGCAGTGAGGCCGTGATCCGCGAGGCTGTGTCCCGGGGGGTGGATATCCTGATTGTCCATCATGGGCTCTTTTGGAACGGCGAGACCAAGATGGTGGGTCCACGATTTCGAAAGATCCGAGCCCTGATCGAAGGCAAGGTCGCGCTCTACTCGGTGCACCTGCCTCTGGATGCGCATTCTGAGGTGGGCAACTGTGCCGTTCTGTGCAGGGCGCTCGGTTGGAGCCCAAAGGAGCGGTTCGGAGGACATCAGGAGCATGACATCGGATGGTGGTGTGAGGTCGACTACGAACGAGACGCACTTGTGGACCACGTCGGAGAGGTGGTGGGTGGTCCGGTGCGGCTCATCCCGGGCGGACCGGAGCACGTCTATCGGGTGGGGCTGGTCACCGGCGCTGCCGCGAACCTCATCCCCGAGGCCTCCCGGCAAGGCCTGGATGCGCTGATCACGGGGGAGGGACCCCACCACTCGTACCACGACGCCATGGAGTATGGGGTAAACGTATTGTATGCGGGGCACTACGCTACCGAGACGTGGGGGGTGAGGGCGCTGGGAACTCATTTGGAGGAGCGATTCGACCTCCTGCAAGAATTCATCGACATGCCCACCGGCTTTTAGCAGGACCGCGACCTACCCGCTCCGCTACTCACACATCAGTCTGCGAGGTGGCCCCTCTCTGGTAGCGGTGGCCAGGACCATGACCACGACAATGGCACGACGATGGCCACGACGATGGCCTTAACCGCAGGCAGCGGCACCCCCGAAGGTTGTCCTGGGCACTGCTCGTGGGTACGATCTCCATGCTCTTTCGTTCAACACTTGTTGGAGGCAACCGCATGCTGCATAGGGTCCTGACGGGTCCGGGCCTCACGCTGGCCGCCGTCGGCCTCCTCTCGGCTCAGGACGTTCCGACGCCCGAATCCCATTTCGGCTACGAGATCGGTTCTGAGCAGAATCTGGCCAATTGGACGGAGCTCACCGCGTACTACGAGGTGCTCGCACAGACCAGTGAGCGAGTGAAGGTCGATACTCTCGGCCTCACGACGATGGGCCAGCCCTTCGTGATGGTGACCGTCACGAGCGAGGCAAACCAGAACCGTCTATCCGAGCTTCACGACATCCAGATGCGGCTTGCGGATCCTCGCCGGGTGTCCGGCGACGAGGAGCTTCAGGAGCTCATCGCGGCTGGGCGCACCGTCGTGCTTATCACGCACGGTATCCACTCGACGGAGGTCGGCGGGGCGCAGACTGCCGCGCGGTTGCTGTATCGGTTGGCATCTTCGAACGAGGAGCGAGTCCGCGAAATTCTGGACAACGTCATCCTGCTGGACATTCCCTCCCTGAATCCGGACGGGACGGAGTGGGTGGCGGACTGGTACAACGAGTGGCTCGGCACCGAGTACGAGGCTTCGGCCCTGCCGTGGCTCTACCACTACTATGTCGGCCATGACAACAACCGGGACTGGTACGCGTTCACGCAGAAGGAGACGCAGCACACGGTGCTCGGGGCCCACAACGCTTGGCACCCGCAGATCGTACACGACATCCACCAGATGGGTAGTACGGGTGCTCGCATCTTCTTTCCGCCGTACTTGGATCCTATCGAGCACAATGTCGATCCGGCCATCATCTCTGCTGTGAACATGCTGGGTACGGCGATGGCCGCCGAACTTGCGGCCGAGGGGAAACCCGGCGTTGTGACCGACGCAATCTACGATGGCTTCAGCCCGGCGCGCGCCTACATGCACTATCACGGCGCCGCCCGAATTCTATCGGAGACTGCCTCGGCGGACCTCGCAACCTCTGTGAACATCTCCCCCTCGAGGATCGGGGGCGGACGAGGGTACGACGCCGGGACGTCTTCCGTGAACTACCCGAATCCATGGACCGGCGGCGCGTGGGGTCTCCCGGACATCGTGGACTACATGGACGCGGGGGCGATGGCGCTGCTCAGTAACGCGGCCAAGAACCGAACCTACTGGCTGGAGAACTTCTACCGGATCAATGAGCGGGCGGTGAACGGTTGGGACGCGTGGCCCACTGCGTGGGTCATTCCCGCCGACCAGGACAACGAGACGGGCCTGGCCTACCTGCTGCGGATTTTGCGAATGGGCGACGTGGAGGTGTATCGCGCCTGGCAGGCGTTCGAGGCCGATGGCGAGTTGTTTCCATCAGGTACGTATGTGGTTCCGATGAACCAGCCCTACGCCTCCTTTGCCCAGACGCTCCTCGAGGTGCAACACTATCCGGATCTGCGCGAGTACCCCGGCGGTCCGCCGCGCCGGCCGTACGATGTGACGGCCCACACGTTGCCATTGCTCATGAACGTTTCGGCCGTTGCAGTAGAGGATCTGGATCCGGGTGTGGCTGCCGTGATCGAGTCCACGCCGATCGAAACGCCGGAATTCATTTTTAAGTTGCCCGAAGCCCTTCAGGGTGAGGACGCACCACGGATCGCTCTTTACAAGTCTTGGCGAGAGCCGATGGAGGCCGGATGGACGCGCTGGGTCTTCGACCAGTACGAGCTCGCATACGACACGCTCAAGGACGCACGGGTTCGGGCTGGAGATCTCCGTCGGGATTACGACGTGATTCTCTTCCAGGGGCAGACCCCGACATCCATCAGCGCGGGATTTCAAAGTGGAGTCGTCCCGGAGGCCTATGTGGGAGGCCTGGGCAGTGAGGGCGAACGGGCACTGGACCGCTTCGTGCGCGAGGGAGGGCGCATCGTGGCGATCGAGGCTGCGAGCGAGTACGTTGCAGACATCTTCGACCTCGGTGTCTCGAGCGCGGTGCAGCGGCTCACCGCGTCGGACTTTTTCATACCCGGCTCGATCCTCGAAATTCGTCCTGAGCCTGGCCACGCCCTTAATGTGGGGCTCCCCGAGGCGGTGGGAGCCTGGTTTTCGAGCGCTAGCAGGGCGTTCGACGTCTCCGATTCCTCGGTTCGTGTCACCGCCCGATTCGGTGACGGGAACCCCTTGTGGTCCGGCTGGCTGCTCGGCCCGGAGCATGTGGCTGGGAAACCCGCGGTTGTCGAGGCGTCTGTCGGTCAGGGCTCGGTGGTGTTGTTTGGTTTCCAGCCCAATTACCGGGCGCAAACCGTGGCCACGTGGCCGATGTTGTTCAACGCCCTGATCCCCGGTCCGTCCGGGACACCCCGCCTTGATTTGGAGGATGATGGATGAAGTGCCCGAGTTGCGGCGCAGCTGCTGAGGGTGGACGGTTCTGCGCGAACTGTGGTGGGGCCTTGGGGACGCCGGAGTGCTCGCGCTGCGGACATAAGCCACCGGCTGGAGCTCGCTTCTGTAATCAATGCGGAAACGCATTGGGCGCTTCGCCGACCATTACCCAAACTTCGGGAAATACCAACACTTCGGGAAATCAGCTGGCGTGGTGGATGGCCGGTGCTCTATTGTTGGGGCTGATCTTGGTGATCGCATATCCGGTGTACAGCCCCGGACGGCCTGCTGCGGCCCCCCCGGTCGTCGCCGGTCCAGTGGCGGGCCCAGCGGGCATCGACCTGTCTTCGATGACTCCGCGTGAAGCGGCGGATCGCCTTTTTAATCGCGTGATGACCGCAGTGGCAGCCGATGACTCCACGGAGGCGAGCACGTTTCTACCGATGGCGATCGCTGCCTTTGAACTGGCCGAACCTCTGGACACCGACGGAAAGTTCCACGTGGTGCTACTTCGTCTGACCGGCCAATTCAACGCAGAGGCCCTGGAGGGCGCGGAGGAAATTCTCTCGGAGCAACCGAACCACCTCCTCGGGTTGGCCATGGCCGGGGACGCGTCATTGGCCCTCGGCGACAGCGCCAGTGCTCGCCGGTATTACGGGCGTTGGTTGGACGCGTACGAGTCCGAGACGGCCAAGGATCTCCTCGAGTACCGGGACCACGCGCAGATGTTTCCGGAAATGCAGGTCACGGCCGAAGCACTGGGCCGGAACGATTAAACGGTGGTTGCTTCAGCGCCACGACAACGAGGCAACTGAATCGTGAGCGAAGACAACGAAGGGAACGAATCCCAGCAAGTCATCCCGCCTCCCCCAATCTCGAAGGAGACGGAAGACGAGCGGTTTCTACAATCCACCGTCGCCGAGTTGCAGGAGAGAGGGCTCTTCCGGGGGGGCAAAGAGTCTTGGCGCGTGTTTCGCATCATGGGCGAGTTCGTCGAGGGATTCGACGAGCTTAGCGACCTCGGTCCGTGTGTCTCGGTCTTCGGCTCGGCGCGCCTCACCCAGGCCGACCCGGTATACGACCGCTGTGTCGAGACGGTGCGCCTCCTTGGGGAGGCCGGCTACGGTATCATCACCGGAGGCGGCCCCGGGATAATGGAGGCCGCGAATCGTGGAGCCCGGGAGGCCGGCCGGCCGTCGGTCGGGTGCAACATCGAGTTACCCTTCGAGCAGGGGCTGAACGATTTCGTCGATATCAGCATCGACTTCCGGTACTTCTTCGTGCGGAAAACGATGTTCGTGAAATATGCGGAGGCCTTCGTCATCTTTCCCGGGGGATTCGGCACGCTCGACGAGCTGTTCGAGGCGCTCACGCTGATTCAGACCAGGAAAGTCAGGAATTTTCCGTTGGTTCTGTTCGACACGAAGTATTGGGCGGGCATGATGGATTGGCTCCGAGGCACCATGCTCCGAGAGGGCAAGATTTCTGAGGAAGATTTCGACCTGATATATCTCACCGACTCACCGGAAGAGGTCGTTGCCCACGTCGTGTCCAGTCAGCCCAAGCCGAGGCGGTCCAGCCAGCTCAAGCCGAGGCGGTAGAGTCAGCCCAAGCCGAGGCGTAGACCCGCTTGGGTAAGGACAACGGGGTTGAACCGGCCCGCGATCGTCGCTTTCTTTAGGGTACCGCCAAGAAGGCCCAGGGGGCCCCTCCTCCGATCATCCCAAAGCCAGGTATCACGTGCAGAAGACGCTCGTTGAATCGTCCGGGGGTTATGCCCCCGGCGGTAAAGACACCGGTTTGGTCAAGCCCAAAGGGAGCTCGAGCATTCGAGCCCACGAGGGCCTGGACACGGTGCCCATGCGCGCCCGCAAACCGGAGTGGCTGAAGGTCCGGTCGCCTGGGGGGTCGGAGTATCTTCGACTCAAGAGCCTCATGAGGAGCCAGTCGCTGCACACGGTGTGTGAAGAGGCGGGATGTCCCAACATCGGAGAGTGTTGGGAGGCCGGCACAGCCACCTTCATGATCCTCGGTGACGTCTGTACCCGGGCCTGCAAGTATTGCGCGGTAGCCCACGGGCTACCGACCGAACTGGACCTCGGGGAGCCCATGCGCGTCGCCGACACGGTTCGTGCCATGGAGCTGGAACACGTGGTGATCACGAGCGTGAATCGAGATGAGCTTTCCGACGGCGGCGCCAGTATCTATGCGGAGACGATCAGCCGCATCCACGAAGCCGTCCCCGGTTGCTCGGTCGAGGTGCTCATTCCGGACTTCAAGGGGGACGAAAATGCGCTCCGGGTCGTCATGGAAGCCAAGCCGGCGATCTTGGGACACAATCTCGAAACAGTCGAGAGAATTCACCCGGATGTGCGCCCTGGCGGCCGTTATTGGCGCTCCATCTCTTTTCTCGGAGCGGCCAAGAGGATCGACGCATCCCTGCTGACGAAAACGGGCCTCATTCTCGGGATGGGGGAGGAGACTGCCGAGGTCCATCAGGCGATGAGCGACCTTCGCGAAGCGGCGGTCGACATCCTCACGTTGGGCCAATACCTGAGGCCGTCGATGCAGCATATTCCGGTCGCGCGCTGGGTGACTCCAGCCGAGTTCGCCGAGTGGAAGCGTATAGGTGAGGACCACTTCGGATTCAAGCACGTAGAGGCGGGTCCCCTCGTGCGTTCCAGCTATCACGCCAAGGAACAGGCCAGGGAGGTGGAGGCCGGCGCACCCGGTAGCATTCAGCGGGTTGTGGAGGCCGACATTCCGGCGCCTGGGGAGGTCTTGCCGGGGCTGAACCTCGTTCAGTTGGAAATCGGGCGTCCGGATTGGTTGGACTCGGGGACGATCCCCTGGGAAGAAGGAGCAGGCGATGGCCGAAACTGAGACCGCAGCGGCCAGTGTTGTGAATGGAGGTCCCGCGCTCGGCGGGTTCTCCAAGGAGGAGCTTGTCGAGCTCCTCAGGCAGATGCTCCTCTATCGCAGATTCGAGGAAAAGGCCGAAGAAGCATACGCGATTGGCAAGATCGGAGGATTCTGTCACCTCCACATCGGGCAGGAGGGTGCCGCCGCCGGCTGCATCCTGCCACTCCGACAGGACGACTACGTCATCTCGTCGTACCGGTCGCACACGCAGGCCCTCGCGAAAGGTCTCTCCCCCGAGGCGGTGATGTCCGAGCTCTACGGCAAGGCCAGTGGAACTTCGGGTGGGATGGGCGGCTCGATGCACATGTTCGGCGCAGATTCCAGATTCATGGGGGGACACGGCATCGTAGGAGCCCAGGCCGGACTGGCCCTGGGCATGGCCTGGGCGATCCATTACCGGGGCGGCGATGAGGTTTGTGTTTGTTTCCTCGGCGATGCCGCTGTCAACCAAGGCGCGTTCCATGAGTCCATGAACATGGCCGCCATCTGGAATCTTCCCGTGATCTATGTCGTCGAGAACAATGCCTACGGTATGGGCACGAAGTTCAGCCGGATGTCGGATACCGAGATGGTGAAGAAGGCGGCTTCGCACGGTGTGCCCGCCACGGTCATCGACGGGGAGGATGTCATGGCCACCTATGCCCACTTCGACGGCCTCGTCAAGAGTGTTCGAGAGGGCGCCGGCCCACAGTTCGTCGATGTAAATGTCTACCGGTTCAAGGGCCATTCGATGTCCGATCCGGTGTCCGGCACGTATCGGTCGAAGGAGGAGGTCGCCGACCGGACCGAGAACGCGGATCCGATCTGCATTCTCCGAGACCGGATGTTCTCAGCGGAGCTCCTCACGGACGAGGAACTCGAGGCGATCGATCAGGAGGTAAGGACCATCGTGGACGCCGCGGTCGAGTTTGCCGAGGCGGCCCCCGAGCCCGAGGTCGATACACTTTACCAAAACGTGTACTCCGAGATCAATCCTCACGGACGTCTCTTCTTCGACGGGCGGGGGAAGTAGGGGAGATGGCGGAACTCACGTACAGGGATGCGCTGAATCAAGCGCTCGCCGAAGAGTTGGAGCGGGACGGATCAGTCTTCCTGTTGGGCGAAGAGGTCGCCGAATATGACGGGGCGTACAAGGTGTCGAAGGGTCTCCTCGATCGTTTTGGCGACAAGCGGGTCAAGGACACGCCGATCAGCGAGCTCAGTTTTGCGGGACTGGGGATCGGGGCGGCGATGGTCGGCCTTCGGCCGATCGTGGAGTTCATGACCTTCAACTTTTCGATTCTCGCACTGGATTCGGTGATCAACAGCGCGTCTAAAATGCTCAGCATGAGCGGCGGCCAAATCGGTATTCCCATAGTGTTTCGTGGCCCGTCGGGGGCGGCGCTCCAACTCGGGGCCCAGCACTCCCAGGCTTGCGAGACGTGGTATTTGCACGCGCCTGGGATAAAGGTTGTAACACCCTCGACGCCGGCCGACGCCAAGGGCCTACTCAAGGCCGCGATTCGGGACAACGACCCTGTCGCCTTCATGGAGGGGGAGCTGCTCTACAACTTGAAGGGTGAGGTGCCGGACGATGACGACTTCGTCATCCCCCTGGGGTTGGCCGACCTGAAGCGCGAGGGTGGTGACGTCTCGATCATCACCCACGGAACCATGGCCCACGTAGCGCTCCGGGCCGCGGGGCAATTGGCCAAGGAAGGCATCGAGGCAGACGTGCTGGATCTACGCTCGCTGCGCCCCCTCGACGTGGACGCGATCTTGGCGACCGTCGCGAAGACGAACCGGGCCATCTATGTGGAAGAGGGCTGGCCCTACCTTGGTGTGGGGGCCCAGATCGTTTCGATCATCATGGAAGAAGCCTTCGACGATCTCGATGCACCCGTGCTCCGGGTGACACAAGCCGACGTCCCCATGCCCTACAACAAGAAACTCGAGGCTTGGGCCAAGCCGGGCGCGGCCCGTGTGGTCGAGGCCTGTAAGAAGGTCCTTTATGTCTAACGCGTGTGACTGACGCGCCCATCGCGGCGAACCGGCTAAAGTATGGCGACTAAGGTTCACATGGAGGCGCTCTCTCCGACGATGGAGGAAGGGCAGGTCGTAAAGTGGCTCAAGTCCGAAGGGGACGACGTCACCAGCGGCGAGATCATCGCCGAGATCGAAACCGACAAGGCGACGATGGAGTTGGTGGCCCGGGGAGACGGCGTCCTCCGCGCCATCCTGGTCGGTGAGGGCGGCACGGCCTCAGTGGGGGAGGTGATCGCGCTGATCGGCGCCGCCGACGAGGACATTTCGGAGCTCAAAGCGGCATCGCTCTCGGCGTCCGAAGGGAACGGGGCGGGTGAGGGTAGGGGCGGGGTTGCACTTCTCGATGCAGAGCCGGCTGCCCCGACCGACGCGCCTGCTGGGGTGGCTCCAGCATCGGGGTCGGCTTCAGCCATTGATGGCCGGATCAAGGCCTCGCCACTCGCACGTCGCTTGGCAACGGAGTCGGGTGTCGAGCTGTCTGCTGTGTCCGGATCCGGCCCGGCGGGGCGCATCGTGAAGCGGGACATCGAGGCGGCAATCGCCACCGGTCCGACGGTCCCGGTAGCAGCTGCTGGGACTCCAGTGCCGGTCGGCGGCGGGACCGCTGCTCCGATTTCGGCTGTGCCAGTGGCCGCGCCGGTGCTCGTCCCTTCCGGCGCCGAGTTCGAGGACGTTCCGCTCTCGCAGATGCGCAAAACCATCGCCCGGCGTCTGACCGAGTCGATCGGCCCGGTGCCCCACTTTTTCCTGACGATCGAAGTGGATATGGGGCGGGCGATGGAGGCTCGCCGCACGATCAACGCCATGCTCGAGCCGGAGGGCCGAAAGATTTCCCTTAATGATCTGATCATTCGGGCGACCGCAGCGGCGCTCAAGCGCCATCCGGCATGTAACGCACATTGGCTCGGCGATTCGATCCGGCGATTCAACCGGGTACATATCGGGGTGGCCGTGGCGGTGAAGGATGGCCTCATCACTCCCATCATCCGCGATGCCGACCTGAAGGGCGTGGCCCACATCGGCGCCGAGGTCCGGGAGTTGGCCGGAAGGGCCAGGGAGAAGAAGCTTCAGCCGGACGAGTATACCGGAGCCACGTTCTCGATATCCAACCTGGGAATGTTCGGCATCCACGAGTTCACCGCCGTGATCAACCCGCCCGAGGCGGGCATTCTGGCTGTGGGCGGCGTGGAGGAGATTCCGGTGGTGGAGGCAGGTCAGGTGGTTGTTCGCAACCGCATGAAAATCACGATGAGTTGTGATCACCGTGTGATCGACGGTGCGCTCGGCGCCGCGTTCCTCGCGACGCTGAAGGGGATGCTCGAGGAGCCTGCCGCGATCCTGGTGTGACCCACGCCCTGCTTCTGACACCCGACCCGCTAAGTTTCTGAGGGGCCGTCAGCTCCCCAAAATGCCTGAAGGCGGTGCGTCGAGTGCGTCGTAACCTTAGGTTGCCTCCGCCGGATGAGCCCGGCTTGAGGCTAGTTACTCCCCCTCAGGGCAAGGACGATAAGTGGCCGATACCGTATCACGAATCCTGAACATCGAAGAGGAGGAGCGGCCGCTCGCTCTCCTGTCGGCTGCCTATTTCTTCTGCATCCTGTGCGGTTACTACTTCCTCCGTCCGGTACGAGACGCGATGGGGGTCGCCAGGGGGATGGACGAGCTCCGCTGGCTCTTCGTGGGGACGGCGGTGGTGTCCCTCGTGTTTGTCCTGGCGTTCGGTGGGGTCGTGGCGAGAACGAACCGCCGCCGGTTCATCCCGATCGCCTACGCGTTCATCATCGGGTGCCTGATCGTGTTTTCAGGAATGCTGATCGCTGACGGAGCCGCCGGGGGGGGACTCATCGGCACGGATACCGAGACGCCTGTGGCGCGGTATGTGGGCTACGCCTTCTTCGTCTGGCTCAGCACAGCCAATCTGTTCGTGACCAGCGTCTTCTGGGCGTTCATGGTGGACATCTTCGACGTGCGCCAGGGCAAGAG
>SMVB01248237.1_pt1 | contig 14424 bp, 21 predicted proteins | sample 2456461 | NCBI WGS metagenome assembly SMVB01 (sample SAMN11095934, study PRJNA526329) | marine sediment metagenome | biome: Marine sediment; feature: Surficial sediment; material: Deep marine sediment; isolation source: Hadal surficial sediment | place: Pacific Ocean | collected 2014-05 | depth... | reverse complement strand
TCACTTTGACATAACGCCGCTCGGCGGTGTGACCGTGACAAACCAGCGCAACCCGTTTACTGGCGGCGAGTTGAACGGCGTCCCGGTGTGGAATCAGCCGAACGACGTCCCGTATTTTTGGGATGGGTTGACGGCGAACCCGGCGTCGGCGATTCCCGGTTGGCCGGTGGCCCAGCGGGCGGGGTTCATGCGGCCATACAAGTTTCATTTGGTCGCGGGGTTGATTGATCCGGGTGTGGGTAAATTCGATCCGGATTTGGTGTTGTGGTCAGACCGGGCGGTTCCCGGCGCGATACCGACGGAATGGACACCCTCGCCGACGAACGAGGCGGGCTCGGTGTCTATGGGCGCAACGCCGGGGATAGTGGTTGACGCGAGGGATTTGCGCGGGTCGCTGTACGTTTACAAGTCGACGTCGACGTTCCGATTGACGTATGTCGGCGGGGCTCAGGTGATGCGGTCCGAATTGGTGTTTCCGGAGTCGGGGATTATGTCGCGCAATTGCGTCGCGGCGCTGAACACGTTTCATTGTGTGTTGACGGACAACGACGTGATCGTGCATGACGGGCAAAACATTCGGAGCATTGCGAACGATCGGATCCGGCGGGACATCTTTTCGCGAATTGATCCGGACACTTTCCCGTCGTCGTATGTGGTGGCAAACTCGAACGAGAATGAATTTTGGATCTGCATACCGGAGATTGGCGCGCAGTTCCCGACGATCGCCTACGTATGGAATGCTCCGGACGACGCATGGGGGATCCGAGAGTTGACGGAATTCCCGGCGTTTATTGGTGTGGGTCGCGCGGACGCCACCGCGCCGAACATCACTTGGGACGGTCAGATCGGCGATTGGGACATTCAAGATACACAATGGGATGCGTCCGGGACTACCGTCGGTCGCTATGATTTGCTTTCGGCCGGCGCCATTCAGAGTCAATTGTATTTACTCGAACAAACGCAGTTGGACGACGGTGCGGCGGTTCAGGCGACGTTCCAGCGTGTGACGTTGGATCTGGGCCAGCCGGAACAAGTGAAGTTTTTGAAAGCGGTGTGGTTGTCCGCTGCGGGGCAGACCGGGACGAATCTGCGGGTTCGTGTCGCGGGCCAGTTGCAACCACAGGATGATGTGGTATGGGGTGAGTATCTACCATTCGTGATCGGGTCCGGTCAGCGCAAGGTCGACACGGCGCAAATGGGCCGGTATTTGTCCGTCGAGATTTCGAGCATTGACGCACAAACGCGCTGGCGGGTTCCGGAAGTGACGCTCGAAGTCGAGCCGGCGGGGTTGTACTGAATGGCATACGTCGCGGCGACCTTCGCGGAAGTTGGCGACGTTCGGGCGCTTGCGCAATTGATGGCGGAGGAACTACAAAAGATCGAGGAAGAATTGTACAGCGCGCAAGGTGGCGCGACGTTGGTTCAGGATCAACCGTTGGTGACGGGTGTTGCGAACATCATTCCTCGGGTGTTGGACGAATTCGACGTGGCGCGGCCGAATCGTGATTTCCGTGCGGTCGTTCCGAATCTGCCGGAGGGTCAGATTATCGCGGCGCGCTCGGGTCAGTACCTTGTGAATTTCACGGTAACGGCGGTGATCGGTCTGAATCGCGCCTATGAACTGCGGTTGTTTTTGAATAACAACCCGACGAATTTGATCGCCGTTGCGGATCCGTCGAATCAGACGGACATTGTGACGTTGGTCGCCACCGGGACGGCGAGGGTCGCTCGGGAGAGCGAGCGCGATATATTGGACTTGCGCATATCGTCGGATCAAGACGGCGCGCAGTTTGACATGAAAGAATCGTTTTTCACGTCGGCATGGATCGGTGATTAACGGTGATTAGGGTACTCGAACCGGAGCTGGGTTTCATGTTGTGGGATCACTTCAAGCCGTATCTTGAACGGGCGACGTTACGGCGCGCCACGCGGGCGGACGAATTCGGTGCCGACGCTCGGGAGCTGGTCCGGGACGGCAAGTTGATGTTGGTTCACATATTCGACGCGCTCGAAACGCAAGCGGTGGCGGCGTGTGAATTGCTCGAACTGAACGATGGACGGGCGCTGCATATTCGCTGGCTGGGCGGATCCAACATAGACGGATGGATTGACGAATTACACGAAGGTCTGCGGACGTTGGCGAACGCGAACAAGTGCAGATGGGTGACGCTCAACGGGCGTCCCGGATGGCGAAAGATTCTTAAATCGCATGGCATGACGCCGGTCGCGATAACGCTTAGAGCGGAGGTTTATTGATGGGCGGGATATTTGGTGGCGGGACTGGCGGCGGTTCGGGCGGCGGTTCGGGCGGCGGCGGGTTTGGCAGCGGTATTGGCGGCGCGATCGGCGGCGCGATCGGTTCGATCGGAAGCGCTTTGAACACCGGGTTCGGGGCGGTGCCGCAAGGGATTTTCGGGGGAAACACGTCGGCGTTGCCGGGGTTGGTGACACAAACCGGCGGAGGTGGTGGCAGCGGTGCGCCGCCGGCTGGCGTTATATCTTCGCCGGTCGGCGGGTTTGGCGTTGGCACCGGGTTCGGCGGGTTTCCGGTCGGCGGCGCTTTAGAAGGTGGTGGCATCCCGTCGTTTTCGGGTTCGGTGATTCCGTCGGGCGGCGGCGGGGCTCCGGGTGTTGACGAACCGAGTTTCCTAGAAGCGCTCGGCGGCGCAAGCGCCGCCGGATCGAATTTCAATGTCGGCCAAACCTTTGTCGATCCGAGTCAGCAACCGTTCTTGGATGTGTTGCGGGAACAGGCGACGGGGTTGGCCGGCAGTCAGCAAGGGGCCATTGGCGACTTTGCGTTCCCGTTCGCTGACGAGCTGCTGGGCGGCGGGCGTGACTTGCTCGCGTCGTTGAGCGGTGGCGGGTTCGCGGATCCGCTGCGCGAATTTCAGCTGGACGATTCGCTAATCGAGGGTCAGATAAGCGCGCTCGGGACGGACATTAACGAACAGTTGCAACGGTTCCTTGGTGGCGCTGGCGGGTTGGGGAGCGAGTTCGCATTGGGCGGTACGCTCGGCGGCGGACGTCAGCAAGTGCAGGAGGGGATCGCGACGGGTGATGCGATCCGGACGTTCGCGCGGGAGTCGGCGGGGCTGCGCGGCGCGGACGTGGCGCAGCGTCAGCGGTTAGGGTTGGATCAAGCGACGTCGCTTTCGCAGTTGCAGGGTCAGGGTCAGATCGCCGGGTTGGAGAATTTGCAAGGGTTGTTCAATTTGGGGATTTCGCCATTCGGTGCCGAATTCGGTCCGCTTCAAGCGTTGTCCGGGATCATTGGGGATCCGACGCTACTGCGCGAGGAATTCGGTCAGGGAACGACCGCCGCCGGTGGCACTACCGGGCTCGACATTGGGGGAACGGCGTCCCTGCTATCGACGCTGAACGAGGTGTTTCCGAATCTCTTTTAGGGGAAAACGATGAGCGAAGTTGAATTTCTTGACCAGCCGCCGCCATTCCCGCAGCGCGCCGAGCGCGGGGTGTTGGGCGGGGCGGCGGCGCTTGCGCCGTTGTTGGGGTTGTTGGTTCCGGGGATCGGTCCCTTGCTCGCGGCGGTTGGACTGGCGACCACCGGCGGCAAGCGGCAACGCTCGCTGAACGATAACGCGCTGATCCGTGAAGCGAATGCGCGTCAGCAAACGGTGGGGTCGTTGCAGGACGATCCGCAGGCGCTCGAAGATGCTGCGGTAGGGCAGACTGGGCGAGCGCGCCAGCGCTCGATCGAGCGCGCGGGTTTGCTACGTGAGCGGACGCAGCGGCAGACGGGGATCGCGAAGGCGGAGACGGACGCACGGTTGGCGCGCGAGAAGGTTCAGCGCGACGAAGTAGTGACAGATCGGAGGTTTTTCCGAGAGGCGCGCGAAGGGTTGGTGAACGACGTCGCGCCGGCGTTGAGGGAACTACGGACGCTGAATACTGCGCTCCGGGTAGTGATGACGGCGAGCGAGGACTTTGCCGGCGATCAGGCGATGGTGTTTAACTTCGCGCGAGCGATCACCGGCGGCGGCGGTCAGGGGCTTTCGGATAAAGACGTAGCAAGGTTAGGGGGTTCCGGTGCGCTCGGTGAGACGGTCCGACGGTGGATAGGGACGCTGGAAGCGGGTCGCAGTTTGACGCCGGCGGATCGCAAGGCGATCAGACAACAGATGGTGCAAGCGTACCGGCAGGCGCGGGAGGAAATCCGTATTTCGCAAGGTCCGGCGATCGCGACGGCACAGCGTATCGGATTGAGTACGGATGAACTGTTCGGCGAGGGGATCTTCATTGAAGATGAACGCTTGCGGCAAGCGCTCGGCGGCGGCGGGTTTGATGCGTTACCGCTTGCGCCGGTGAAGGGTGCGGGACCGCAGCGCGGCGTCACGTCGACGGTCGAACCGGACGGGACCATTGTGGTGAAGTCGAACTAATGGCGACTCGACGGGTGACGCTTCCGGGTGTTGACGGTGTTGTATTCGTTCTCGAAGAAGGCGAGACGCTGGACGACGCGCGACGCATGGCGATCCTTGGTGGTCATGCGACGGCGCGGGAGGTGTTCCCGCGGCCGGACATTGTGGCGGCGGAGCGCGAGGCGCTGCGCGCGAACGCTGCGCGTCAAAGTATTGTCGGCTCGGCGCTGGCCGGCACACGCGGGCGGTTGCGCTCGGTGGCGGCGGGGTTGGCGTCGCCGGAAGCGCAAGCCGGGTTCGAGGCGCGCGAACGGCCGGCCATCGAAGCGTTACGGCGCGAGAGGTTGTCGGCGAATATCGGCGGGGCTCTGGTAGACGTCGGTCTATTAGGTCGCGCCGGGTTCCGGGGCGGCGTGACGGGCGAGGGTATATTAGGTGCGACGGCGGCGGCGCCGGGTGAAACGATAATCGGCGGCGTCGAGGGGTTGGCCGGCGGGTTGATCGGCGAAGGGCTCGGGCGCGGTGTCGGGTTGGGGATCCGCGGGATCACCGAGGGTGTGCGGCAAACGATCGAGTTCGGGAAACGTCAAGCGGAAGGGTTCAAGCGTACCTTTGCGCGGGACGTCCCGCCGGTTGACGTTCCGCCAGTGGAGTCGGCCGCCGAATTGCTCGAACGAGCGCGAACGACGTCGACTCAGGTGATTGATGCGCAAGCGCTCGAAGTGACCGGCGACGTGAACATACCGAGCGAACGGGCGCGGTTGGTGTCTCGCGCGGACGATCTGGGATTTCAGTTAACGACGGGTCAGCGGACGGGGAGCATTTCGCAGCAGCAAGTCGACGCCGGTTTCGCGTCGAATCCGCTGTTGTCGCGGCCGTTCATCGAAGCAACCGAGTTTAACAACCGGGCATATGGGCGGTCGTTGCTGCGCGCGATCGGCGAGCCGGCCGGTGACGCGGTGACTCCGCAAGCGTTGGGCCGTGCGAACGATAGGCTCGCCGGTGAGTTTCAAGACATCGCGACGGACTTGGGTCCGGATCCGCTGGCCGGTCAAAAGGTTCGCTTTATCGGTGATTTGTCGGTGGCGATTCGCCGTGAACTGTCAGATCCGCGGATCCGCGGGCGTCAGGTGGCCGACATTCCCTTACATTTGCGCGGCAAGACGGTTTCGCCGACGTTGCAGGGGATGATTGACGATTTGGATTCAGGTGCGCCGGTGTCGGGTGCGCAGTTGATGACGTGGCGCTCGGCGCTGACCGACGACGTGATGCGCTTCTCTGAACAGGGTTCCGGCGCGCTCGGCACGGCGACGGTGACGGCGAACGCGGGGATTGATGCGATTGACGATGCGATCGTTCGGAGTGCTGGCGACGAAGTAGCGGAGCGTTACGTTACGACGCGCTCACAGTGGCGGGTGTTGCAATCGGCCGAAAAGGTTATTCGGGATCCGCTCGGCGAGGTGTCGGGAAAGCGAATGAACGCGGAACTACTGCGAACGGTTCCGTTTGAGTATCGGCGCGGTGGTCTGACCGGGCCGGATCCGGACGGGAAGCGCGGTCAGCAATTGCAAGCCGTGGCGGATTTCTTTGACGCGACGCGGATCAGCGCCGGCATTCTCCCGGAGGTTGTGGCGAATTCAGGGACGCCGACGCGGCAGTTCATAAATTTGATGATGCAAGACGCGGCGGATTCGCTGACGGGTGCGGCGGGACGTCTTGCGCGTCAGGTGGTGGTTGGCGAGGTTGCTGGACAAGTAGCGTTCAGTCGCGGGCGGGTCGTCGGTGGTCCGATACCGGGGCTCGAAGTGTTGCCGGTTATCGGTCGAGCGTTCGTCGGTGCGGGGCTCAGTGCATCGGAAGTATTAGAGCGGAATCAGCAGTCATTGATGGATGCGTTCTTTGGGAGTGGGGATGAGCAACTACCCGGCGGTCCCTGATACCGGCCTTTCGTGGGATCAGCTGCGGACGTTGCCGGATCAGGAGCAAGTGAAGGCGGTCAAACTGTCACGGGAAATGTATGCAGCGAACAAAGCGGACGATTATCTGGTCCGGGAAAGCGCGCGGCGTCGCCTTGTTGAGCTGCTGCGCGCTGCTGGCGGCGTGTGAATCGTTCAAGGGTCCGACTATGGGGTGTCAAGCGAACGCCGGTGAGAGCGACGCTAGCGCGGTCTGTCAGTGCTCTGGTCCGTCGACTCTTGAAGTAAGTCCGCCTTGATTTTGCGCAGCGCCGCTTGGCCGGCGGCAAACTCGCGCGTTTTCTTGAAGTGGATACGGGTGTAGTGCTCGACGATTCGCTGGCGTAGGACGCCGGGGGCGAGGTCTGACGGGCCTTCGCCGGGTAGCAGGAACGTCCCTGTTCCTAGTTCGCCGGGTTCAGCAGGCGGTCGTTTCGGCATGGCGCACACAATAGACGAACATCACGCCATCCACCACTGGACGCCGACGCCGGCGGCGACCATTAACAGTACAATAAAGCCGCCGAACAGTGCGGTTTCACGCCACGTTGCCCACAGTTCCTCGCGGCGTCGACGTCTGGCGTATGCTGGGCGGTCGAATTTTTCCTGTTTTTTCATTGGTATTTATCCATTGCCAGCGCCGCGTTGACAAGTAGGCACACGCCCGCGGAATTATCCGCGATCGTGTGGTCCCGCCATTGCAGCGGTTGGCCGGTTTGCTCGAATCGCGCGATCGCGGCGTCTCGACATTCTTTTTTCGTCGGAAAGAATCCAAGCGACGCGCCTTCGTGCGACAGTTCATAGATTGTGATTTGTCTATTCACGGTCGAATCGACCCATCGGAACAAGGCGCCGCCGCCGAGCTTTGTCACGGCGGGCTCGGTTCGCGTCGTCTCGGGCCTTGCCCGGTCCGTCAGGGTGAGCGTTGTTCGTCACATCTTCGAGCGCGATGCCGGCGGCATAGGTGGCGCGCTCGATCGCCAGGATCGCGGAGTCGGCAACGCTGCGCGCGTTCTTGAAGCGCGGGTGTGCCAGCATATCGTGGAATGAACACATCGCTTGATGCGCATTGCGGAGCCGGATCGTCCGCGCGGATTTGGACGGTTTAGCGTCCGGGCTGTAATTGGTCATGCGTCGATCACTCCGTCAGCGATCAGTTTATGGGCGCGTTTCAGGTTGTCGAGCGCGGCATCCAAGGCGTTCAGGATGCGCAGCGCGTCGCCGTGAGAGTCCGCGTTAAATTTCTCAGGTAGGGAGTTCAATTGAATTTGGAGTCGATCAAGGGACGGCGTTAGCCGGTAGCGTTTGCGGAGACTCATCGGCGCATCCATCGCAAGAAGGCGCCGCCGGCGACGGTCAGGATCCCGTAGACGAACGCAACCGCGGCGAACGCCAACAGTTTTTCGCCGTTGTCGGCCAGTATTTGCCAACACACGACGATGACGGTCAGGATCCCGTCGAATATTTGCTGAAACATCAAAAAGATAGAGCCGAGAATGTCGATTTTCATTTGGGGTCAGGCTCCGCTGTTGGGATTTTGGAAATGTCGAAAACCTTTTGTAACGTATCGGCGTCGATGGTAACGGGCGGATCCGTGAGCGCGTCGTGTGGCCGTCGTGCGCCGTCGATCAGTTGGTTCAGCAGGGCGATGTGTGACGTATATACGGGCCAGTCATCGTCGAACATACAGTCGGCGCTGTTCAAGCGGTCGATAACGTCGGTAAGAAAAACCCGCAGGTTTTTCAGGTCGTCGAGAATAGGGTTGGTCATTATCAGGTACTCATTCAAGGGCGGAATGCCCACATAGAATGGTACTAGAATCGGTACAAAAAGGGAATAGTTCCGTTAGAGCGTTCCTACACAGGGACGCTGGCGATTGCCTAAACGTCCCGCGTCAGGTGGTCAGTGTCCGGCCGCGTTCAGCATCCATGCTTGGCCGCGCAAGCCGCGTCCCTTGTGTGTTTTCGCCGGTTTGTCTCGCTCGAAAGTCAACCATCTGCAACCGTATTGTCTGTCGGCCGGTCTGCCGAATTGGTGTTATCGGGGTTGGGGATCAGAACACGAACGCAGCACGGTTGACAACCGGGCGGGCAAGCGGGCGCGGCGAGCGTGTTCTAAACACAAACGCCGACGCGCTCGCGCTTGTCTTGACGTGATCTGCGAAATTCCTTATCTTGCGCGGTGACACTCTCCCTTCAAGGTTGTTGTGTTATCAGGGATCCGTCCCGGTGCGTTTAACGACAATCCGGGAATGGATTGGAAATCATAGATTCTCGGTTGTCGTAAATGACACGTTCGGTTCAATCCTACGGAATGACACGGACCGAATTCGAGGCGGATTTCCTGCAATGGTGCAAAGCAAACAAGTTCAGTCCCGGTGCGAAGTGCGCGGAGTTGCTTAGTTCAACAGGTGACGTCCGCGGTTTTGGGTTCTTGCTCGGGATTGCACACAAATTTCTGACCGAATCCACCACCGATGGAGACATGGGTCAGGGTTCGCTGTTGATCGAATGGCGAGCGAATGAATCAGAGCGCGAGGTTGCTTGAACCGACGCGAGTCACGCTTGACTACAAGCCGAGGTTCTACCAAGTCGAGTTGCACGAAGGCTATAACGCTTTCCGCAATTCATGTGTCATTGCGCACCGGCGAGCTGGAAAAACCGTCGCCATGTGTGCGCAGCTGATTCGAGACGTGATCGAGTGCAAGCTGGTCCGGCCGCGCGCCGCTTACATCGCGCCGACGTACCGCATGGCGAAGTCGATCGCATGGGATTACTTCAAGGCGATGTTAGCGCCGCTTCCCGGCGTCAAGTATAACGTGGCGGAATTGAGCATCGACTTACCCGGTGGCCGGCGGATCGTTCTGTCGGGATCCGACAACCCGGATCGTTTACGCGGTCAGTATTTCGATGCCGTTGCCGTCGACGAATTCGCTGATTGTGCGGAGTCGCTGATTCCGAATGTAATCCGGCCGGCGCTTGCTGATCGAAAGGGTAGCCTATACCTGATCGGGACGGTGCGCGGACATAACCATTTGTGGGAGACATACGAAAGAGCGTTGAAGTCCGACAATTGGTTCACGGCGAATCTACTCCCGGACTACACGAAGGCGCTCGACGAAGAAGAATTATTGATGTTGCGCGAGGAAATGGGGCCGGAAGCGTACCGCGCGGAGTTGATGAACGATCCGGACGCGCAAGTGCGCGGCGCCTTCTACGCTCGAACGCTGCGGGATCTGGCCGACGACGGCCGGGTGACTCGGATTGACTATGATCCGACGATTCCGGTCAATACGGCGTGGGATTTGGGGATCAACGACGCGACGGCGATTTGGTTCATTCAAGAGCTGACGTCCGGTGAGCATCGGGTGATTGATTACGAAGAACACGAAAACGAATCGTTCGTGGCGATCATTCAGGGTTTGCAGAAACGCGAATATATATATGGTGATTGGGTTGGGCCGTTCGATTTGGATGTTCGGGAATACTCCACGGGTGCGACTCGGCGTGAAGCGGCTCGGGACATTGGGGTTGATTTCATAGTAGCGCCACGGTTGCCGGTGGCCGACGGGATCGAGGCGACTCGGCGTTGGTTGCAGCGGGCATGGTTCGACGAAGATAAGACGGAAAAGGGCCGGCGGTTCCTGACGCTTTACCGCGCGCAATGGGATGAAAAGCGGCGGGTTCTGTCGCGGACTCCGGTGCATGACGAATGCAGTCACGGCGCGGACGCGCTGCGGTACTACGCGACGTCTCGGGTCGCACAGTTAACGCTCGCATGGGATCAGCCGCTTAAATACAACGATCAGGGGGTTATTTGATGGCGAAAAAGCCGGGTGTGCCGACGCAGCCGACGTTGCACGGCGCGACGCTGGAATCCACGGATGGGAAATGGATTTGCACGTTGCAGGATGAACACGGGGAAGTGTTGGAGTTCCACCTATCGGACACGCCGACGGTTCGGTTCGCCAAAACGAACGACGCCGACAACACGTGCGCGCACTTGACGATAACGGTACGTGTTGAGCATCTGGCGACCGTCACCAAGCAACCGGAGCTAATTTGATGGCGGAGGCAATCACCGAAGAAGTGTTGATTTCAATGCTTGGCCGGGAAATCACGCAATCGGCGGGATGGGATGGCGACGAACTATCAGCGCTCCGGACAAAGGCGCTTCAATATTACTACGGCGAGGCGCCGAAGCCGGAAGGTACGGGTGTGTCGAAGGTGGTGAGTACGGACGTCGGCGACATGATCGAGGCGGTTGTTGCGTCGATGATGCCGGCGCTGGCATCGGATTCGATCGTTGAATTCAGTTCCGAGAATGAGAAGGGAGTCGATCAGGCGCGGCAAGAGTCGGACATAGTTAACTTCGTGATAATGGATCAAAACCGCGGGTTCGTCATGATTCAGGAGGCGATCCGCGACGCGCTGCTACTGCGGAACGGTTGGATCAAGGTATACCTAGACGAAGCCGAAACGATCAAGGTACAGCGGTTTCCCAGCGTGCCGGCGGAGGTTGTGGCGGCGGTTGAGGGACTGGCGGGGCAGACGAAGGCAGACGTTGAGGTAGTGAGCGAGCCGAACCGGGAGGACACGAAACTGTTTGACGTCGAGGTTCGGGTCAAGTCGATACGCCAGCGGGTTCGGGTTGTGTCGGTCGATCCGACGTCGATGTATTGGGAGGCGGCGTGGAATGAACAGTTCGTGGAGGGGATCCGGTTCCTTGCGGAAAAGCGGTTCGAGCCGCGGACGGATCTGATCCAACAGGGATTCAGTAAGGAAAAGGTGAACCGTGCGCCGTCGGGTCAGTCACTCACGTCCACGAACACCGACAAAGCGGCGCGGTATCGGCGACCGGGCGGCGGATCCGCGTCGGGAATCTCGCCGGGTTCCACGGATGTTACGGATCCTTCGATGGAAGAAATCGAGATATTCGAGTGTTTCTATCGGGTGGATATGGACGGTGATGGTATCGCGGAACAAAGGCGGATCATTCTCGCCGGCGGCAAGGAAATCCTAGCGAACGACATAGTTGACTTCATACCTTATGCCACCGGAACGCCGTTTTTGCAGCCGCACCAATTGAACGGGCTCGGTGTCTATGACCGCCTTCGCAATGTCCAGGACATCAAGACAAAAGCGCTGCGCAACTGGCTAGACAATCAGGCGGCGGTGAACAAGTCGCGGATCGCGGCCGACGAAAAGGCGGTCAATCTGTCGGATGCGACCGACAACCGCTCCGGTGGTGTTGTGCGGACGAAGGGATCTCCGCACCAATCAATAATGGCGTTCCCGGTGGTCGACATTGGTCCGTCGACGCTCGCGCTGTTGACGTATGCCGACAAGATGCGTTCCGAGGGATCCGGCGCGTCGCTCGATCTGCAATCGGCGGCATTACAGGTGGCCGGCGACACGGCGCACGGTGTCGAGAGGCAAATGGGATCCCGCGAGCAATTGGCGGCAATGATGGCGCGGACGCTGGCCGAAACGATGTTGCGATCCGCTTGGTTGCTGACACACCGGGCATTGCGGAGCTGGGTCACGTCAGAAATGGAGGTCAATTCGGGCGGGCGGTTCATAACGTCGAATCCGGCGCAATGGCCGGAACGTGAATCCGTGACGCTCAAAACCGGGTTATCGGTTGGTGAGCGAGCGCAGCGCAAGGCGGCATTGTCTGAGGTGTTGGCGCAACAAATACAGATCATGGAAAAAGGATTCGGCGGGCAACTGACGGATCTTCCGTCGGTCTATAGCGCGCTGATCGACTGGACACGCGCCGCGATGCTGGACAACGGCGAGCGGTACTACGTCGATCCGAAGTCCGACGAAGCGCGGCAAGCGGGCCAGCAAGCGCAAGCGCAGCAGCAGGCGACGCAAAAATTCACGATGCAAATGCAGCAAGCGATAGCGCTCGGCGCTCAACAGGTAGAGCAGATCAAGGCGGCAATGGATAAGTACGAAAACGATCAGGACACGCGCTTCGATTACTTCAAGGCGATTCTTGATGCCGCGATTGAGGAAATGAAACTCGGCGTTCCGAATGAAGTTGATGCTTTGCAAGTGGTCGGCGGTCAGCAAGCCGCCGGCGCGGGTCAGCAGATCGAGCAACCGCAGCAAGGCGGCGCGGCGCAATGATGAACGCGGAACGCTATCAGATGCCGGCGGACGAACATCGTTTATTGATGCGCGCGGCGGAGCAGGCGCCGGCGTTGGATCAGATAGTTCGATCATGGTGGATATGGGCGCATCACGATCCGCGCCCACATGTCCGCCATACGCTTGTGAAGTACGCTAGATGAGCAAGAAACAGGAACAGGGTTTCGATGAGTTCCACGGTGCGTTGGTGGAATTATTGGATCGCATTGCCCTAGAGGAAAACTCGAAACTTGCGCGCGAGCGGTTCCGGATCCTTGAACATTTCGGATTCCATCGCTACTGGCCGCGGACGGCATACCACTAATGAACGTCGAGGAACTATGCGCGGACATTCTGGCGGCGTCGCTCGGCGAGTTGCGGACGGAATACATGGACAAGTTGATATTGGCCGCGCGGGAGAATCGAGGCGACGACGTAGATCATGCGGCGACTTGGATCGCGGTGCTTGACGACGTGACGGGCCAGGTCGGCGCGAACATTTTTGAGCGAACGAGAGTTCGCGGAGTGCAGGAGGCGGAGACGCAATGAGTACAGTTCAAGAAGGAGTTAGTCGGGTGCATTCAGCGGCCGGAGACGGCGCGGTAGTTGATAGCGTTCGGGCATTACTCGAAGGCGGAATTCCGGCGAAGCCGCCGGCAACGCCACCGGCGAAGCCGCCGGCGACACCGGCGACACCGGCGACACCGGCAACGGCGACACCGGCGACACCACCGGCAACGGGCGAGAGTCCGAAACCGGACAACGCGAAAACTGATTTCTTGGGTGAGCTGGAGGCCGCATTAACGGGCGAGAGTCCGAAGGGCGGCGACACCGACGGGAATCGCGAGAGCGGGGAAGTTCCCTTGGGTCTGACGAAGATCGCGGAAGCGATGGGAGTCAGCGAAGCCGATTTATTCGGAATGTCCGTTGCAATGCCTGACGGCGCGGAGTCGCGAACGCTGGGCGAATTGAAGGACGCGCAAACCGAATTGAATCGGACACGTGGCGAGGTTGAGGCGTTCTATCAGGAGCGCGAGACGCAACGAACGGAACTGGCAACGGCGCGCGGTGAGTTGGAATCGCTAATCGGCATGATACCCCCAGAGATGCGGACGGCCGAAATGCTCCAAAAAGCGCGCGACCGAATTAACGTAGCAACGCAGGACGAGGCGAGGAAACTTGTCGAGCGTGTTCCAGAATGGGCGAACGCGGAGACGCGCGCGGCCGACATGGAAGTGATGAACAAGCATATCGGAAGGTGGGGATTTCAGGCGCAAGAGTTGGCGGCGATTCTCGATCATCGGATGGTTGCATACGTTCGTCATAACGCTTTGCAGGAACAACGCTTGAACGTGTTGCTCGGGAAGTCGGTAGCCAAACCGAAAGGAAGCGGTAAACCACAAAGCCGCGGGGCGAGCGACGACGCTAGGACGGTCACGGCGCGGGCTGCAAATGCGATGCAGACCGGCAACCGTTCGCAGCAAGCGAAGGCGCTTGGGGATTTACTTCGCAGTAAAGGAGTCAGGCTCTAATGAGCACGGCAAACTTAGACGCCGCCGACCTTATCGCGGTCGACGTAGGCGGATTGATTCGGGAAGATGTGTTGGAGGCGATTTTCGACATAAGTCGGATTCCTCTCCCGTTCACCGATTCGATTGGCACGGGTGAGGGAATCGAGAATCCGTACACGGAATGGACGACCGACGATTTAGGGGATCCGGTACTGAATGCGGTAGTCGACGGTTCCGACGCCGGCGCTGACGAATCGACAACCGGGCTGCGCGTGGGCAACCATTCGCAGGAGTCACAAAAGACGTATCGCGTTTCGCAGCGAGCGCAGAACGCAGATACCATCGGGAGAGCGAATGAGCTGGCATTCCAGGTCATGCGCGGCAACCAAAAAATTCGCCGTGACGTTGAACAGTCACTCACCCTCAACCAAGGATCGGT
>SMVB01192232.1_pt1 | contig 14424 bp, 13 predicted proteins | sample 2456461 | NCBI WGS metagenome assembly SMVB01 (sample SAMN11095934, study PRJNA526329) | marine sediment metagenome | biome: Marine sediment; feature: Surficial sediment; material: Deep marine sediment; isolation source: Hadal surficial sediment | place: Pacific Ocean | collected 2014-05 | depth... | reverse complement strand
GGATACATGGACAGCGCCATGCAAGCGCAACTACGCGCCGATAATTACTATGACTTGCTACAGCAGCGGGGTATCGGTGGTATCGCCGATTTCGGGCGCATTCGCTGTTTACATACCTGGTATGCAGCCCACCTGGTAGTCGCCAATACCATTGGCAGTTTACTGGATGGCGTCTGGGCTGATGTTGACAAGGCAGAGTGAGTAAAACACCATGGGCTGCTGGACAATTGTTCGAATAGAGTGAGGAATACCCCTGCATGTCAGTAAAACTAGTTGGTTTGGCCCTGCTGCTGGCCACGGTATTGTTGGCCGGTTGTGGCAAAGAGGGTGTTGACTCTGGTGGTCGCCGCGCCGCGCTTCAGGCAGAGCAGCACAGCCGGACGCTGTTCCCTGTGCAACCGGCGTTAAAAGAAATTTACAACCGTAGCTGTCGCAACTGCCACACCATCGCCGCCACCGGTGCGCCGCTCACCGGTGATGCCCTCAGCTGGGCGCCGCGTATGAACAAGGGTATGGATACCCTGTTGAACAATGTTATCGATGGCTTTGGTGGCATGCCGCCCTTCGGCATGTGCATGGAGTGCGAGGTTGAGCAGTTTGAAGAGTTGATCACATTCATGGCGGGCGCCCAAGCCCCGGCTCACCATGATTAACCGCAGAAACATGCTCACGGCACTGCTTGCGGCTGCCGGGCTGGGTGCTAATCCTGCCAGGGTGGTGGCTGCCGCTGAAAAACGCCGTATTCCCTGGCGCAATTGGTCGGGCTCGCAACAGTGTTTTCCCGCGGCCCGCAAAGCCCCGGCCAGCGTGGCGGAATTGCAGGAACTGTTGGCGTCGACCTCAGGCACTATCCGCCCGGTGGGAGCGGGGCATTCCTTTACGCCCCTGGTACCCACCGACGGCACCATTGTATCGCTGTCCCGAATGTCCGGTGTGCTCAGCCACGACCCCCAAACTCTGCAGGCCACGGTGTGGGCGGGCAGTCGTCTGGGTGATATTGGCCAGCCGTTGGAGGATGTAGGCCAGGCACTGATCAATATGCCCGATATAGACCAGCAGGCCCTGGCCGGCTGTCTGGCTACTGCTACCCACGGCACCGGTGCACAGATTGGTTGTATGTCCACCTTTGTCACGGAGATACAACTGCTCGATGCGGCGGGCAACATAATTCAATGCAGCGCGGCGAACAACGCTGAGATTTTTGAAGCTGCCCGGGTGTCCCTGGGTGCCCTGGGCATCATTACCCAAATCACCTTGCAAAATGTTGCACCCTACAGGCTTAAACGAGAGACCGTGTGGCGCGAGCTGGACGAGATTATGGACGTTGCCGATGAACTCGCCGCCAACAGCCGCAATTTCGAGTTCTATTACGTTCCCTTCACCGGTATGGGCTTTACCGATGTTCACACGCTTACCGACGAGCCCATAGGCGCCACCGAGAAAATCGATGGCAATGATGCCGCCCGGGACCTGAAAATGGCCCGGGACTGGATGCAGGACTATCCCTGGCTGCGGGAGTTGGTGCTGGGCAGCTATATGAAAACCCTGTCTGACGAAGTGACGGTAGAGAGTTCCTGGAAGAACTATGCCAGTGACCGCAATGTCCGTTTCAATGAAATGGAATACCACCTCCCCCGGGAAAATGTTTTCCCCGCTCTGCGAGAAATACGCACCGCTCTGGAGACAAGCCACCACGAAGTATTTTTTCCCATTGAGGTGAGGTATATCAAAAGTGACGACATCTGGCTCAGCCCCTTCTATGGGCGTGAGACCTGCTCCATTGCCGTTCACCGTTTTTTTGAGGAAGACTTCACACCCTATTTTAAGACCATAGAACCCATCTTCAAAAAATACGGGGGCAGGCCGCACTGGGGTAAGTTAAATACACTGGGGCGGGAAGATTTTCGTGCCATGTACCCACGCTGGGATGATTTTGTCGCGGTGAGGCGAGAACTGGATCCTCTGGGCCGGTTTTTAAACCCGTACTTGCGCGGGCTGTTCGCTTAAGACAATGGAGGTATAGCAATGAAACGTAGGTCGGTTCTGTTGGGTGGCCTGGCGGGCTTCCTGGGCCTGGGATGGCTGCTGCGCCCCAAGGAGTTGGGCGGTGACCACAGCCCCTATTTTGAAGCTCTCAGTAGGGCGCTGGATAGCGATGCGCTGTCCAAACCCACGCTGGTGATAGACCGGCAGGCCCTGTTGGCAAATGTGGAAACTTTGAGCAAACATCTGGCGGGTCGTTTTGACTACCGTATCGTCGCCAAGTCCCTGCCATCATTGCCGCTGCTGGAAGTTGTCATGCAGGCCACCGGCAGTAATCGCCTGATGCTGTTCCACCAGCCATTCATCAATGAAGTAGCCAAGCGCTTTCCCCAGGCCGATATCCTGCTGGGCAAACCCATGCCGGTAGCGGCTGCGAAAAACTTTTACCGGGAATATAAAGGTAGAACATTCAACAGCGCCAAACAGCTGCGTTGGCTGTTGGATACGCCCGAAAGAGTGGCCCAGTACGACGCCCTGGCCACAGAACTGGACCGGGAAATGCTGGCCTGTATTGAGCTGGATGTGGGTTTGCACCGCGGTGGCGTGCAAAATGACCAGCAACTTATCACCATGCTGGAAAAAATACAGCGTTCACCACAGCTGACCTTTTGCGGCTTTATGGGCTACGAGCCCCATGTGACCAAGGTGCCGGGCGATGCGGTGAAATATCGCGATAGGGCGATGGCCAGCTATTCTCACTACGTGGCGGTGGCCAAGGACTTTCTGGGGGATGCGTGGCCGCAGGATGTATTGCTGAATGCCGGTGGCAGCCCGACGTACCAGATGTACAATGAGGGCGATTATCCCTTCAATGAGATGTCAGCGGGCTCCTGCCTGGTCAAGCCCTCGGATTTCGATTTACCCTCACTGGCAGACCATGGCGTTGCCTCCTATATCGCCACGCCGGTATTAAAGCGCCTGGACAATCTGGAGATTCCCGGTATTGATGTGGGGGGGCTGCAAAGTTGGTGGAATCCCAATCGCGCGCGCACATTTTTCACCTATGGCGGTTTTTGGAAAGCGAAGCCCGAGTCGCCCCCGGGCTTGTCCACCAATCCGCTATTCGGCCATTCAAGCAACCAGGAAATGCTCAACGGTTCGCGCAATATTAACCTGCAGCCGGACGACTGGGTATTTTTGCGGCCCACCCAGAGCGAGTTTGTTTTCTTACAGTTTGGCGATATCGCGGTCTATGAAAATGGTTCAATATCACAGCACTGGCCGGTCTTTAGCGAGCAGGCCTCCTAAACAGGCGCCGGCGCACTGTGCGGCCCATCACATGATAATGAAGAACCATGAAAGCACTTGAACAGGAGGTTTTACACCGGGCCGGCAGCTGGCTGGATAGCGGCAAGGTGGTCTATCTGTGCACTATTGTGACCTGTGTTGGTTCATCACCGCGCCCGGTTGGGTCGCTGTTAGCCTGCATAGAGAGCGGCGAGCAGATAGGCTCGTTATCCGGCGGCTGTGTGGAGGAGGACTTACTGGCAAAAATTGCCGGTGGTGAATTCGTGGGGGGTGCGCCTGCGCTAATAGAGTATGGTGTGAGTGCACAAGAAAATGAACGTCTGGGCCTGCCCTGTGGCGGCCGCCTGCAGGTATTGGTGCAGAGGGTTGACCCCGCTGAGGCCGGTGGTGAATGGCTGCGGGGTATATTACAGGCGCTACAGCAACGCCGTGGGATAAGGCGCGTGCTGAATCTCAATTCCGGGGTCACCGAATTGAGCCAGGCGAAACGCTTTCAGGCCCTGCAACTGAGTGATACTCACCTTGCGCAGAGCTTTGGTCCGCGCATGCGCATGCTACTGGTGGGCGCCGGGCAGTTAAGCCAGTCGCTGGCAGAACTGGCCCTCGCCATGGACTATGAACTTATCGTGACCGACCCACGGCCCGCCATGTTGCAGCAGTGGAATGGTCCGGACGTGGAACTGCTGCCAGGCATGCCCGATGATGTCATCAGGCGCTGTGCCAACGACAGCCACAGTGTTGTTATCACCTTGACCCACGACCCCAGGATAGATGATATGGCCCTGATGGAGGCGCTGACTACCGATGCCTGGTACGTGGGTGCGCTTGGCTCCAGGCGAACTACCGTTAAACGCCTTCAGCGCTTGCGGCAGTTGGGCGTCAGTGAACAGCAAGTGCAGCGTTTACATGCGCCGGTGGGTCTGGATATTGGCAGTAAAACACCCATCGAAATTGCCATTGCCATCATGGCGCAACTCACCAGTTTGCAGCGCCAAGGGAAGTCGGTGTGACAGTAGGTGTATTGTTGCTCGCTGCCGGTGGCAGTAAGCGCTATGGCAGCGATAAACGATTTGCGCAATTACCCTCAGGAAACACCGTGTTGGATACTACGCTGGCGGCGATAACTGACAGTGGTTTACAGGCCGTGGTTTGCGTGGCCGGAGACGACCAAGAAACAGCATTGGCGATTGGGAATAAAGGCTTTGACTGTGTGTTGTGTGGGAGTGCGGCGAAGGGCGTCGGCCACACTCTGGCCCAGGGCGTGGCACAGTTGCCCAATTGGCGCGGGGTGTTAATCGCGCTGGCCGACATGCCCTTTGTCGACCCGCACACTTTTAGGCTGGTGGCCAACGCGGTGACAGCGCAGCGTATTTGTCGCCCGGTATACAACGGCCAGCCCGGCCATCCGGTGGCGTTTGGCAGGCAGTTTTTCCCGGCGCTGTGTGAACTGTCAGGCGACGTCGGGGCGCAAAGCATACTGCGACGGTATGCCCGCTGCCTTACACTACTGCCGTGTCAGGATGCGGGTATTTTACGCGACATCGATACCGCCGCTGACCTCAAACCAGCTTGAATCCGTATGGCGAACGGTAACGGCATTAGTTTGAGGCTGCTATAATCGCGGCTATCACTGATATCTTGAGGATGAACCCGCATGAACCTGCGCTTTGCGTGCCCTTGTTTGCTCGTTGTTACCACTGCCGCGTTCGCCCCGGTGGCGTCGGCAAATTCAACGGACGTCATTGAAGCGCTCAAAACTTGTGCGAGAACTGTTCAGCAAGAGGCCCGCATTGAGTGCTACGAGGCGTTGGGGAAGCGCGTGCTGGCCAGCGCTGAGGCTACGCCAGATGTGGCAGATGTGGCAGAAACCGCGCCCGTGGTGCAGCCCGGCGCGGCGCAGGAGGGCGCAGTTGAGGCCGCAGTGGCAACGGCCGCAGTCTCCGCCCCCAAGGCAGACATGGACGAACACATGGGAGGCTATGAATACCAGGAGAAACCCTCGGATCATCCCGACAATGCTGTCCACGCCCGCGTGACACTGTGCCAACAGGACAGGGGCAAGGTCTGGTACTTCAAGTTTGAAAACGGACAGGTCTGGAAGCAGGTCGACCGCACCAGACTCAACTTCCAGGGCTGTGATTTTGCAGTCACCATCCTCAAGGACGGTTTTGGCTACAAAATGCAAATTGAAGGCAGCGAAAGACAGATTCGCATTTCACGCCGCAAATAAGCCATCGAAAAAGGCATATCGATACCCCCGTCGATCTATAGTATATTGTGCGGCTGATTTTGAGGCCCTGATAATGACGACCAATACTGACGACCTGCGAATACGAAAGACCGACGAACTTATCTCCCCTGAGCAACTTATTGCCGACCTGGCAGTGAGTGATACGGCGGCTGAAACCGTCGCCAATGCCCGCGCTACTATCCATCGCATTTTGGCGGGAGAAGACGACAGGTTGTTGGCCATTGTGGGCCCCTGTTCAATCCACGACCCGGAGGCGGCTCGCGAGTACGCTATCGGGCTAAAAGCGGCGGCAGACAAGCACGCGGCAAGCCTTTTTATTGTGATGCGGGTGTATTTCGAAAAGCCGCGCACGACCGTTGGCTGGAAGGGCCTGATCAACGACCCCGATCTCAATGATACCTTCCAGATTAACAAGGGTCTGCATTTGGCCAGGCATTTGCTGTCTGACCTGGCCGATATGGGGCTGCCCACGGGTACCGAGTATCTGGACCTGATCAGCCCGCAGTTCTACGCCGACCTGATTTCCTGGGGCGCAATCGGGGCGCGCACCACCGAGAGCCAGACTCACAGGGAGCTAGCCTCCGGTATTTCCTGCCCCGTCGGCTTTAAGAATGCCACCGACGGTGACATTCAAGTGGCTATAGACGCGATAAAATCCGCTTCACAACCGCATAACTTTCTGTCTGTTACCAAGGCGGGCCACTCGGCTATTTTCCAGACAACCGGCAACGAGGACTGCCACATTATCCTGCGCGGGGGAAAACACCCTAACTACGATATGTTTTCGGTGGATGACGCCGCTGCCATGCTGAGCAAGGCCGGCCTGGAATCGCGCATCATGATAGATGCCAGTCATGCCAATAGTCGAAAAATTCCCGCCAGGCAAATTGACGTGGCCAGTGACATTGCCAGGCAGGTAGCCAGCGGCAATCACGGTATTTTTGGTATCATGCTGGAGAGCAACCTGGTGGAAGGGCGACAGAATGTTGTGCCGGGGCAAGCCCTGGTACACGGCCAGAGTATCACCGATGCGTGTATTAGCTGGGCAGACACGGTTGGAGTGTTGGAAGAGCTGGCATTGGCTGTGGGTAAGCGCAGGGCGGCTTAGGCAGCAGCCCCGCTAAAATAGTTGCACCATCAATTGACTAAACTGGGTGGACTGTCTATGATAAAACCTGACCAAGTGGTTAAGTTGGTGATAGGTTGACGCCGATCGAAATGGTGCTGCCTGCGCATATCCAAAAAGGGGAGTCATCGAATGAGCGATTTGAGAATCAATGAAGAACGCCTGTGGGACAGCCTGATGGAGATGGCTGTGTTTGGTGCCACGCCCAAGGGCGGTTGTGCCAGGCTCACTCTGACCGACCTCGACAAGCAGGCGCGACATTTGTTTATACAGTGGTGTGAAGCGGCGGGCTGTACCGTCACCGTAGACCAGATAGGCAATATTTTTGCATTGCGCCCGGGTAACAATATGGACCTGCCACCGGTGGGTACGGGCAGCCATCTGGACACCCAGCCCACCGGGGGAAAGTTCGATGGCGTATTTGGTGTGCTGTCCGGGGTAGAGGTGTTGCGCACCCTGCAGGACAACAATATCGAGACCGAGGCGCCTATCGAAGTGTCGGTCTGGACCAATGAAGAGGGCTCGCGTTTTCCCCCGGCCATGATGGGCTCCGGTGTGGTCTCGGGCCGCCTCGATCTGGATGCCATGCTCGCCGTTAAGGACATAGACGGTATCACGGTGGGCGATGAACTTACCCGCATTGGTTTCGCCGGTGATATTCCCGCATCCGGTCGCGCCTACACGGCATTTTTTGAAACGCACATAGAGCAGGGCCCCTACCTCGAGAACGAGGACAAAATTATCGGTGTGGTCACGGGGGGGCAGGGCCAGCGCTGGTACAACGTCACCATCACCGGTCGCGAGTCACACGCGGGCACCACGCCCATGCATTTGCGCAAAGACGCTTTGACGGCTGCCAGCCAGTTGGTTCTTGAAGTGCAAAAAATTGCCAATGCCCACAAACCCGGCTGTGGTACCGTGGGGTTCCTGCAGGTGTTTCCCAACTCGCGTAATACTATCCCCGGAATAATTTCCATGGGTGTTGATTTACGCCACCCGCTGGACGCCGAACTGAGTTACATGGATAGCGAATTGAAAGCATATTTGGATGATTTGGCTGAGCGTGCCGACGTTGAAATAGATTTGGATCCCTACTGGTATTATGCCCCGGTAGCCTTTAACGCGGACTGTATCGCCGCGGTGAGTGCCGGTGCGAAAGTGAATGGCTTCGACTCTATGGAAATTATCGCCGGTGCCGGGCACGATGCCTGCTATGTAGCAGACTTTGCTCCCACCAGCATGATTTTTACGCCCTGCAAGGATGGTATCAGTCACAATGAATTGGAGAGTACTACCAGTGAAGAATGTGCCGCCGGCTGCAATGTATTGCTGCAGGCCATGCTGCAAATGGCCAGGTGATTTAATCGTGTTCAGGATTCATCAAGGAGTGAGCTAATTACAAACAAAAAGGCGGAAATCCGGGAGATACACAGTGCGGCTATTCTCGCCGCGGCTGAGGAAGTGTTTGCCCTCAAGGGGTTTAAGGGCGCCACCACGCAGGAGATCGCCGATCTGGCAGGGCTGCCCAAAGCCAATGTGCACTATTATTTCAAGACCAAAAAAGATCTCTACAACACCGTGCTGGAAGCCGTGGTGGTGGGGTGGAAGAAAGACGCAGACGCTTTTAACCGGTCGGAAGATCCCACCGTTGCCATTACTGAATATATTCGCAGCAAAATGGACTACTCGTTTTCCAGGCCTTTTGGCTCCAAAGTATGGGCCAATGAAATAATTCACGGGGCCCCGGTGCTGGGTGACGAAGAGTTGAAGCGCTTTTTGAATATCTGGGAGAAACGCAAAACCATCCAGATAAGTCGCTGGGCCAAACAGGGCAAAATACTGCCGGTAGATCCTCATTATCTGTTGTTTATGATTTGGGCGACAACTCAACACTATGCCGATTTCGAACACCAGATACGGGTGCTTAACGGCAATAAATCGCTGTCGAAACAACAACAAAAGAAGGCAACCGACACGGTGATAGGCATTATCCTGCGCGGCATCGGTCTTGAACCCGCCAGTTAAGGCCAGCGCCCCGGGCTTTTATACTCTGGCTTGAACCGGGTACAAGCCTGCCAATAACAACAAACAGCCGGCTACCGTGAATGAGCCTAGCTGAAATGCGGAATGACGTTCTCCGCGTATTCAGCGATAATTTTCTCCTCGTCGCCGTTGTCCAGGTAGATATTAAATTGAGTGACGCCAGCGTGTTCCAGCTTTTGTATTTTGGCGATATGGTCCTCCGCCCGGCCCAGTACACAGAAGCTTTCGATGATCTCCGGTGTGATAAAATCTAGATAGGGGTTGTCGCTTTGGCCGTGCTTGGAATAGTCATAACCTTTTCTGTTTTCGATATAGGACGTTAGGCTCTGGGGCACCAGACCGCTTTGGGTGCCATATTTTTCCACGATATCCGCGACGTGATTGCCCACCATGGCGGGGAACCATTTGGTTTTCTCTATGCAGGTTTCTTTGTCGCCAAAATATGCCGGGGCCGCCGCCATCACCTGGTAGTTGGACATGTCTCTGCCCGCGGCTGTTCCCGCGTTGATGGCCTGGTCGGCAAGCCATTTACACAGGTCCGGGTCGGCTATCTGCAAGATAACACCATCGCCGATTTCACCGGCTGTCTTCAGTGCCTTTGGGCCGTAGGCTGCGATCCAAACGGGCAGTTCATAGCCGTTTGCCCAGGGGAATTTCACCGGGGCAGGACAGTCACCGTAGGATACTTCCTCGCCTCGAATCATGGCTTTAACTTTTTGGGTAAACTCGGTTAGGTAGGCGAGTGTGGCGGGCTTTTTCCCCATGACACGCACTGAACTGTCGCCACGGCCCAGGCCCATGTCTATGCGACCACCACTTTGCAGTGCCAGGCTGCCAAACAGGCTGGCGGTGAGAGACATGTCCCGCGTCAATGGGTTGGTCACACAGGGGCCAAAGCGCATTTTAGTGGTGTGTTCCATGCACATGGCAATGGCCGGGTAGCATTCGCGCCACAGAATATGTGAGTCATAAAACCAACAGTGGGTGAAGCCGGCTACCTCGGCTTGCTTGACCAGGTAGCGGGCTCGCTGAGGGCTGATAAACCCCTTAAAACAAATTGCAAAATCCATGTTGAACTCCCTTTATCAAAAATTGCTTGAGTCGCGCAGACTAGCGAATTACAGCCTGTGGTTTGTTAGCCGCTGCAGTTTTTTGCAGCACTTCATAGACCGGCGGATAGGGGGGGCGTTCTATAAAGCGACCCGCACCCTTTTCTACATTCAGTTGCCCATCTTTCCAGACTACTTTGCCACGGGAAATAGTGATGCTGGGAATACCCTTGACGGTCTTTCCTTCGAAGATATTGAAATCGGCATTGGAGTGGTGGGTGGCCGCAGATATTGTGCGGCTGCCCTGGGGGTCCCAGACTATCAGGTCGGCATCGGCGCCTACTGCCACTGCGCCTTTGCGCGGGTAAAGATTGAAGATCTTGGCGGCGTTGGTAGAGGTGACCGCCACAAACTCGTTCATGGATAGTTTGCCGGTACTGACGCCCTCGTGCCACAACAGCGACATGCGATCTTCAATGCCGGCGGTACCATTGGGAATCTGGGTGAAGTCATTGGCACCCATGGCCTTTTGTTCGGCGCAGAACACGCAGTGATCGGTGGCGGTGGTTTGTAAGTTTCCGGATTGCAATCCGCGCCATAGAGCCTCCTGGTGGCCTTTGGGCCGGAAGGGTGGGCTCATGACGTGAGCCGCAGCACGCTCCCAGTTTTTATCCTGATAGACGCTGTCATCCAGTAGCAGGTGCCCGGCCAGGCATTCGCCAAATACACGCTGGCCCTGGTTGCGGGCATAGATGATGGCATCCAGTGCATCACGGGTGGAGACATGCACCAGGTAAATGGGTGTATTGAGAGCCTGGGCAATTTTTATGGCCCGATTGGCGGCTTCCCCTTCGACCATGGGCGGACGGGACAATGGGTGGCCCTCGGGGCCCCGCAGGCCCATGGCCAGCATCTTCTTCTGTAAGTGAAAAACCAGCTCGCCATTTTCGGCGTGTACCGTGGGTATGGCCCCCAACTCCAGACAGCGGGAAAAGCTGTCTACCAAAATATCATCGGTGGCCATAATGGCGTTTTTGTAAGCCATAAAATGCTTGAAGCTATTGATACCGTGCTTTTCCACCAGCGTGCCCATGTCTTCATAGACACTGTCGTCCCACCAGGTGACGGCTACATGAAAGCCGTAGTCAGCCGCAGAGCTCTCGGCCCAGCCGCGCCATTGATGGTAGGCATCGAGTAGGCGCTGCTGTGGGTCGGGAATCACAAAGTCGATAATGCTGGTGGTGCCCCCCGCCAGGCCTGCGGCGGTACCGGTAAAGAAATCATCGGCGGCCACGGTGCCCATAAAAGGCAATTGCATATGCGTGTGTGGGTCAATGCCGCCGGGCATGAGATATTGGCCACTGGCGTCAATGACTTCGGCTTTTGCCGGCGGGGCCAGGTCGGTTCCAATGGCCTGTATTAGCCCTCCGTCACAGTAAACGTCGCTGCGGTAAGTGGCGTCGTGAGTGACGATGGTTGCGCCTTTAATTACGATGGACATGGTCTTCTCCCTGCAATTGCTCGTGCATAACTTGACTACTTGGTCAGCATGTGTATGCTAGGCTAAGCGGATCAGCCAGTCAAGCAACTTTCCGAATATGAGGGGTTTGCTGCGCTGGGTATCCGCTAAGAATAACTATAAAGGGAATAAGCTATGCATGAATCAAGTCAATCTGCCGCACCACCTGAGGGGGCAGAGGGCTACTTGTGGAATGAAGACCTGGCGCCCACGCAGGAGGTACAGCGCACATGGGGTTGGGTGAACTTCGCCGCACTCTGGGTAGGTATGGTTATTTGTGTTCCCGCCTATTTGCTGGCCTCGGGCTTGATTGCCCAGGGCATGAATTGGTGGCAGGCTATTCTCACGGTATTCCTCGGCAATTTCATTGTCATGGTACCTATGTTGCTTATCGGTCACGCCGGGGCAAAATACGGCATTCCCTTTCCTGTATTGTTGCGGGCATCCTTCGGTACTGTGGGCGCGCGGCTGCCCGGAGTGCTGCGGGGGCTGGTGGCCTGTGGTTGGTTTGGTATCCAGACCTGGGTGGGTGGCTCGGCCATTTACCACATTGTGAATGGCTTGTCCGGCGCCATGTTTGTTGGCACGCCACTACCTTTTCTCGACATCGATATTGCCCAGTTAGTCTGTTTCCTCGCTTTCTGGGGTATCCAGGTGGTTTTTATTCTGCGCGGAATGGAGTCGATTCGCTGGCTGGAAACCCTGGCGGCGCCGGTACTGTTGGCCATATGCCTGGGCATGTTGTATTGGGCGTATGTGAGCGCCGATGGTTTTGACGCCATGTATGCCAAGCCTTCTGCCTTCGTGCCCGGCGGGGCCCGAGAGGGTGAATTCTGGCGCGTGTTTTTGCCGGGAATTACCGCTATGGTGGGCTTTTGGTCAACCCTCACCTTGAATATCCCCGATTTTACCCGTTATGCGCGCAGCCAACGCGACCAGGTAATTGGCCAGGCGCTTGGGCTACCCCTGCCCATGGCGCTTCTGGCATTTATCAGCGTGGCGGTCACCATGGCGACGGTAACCGTGTTTGGTGAAGAAATCTGGGATCCGCTGGAAATTGCGGGCCGCCTGGGCGGTGGTGCGGCACTGCTGGGTTTGTGCATGCTGATCGTCGCTACCTTGACCACCAATCTGGCGGCCAATGTTGTGGCACCTGCCAATGGCTTTAGCAATCTGGCACCCCATAAAATTTCATTCAAAATGGGTGGGCTGATAACCGCGGGCCTGGGCATTGCGATGATGCCCTGGAAGTTGCTCGACTCCGCCGGCTCCTATTTGTTTGTCTGGCTGGTGGGCTACTCGTCGCTACTAGGGCCTATCGCGGGCATCCTGATAACCGATTATTTCTTTATTCATAAATGCCAGTTGACCGTCGAAGACCTGTATATGCGTGAGAAGTCCTACGAGTTCAGCGGTGGTTGGAACCTTCGGGCGCTGGCAGCTCTGGCCTTGGGTATTGCGCCCAATGTTCTCGGCTTCCTCTATGCAGCAGGTGTGGTAGAGAGCGTGCCAGAGGTCTGGCAGAGAATTTACGATAACGCCTGGTTTGTTGGCGCCATTGTGTCCAGCGTTAGCTATTACCTGCTGATGCGCAAGTCGGTGGTACCCGAGAAACTCTCTTCAGGAGCATGATTTATGGCAATTGATCCCCGCTTTTCCAATCTGTACATACTTGACCACCCGCTGATTGTGCACAAACTCAGCCATATGCGTAACAAGGACACGTCGACAAAAACCTTTCGTCAGCTGTTGAAAGAGATAGCCCTGTTGATGGGCTATGAGATTACGCGCCAACTCCCCATGACCAGTGAGGAGATGGAGACACCTATCTGCAAAATATCTGCGCCGGTTCTAAAGGGGAAAAAAGCGGCGATAGTGCCTATCTTGCGTGCGGGTTTAGGCATGGCCGATGGCCTGCTTGAGTTAATGCCCTCGGCGCGAGTAGGGCATATTGGCATGTACCGCGACCCGGAAACCAAACGGCCAGTTGAATACCTGCGCAAGCTGCCCAGTGCCGCGGGTCGCACCTTTATTCTGGTAGACCCCATGCTGGCAACCGGTTACTCCGCTGCCGCGGGGGTAAATGTGTTACTGGATCACGGGGTTGACGAAGAACAGATCCGGTTTATGGCCCTGGTGGCCGCGCCCGAGGGCGTACAGGTTATGTTGGAGCAGCACCCGGGGGTAAAAGTGTACGTCGCCGGGCTGGATGACAAGTTGAATGAACACGCCTATATCGTGCCCGGTCTGGGCGATGCAGGTGACCGCCTGTACGGCACTTTATAGGCGTTAATTGCGCACCTCATTGGAGGGGGCGCGCTCTATTGTTGCCTGGACCTGTCCCGCGCGGCGGTCATCTGGTCCAGGTAGGTCAACATTTCCATGGTGTTAGTTTCCGGCATCATAATGCGAGCCTTGTACACATCAGATACCAGCTGTTGCACATGGCTGTCGTTGGGGCGGGCATAGAACAGCCAGTCGGTGAGATGTGAGGCGAGCCGGATGTCCCTACCTATCAACTCACGTGCGTAGTTTGTTATCACCGGCACATTGCCACCGGCCAGTTCAATGATCATGTTGCCCTGATCCGCCATGGAGGCGGGTGTCCAGTTGGAGGGGATATCATTCCACCAACCGGTGTACTGTTTGATAAGCATCTTTGAGATGTCATTGGCCGTTACATACTGAACCTTTAAGCTAGGGTGGCTGGCCAGGTGTTCGGGCAGTTGCAGGGAGCCGTAAATGAGGTCCTTGCGTTGGCCAGAATTCAGGCCGTCAATGGTGTAATCGACGATGTACTGCAGTGCTTCCGCCAGTACCAAAAAGTTCTCTACAATCGTGGCCGGCTGCGTGATCGCCCCGCCGTGCGCGGGCAACAGAATCTGCGGCTCGAGTGCCGCCATTTCTCTCAGGGCTACGGCCCACTCTTCGACATGGCGCTGTGAGCGCTTGCCATTTCCAGCGTTGGGGAGAAAACCCTGGTAGTAATCGGCACTGGCCAGGGCCTTGCGGCCGGGAACCCACACATACAGTTGGTCGTCGGTCTCGCCCTTGTGGTGCTGTAAAATAAAGGTTTCGCCGCCAATTTCCAGTTCCAGGCGATCGCTGAAAGTTCGGGTTGGCCACACCAGGTCATCCGGGGAGG
>SMVB01263980.1_pt1 | contig 14426 bp, 17 predicted proteins | sample 2456461 | NCBI WGS metagenome assembly SMVB01 (sample SAMN11095934, study PRJNA526329) | marine sediment metagenome | biome: Marine sediment; feature: Surficial sediment; material: Deep marine sediment; isolation source: Hadal surficial sediment | place: Pacific Ocean | collected 2014-05 | depth... | reverse complement strand
GGAAACGTTTAGAGGCTTGTCGAGGTGCCGCGAATATGGCTACAGAGAATAACCCGGCGGCGCCCCATTCCGCCATAGTCGAACTTTAACCAGAGACCCATGAAAAAACCGAACCATCGAATTCCATCGATCTTGTGCGCGGCTCTGTTGCTGCTGGCCGCGTGTACGCCGACCGGCGCCATCGTCGGCGCCGGCGCCACCGCCGGAGTCGCCGCCTCGGAAGAGCGTGGCATCAAGGGTGCGGTGCGCGATGTGGGCATACGCATAGAGATCAATGACGCGTGGCTTAAATCCGGCATTGGGATGTTCAACAGGGTGAGCCTACAGATCTACGAAGGGCGCGTGCTGCTTTCCGGGCGGGTGCCGACCCAGGAGATGGCCGACGAGGCGGTGCGGCTGGCCTGGCAGCCCGACAATGTTCGCGAGGTGATCAATGAAATCCGGGTCAAGCCGAGCGCCGGCATCGAGGCGTTCGCCCGCGATGCCCTGATCAACGCCCGCCTCGATTCCGACCTGCTGTTCACCGAGAATATCAGCTCGATCAATTACTCGACCCGCGCCGTCGCCGGCACCGTCTATCTGCTCGGCGTGGCGCAGAGCCAGGCGGAACTCGATCTGGTATTTCGGGTCGCCCGCAATATTCCCGATGTCAAAGCAGTGATCAGCCATGTGCTGCTGATCGACGACCCGCGCCGCCTGCAACAGCCTTCGGCCAAGCCGGGCAGTTGACCGGCGAGTTGCGCATCCGTCTGAACTAGAGCAGTGTTCCGCCGGAACGGTAACATCTCGTTTGCTGTAGTTCTGGTTTAGGGGGCGCGTATGAGCCTGGCCGTCGCCATCCAAATGGATCCCATCGAGTCGATCGATATCGAGGGCGATTCGACCTTTGCCCTGGCGCTGGAGGCGCAGGCCCGCGGCCATGCGTTGTTTCACTATCTGCCGCAGAATTTGAGCCTGCGCGACGGCCGCGTTTTGGCGCGCGCGCAACCGCTGCAGGTGCGGCGCGAGGCGGATAATTTTTTCACCAAGGGGGCCGAGGAAACTCTCGATCTGGCTGGGATCGATGTGGTGCTGATGCGCCAGGACCCGCCGTTCGACATGGCCTACATCACCGCCACCCATGTGCTCGAACACATTCACCCGCAAACCCTGGTGGTGAACGACCCGGTGTCGGTGAGGAACGCGCCGGAAAAGCTGTTCGTCACCCATTTCGACGGGCTGATGCCGCCAACGCTGATCACCTCTAACCGCGACGATATCATCGCCTTTCGCGCCGAGCACGGCGATATCATCGTCAAACCGCTCTACGGCAATGGCGGCGCCGGGGTGTTCCACGTCACGCCGGACGACGAGAACCTGACCGCGCTGCTGGAGATATTCACCGATCTGTACCGCGAGCCGGTGATCGCCCAACGTTACCTGCCCGAAGTGCGCCAGGGCGACAAGCGCATCATCCTGGTCGACGGCAAGCCGGTTGGCGCCATCAACCGGGTGCCCGCCAAGGGCGAGGCGCGCTCCAACATGCATGTCGGCGGCACGCCGCTGAAGTCGGAACTGACGCCGCGCGAGCATGAAATCTGCGCCGCCATCGGACCGGCACTGAAAGAGCGGGGGCTGCTCTTCGTCGGCATCGACGTCATCGGCGACTACCTCACCGAGATCAACGTCACCTCGCCGACCGGCATTCAGGAGATCGACCGCTTCGACGGCTCTAACCTGTCGGCGCTGATCTGGGACGCCATCGAGGCGCGCCACACCGAGACACGGCAGTAGGGCGATAATTACCAAAGCGACCCGCCGGGTGGCGGGCTTCGCCCCTCGTCCTTCGACAAGCTCAGGATGAGGGGCTCAGGGTAAGGCCCCCATGGTGAGCCTGTCGAACCACGAGGGCCCCGCCTGGGTTGGCTGGCGCTTATCCGCCGAAATCAGTTCTTCGGAAATTCCTCCAGCGACGGCGGCACCCCGTCGGGCCTCTGGAGCAGCGCCTCTTCCGGTTCTCCGGCCCTCAGGCGCCCGAACAGCTCGTCGGGATCGAACTTGATGCCGATCGGGTTGTCGGTGAACTCGCCGTTCGCGAAATATTCGGCGAACTTGTCTTCCGGCACATTGTCGACCTGCAGTTCGACCGCGTTCTTGTCGGGATCGAAATAATACATCGACGTCGTCGGCCCGTGGTTGATGCAGAACTCGGGCAGAATGTCCTCGCCCTTCAGCCGCTCGTAGGTATGGCCGAGATCGCCCAGATTGGCATAGGTGAAGGCGACGTGGTGCAGGCCGGCATGGCCATCCACATGTTCCTTGATCCCCGGCAGGCCGAGCACGGCGACGCGGTGATGTTCGTCGTCATAGGTCACGAAGCCGAGGCCTTCGACCTGATACATGGCCTCGGCCTCGAGCACGGTCTTGTACCAGTCGAGAATCAAATCGACCCGCTCCGGCAGCGTGCGCAGCACGATATGAGCGAGCTTTTTCGGCGCTACCTTACCGCGCTCCTTCGCCGTCCGCGGCATGCTGGCCGTTGCAATATTTCCGTCCATTGTTTCCTCCCCGCTTTAAATGCCCCCGAATACAATCGTCTTCAAAAACCATACTCACGCTAAAACGATTCCAAAGCAAGATCCCGGCGCGAGCGGCAACCCTTCCGGGCCGCCGACGGTTGACCCCAGGCAGCAATCGCGGCTCACTATGGGACAAGCAAGAACAACAATCAGGGAGCAACGCCCGATGGAGCGCAAAAACTCGCCGCCGCCCGACCGACACCCGAAAACCCCGCGCCTGAAAGCGCCGCCGGGCGCTTGCGACACCCATTTCCACATCTACGGGCCGCAATTGCGCTTTCCCCTGAACCCCGAGCGGGCGCTCGAGGTGGAGGACAGCACGGTCGATGATCTGATGGCGCTGCACGACACGCTTGGCGTCGAACGCGGCGTCATCGTGCAGTCGCTAATGCAGGGCTATTCTTACGAATATATGCTCAACGCCCTGTGCCGCGCGCCCGAGCGCTTTCGCGGCATCGCCATGCCGGCGCCGAATATTACCGATGGCGAGTTGGAAATTCTCGACCGGGCCGGGGTCGTCGGCGCACGCTTCGCCTTCCGCTGGTCGCCGGAGATCGACACTGCCATGATCAGCCGCGTTCACGAGCTCGGCTGGCACCCGCAATTCTGGTTCCGCGGCGAGGACGAGGCGCTGGCCTGGCGTGACGCCATGCTGGCCAGCCCCGGCAACTTCGTCATCGACCATATGGGCTGGCAGCCGGCGCAAAACGGCATCGATTCGCCGGGCTTCCGGGTGGTGCTCGATTGCCTGGAGACCGGGCGCTGCTGGGTCAAGCTATCGGGGCCGAACCGCTTCAGCGCCCAGGCCGGCCCGCCCTACGCCGACACCCTGCCGTTCGCGCAGGCCCTGGTCGAGCGCGCGCCCGAGCGTCTGCTATGGGGGTCGGACTGGCCCCACCCCGACCATTTCGAGGCCATGCCCAACGACGGCGACCTGTTCGACCTGATGCTCGACTGGGTGCCTGACGCAGCGACGCGCAAGCAGATCATGAGCGACAACCCGGCGGAGTTGTTCGGGTTTTAGGGGGTGTGAGGGATACGTTTTCTTGTATGTTCTTTTTTTGTTCTCTTTCGCTAAAGACCACCCTATAGTCGTCTCTCGATAATCCTCGTGCACGAATACGGGGAAGCGGGAGAGAGCTTTTGGTCGCGCACATCAACACGGTGGCGTTTCAGGGTGTCGATGTGGTTGGCATCGACTGCCAGGTGCAGATGGCGCCGGGCATGCCGGTATTTTCCGTCGTCGGCCTGCCCGACAAGGCGGTGGGCGAGAGCCGCGAGCGGGTGCGCGCGGCGCTCGGCGCCATCGGCCTGGCGCTGCCGACCAAGCGCATCACCGTCAATCTGGCGCCGGCCGACCTGCTGAAAGAGGGTAGCCATTTCGACCTGCCCATCGCGCTCGGCCTGCTGGCGGTGATGGACGTGCTGCCCGCCGACGAGCTGGCCGGCTATTCGGTGCTCGGCGAATTGTCGCTCGAAGGTGCGGTGGCCCCGGTCGCCGGGGTGCTGCCGGCGGCCATCGACGCCTCGGCGCGCGAGCGCGGGCTGATCTGCCCGGCGGCGCAGGGCGGCGAGGCAGCCTGGGCCGGCGAAATCGACATTTTAGCCACGCCCAACGTGCTGGCTCTGGTCAACCATTTCAAAGGCACGCAGGTGCTGTCCGCCCCAACGGCGACCCCGCCCGCACCCGTCACCAACTACCCCGATCTGCGCGACATCAAGGGCCAGGAGACCGCCAAGCGGGCGCTCGAGATCGCCGCCGCCGGGGGCCATAATCTGTTGATGATGGGTCCGCCCGGCGCCGGCAAATCGATGCTGGCGCAGCGCCTGCCCGGCCTGCTGCCGCCGCTGTCGCCGGCCGAGGCGCTCGAGGTGTCGATGATCCATTCACTCTCCCGCACCCTGCCGATGGAGGGGCTGATGCGCGAGCGGCCGTTCCGCGACCCCCATCATTCGGCGTCGCTGGCGGCGCTGATCGGCGGCGGCCACCGGGTGCGGCCGGGCGAAATAAGCCTGGCCCACCGTGGCGTGCTGTTCCTGGATGAGTTGCCCGAGTTCGACCGCAGGGCGCTGGAAGCGTTGCGCCAGCCCCTCGAATCGGGCCGTGCGGTGATCGCCCGCGCCAACCAGCATGTGACGTTTCCCGCCCGTTTCCAGATGGTGGCGGCGATGAACCCGTGCCGCTGCGGCCAGCTCGACGACGCAGCGCTTGCGTGTTCGCGCGCGCCGCGCTGCGCCGCCGACTATCAGGGGCGCATATCCGGCCCGTTGATCGACCGCATCGATCTGCACATCGACGTACCGGCGGTGAGCGCATCCGATCTGGCGCTGCCGCCCGCCGCCGAGACCAGCGCCGATGTCGCCGCGCGCGTCGCCGCCGCGCGGACAATCCAAAACGCGCGCTATGCCGCCCACGGCCTGCACACCAATGCCGAGGCCGACGGCGAGTTGCTCGAAGAGGTCGCCGCGCCCGATCCGCCGGGCAAGCGCCTGCTGGTCGAAGCGGCGGAAAAGCTCAAACTATCGGCGCGCGGTTATCACCGGGTCCTGCGCATCGCCCGCACGCTCGCCGACCTGGACGGCGCGGGCGATGGAAACGCGCCGGTGCGGCGCATCCATATCGCCGAGGCGTTGAGCTACAGGCGGGCCGCGCCGAGGCGCTAGGATTTCAGACCAACTTGCGTTTTGTGCGTTGCACAATTATTCTCCCGCACTGCAACCAAGACGTTGGCCACGCGGACCCGGGGAGAGATCGCATGAGCACACCGGCAACCACCAAGATTAAACCTATCGGCATACCGGACCTGGCGGCGCGCAAGGGCGGCGAGCCGATCGTCAGCCTCACCGCCTACACCACGCCGATGGCCAAATCCCTCGACGAATATGTCGATTTCCTGCTGGTCGGCGATTCGCTGGGCATGGTGCTCTACGGCTTCGACTCCACCCTGCCGGTCACCCTCGACATGATGATCGCCCACGGCGCGGCGGTGGTGCGCGGCGCGGCGCGCGCCTGCGTCATCGTCGATATGCCGTTCGGAACCTACGAGGCCTCGCCCGAACTGGCCTTCCAGTCCGCCGCCCGGGTGCTGTCCGAAACCGGTTGTGCCGCGGTGAAGCTCGAAGGCGGGGTCGAGATGGCCACAACGATATCCTTCCTGGCCGGGCGCGGCATCCCGGTGCTCGCCCATATCGGGCTGACGCCGCAAGCCGTGAACACGCTGGGTGGCTTCCGCGTGCAGGGGCGCGACGACGCGCGGTCGAAGAAAATCCGCGCCGACGCCCAGGCCGTCGCGCAAGCCGGCGCGTTTGCCGTGGTCATCGAAGGCGTCACCGAGCCGCTGGCGCGCGCGATCACGGCCGAAATCGACATCCCGACCATCGGTATCGGCGCGTCGCCCACCTGCGACGGCCAAATTCTGGTGACCGAAGATATGGTCGGCCTGTTCAGCGACTACACGCCGAAATTCGTCAAACGCTACGCCGAGTTGGGTACCGATCTGGAGGCGGCGGTGCAGGCTTACGCGCGCGACGTGCGGGCGCGGACGTTCCCGGGACCCGAACATTGCTTCGACGCCAGCCCGGCGGCGGCGCCCCTCAAGACCGGCACCGCCCCTTGAGCATGGCCCCGCCCCTCGAAACTGCCGCCCAGCCCCCTGTCTTGGCCCCTGTCGCCATCGCCCGCACGGTCGCCGACCTGCGCACCACCATCGCCGCGTGGCGCGCGGCGGGCGAGACGGTTGGCCTGGTGCCAACCATGGGAGCGCTGCATGCCGCCCATATGGCGCTGGTGCAGGCGACACAGGCGGTGTGCGACCGCACAATCGTGACCATTTTCGTCAATCCGGCGCAATTCGGTCCGGATGAGGATTTCGGCTCCTACCCGCGCCGCGAGGCGCGCGATATGGCGATGCTCGAGGCAGCGCGGGTCGATCTATTGTTCGCGCCACCGGTCGCCGAAATATACCCGGACGGCTTCGCCACCACGGTCGCGGTCTCAGGCGTCAGCGAGGGCCTGTGCGGCGACCGCCGGCCGGGCCACTTCGACGGCGTGGCGACGGTGGTCGCCAAGTTGCTGCTGCAGTCGCTACCCGACGTCGCCGTGTTTGGCGAGAAGGATTACCAGCAGCTTCTGGTGATCAAGCGGCTGGTACGCGACCTCGATATTCCGGTGCGCATTTTGCCGCTGGCGACAGTGCGCGAGGCCGACGGTCTGGCGATTTCTTCGCGCAATGTTCATTTAAGCGCCGGGGAGCGCGCCATCGCACCACGGCTTTATGCCGTGCTCGCCGAGACCGCCGGGCAGATCGCCCAAGGCGCGCCGCCAAACGAAGCTGTGGCGACCGGCCTAGAGGCGCTGCGCGCCGCGGGGTTCACGAATGTCGAATATTTAGAAGCGCGCGATAGCGACACGCTGGCGGCGGCGGACGACCGCACCCGTCCCCTGCGCGTCCTGGCGGCGGCCTGGCTTGGCGAGACACGCCTGATCGATAACGTGCCCGTACCTTAAATTGGCAGTGTAAAACCGCGCGCCTCACGCCGCCGCCGCTTATACCAAATCCCGGTATTACAGCATCACCGAGATATTTTTCGCGCGCGCCTGCAATTCGGCGACCACTGCGGACACTTCCGCCGTGGCTTTGGCGGTTTGCTTGGACAGCTCCTTAACTTCGCCCGCCACCACGGCGAACCCCTTGCCGGCGTCTCCGGCGCGGGCGGCCTCGATGGTGGCGTTCAAGGCCAGCAGATTGGTTTGCTTGGCGATCTTGTCGATCTGGCCGGCAACGCTGCCAACCCGGTCCAACTCCTCCAGCAGGGCCGTGAGCTCGGCACGCACCTGGTCGCTGCGCCCGGGGGCGCCGGTATCGACGACAATCGGCGCCTCATCAGCACTGGGGCTCATGTCCGAAACAGGGTCCGGTACTGGGACTGAAACGGGGGTGGGGTCTGCGGAAATCTCATCTGCGATCTCTGCGGCAACCTCAGCGGCGGCCTCTTTCATGGTTTCCGCCATGATCATATAGGCCTCCGTCCAGGCGGCTTTGACCTCGGGGGTAAAGGCCTCGCCCAGACCCTGCTCCAGCGTCCACAGCAGCGCACCGCCGACGGTGTCGTAATGTTCGGGCTTAACCCCGTAGGCGGCGTGGCGAACGCCTAAATCCTGCAACACCGGCACGATGTCTTCGAGCTTATTTAGGCCGCCGACGGCCACGGCGAGGGTCGACATTAATTTCTGCTTCTGTTCCGTCAGGTCGGTGGGAAGCAGCGCTTCAAGCGACGGGTCGTCTTCGAACAGGCGGCTATAAAACAGGTCGGCGGCGGCATCCTTGATCGACAACACCGCCTTGAAGGTCTCTTGCACAAGCGCAATCTGCTCGGGCGATATGGTGCTGGAGCCGTTCGGTTCCGGTTGCGCGGCGGCGTCCTTCATGGTGGTGGCCAGCACCGTATAGACTTCCGTCCAGGCCGCTTTGACCTCGGGAGTGAAAGCTTCGCCCAGCCCCTGCTCCAGCGCCCACAGCAGCGCCCCGCCGACGGTGTCGTAATGCTCCGGTTTAACCCCGTAGGCGATATGGCGAATGCCCAAATCCTGGACCACGGGCACGAGGTCCTCAAGATTATTGAGGCCGCCGACGACCACCGCCAGGGTAGACATCAATTTTGTTTCTGTTCCGTCAGGTCACTGGGAAACATCGCCTCAAGCGACGGGTCGTCTCCGAACAGGCGGCCGTAAAACAGGTCGGCGGCGGTATCCTTGATCGCCAACACGGCCTTGAAGGTTTCCTGGACGAGGCAATCTGCTCGGGCGTCATCGGTTTCGTGTCCTGAAGTTTAAGGCAGGGAACACGGTATTGATGCGTGAAACGAGTTAATTTTCCCTTAGCGGGGTCGCAGCAGGCTGGTGTTTCCCTTGTTTAATGCGGCACATCGCCCTGAATGACGATGCGGTGCATGAGGCGATGGTCGGTGTAATCGAACATCGCGTAGTGCAGCGATAGCCGGTTGTCCCATATCGCCAGGTCGTTGGTCTGCCATTTATGGCGGTAGCTGAACTCGGGCGTGCGTAGGTAGTCGAACAGGTAACGCAGCAAAAAGTCGCTCTCGCGCCTGTCCATATCCTTGATCAGGTTAGTCATGGATTCGTTGACGAACAGCCCCTTCTTGCCGGTCACCGGGTGGCTGCGCACCACCGGGTGCAGCGCCGGGCGGTAGTGGGTCCGGCGGTCCTTGATGTGCTCCCCCCCCTCACCCTCCCACATTTCGGGACGAACATGCTCGTCATAGGGCTGGTAGGAATCGTGGTAGGCCCACAGGCCTTCCAGATGCGCCTTCATGCGGTCGGACAGCGCATCGTAGGCGGCCCCCATGCTGACCCAGACGGTGTCGCCACCGCGCGGCGGAATATCCTTGGCATACAGCACCGTACCCATGGTCGGCCGTTCGATGCCGGCGAAATCGGTGTGCCACAGATCGCGCGTTACATGAGGTGGGTTGTCGCCATCGTATTCGAGGATATCTATTTCCGGATTGTCCCGGCTCTTCTCGAAGCCGGAAACCGCCGCCGGTTGCGGCTCGCCGAAGCGCCGCGCGAGAGCGACCTGCTGATCGGGCGTGATGTGCTGGTCGCGGAACACAATGACCGTACGGTCGAGCAGCGCATCGTGGATTTCGTCGAACTGGCGGTCGGTCAGGTCTTTCGAAAGATCGATGCCCTCGATGATCCCGCCGCAGGCCGGCGCCATTTCGTGCAGGGTGAAGCTTTCGTAGGTCATGTACGCCCCCGTTCCATTTTTTTGTTTTCCACCGGAAACCGGGACAATTGTCGCCGACGGCGGTGCGGCAGGCAAGACGGCCCGCTGCTATTTGATTTATTTTTCGCGGGGCTTGATCATCCGGCCCAAATCCTGGCCGCCAAAAAGATGGATATGAAAATGGAGCACCTCTTGGTGGGCATCCTCGCCGTGATTGGCGAGAATGCGGTAGCCCGGTTCGACCAGGCCAGCTTCGCGCGCGACATGGCCGACGGCGCGCAGGAAGCCCGCCAATTCGGCTTCGCTGGCATCGGCGGTGAAATCGTCCGACGATTCATACGCGCCCTTGGGAATGATCAGAATATGGGTCGGCGTCTGCGGGTTGATGTCGCGGAAGGCAAGCGCATGCGCGTCCTCGTAGACCCGGTCGCAGGGAATTTCGCCGCGCAAAATTTTGGCAAAAATATTCTCCGGATCGTAGGCCATCGCCCTCACTCCTCGGTTTTGGGGCTGCGCGACGCTTTTCCCGCCAGCCCCGATATACCTTCGCGGCGCGCCAGTTCGGCCCAGACGTCTTCCGGGCGAATGCCCCCATCGGCCCACAGGACGCACAGGTGATAGAGCAGGTCGGCGCTCTCGCGGGTCAGCGCCTCGGGGCCCTCACCGAGCGCCGCAGCCACCGTCTCAGCCACCTCTTCGGTGATTTTCGCGGCTATCGCCGGGGTGCCTCCGGCCAGCAGCTTGGCCGTATAGGACACGTCCGGGGCCGCGTTTTTGCGCGCCTCGATGGTGGCGAACAGGCGGTCGAGGGCCGCCGCGGTTTTGTCATCGGCCATGACGGCTACGCCCCTTTTCCGCTAACCGGCTTCTCGCCGACCGGCCGCACGGCGACGCCCGCCGCCGCCATGTGCGCCTTGGTCTCGGCAATCGAATACTCGCCGAAATGAAAGATCGAGGCCGCCAGCACCGCCGAGGCGTGGCCCACGCGCACACCATCGACCATGTGATCGAGCGTGCCGACCCCGCCCGAGGCGATGACCGGGATCGAAACCGCATCGGCGATCGCCCGGGTCAGCTCGTTATCGAAGCCCGCCTTGGTGCCGTCGCGGTCCATCGAGGTGAGCAGAATTTCGCCGGCACCGTAGGATGCCATCCGCCGCGCCCACTCGACCGCGCCGAGGCCGGTCGGGTTGCGGCCGCCATGGGTGAACACCTCCCACGCACCCGGCCCGGTGGCCTTGGCGTCGATGGCGACGACGATGCATTGGCTGCCGAATTTCTCGGCGGCCTCGCGCACGAATTCCGGTGTCGCCACCGCGGCGGTGTTGATCGAGACCTTGTCGGCGCCGGCCAGCAGCAGCCGGCGGATATCGTCGAGATTGCGCACCCCGCCACCCACGGTCAGCGGCATGAAGCAGGCTTCCGCGGTGCGCGAGACCACGTCGAAAATGATATCGCGGTTGTCGCTCGACGCGGTGATGTCGAGGAAGCACAGCTCGTCGGCGCCCTCGCGATCGTAGATCTTGGCCTGCTCGACCGGGTCACCGGCATCGCGCAGATCGACGAAATTGACGCCCTTGACGACGCGGCCGTCCTTGACGTCGAGGCAGGGGATGATGCGGACTTTCAGCATGGCGCTTAGCTTCGCAGATATTCCAGGGCGGCGGTCAGGTCGAGCCGCCCGTCATATATCGCGCGGCCGCTGATAACGCCAATGATACCGTCGGCCTCGTGCGATTTCAGGCGCTCGAGATCGACCAGCGACGCGACCCCGCCCGAGGCGATCACCGGCGTCGTCAACGCTTTCGCCAGCTCCGCCGTGGCCGCGACATTGGCGCCTTCCAGTGCGCCGTCGCGGTCTATATCGGTATAGATGATGGCGGCAACGCCGGCGTCCTCGTAGCGGCGGCTGAGCTCGACGGCGCTCAACGTCGCCGTTTCCGCCCAGCCTTCCACGGCGACCAGGCCGCCGCGCGCATCGACACCGACGGCGATCTGTCCGGGAAAGTGCCGGCACGCCCGTTTGACCATCTCGGGGTCCTTGACCGCGGCGGTGCCCAGGATGACCCGCGCAACCCCGGCGGCGAGCCACATCTCGATCGTGGCCAGATCGCGGATACCGCCGCCCAGTTGAACTTGCGCACGTCCCCTCTTGGCGGCGGCCAATATCCCCTCCACCGCCGCGCCGTTGACCGGCGCGCCGGCGAAAGCGCCGTTCAGGTCAACGACATGCAGCCACGCCGCGCCGGCGGCGGCGAAAACCGCCGCCTGTGCGGCCGGGTCGTCGTTGAACACGGTCGCCTGATCCATGTCGCCGCGCAGCAGACGCACGCACTGGCCGTCCTTGAGATCGATGGCGGGAAACAGGATCATGGCGGCGGCTAAAGATCCTTGGTGTAATACAGGCCGCGCACATATTCACCGGCGATGCGGGAATATTTCGGGTGCACGCCCCAGCGGGTGTAGCCGCTTTCCTCGAAAATCTGAATGGCGCGCTCCTGGGTTTCGCGCACATCCAGATTAAGCACCGTATAGGCTTCGCGGCGGGCCAAGTCTTCGCACGCCTCCAGGATCGCCGGCGCCAGACCGTGCCCGCGCGCCCACGGCGCCATGAAGAAGGTGCTGACGGTAACCGTAAACGACTGCGCTTCGGCATTCGAGTGCGGCCGGTTGAGTTGCGCCGAACCGGCGATCACACCGTCGAGCCGGCCGACGAACACCGTGCGCCCGGGCACCAGCAGCGTGCCGCGCCAATAGGCCTCCATCACATCGCGGCGCGGCGGTTTCAACCAGCCGAAACCGCCGCCGGCGATGATGGCCTCCCCGGCCGCGTCGCACAGATCGGCCAGATCGTTGCCGCGAAATTCCGACAGGCGTTCGACAAGAATATCAACCATAACGTTCGAGCCACTCCCTAGCGCTCAAGGCGACCAATCGAGAAAGTTGGCGATCAGGCGCAAGCCCATTGCCTGACTTTTCTCGGGATGGAACTGGGTGCCAACCATATTGTCCCGGCCCACCATAGCGGTAATCGGTCCGCCATAGTCGGTTGTCGCCAGAACGTCGCCGCTGTCGGCGGCGGCCAGGTGATAGCTGTGGACGAAATAGGCGTGCGGCGCCGCGCCGCCGGGCGCCAACCCGACCAAAACCGGATGCTCCGGCGCTAGGATATTGAGCTCGTTCCAGCCCATATGGGGTATTTTCAGCTCCGGCAAAGACGGTTTAACGGCTACCACATCGCCCGCTATCCAACCGAAACCGGGGGTCTCGCCATGTTCGAGCCCGCGCGTCGCCATTAGCTGCATGCCGACGCAGATGCCGAGAAAGGGCCGCGCTTTTTCGATCACCGCCGCCTCCAGCGCCGCCGCCATTCCCGGCGCCTCGCTCACGCCGCGATAGCAATCGGCAAACGCGCCTACTCCTGGCAGGACCACGCGGTCGGCCGCCGCGACCACTGCGGCATCGGCAGTAACCGTGATGGTTCTGGCAAGGCCGGTTTCCGCCGCCATGCGTTCGAACGCCTTGGCCGCTGAGCGTAAATTTCCCGACCCGTAATCGATGATGGCGACCGTTTGCATCGTTGGTTCCTAGGCCGCGTCCGGCGCCACGGTGGTGAAATAGCGATGTTCGGCCTCCACCGCGTCGCGCCCGGCGACCACCGCGCGCTCGACATAGCCGCGCCTGGCCAGAGCCGCCCGGCGCAGATCGTTACCCCACAGACCGAGGCCGATCTGGACAAGCAGCTGGAGGGCCGTCACCGCGTCGGTCGCGAGCCCGGCGAACGCGCCGGCGCCGCCAATCGCCGCGCCGATCACCACCAGAACAATCGCCGTTCGCCACAGGCCGTGCCACAGCGCCCAGAACGGACCGAAGACCATCGCATACCCATTGAACCTTTCCGCTATCAATGCGGCGTCGCCGTCGCTCGCCGACGACCAGGGCAGGGTCTGCACGCTATAGATTTTCATGTCTGCTCTCCCGCCGTCAGTCGTCGAGGGTCATGCGAAGCTTCAACTCGGTCGTCCCAAACAGGCGCAGGTCGGGAACGAAGGTTTCTTTCTTCAGGTGACGCACATCGTGTTTGGTGAGAGGGCCGACGAACATCAATTTATGACTGACGCTATAGCGCGCCTTGTCGAGCCCGAACACCTTCTGCAAGACATAGAATGTCAGATAGTGATTGTCGACGACGGCGCGCACCGGCCGCTCCGACCGGCGCACCACATTGATCAGGTCGAGGTTGAACAGCTTGTCGCCATTGACCGGGGAATGGCGGTCGGGCCCATCGGAAAACACAAAATCGTACTCCCGCTCGGGCACGGTTTCGTAGCACACGCCGCGGAAGCACTTGTAAAACCCGTCCGCCTTCGGACTGTGGACGATGTCGACAATGTCGGCAACATCGCCGGGCAGACGCTCGCACGCGGTGCGGTACCAGTCGCCATCATCCTCCATCGAGGTCACGCGCCCCGGCGCGCCGCCGTCTTCGGTGGCGTTGTCGCGCAAGGCCTGGGCCAGCACCACGGTTGAGATGCCGGTGCCGCACTCCAGAATTTCCCGCGGCCGATAGGTGCGGACCTGGTCATAGAGCGTCAGATAATCGGAATAAGAGACGCCGGTAACAGCCGTTCCGGCGGCAGCCTGGGTCATCAGCGCCCACAGTTCGGGCATGGCCTCCAATGTCCGGCGCGCCTGCCGGCTGCGCCTAGCGACCATCGCGTCGACCAGCCATTTGCGAGCGCGCACGAGGGGGCCGTGGCGCGCCGCAGTGACGAGGGTCGGCAGTGCGCCAGGCTCGCCAGCGGCGCGCTCAACTGCGGATGGGGTCGCTTTTGGTGATTCAGATGCCGGCATGTGCGCCCGCCCCGTTAACGGGGATTACGTCCACCGCCGCTACATCGACCCGCCGAGCACGCCCTTGGTCGACGGGACGGCGTCCGCGCGGCGCGGATCGATTTCGATAGCCTGGCGCAGCGAACGCGCGAGGCCCTTGTAGCAGGACTCGACCATATGGTGGTTGTTCTCGCCGTACAGCGTCTCGACATGCAGCGTCACGCCGGCCGACTGGACAAACGCCTTGAACCATTCCTGGAACAACTCGGTGTCCATATCGCCCAGT
>SMVB01074643.1_pt1 | contig 14434 bp, 10 predicted proteins | sample 2456461 | NCBI WGS metagenome assembly SMVB01 (sample SAMN11095934, study PRJNA526329) | marine sediment metagenome | biome: Marine sediment; feature: Surficial sediment; material: Deep marine sediment; isolation source: Hadal surficial sediment | place: Pacific Ocean | collected 2014-05 | depth... | reverse complement strand
CTACTCACGACGCGACAGGCGTTTCCCGTGACGGTCGGTGCCAATATCGGGACTACCGTCACCGCGTTGCTGGCCGCGCTCGGCGTGTCAGGACCGAACGCGAGCGCGGGGTTGCAGATCGCGGTAGTCCACTTGTTGTTCAACTTGTCTGCCATGCTGCTGATCCTGCCCTGGCCTCCCATCCGCGACATTCCGGTTCGTGCGGCCGAGCGGCTGGCACGGGTAGCCGCTCGATCGAAAACGTTCGCAATCGCCTATGTGGCCATATTGTTTTATGGTATCCCGGCACTGCTGGCATACGTGAGTAACTTACTTGACCAATAGGCAGAGAGGTTACCATGCTGCGTGAGTTGCTGTCCATTCTCCGATCCAACGACCCCCTCGGCTCGATGGGGGCGGACTTTGCCCGCATGTTGCAGATCACCTGTCAGATGACCATGACGGCGGGCGAGATGTACTTTGGGCAGACCGAAACCACTTCCAAGAAGCGCACCGCGCTTTACAAGCAGGACGTGGAGGTCAACAAGCTCGAACGGGCGATCCGTAAACGAGTTGTGGCCCACCTGTCGTTGCACGCCAACAGGATGGACTTGCCCTATTGTCTGTTTCTCGTTGGCCTGGTCAAGGACGTGGAGCGGATCGGCGACTACGCCAAGAACCTCTCGGAGGTCAGTGATTTCTACCAAGGCCCGCTGCCGGACGATCCTCTCGTCAGCGAATTGCAGGAAATCAGGAATGGGGTGGAGGAAATGTTCCGGGCCGCCTCGCAAATATTCTCGACCGAAGACCGGGAACAGGCGATCAGCTGCATCAGCAACGGCCGGAATCTGGCACACCGGTCCGACGCTCTCATCGTGCGGATCGCGCACGGGGATTATGTTTCGGGAGTCACGACCGCGCTGGTGCTCGGCACGCGGTACTACAAGCGCATCGGCGGACACGTCATCAATGTGCTATCGAGCGTGGTGATGCCGCTCCATAAGGTCGACTTTTTCGACGAAGACGAACTGCGGAAGGCCGATGACGATCCGGCCTAGAACCCGGTCTGGCTGCGTGGCACCCGCCCTACCGCCGCGACGATCGGCCGAATGGTCATAGGCGTACGATCGGGATTCCGGTTCCAGGCGCGCAGCCGTGCCTGGAGCCATATCGCCTGGCCCACGTACGCCGCCGTGACCAGCTGGTCGTCGAAAGCAATCCGGCCACCTCGCAACTGATAGTGTCCTTCGGTCGCTTGCAGCAAGGCGTAAATGCTGTCGGTGGTGGCGATCAGTGAGTCGAGCGACCGCGCCGTGCCAAAGGATTCCCGCATCGAAGCGTCGGTCATGCCGAACTCTTGGTCGATACGCACTTCTTCGCCCCGATACACTGCCACGACGTTGCGGACCGCCGCCACCAAACGCCGGGCGGCGCGGAGGCCCTCCGCCGTGCTGATCCGGGACGCCGCGAACAGATCTTCGAATCCGAGTGAGGCGATGCTTTGCTCGAATCGGACACGAGCTTGGTGGTAGGCGTCACCGTAGGCCGTCGCGCCATACGCTGCCGGAGACAGGTCCGCTTCGGCAGCCGCACGCCGGGACGGCGCCGGGGCGTTCGGTCCGGGGGCTTCCATGCCGGCGATGACCATTCCGGGTGACGATGGCTCTCCGGCTTCCGGTGCGTAGAATAACCAGCCCACGGTGGCCAATCCGCTCACGGCTGCGGCCATGAGCCACGACCCTCCCGGGCGCTGTTTTCTTGGATTGCCGGGCCTCGGCGCCGACGGCCGCGTTGGGGCGACGGTTGGTCGTTTGGCCGGTTTCGTTCGCCGAAACGATCCCGTGAGCGGCGCCGGGGTGCCCGGTCGAAGTGTGCTATTGCTGGTCTTGTCCGATGTTTCCGCTGGAGTGCCTGGTCTGGGGCCGGGGTGTTTGGCCTTCGGGGTCCGGGTGGGGTGTGCTCCCCTTGCCCTGGGGCCTGATCTCCGGCCCGCGACCGGCGGCTCCGTATTGGCCGGTTGGTCGAGTCGCACCCGTATCGGTCGCATGCGTTCCGGGAGTACCAGCTCGCGGGCCACGTGATAGTGCGGGTGGGCCTCTATGGGGAGCCAACTCCCGGTCTTGCTGTGGTAAACCAGAGCATCGGGGCTGACGATGCCGTTCTGGACACTGACGGCCAACTCTTCGAGCGAACGGTAGACGGCCTCGGCGCCGGAGGCCAATTGGATGCGATACATAGGCACATCACGGGAAGCACGATCCATACCTCTTCGTCTGTCATTGCAAGTCCTTGAATACTAGTGTGTTACGCTGCTGACCGGTGGCGGGTTCGTGCAAGCGGTTGCAGGGCTCCAAGCGGCTTGATTGCGGTAGATTGCTGCTGTCGGCTGCGCAAAGTGGTGAAACGACTGGACATCGCCGGAGTGCCGCGAATTGCGCTCGGTGGTAGTGCACTGCACCTGAGGGGCACGCCTGTTGGAAGGAGTTGCGGGGTCCTCGCCGCCGCGGCCGGAGTGAGGATATAATGGAGTGGTTGCACGCGTGCGGATCTGTCCTCGCGCGGTATTACCGTCCAGCAACGCGGAGTGGCGGGCGAATTGAGAAAAGCACTTTGGCAACGATCGTGGTTCGCCCCTGTCATCATCGCCGGGGTCGTGGGGGCCGTAGGATGGTGGGCCCAGTCTACCGTCGAGGGGGCCGTCAAGCGGCAGGTGGGCGATCAACTGTCCACGCTTCTCAACGCCGAGGTTGCCGCGCTCACGTTGTGGTCCGATATCGAGAAGTCAGAGGCGCAAAGGTTCGCCCTCGACCCGGTCATCCTTGGTACGATTGTGGATCTGCTTCGCGTCGCGGCCGACCCCGACGGCGGTCCGAGCGCCGTTCTGGCCAGTCGAGAATTGGCAGCGTTCCGGGAAGTGATGGATGCCTCGTCCATCCGATCGACCGTGCGGGGATATGGCGTGGTCGACCTATCCGGGAGGATCGTCGCCGCGAAGAACGACGCGGCCATCGGCCGCCGGGTAGGAACGTCCGTGGCCGAGTGGTTTGACCGCATCGTTGCCGGTGAGACGGCCATCTTCGGGCCGGTGGAGTATCCAGTTGCCGAGGGTGAACGAGACAGCTTGGTGCTGCGTCCGGCGATCTTTGTCGCGGCGCCGGTACGGAACAGCCGGAACGACGTCATCGCCGCATTGGTAATGCGCTACTCGCCGGCGGATGAGTTCAGCGGGCTACTCCACTTGGCGCAATTTGGGGCGTCGGGCGAAAGTTACGCGTTCAACTCCAGTGGCGTGATGATCACCGAGAGTCGGTTTACCGACCAGTTGCAGGAAGTCGGACTGGTGGAGGACGGCCCCGATGCCAGTTCCATCTTGGCGATCGAGATTCGAAACCCCGGTGGCAATCTGCTGCTGGGCCATCAGCCGGATCTCCCCAGGGCCGCGCTCCCTTACACGCGGATGGCCGCCGCGGCCATCGCCGGGATCGACGGTGTCGACGTGGAGGGATACCTGGATTACCGCGGCGTCCCGGTGGTTGGCGCCTGGCGCTGGCTTCCCGATTACGGCTTCGGGGTAGCCATGGAAGTCGATGTTCAGGAGGCCTACGAGACGCTGTACGTGGTGCGGCAGGGATTCTGGGCCCTGGTGGCGTTGCTGATGTTGGGGGCGGTGGGGATCTTCTTCTACAACTTCCTGTTTCAGGACATGTCGAACAGGATGCGCAAGGCCGAGCGGTTGGGACAATACACGCTCGAGGAGAAGATCGGCGAAGGCGGCATGGGATCCGTCTACAAGGCCAAGCACGCCATGCTCCGGCGGCCCACGGCCATCAAGCTGATCAAGGAGGGACAGGTCAAGCCGGAGACGCTCGTTCGGTTCGAGCGCGAGGTTCAGCTGACCAGTCAGTTGGCCAACCCGAATACGGTGGCCATCTACGACTACGGGCGGACACCCGAAGGAGTGTTCTACTACGCCATGGAATACCTGCCGGGCATCACGCTCGACAACCTGGTCCTGAACGATGGTCCCCAGCCGGAGCGCCGGGTGGTGCACATCCTGCGGCAGATTTGTTCGTCGTTGGCCGAAGCACACGCGCGCGGGATGATCCATCGTGACATCAAGCCGGCTAACATCATGTTGCTGGAACGGGGCGGGATGTACGACGTGATTAAGGTACTCGACTTCGGGTTGGTCAAGGACATCACCAGCGGCGATCAGAACGTCACGGCGATGAACACCGTCCCCGGGACGCCGCATTTCTTGTCGCCGGAAGCCATTCAGCATCCCGACGCTATCGACGCCCGGTCGGACCTCTACGCGGTCGGGGCCGTGGGCTATTTTCTGCTCACGGGTTCGTTCGTGTTTTCCGGTACCAGTGCCATCGAAGTATTGGGCAAGCAGGTCAACGACACGCCGGAGGATCCCTCCGAGCGTCTGGGTCGCTCGCTCGATCCCTACCTGGAGGGCCTGATCCTGCAGTGCCTGGCCAAGGATCCGGCGGACCGGCCGGCCGATGCCGGTGTGCTGCTGGAGGCACTGAGTTCCGGCTACCAGTCACCGATCGGGACGTGGACCCAGAAGGAGGCGGCGGTGTGGTGGGCGGAATCGTCGAGCGACTGCCGGGCGCCGGAATGTATGGACTCGATGTCGATGGAGCCGACGCTCGAGGTCGACGCGCTCGCCCGAGTGCGCGGTACGACCACCTGACCCGGGCCGACCGGTGGCTTGCGCAAGGCGCCGCACGGGCGCCCCTTTACTCCATGTTCTCCACCCTTAGGGACGCGGCGGCATGAGCCACGATCGGGTGATCGCCCGGGAGTTCACGCCCTCGACCAAAGAGGTGTCGCCGGCGCCGGCGGGGCTCCAGCTGCCGCCCGATCTCCTGTCGCAGTCGTGCAAGCGCGTGGGTGTCGCGGCTCTGGTCTTTGCCGGGTTGTGGCTGACGGGAATCCTGATCCAGTTGATCGGGCGGAACTTCTTTCTCGAAGCCATGCCGGTCTACATGCAGGAGCACTGGCCGGTCCCCGGAGCCTACTTTGCCAGCGCCGGGGTGTTGCTGTCGCTCGTCATGCTGGTCCTGGCCTCCAGGCTGAGCCACCGCCCGGTGTTGCTGCTCGACATCGGCTTGGTGTTCATGGTGCTGACGTCGGCGATCATCGCCGGCTGGAATCAGTGGATCCCCGTCGAGGGCCGGACCGGTCCCACGATTTCATGGATCTGCATCATCGTTCTGGTGTACCCGACCATTGCTCCCAATACTCCGGGGAAGATCCTGGCCGCAGGACTGGCCGCCGCGTCCATGGACCCGTTAGGCGTGTTGTTCGCCTCGATGAGGGGAATCCCGGTCTCGGCCACCGGCTTCGAGTTGTTCACCGTCTTCTGGCCCAACTATCTCTGCGCTTTCCTGGCCATGCTCCCCGCCCAGATCATCGGCCGCCTGGGCCGGCAGGTTCGCAAGGCCCGGGAATTGGGGAGTTACCGGTTGCTGAACGTCATCGGCAAGGGGGGGATGGGCGAGGTCTACCGCGCCGAGCACCGGCTGCTCGCCCGGCCGGCGGCCATCAAGCTGATTCGCCCTGATCTGCTGGGTACCTCTCGCGAAGCCCAGGTCACACTGAGCCGCTTCCGCCGCGAGGCGGAGGTGGTGGCTACGCTCCGCTCGCCCCACACGATCGAACTGTACGATTTTGGCGTCACCGACGAGGGGTCGTTCTACTTCGTGATGGAACTTCTCGAGGGGATGGACCTGGAGTCATTGGTGAAACGTTTCGGGCCGTTGCCGGCGGAACGCGCGGTGTACCTGATGATTCAGGCGTGCCATTCACTGGCGGAAGCTCACCAGCGCGGCATGATCCACCGTGACATCAAGCCTTCCAACATCTACACCTGCCGCATGGGGCTCGAGGTCGATTTCGTGAAGGTGTTGGATTTCGGACTGGTCAAGGCTGAGCGGCTTCCAGGGAGAGACGTGACCCACTTGACGTCTCCCAATCTGACGACCGGGACGCCGGCCTTCATGGCTCCGGAGATGATCGAGGAGGGCGGTTCGGTGGACCCGCGCATCGACATCTACGCCATGGGGTGCGTCATCTACTGGATGCTGACGGGCAGCCTGGTGTTCGATGCCGTGAACTCGGTGGCGATGATGATGAAACACGTGAATGACACGCCGGACCCGCCGTCGTCACGGAGCGAACAGTCTGTGCCGCCGGAACTCGACGCCATCGTCATGGCGTGCCTGGCAAAGAAACCCGACGATCGTCCACGCGACACCGTCGAACTTGCCCGGCAGTTGGCCGCCTGTCTCTTGCCAGAGCCGTGGACGGAGCAGCGTGCCGCCCGCTGGTGGGAAGCCCACTTGGCAGAATTGTCCTCCGATGCCGCGCCATCGCCGCCGGCGGCACTCGCCCTGTGAAATTCAATGGACTGACCGAGGACCATCTCATGCGCACGCCCCGCCGTCTTCTCGCGCTTCTGTGTGTGTTCACTATCACCGTTCCGCTGGCCCAGCCCGCGGCGCTTCACGGGCAGTCGCTGACCGACCTGAGCCGGTCGTTCCAGGCACTCACCGAGCAGACGGTACCGGGCATCGTTCAGGTGTTTACGGTCGGGTACGGTGCTTCGGGTCCCAGGCAGGGAGCCGGGTTGGCGATCGGGGAACGCACCGGGTCGGGGGTGATGATATCGCCAGACGGCTACATCGTTACCAACGCGCATGTGGTGGAAGGCGCCCGCAGAATCGATGTACTGATGTCGGAGCCGGCGGTGGAGGGGGCCGGCACCACGTCGATTCTCAAGCCGGTGGGACTCCGGCTGTCCGCCACGATCGTCGGCGTGGACGTGGAGACCGACCTGGCCGTTCTCAAGGTCGACGTGACCGACCACGCCTACCTGGAGTTCGGTGATTCGGACGAACTTCGCGCCGGCCAGATCGTGTTGGCCTTCGGCGCGCCACTCGGCTTGCAGAACTCCGTGACCATGGGTGTGGTGAGCGCGGTGGGACGGCAGCTCAGTCCCGACGACCGCATGGTGTATATCCAGACCGATGCTCCGGTGAATCCCGGCAATAGCGGCGGGCCGCTCGTCAATACCGTGGGCCAGGTCATCGGCATCAACACGCTGATTCTGTCGCAGTCCGGCGGCAGCGAGGGCCTCGGGTTTGCCGCTCCCAGCAACATCGTGCGCTATGTCTCGGACCAGATTCGCGACCACGGCAGGGTGCGCCGCGGGCAGATCGGCGTGTTTGCCCAGACGATTACGCCAACCATCGCCGATGGGCTCCGGTTGGTACATGAGTGGGGTGTGATCATCGCCGACGTGTTCGAGGGCGGGGCCGGACAGCGGGCGGGCCTGCAGCCGGGCGACATCGTGGTATCTCTCAACGGGAAGCCGATGGAGAACGGTCGGCAGTTCGACGTCAACCTGTATCGTAAGCCGATCGGCCAACCGGTCTCGCTCGAGGTGCGCCGCGGCCTGGATCGGTTGACGATCAGCGTCACCGTGTCCGAGCGGACCGACGACCCGTCGCGCCTGGCCGACCTGGTCAACCAGGACGAGAACCTAATCGAGGAACTCGGCGTTCTGGTGATTAAGCTCGACCGAACCCTGGCGTCGGCGCTCCCGTGGCTGCGGGATCCGGTGGGCCTAGTGGTGGCGGCCCAGGCGCCGGGCGCGCCGCAACTGCGCGACGGCCTCATGCCTGGTGACGTCATCTACTCGCTCAACGGCCAGGAAGCCCGCACCATCGGCGCACTCAGGAGCGCGGTGAGAGCGCTGCGCCCGGGCGATGCGGCCGTATTCCACGTGAACCGGCGTGGGCGGCGTTACTATGTGGCGTTTCTGATGGATTGAGTGGGAGTGCGTCGTGCGCGGGGCGTAGGGCGTAGGGCGTGGGGCGTAGGGAGCTAGGAGCTGGGAGGCAGGTGTCGTGAGATGTGACCTGATGGCAGGCCGATGAACGACCAACCGAAGGGATCGCGGCTCGACCGGTTCATGCGGTTGTTCAGCGACGTTCGGGCGGGAGAGGGTTTGCAGGCCCTTCTGCTGGCCTTGAACATTTTCATGGTGCTCACGGCGTACTACGTCATCAAGCCGATTCGTGAAGCGCTGATTCTCGGCGAATGGTCGGCCGAGGTCAAGAGTTATCTGGCAGCAGCGATGGTTATCATCCTGGTGCCCGTGGTACAGCTTTACGGTCGACTGGCTGATCGTCTTCCACGCAAGCGGTTGATCAACGTTGTCACCATATTCTTCGTAGCTTGCCTGGTGGTATTCTTCCTGCTGGGGCGGGCCGGAATTCCACTGGCAATCCCGTTCTTCATTTGGGTGGGCATCTTCAGTGGCGTCATCATCGCCCAGTTCTGGTCGTTCGCCAACGATCTCTATACCAGCGGCGAAGGGGAGCGGCTCTTTCCGGTCATCGGCTTCGGCATGTCCCTGGGGGCTGTGCTCGGGTCTACCGTGACCAAGACGCTCGTCGCCCCTCTGGGCATCAATTTGTTGATGCTGATCGGGGCGGCACTCCTCCTCCTCAGTCTGGTCATTACCAACTACATCGATCGGAAGCAGCGCGAGCGCACGGAATCCCATCTTCCGCTCTCCTCGACTACCGCGGAGATGCCGGCCGCCACCGGGCAATATCGGGTGGCGACCGGCGAGTTCAAGGCGTTGACCCAGGAGCAATCGCTCGCGTCAGGTAGTGGGGAAGGCGCCTTTGCCCTGGTGTTCAAGACCCGATATCTGTTGCTCATCGCGCTGATGATTCTACTGACCAACTGGGTTAACACCACCGGCGAATATATTCTGTCGAGCACGGTCGAACGCGCGGCCGAGGCCGCGGTCGCCTCGGGTGCCTCCGGCGGGCTGAGCGAAAAGCAATACATCGCCAGCTTCTACTCGGATTTTTTCCTGGTGGTGAATATTCTAGGAGTCGTGGTGCAATTGTTCTTGGTCTCCCGAATCATCAAGTACGCCGGGGTGCGAATCGGGATTCTGGTTCTGCCGCTCACCGCGATGCTGGGCTACGGTGTACTGGCCTTCTACCCGCTCCTCTCAGCGGTGAGGGCGACCAAGACAATAGAGAATGCCACCGATTACTCGCTGCAGAACACCGTAAAGAACGCCTTGTGGCTCCCCACGACTCGCGAGCAGAAATACAAGGCCAAGCAGGTCGTCGACGCCTTCTTCCATAGAGCAGGTGACGTGCTATCGGCCGCGCTCGTGTTCGTCGGCACCACATACTTCGCGCTACGACCCGGCGGATTTGCCGTTGTCAATATCGTGTTGGTGCTGATCTGGATAGCGGTCGCGATCGCGATCGGTCGGATCTACACTCATCTCACCCAAACGGGCCAGCCGCCGGTTTAGTCTTGCGACTCTTCCCTGAGGCGTTTTAGAGCGTCGAGCCTGTCGGCGATGGTGTCCTCTGAGCTGAGGAGGCCCTGCAGGGCATCGCCCGACGATTGCGGGTGGCGCCCCCGGCGGATGGGTGTCTCCAGGAAGGGCCACAACTTGCGGCGCAGGTCGTCGGGCAATGCCGACTCCAAGTACTCCAGCGCCGTTCCCCGCAGCAGGGCGTCATCGGTAAACAACCCTCGGAAGGCTACCCGAAGCGGCTGCGCCGGGAGGATGAGGGATAGCATGGTAAAGACGTGCTCGAGACTCCGGTCGGCCCGGGTTCGCAGGGCCTCGTCGAGAATGGGTGACTTGTCGTCATCCTCAGTGGCATCGAGCAGGCGACGGCTCTCCCACACACCCCGGTCGACCGCCACCTCCCGGTCGATCATGGCCAACACTCGCGCGCGATCGACCCGCAGCGAAGCGTCCCGGGCGTGCATACGGCTCAACACTCGGCCACATCGATAGCGCACCTCGAAGCGGTGATCCTCCAGGCCGGCCAACAAGCCATCCGCCGCACGCTGTGTCGTGGCGTCGGCCAGGATCAGCGGAAGGCGCCGGCGGATGGAAAAGTCGCTGTCCGGGTCGAGGAGGTAATCGGTCAAGAGTCCGGTGGCTCGATCGGCCAGGGGGCGCAGTGCCTTCATGGCGGTGCGAGCCACCTCGTCCCAGGCGAGCAACGGCACGACGTACGCTACCAACTCGAGGGTGAGCGGAGCCTCGGCCAGCGCGCGACGGACACGCGAGCGATCGCGCGATCTGAGTTCCAGGACTCGCTCCATGGCAGGATCGAGTTTGGGAGCGCTCGTGGGCTCAGCCGGGGGAGCGCCCGCTGCGGTGGCCTGTGACGGGTGGGTGGCGGTTTTCTTTTCCCGGAACTGGGTAAGGTCGATGGCCCCCAGGGTCTGCATGATGGCGGTTTGCGCCACGTTGGACGAGCCATCGTCCTCGAGGTAGCTACCGCGCACGACCAGGCTCTTCTCCAGCGTCTTGAGGTATCCGCGATGGAGCCGACGCGCCACGGCCATGGCGGCGACCGCGAGCACGAAGGTAATGGCGTACATCGGCAGCCCGCGGGCCCCGGCGGGAGAAAGGAAGAGTATGACCTGCGCCAGAGCACCGGCCGCCAGGTCGCCCGCGCGGACGAAGCCGATATCCAGGATGGGCTTGATCACCCGTTTGTCGGGCGCGTTGACCGGATTGAACAACAGCTCGTAAGCTGATCGGTACAGGGAATTACGCACGACCGATTCGGCCCCTCGGGCGAGCATGATCTGGATCAACCCGGGAAACAGCATCACCCCGCCGGCGCCAAGGGCGACGACGGCTGGAAGACCGGCCGCGGACACGGCCAACCCGAAGCGCCGCAAGAGCCGCTTGGTGGCGAGGGTCTGGACCAGGACGGTCATCAGCGCTATGGCGGTGTAGAACACGGCAAAGAACCGCAGCAGATCCTCACCCCGCATGCTGTTTGACGCCCATGCCTTGAACGCGAGATCGATGAGCCCCTCGCTGATGGCCGTCAGGAACACCAGCGCCCCGATGGTCGTCAGGTAGGGCGACCGGCGCAGGACCTGGAGGCCGGATCTCGGTAGTTTCCGGTGCTCCGCGAATTCCGCGGTAAGCGCGGGCGAGGGGACGGTCCTCCCCATGCGCGACGTAAGAACGGCTGCCGCCACATGGAACAGCGCCAGCATCGGAAAGAGTGCCTCGATCGACCAGAGCGCCGCACTCCGCTCGGCCAGGATGCCGCCGAGCAAGCCGCCGATGGTACCTCCTGCGGCGATGCGGGCGATTTGCCGCTTGGCGGTCCGCGGATCGAATCGCTCGCTCACCACGGACCAGAATCCCGAGATGAGCAGGGCTCCCAGTCCGGTGAAGTGGAGGTACATGATGATGGCTACTATTCGCGGGTATTGGCCGACCAGCGCCCACTCCCCGAGGGTGAGGAGGGCGCTCAGGGCAAACCCCAGCGGCACCGCCCGGGCCGGGTCTAGGCGGCCGCCGGTCCGACTTACCAGACCGGCGAGGAGGAGCGAGAGCGCCGAGGCGCCCATGATCATGGCGGGAAGGGCGACGATATCGTAGTTGGACAGGAACAGTGCGTCGCGGGTCGCCTTCCCCGCGATCTGGAACGCGATCATCGAGGCGGACGCCACGGCGCCTGCCTGGACGGCAAGACGTATGTCTCTGTCGCTGGCGCTCACTCAGTCACGTCCTCTCGTCCCCCGGGTTCCGTGTCACGGCCATACTACTCGTCTGGCGCGGGGGATGACACCCCCGCCGATAAGGCCTCTTTGACGTCCTGAACGTCAGGTGGTAAGTGAAGATTCCCTTGTGCCGGCCGTTTTGGTGGCGTCTGCTCGCCCCGTCTGCGGGACGGCTGGGCCGGGGTAGTTTCGCCGCTGGCCGGCTTGGCCAGCACGCGGAGCGGGGCACAGTGGCTGGAAGGCCTGGTCCGGCTGGCGCCGTGGTCCCAAGAAGATGCGGAAGCGTGGTGGCGAGCTCGCCCGGAGCATGACTCCTGAGGAATGCCTAGGCTGGTATGGCCCTCAGGCACGAGGCGCAGGTACCCCGGAAGGTGACCTGGGCCTCTTCGACGTCCCCCTCGATGTCGTCAGGGTCGAGGCAGGGTTTCTTGCCGAGGACGCAGTGCACATCCTGGATGGCACCGCAGATCTTGCAGACGAAGTGGTGGTGCCAGGGCGCCCCGTATTCGTAGCGCGCGCTGCCGGGACCGACGGAGACCATGGTGACCAGGCCACAATCCACCAGGGCGCTGGCAACGTTGTATACCGATGCCCGGGGGAGCGGCGTCGATTTCTCTGCCAGCAGTGTCCCGATGTCGTCGGCGGAATGATGGCCCGGAGTGGAGCGGAGGAGGTCGAGGACCAGGAGCCGCGGGCGGGTTACTCTGAGGCCGGCTTCACGAAGGAGGTCGGTGTTGTCTTGCTCGATCGTGGTCGATTCCTGGATGCCGACCATGCAATCCTCCGGGACGGGGGGACGTCGTCTGGTAGTGACCCAGCGCCAACCATCAACCAATGAATCTATCCCGGACAGAGGCCGCGTACAGGGGCAGTGCAGGGACGTCGCGAAGCTTGCGATCGGCTCCGGGGGCGGCTAAACGTTCCATTGTACTGCCACACACTTCGATACCACACCGTCCAGGAACTCCATGCACTCCCCCACCGTCCTGATACGTTTCACCTTTTCCATCCTCATTCTCGGCGCGGTCCTGGCCACTGCCGGGTGCGGCTCCGGCAGGCAGGCTGCTGCGGGTGTCGCGGTCGCCGGGGTGGACACGGCCCGGCTTCGTGCGGCCATGTCGGTGTTGGCCGCCGATTCGCTTCAGGGCAGGTTCACCGGGAGTGAGGGCGCCGCCGCAGCAGCCCGGTACATTGCCGGACAGCTGGAACGGCTTGGTCTCGAGCCCGCCGGCGACAGCGGCTACTTCCAACGGGTTCCCATTCAGGTAACCAAACGAGCCGACGGCAGACGACGATTCAGTTTCTACCCGTCGGTCCGGGCGTGGGGTCTGCTCCCGCCGGAACAGCAGCTCATGGCTGTCAACGTGGTGGCGCGGTTGCCCGGCGCGGATTCCACCAACTTGGAAACGGTAGTAGTGGGCTCCCACTACGATCACTTGGGTATTCGGCGACCGATCGACGGCGATTCGATCTACAACGGTGCCGACGACGCATCCGGCGCGGTAGGAGCGCTGGAGATCGCCCGGGTCCTGGCAGCCGGGCCCGGCCTGAAGCGGTCGGTGGTGTTCTTGTTCTCGGCCGGTGAGGCCATCGGCTTCATTGGAACCCACTACTATGCCGAATATCCGGCGGCACCGTTGGGTGAGACGGTCGCGGCCTTGTGGTTGGAGAACATCGGCCGGCCCGACCCCCTCGTCGGACTCGGTGTTGCGTGGATTACTGGTAGTGATCGTACCAACCTCGGTCGCTTGCTCGAGGACGCCGAAATCGACATCGAGGTCGAACCCGATCCCAGACCCGAGCAGAATGTGTATCTCCTCACTGAAAGCGTAGTATTGGCCCGGCGCGGCGTTCCGGCGCACACGCTGTCTTCCTTCGGGTTCCACGACGATTGGCACGAGCCCTCCGACGAAATCGAGACCATCAACTTCGCCCACTTCGGCCAGGTCGTCACGTCGGCGATTGTCATCGTGCGCTACCTGGCCACCGGAACGCCACCGCAGTGGTATCGCGGAGGACAGCCGGAACGTTCAGACTTCTAGCCGAGGTGCCTCATGTACGCACTTGCCATCATCCGCTATCGGAGACCGTTGGAGGAGGTGCTGCCGCACGTGGAGGAGCACCGGGCCTACCTGCAGGGACTGTACGACAACGGGTGGCTGCTGGCCTCCGGACCGTTCCAGCCCCGCAGCGGCGGCGCACTGCTCCTGCGGGTCCCCGACGGTGATTTGGAGGCCACGCTCGACCGGATCCGGGATCAGGATCCCCTGGTACAGCACGGGGTGGCGCAGTACGAACTTCTGCCCTGGACACCGGTGATCGGCGGGGATGGTCTGGACCGGATGGGGGTGAACCCGTGACCGGCGTAGCCTTTCCCAAGGCGACCGTTGCGTTGGTGGCCTGTGCGGTGCTGGTGTGGGCCTGTGCCGTCAATCCGGTCACCGGCAAGCGCGAACTGTCCCTCATCTCCGAGTCCCAGGAGATCCGGATGGGTCAAGAGGGCGCGCAGAGCGTGGTGAACACCATCGGGCTCTACCCCGATTCGTCTCTCCAGGCGTATGTGAACCGATTGGGGCAATCGATGGCGGTGGCGTCGGAGCGGCCCCAACTTCCCTGGTCGTTCGCCGTGGTGAACGACGCGACGGTCAACGCCTTCGCCCTCCCTGGAGGACAGATCTTCGTGACCCGCGGTATCCTGGCCTACTTCAATTCCGAGGCGGAATTGATGTCGGTGCTGGGGCACGAGATCGGTCACGTCACGGCCAAACATTCGGTCAGTCAGATCAGCAAGGCGCAGCTCGCCCAGCTCGGGCTGGGCGTGGGGATGGTGCTCACCCCCAGCCTCGATGTG
>SMVB01292880.1_pt1 | contig 14435 bp, 17 predicted proteins | sample 2456461 | NCBI WGS metagenome assembly SMVB01 (sample SAMN11095934, study PRJNA526329) | marine sediment metagenome | biome: Marine sediment; feature: Surficial sediment; material: Deep marine sediment; isolation source: Hadal surficial sediment | place: Pacific Ocean | collected 2014-05 | depth... | reverse complement strand
GAGGTCGCGAAGTTCCTCGAGATCACCCCCGCCGACGTGATGGACACGGTCACGTTCTACGAGGAGTACACCATCGAGCCGACGGGCGAACACGTCATCGCCGTCTGCCAATCAGTCGCCTGCGAGGTGTGCGGCCACCAGACGCTGCTGGATCACCTGCGTCGCAAGCTCGACATCGAGCCGCACGAGACAACCGCGGACGGCCGGTTCACCCTGTTGACGCTCGAGTGCCTCGGCTCCTGCGATACCGCTCCTGTCGCGCTCATCGGCGACACGCTTCACGAGAACCTGACGATTGAGAAGGTCGACCAGATCATTGACCAACTCTGAGAAAAAGCCGCTCATGCGATCGCTCGGCGAGTTCGTCGGGCACATCGTCAGGGCCGTCAAGACCGAGCCGAAGGGCAAGCGCGTCGTGCTCAACAAGACGACGCAGGAGCAACGCCGCGGCAACATCACCCTCAGGCGGACGACGATCGAGGAGATCGAGGTCGATAAACGCACATGAAAGAACCCGTCCTCACACAACGCATCCCGTGTCATCCGTGGGGCGACCCGAAGGACCGTCACATCGTCGGCTACGACGAGTACGTGAAGACCGGCGGCTACGAGGCCCTGAAGAAGGCCTTGAAGATGAAGCCGGAGGCCATCGTCGATCTGGTCAAGGATTCGCAGCTCCGTGGCCGCGGCGGCGCCGGCTTCCCCTGCGGGCTCAAGTGGACGTTCCTGCCGGACCCGGACGGCGGCCGGCGATACCTCGCGGTCAACTGCGACGAGGCGGAGCCCTGCACGTTCAAGGACCGCCTGCTCATCGACTTCGACCCGCACCTCGTGATCGAGGGTATCGCGATCACCTGCTACGCCTGCCGGCTGGACACGGCCTACTTCTACATCCGCGGCGAATACCGCCACCAGATCAAGGTCGTCGAGAACGCGATCAAGGAGGCGTACGACAACGGCGTATTCGGAAAGGGCATCGAGTGCTACCTGCACCGCAGCGCCGGCGCGTACATCTGCGGTGAAGAAACCGGGATGCTCGAAGCGATCGAGGGCAAGCGCGCGTGGCCGCGTATCAAGCCGCCGTTCCCGGCGGTGAAGGGCCTCTTCGGGCGCCCGACGATCGTGAACAACGTCGAGACCCTCGCGGCGATCTGCCCGATCGTCACCAACGGCGCCGACTGGTGGAAGTCGATGGGCTGCGAATCGACGATCGGCGCCCCCCCCAGCTACGGCCCCAAACTCATGGGCGTCTCCGGCCACGTGAACCGTCCGGGCGTCTACGAAGTCGACCTCGGGATCACGCTTCGCACGCTCGTCGACGAATACTGCCAGGGCATGCGCGGCGGCAAGCGTTTCAAGGGCGCGATCGCCGGCGGGATAAGCATGGGCGTTCTCGGCCCCGACCAGTTCGACGCGGAGATGGACTTCGACATCGGTCGCAAGTACCACGTGCTGGGCCTGGGCACGGCCTGCCCGACCGTCTTCGACGAGGACACCGACATGGTCGCGGTGACACGCAATATCGCGAGGTTTTTCATGAACGAGTCGTGCGGGCAGTGCACGCCCTGCCGCGAGGGGACGCGGTGGATGTACCAGGTGCTCCTGAGAATCGAGGCCGGCGACGGCACGAGCAAGGACCTCGACCTGCTGCTCGAACTCGGCGGCTCGATGGGCACCATGCCGGGCACGACCATCTGCGGGCTCGCCGACGGGAACAACTGGGCCGTCCGCACGCTGATCAACAGGTACCGTGACGAGTTCGAGGCCCGCCTCAAGCCCGTTTCCGACTCAATTGCACGTGGCGTACAGCCGAAACAGGTCGTATCCTTGTGACGCCCCGTGGATGACGACACTGACAATCCTCCGGAACCCGGGCCGATAGCGGTACTCGCTGCGTGCGCCCAGCCCCTCGACCTGCCGTGGTTGCGTGGCGCCCTCGAAGCGGCGCTCGAACACGTCAGCCGCCCGATCCGCAGCCTGACCGTAAAGGTCGTCGACGACGCGACGATGCTCAAGCTGCACGAGCAGCACCGCGGGGAGGCCGTCACGACCGACGTCCTGACGTTCGATGCCTCCGATCCCGGCGGGCCGGTCGAGGCGGACGTCGTCGTGTGCGCCGACGAAGCCGCCCGGCAGGCGGCCGAGCGGGACCACGTGATCGAGCGCGAGTTGCTGCTGTACGCCTTGCACGGCGTCCTGCACTGCGCTGGTTTCGACGACCGGACACCCGAAGACTTCGAGGCGATGCACGCCGAGGAGGATCGCATTCTCACGGCGGTCGGGATCGGGCCGACGTTCCGGGGGCCCACGACATGACAAGTCTCTACATCATGCTGACGGGGGCGGTCCTTGTCATCGCGACGTGGACCGCGGCGCTGAAGCTCGCGATGCTGCGGCCCAGCCGCGTCATGGTCGCCCACCGGCTGGAGACCGCCGGACACGAGAAAGCGGCCCGCTGGCTCAGTCGGAACTTCGACTCGGCGATCTTCGCGTTGTCGCTGATGCGGACCATCGCGCGGCTCGGCGTGTTCGTGCTCGTACTTGCCGAGACGGTCGAGCTTCGGACCGAAGCGCCGCTGTCGTGGCCGGACCTGGCGATCAGCGGCCTCATCTCGGTGATGCTGCTGTGGGTGTTCACGAGCGTGCTCGCGGCGGCGCTCGCCCGGTACGTCGGCGCCGGCCTCATCGCGACCGGGTTGCCGGTCACCCGGATCATCACCCGGCTTTGCTGGCCGCTGACGAAGGCCGTCTCGTTCATCGACGAAATGGTGCGGCGGCTCAGCGGCGCGAACCTGCGTGACGACGACGAGCTCGAGGCCGAGTTGCTGCGATCCATCGACCGGACCCAGCGGGAAGGGGGCCTCGACGAGGCCGCCGCCGACATGCTGGAGAACGTGGTCGAGTTCACCAACACCGACGTTGCGGAGATCATGACGCCGCGGACCGACATCGAGGGCATCGAGCTCACCGACGACCTGGCCGAGATCCGCGCCTTCATCGCCGAGGTGGGCCACTCGCGGATCCCGGTCTACCGCGACAACCTCGATACCATCCTGGGCATCCTCTACGTGCGCGACCTGGTCCCGCTGCTCGGTGAAGACGTTGACGGCTTCCGTCTCGAGCCGCTGCTGCGTCAGCCGAACATCGTCCCCGGTGGCAAGCCGGTACGCGAGCTGCTCGCCGACTTCCAGAAAAGCGAGATACACATGGCCATCGTCGTGGACGAGTACGGCGGCACCGAGGGCCTGGTCACCATCGAGGACGTGCTGGAGGAAATCGTCGGCGAGATTCGTGACGAGCACGAGCCCGATGGCGACGAAGAACCGGTCCTGGTGACGATCAACGAGACCCGCGCGGAGGTGGACGGCCGGTTCCACATCGACGACCTCAACGAGCGCCTGGGGCTGGCGTTGCCGGAGGATGACGACTTCGACACGATCGCCGGATTCATGCTCGCCCAACTCGGCCACGTGCCCAACGTCGGTGAAACGTTCGAGTCGCACGATGCCCGGTTCACCGCACTCGCCACGGCACCCACGCACGTGCAACGGGTCGGCGTCGAGTTGCTCACGCGTTCGTTGCCAGGCGACAACGGGGCGAAATAGCTATCAGCTGTCAGTTGTCAGTTGTCAGCAATGCGCCGTGCCGCCGGTGATAGCCGTCCATGAGTTGGACCATTTGCCCGCGCGGAACCGCGTCCAGCTTTGTCGTGAAATGTACGAGCAGTTCGACTAGCCCGTGGTAGTCGGCCAGGGAGATCTGCTCCGGGCCGACGCGTGCCGGGCGTTTGCCGGCGAGCACGCCGTCGATGTCGACCATGTTGTGGTAGTTGCCCAGCGGCAGGCACACGCACGAGGCCTCGTAGCCGTAGGCCGCGAACGTTGAGGCCTCGCAGGTGCCGCCAGGCATGAGTTTCCGCTGCGCCTTGAACCGCGGGTTGGCACGCTGGTATTCGCCAAGCAGCAGGCTCAGCCGGTTCGTCAGACCCGGGCTGAACACGCTGAGCTTGTCACCAACGCGGAGGATCGGACCGGCGTCGATCGGCGACTCCGGGAAGCTGCGCGAGTTCTCCAGGCAGATGAGCCGCGCGTCGGCTGCCACGGTGCGTCGCTTGCAGGCCGCGACGGCACCGACGAAACCGATCTCCTCGGCCCGGGTCAGCAGGACGCCCACGTGCGTCATGGTCTTGCGGGAACGCAGGATGTCGAGCGTGCTCAGCGCGGCCGCGACACCGGCAAGATCGTCGCACGCCGGCGCGTACAGCCTGCCCTCGACGACCGTCGGCTTGGCGCCGCGGCCCCGGAACGCCCACCGCCCGACGTCGCCCGCCTCGACCGGTGCCGCCGCGCGCAACCGGGCCTCGACGCGCTTGAACGGCTTCGCCAGCGGATCCAGTCTCGTAACGACCGCGCGGTGGGGGCGGCCGTCGGCGGTGAATATCTCTATCTTGGCGTCGGTGAAGTACGGATCGTGCACGCCGCCGCGGAACTCAAGCTCGATCGCCCGGTCGTCGATCCGGCGACGGACGACGAACGCCGGGTGGTCCAGGTGGGCCGTCATGAAGATGGGCGGCCGCGATCCGGTCCCGCGCCGCGTGATCACCAGGTTGCCGGCCGCGTCGGACCGGATCGCGAGGTTGCGACGCTGGGCGACCCAGTCCGTCACCCACTCGATAACGCGTCCCTCGCACGCGGCGGCGGTCGGGATGCCCGTCAACGCCTTGAGCCAGCGGCGATGCTCGGCGCGGTGTTTCGAAGTCAACATACCCTCTAGACTACCAGAGCCATGACCCTCTCCGCCGTCCCGGAAATCCTCACCGAGTTGCAGGCGGGTCGCATCATCGTGCTCGTGGACGACGAGAACCGCGAGAACGAAGGCGACTTCGTGTGCGCCGCCGAGAAGGTGACCACCGACGTCATCAACTTCATGACGCGCGTGGGCGGCGGGTACCTGTGCCTGTCGCTGACCGGCGCCGACTGCGACCGACTCGATCTCGTGCCACAGGCCACGGCCAATACGAGCCTTCGCACGACCGCGATGACCGTCAGCGTCGACGGCCACCCGCGGCACGGCGTCGGCACCGGTATCTCGGCACCGGACCGCGTCAAGACGATCCAGCTCGTCCTCGACCCGGACACGACGCCCGACGACCTCGTCCGGCCGGGGCACATCAACCCGTTGCGGTCCCGTGACGGCGGCGTCCTGGTTCGCACCGGCCAGACCGAAGGCTCCACGGACCTCGCCAGGCTCGCCGGGCTTCACCCCTCGGCGCTCATCATCGAGATCGTTCGCCCCGACGGCGAGATGGCGCGGATGCCCGAGCTGGAGACGCTGTGCGGTGAGCACGCCCTCAAGATGTGCTCGGTCCGGCAGATCATCGAGTACCGCCTCGCCCGCGAGCAGATCGTCGAGCGGATCGAGCCCCGCGCGGGGACGCCGATCGAAACACCCTATGGGCAGTTCAACCTCATCGCGTACAACAGTGCAATCGACGCGTTGCCGCACTTGGCGCTCACGGTCGGCGACGTCGGCAACGGCCCGACCGACGAACCCGTGCTCGTGCGGGTGCACCGCCGCGACCTGCTCGGCGACATTTTCGACGAGACGAGCTCACAGAGCGGCCGGACGCTGCGCAGCGCTCTGAAGATGATCCAGGCCGCCGGCCGCGGCGCGCTTGTGTACCTGCGACCGGAGGGGATCGGCGACGACCTGCGGGGCCGCCTTCAGCAGATCCGCCGGCCCGCCGCCGACGACGTCAATGCCCCGGACCTGACCCGCAGCGACGGCCCGGCGGGAACCGCGCTGCCGATCGACGAGCGGGAGCTCGGCATCGGCAGCCAGATCCTGCGCGATCTCGGTCTGCGCCGGCTTCGGATCATCACCGACCACCCCAGGAAGCTGCGCGGTCTGGCGGGCTTCGGTATCGAAATCGTCGAGCAGGTGCCGGTCAACCGGGACTTTTTTTCCTAATTTCCAGTCTGGCCGCGCAGAATCACCGGTCACGGTACATAGATAGAGGTAGGAGTGACCGTGCAGCTAACCGACAGCGGAGCATCACACACCGACTGGTCGATGATCGCCCAGGCCACGGAAGCCGACGAGCAGGTCGCCGGAGACGCGCTCGAGAAGCTCGTCCGCCGCTACTGGGCCGCGGTCTACGCCTACATCCGCCGGACCGGCCGGGACGTCCACGAGGCGGCGGACCTGACCCAAGGCTTCGTCTGCGACGTCATCATCAGCCGCCGTTTGTGCGACTACGCGGACCCGCAGCGGGGTCGCTTCCGGACGCTGCTGCTGGCCGCCGTCAAGAACTATCTCCGGGAGAAGCACCGCCGCGACCGCAAGCGAAGCCTCGAGCTCGACGGTCCCCCGCTGGCGCTCGAAGACCGGCCCGCCGAAATCAGTACCAACGAGACGCCCGACGAGGCCTTCTGTTACCAGTGGAGCGCGACGCTCGTCCGACAGGTCCTGACCGAGGTAAAGGCGTCGTGCGAGGCCGACGGCCTGGCCGCGCACTGGAGGGTCTTCGAACACCGCGTGGTCCGCCCGATGCTGTTCGAGGAGCCCGCCACCGAACATGCGGTGCTGGTGGAGATGCTGAATCTCAAGGACGAGTCGCAGGCGGCGAACATGATGATCACCGTCAAGCGGCGTTTCGCCCGCGCCCTGTACGCGGAAATCGGCCGGACCGTCATCGACCCGGAGCACGTCGACGACGAACTCAACGAGTTGCTCCGGGACCTGGAGCGACCCGGATGAGCATGGTCACCCGACAGCAGTTGAGCGAAGTGCTTCGTTCGGCAATGGACGTCTCGGCCGACCCGGCCATGGCCGCGGCCAACTGGCTGGCCCGGGACATCGACCCACAGCGCAGCACGGCGGTCGAGCTGCTGACCGACACGGCCGTGTCGGTCGAGAATCTGCGAAAGGCAAAGGACGTCTACAAGACGATGCGGATTCTCGGGGAGTCCTCGACCGACCGTCGCGTCGCGGCCCGCCTCTACGCGGCGACCATCGGGGCCGGCCTCGTCCACCGCGGCACGCGGATCAGCCGGCAGTCCGACGCCGCCCTGACCCGTGGGCTCGAAGCGCTCCAGGCCGACATGGAAATGCCGGAGCCGCTGCGGCGTCTGGCCGAGGCCGCGCTCATCGTGCTCGCGGGAAAGTCGTAGCCGTCGAATGCCGCAGCTCGAGATCGAGCGCAAGTACCTGCTGAAGTCGATGCCGCAACTTCCGGCAACGGCGCGGGCGTACCACCTGGAGCAGGGCTACTTTGCCGACGAGCCGGGTCGCGTGCGCCGAACCCGGGCACCCGACGGCACCGTGACTTACACGCACACCGTCAAGAAAGGCTTCGGTCTGGTCCGCGAGGAGAACGAACGCGAACTCACCCCCGACGAGTTCAACGCGCTGTGGCCCCGCACCGCCGGCCGCCGGCTCACCAAGACCCGTACAAAGGTCCCCGACGGCCTCCTGGTCTGGGAAATCGACGACTACGACGCCCTCGACCTCGTCATCGCCGAAATCGAACTCCCGACAGTCGATACCAGGGTCACGGTACCGGACTGGCTGGCCCCGCACGTCATCCGCGAGGTCACGGGGGAACCGGCGTACGGGAACTACCGCCTGGCGCTCAGAACGTAGTCCCGCGCTTCCACTCGTCGGTTTTCTTGAAATGATCCAGCGCGAGATCGATGTCCGTCACGTCGTCCTCGGTGTAGCGGATCTCCGACTGGCCGATGCGGATGACGTCCCCCTCGTCGAGCGGGCGGTCGCCGGTGATCCGCGCCCCGTTGACGAAGACGCCGTTGGCACTGCGCATGTCCACCGCGAAGTGGACCCGCTTGTCCGGATCGAACCGGATCTGCAGGTGCCGGCGCGACACCTCGTCGTCCACGAGCTGGAAGCTGCACTGGTCGTCGCGGCCCACGCTGATCAGGCTGCTCGTCTCCAACGGATAGGTCTTGCCCTTGCAGGGCCCGGTCGTCACGATCAGCGTCGCCATGCTCGGTCCTCCCACGCGTTTGACCGGGTGATTCTACCCTTTCTCAAGGCGCCATGACCAGTTCGACGAACCGCGCGAGCAGGGCGTCGGTGTGCACCGACTCGCCGGTGTGGTTCTCGACGAACCGGTCGTAGGGAACCCCGGTGATCCGCTCGATGTAGGCCGGGTACTTGCGGAGCCGGTCGAGCAGCGTCTCGCGATCGAGTTCCGGGTGGAACTGCGTGCAGTAGATCGGCTTGCCGGGGAAGTGGAACGCCTGGTTGGACAATCTCGTCCTGGCGAGCAGCACCGCGTCGGGCGGCAGGCGGTCCACGACGTCCTCGTGGCCCATCTGCGCCGGAAAGTGATCGCCTGCCTCCGCGAACACGCCGAACAGCGGGTCCGCCCGGCCCTCGTCCGTCAGGAACACCTCGTGGGTGCCGACCTCCGCCCGCGACGCGTCGGCCACCACGTGGCCACCCAGCGCCTGCGCCATCGCCTGGAAGCCCCAGCACGATGCGAACGTCGGCTTGCTCGTCGCGTGCAGTTGGCGCATCGTGTCCAGGGCCGGGTCCATCCACGCGCCGCCCTCCGAGACGCAGTAGTCGCCGCTGCCGCCCAGCAGGACGACGTCCACGGCGTCGAGTTCGGCGTCTGACGGGCTGCCGGCGATCAGGTCGAACTCACGGATCCGGTCGGGCGCGCAGTTCAGCGCCCGCGCGAAGCACTCGACCTCGTGAGAGGCCATCGGGTCATCGTCGTTCCTGACCTGCAGCAACAGATAGCGGACGCGGTCGTTCATGGCGTTTCTTTATACCGCAGGCATCGCCTCGCGCCACCGCGCGAACCGCGACTTCAATGCCGGGTTGCCCCTTGGTTGGAACAGCGCCGGGGCGCCAGGGTCGCGCCAGCCCGCCGGCCGGCCCGCCACCAGCCACGCGAGGCCGCGGGCGGTCGCCTCGTGCACGACCGGCCGCTCGACGACCAGGCCGGTCACGTCGGCCAGCCGCGAGCACAGGCCGTCGAGCTGCGACAGACCGCCCGACACGGTTACCGAGTCGGCGCCGATTATCTCTATGTTCACCGCCAGCATGAAGACAATGCTCTCGAGGACGGCGACGGCCTTCTGCGACAGTGAGCCGTCGCCGATGAAACGAGATTCGAAATGCGGCTTCCACCACGGCGAGCCGAGACCGCCGACACCGTTGAGATACAGCGGCGGCTCAGCGTCGTCGGCCAGCCACGCCGGCTCAACGCGGTCCAGCGCGGCGGACGCGCCGTTGACCGTACCCTCGGCCACGTAGCTGGTCCCGACGGCGTCCTGCCATACGACGCTCGACAGGAGTCCCGGTATCTCGACGGGCTCTTCGCCGGCGAACCGCTGCACGAACGCACCGGTCCCGATGTTGACCCACGCCACGTACGGATCCGGCGCGCCGCGCGCGAACAGCGCGGCGGACTGGTCGCCGGTGCACACGGTCAGCGGAACCTGTGACAGGTGACCGTACGCGTGCCCGTTCGGCACGCACTCCGGCAGCGGCGACCGGGGCACGCCGAACAGCTCCATCAGCGACGACGACCAGTCACGCGTGCGGAAGTCCCAGAGCTGCGTCCGCGACGCGTTGGCCGGATCGATCAGCAGGGGGCGCTCGGCCAGCAGCCGGAACATCACGAAGCTCGCGATCGGCCCGAACGATAACGTTCCGTCTTCGCACGCCGACGAGACGGCCGGCAGGTTGTCCAGGCACCACCGCAACTTGCTCGCACCGTAGTGCGGCGACAGGACGAGCCCGGTCGTCCGGCGTACCGCATCGGCGTGCCCGGCCAGCGCCGCGATCTGTTCGGCGCCGCGCCGGTCCTGCCAGGAGATCACCGGGCTCAACGCGGACCCGTCGGTTCGGTCCCAGCAGACGATCGAGGACCGCTGCGTGGCGAGTCCGGCCGCGACGACGTCCGGGGCGTCTGCCACGCCGTCGATCGCTTCGCGCAGCGCACCGAGGACCTGCTCCGGATCGTGCTCCACCCACGCGTCGCGCGGGTGCGCGGTGTCGAAGGGCGCGGTCGCGTCGGCGACCGGGACGCCGGCGTCGTCGAAGACGATCGCACGGGCCGCGTGTCCGCCAAGATCCACGGCCAGTACGTTCACGATCCGGTCAACTCCAGCGTTCGCGTGTCCGCGACGGGCGATCGGTCCGGCAACGACGGCGCGACGAGCTTCATGACCTTCCGGGCCGTCGATCGGTACGTCGTCAGCTTGCCGCCGTACACGGTCACGAGCCGCGGGCGGTCGCGGCGGTCGGGGTGGAGGATCGTCTCGCGCGACCGCCTGGACGCGGGCTCCCGACCGACCGGCAGCACGCGCACACCGGCAAACGAGTCGACGATCTCGGCGCCGGCATACCGGGGGAAGTGATGATGGAGCACATCGAGCAGGTATGCCTCCTCGCCGGGGAGCACGCGCACGAGGCCGGGGTCGCCCTCGAACGGCGTCTCGGTGGTCCCGACAAGCGTGTCGCCCTGCCACGGCATCACGAAGACGGCGCGGCCGTCCCGGGCCGCCTCGACGTAGTAGATGCCCGATGCGATCGCGCCGCGCACGACCAGGTGCGCGCCCTGGACCAGTTCGACCGCGCGGGCGGTGGTCGCCGGCTCGATGCGGTCCAGGACCGACCGGCCCCAGGGCCCGGCGGCGTTGACGAGCACACGCGCGTGGCACGCCTGCGTGGCGCCGTTGCTCTGGTATTCGACTTCGCATCCGTCGCGTGTCAGGTTCGCGGCCAGGAACGTCGCCGGCATGGCCAAATTCGCGCCCAGTGCCTCGGCGGATCGCATCACGGCGCGTGTCAGCGCCGCGTCGTCGGTCTGCGCGTCGCAGTAGCGAAACACGACCTGCAGTCCGTCGGTATTCAGCCCGTCCAACCGGGACCAGTCGGCGCGACGCACGCGCCGGAACCGCGTGTCGTCGCTCAGGCCGCCCAACGCGGCGTAAAGGCTCAAGCCCGCGCGCACCTGCCACGCGCGACGGCGCGTTGTCCGGTACACCGGGAAGAAGAACGGCCGCAGTTGCACCAGGTCCGGTGCGAGCCGCAACAACAAGGCACGTTCACGCAACGACTCGCGGACCAGGCCGATCCGCCCGCTCTCGAGGTAGCGAAGCCCGCCGTGAATGAGCTTGCTGGACCGGCTCGACGTCCCGCCGGCGAGTTCGCCCCGCTCGATCAGCAATGTCGAATAGCCGCCGGCGGCCGCCGCCTGGGCCACGCCCACGCCGTGGATACCGCCACCGACGATCACGACGTCAAACCGGTCCGTCACGCCGCGGCTCCAATGCCCCCAGCAGTTCGCCGACCGCCATGGTCTCGACGAAGTCCGCCCCGCGGGCGGCCATCGCCATGGCGTCATCGGCGGTTTCGACACCGTAAACCACCCACTGCCACGGGCCGGGCCATAACCGGTCGCCCGCGATCGGCATGTCACAGAACAGGTACTCTGGGCCCAGCGCCTCGGCATCGGCGAGGACCGCGTCGTCCCACGCCTCGATGACCCAGCCGATCCTGGCCCCGCCCCGGCGCCGCGCGAGCGCCACCGCCTCGCGGTCGAACGAGACCACCACCGCGTTGTCCATGACGGGCCGCAATTCGTCCAGCACGCGGTCGACAACGGGCCCGACGCCGAAGCGGCGGATGCTCGCACGCTTGATCTCCACGAAGGCGATCGCATCGGGCCACGCCCGCAGCTCGGCGACCATCTCGGCCAGTGTCGGAACGGTGACACCATCGCCGGTCTCGATCGCCCGGACGCGGTCCGCATCGACGTCCAGGACCTCCGCATCGACGCCGGTCGTGCGTTGCAGGTTCGCGTCGTGCAGGACCACCGGTACGCGGTCGGCGGTGAGCTGCACGTCGAACTCGACCGCGCCGACACCTGCCTCCAGGGCCGCACGGATCGACGCCACCGTGTTCTCCGGGTACCGCCCGGCGTCGCCCCGGTGCGCCACGAGGGCGGGGAGCGGGTGCTCGCGGTGACATTGGGTCAAATCGGTCATGGGATGCTACACTGACAATCGTAATGCCTTCGACCTTCACCTGTTCAATCGTGACCCCCACCGAGACCGTCTTCGACGAAGATGTGGTCTACGTGTCGTTCCCCGCGTGGGACGGCCAGCAAGGTGTCATGCCCGGCCAGTCGCCGTTGCTCAGCCAGCTCGGCACGGGCGCCCTGAGGGTCGATCGACCGGGCGGCGAGACCCGGTGGTACCTGCTGGAGACGGGCTTCGCGCAGGTTCAGGACGGAGCGCTGACGCTGTTGACCGACCGCGTGACGCCCGCGGCCGACCTCTCGGTCCAGGACGCCGAGGCGGCCCTGGCCGAGGCCGCCGCGCGGATCCCGACCGGCGGTAAGGACCTTGCCGCGATCGAGCAGGATCAGCGGCGGGCGCTCGCGAGCCGCGCACTCGCCCAGGCCCACGGATCGTGAAACATTCTGCGACGGTGGAGGTCAAGCCCGTGTCGAAGGCAAAGACCAACAGCGAACCCGAGGTCTGCGCCGATCAGCCCCTGCCGACCCGGATCGAGGCCCTGCTGATGGCCGGCAGCCGGCCCGTCACGGAGGCCCGCATCGGGGAACTGCTCGGCATCGGCGACAAGGGCGTGACCGAGACCATCCGCGCGTCGATCGAGGAACTCAACGGCGAGTACGAGAAGTCCGGCCGGGCCTTCCGCGCGCAGCGGGTCGCCGGTGGTTGGCAACTGTTCACGCTGCCGGCGTTCGCGCCGCTGGTGACGCGGCTGCAGCGGGACCACCGCGACGCCCGTCTCAGCCAGCCGGCGCTGGAGACGCTGTCGATCATCGCGTACCGCCAGCCGATCATGCGGGCGGAGATCGAGGCCATCCGCGGCGTCGCGTGCGGTGAAGTGCTCCGCTCGCTGCTGGAGCGACGGCTGGTCAAGATCGCCGGTCGCGCCGAGCAGCCGGGCCGCCCGATGCTCTACGGCACGACGCCGAACTTTCTGAAGGTCTTCGGTCTACCGGCCATCGACGCCCTGCCGGCGCTCGAGGACTGAGGTGCGAGCCTCGGTGACCCGCCGCTACCACCTGCACGCGCCCGGGTTCGTGTACGCCGCGCTGACGCTCCTGGTCGGCCTCGCCGCGGTGAACCGGCAGAACAACCTGTTGTTCTGGACGCTCGGCGTGATGCTGTCGGCCCTGATCATCTCCGGGCTGGTGTCCGGCCTGATGATGCAGCGGCTTCGAATCCGCCGGCTCGTGGCCGCCCACGGGCTGGTGGGCGAGCCGCTGGCCGTCCGGTACTGGGTCACCAACCGCAGCTGGTTTCTCCCGGCGTTCGGTCTGCACATCGAGGAGCTGCCCGACGCGGGCGGGGCCGACTGGCAGCGTTTCATGAAGCCGGCGCGGGCATGGGTGATGCACCTGGGCCCGCGTGAGACCGTGCATGGCGAGGCGGTCTTCTGGCCGACGCACCGCGGCGAGGTGCGGTTCGACCGGCTCCGCGTCTGGACGACGTTTCCCTTCGGCATCATCAAGAAGTCGATCACGATATCGCAGCCGCAGCACACGCTGATCTATCCCCTGCTGTACGAGCTTCGCCGTGACGTGCTGCGGTCGGTGGAGCCGCAGGGGCTGGCCGGCTCGCGCGTGTCCCGGCACCCCGGATCGGGCGACGACTACTACGGCATGCGCGATTTTCGGCCGGGCGACACACTGCGGCACATTGCCTGGAAGCGCTCGGCGTGCCTGGATGAACTCGTGTGCCTGGAGCGCACCAGCCCCACCCCGCTGCGGCTTCGCGTCATCGTCAACCTCACCACCCCGACACGCGAATTGCACGTCGATACGCGGCGCGAGTCGTACTCGCCGCGACAGCTCGAGGAGCGCGCGATACGCCTGGCCGCATCGATCCTCCACGCCGCGGATCTCGCCGGTTTCGAGATCGGCCTCTCCCTGCCCGGCACGAACCAGCCGGCCTTGCTCACTCGACGAGGCCATTGGCACCGCGCCCGAGTCATGTCCGCCATGGCCGCCATCGATCTCGACGCCCCGCGCGAGGACTCGGGACCGTTGCCGACGAGCCACGGTGAACGGGCGGCGCAGATCGTCGTCCACCCCGATCGCGTCGAACCGTCGATCGGCCGCGAAGACGCGTTGCACCTCTCGGCGCGGCAGATGGACCGTCTGACCCTGCGATCGATCGGGTGGGACCCCGGCGCCGCACCGCCGGAGACCGCGACGGCGGAGACCGCGGCATGAGGCTCCTTCGGGCATTCCCCATCCTGGCCAATGCGTTGGTCCTGTTGAGTATCGTCGGCGTGAGCGTCGCCACGCGATCGATCGGGCTGCTGCTGGTCGGCGGCGTGCTGGCGGCGCTGAGCTGGTACGTGACGGAGGGCCCTCGCGGCCGCTCGCTCCCGGACTGGACGGCGAACATCCTGAT
>SMVB01294064.1_pt1 | contig 14436 bp, 14 predicted proteins | sample 2456461 | NCBI WGS metagenome assembly SMVB01 (sample SAMN11095934, study PRJNA526329) | marine sediment metagenome | biome: Marine sediment; feature: Surficial sediment; material: Deep marine sediment; isolation source: Hadal surficial sediment | place: Pacific Ocean | collected 2014-05 | depth... | reverse complement strand
GTTTTCGAATTTCCGCTGCAAACATCGGACCGAACCGATTCCACCACGCACGCACCGTCTCGTAGCTGATGTCGATACCGCGCTCGTGGAGCATGTCTTCAACTTGCCGCAACGACAGGGGGAAACGGACATACATCATCACGGCAAGGCGGATAACCTCGGGTGACGTCTTGAAATATCGGAATGGATTTCTCATCCACAGACGCTACGAAACGTGCCTCACCGCCTCAAGCAATTTTGCTCTGACATCGCCAGCTGAGGGCGTCCAGGCGGCGCGTCTATTTGCGCCGGGGCGCTGGCGCCCGCCCGGTAATCCCCCACCGTAGCCCCATCCAAAGCTTCGCCACCGCGTGTCTGAGAACGGCGCCGTCGTCGGCCAGCAATCGCACCCAGGCGCCACAGTCGTTGGGCAGGGTCGAGGCCGCCGCATAGACCGATGGCATGTCCGCCAGACCCTCCCGAAAGGCGCTAAGCAACGACTGCGGCGTGACTGCGGTGCTCGCCGCCAAAATCGTCGCCTGCATGCCGTAAGCACCCATGATGCCGACGTTTCCCGCGCTCCGGGCCATGCCGCTGATGTGAAATCGGTCAAGCATCAGACGCCGTCCGGCGGCGTCGGTAATCTCGGTCTCGCTGCTGTAGTGCCCAAAAGGCCGGTGCGCGCCACCGGGATCGTGGGACAGGAAGGCATCCACCACGATGGCCGTTGCATTGCTGGCCAGATTCAATTTGAGCCGATTTTTGAGACGCGCTTGCGGAAATAGAATCACCGGATCCGGCACGTACTCGAGAAAGCCGTTCTCGCCAACCTCCAGATCGGTCCGCTGGCAGGCCTCCCCGTTGGGCATGCGATAGGCAATGGTCGAGGCCTGGGTTGTGACGTGGGCCATCGCGCCGGGCTTGCAGGTGATTGAAACGCCGAGCACGTCGCCGGCGAACAGGCCGCCGGCGCTCGATTGCAGGTAAAGGCTCGCCATATCCGGCAGATCGGGATCGAGATACTGGACACGGCAAACATGAAATGGATAGGACGCGAACTGTCGGCTAAGGAAACTTCGTCCCTGCGCATCCGGTGCGAAGACAAGCTCAAGCCGCCCGGTGGTCCGGCGCGGCGAGACTGGCGGCGGAACTCGCGGCGCGAGGGCGGCCTCCGGCATCACGTCACTCGTCGAACAGGACATCGTGTGACAGCCGCTCCACCAGGGCCCCGATGCCTTCGCCGGTGGCGCAGTTCGTGGTCAACACAGGCTTGCCGTTTCGCACGGCCAGCGCCTCCTCGATCATGCGCTCGAGATTGGCGCCCACCAGGGGGGCTAGATCCGTCTTGTTGATGATCAGCAGGTCCGAGCGCACAATTCCTGGCCCCTTCTTGCGCGGGATGTCGTCGCCCCCCGCCGTGTCGATGACGAACAGCCAATAATCCACGAGATCGAGCGAGAAGGTCGAGGCCAGGTTGTCGCCACCACTTTCCAGCAGGATGACCGACAGATCGGGGAAGCTCTCCATGAGGCTGTCGATGGCCTGCAGGTTCATGGTCGGGTCCTCGCGAATCGCGGTGTGCGGGCAGGCGCCGGTTTCGACCGCGAGCACGCGCTCCGGCGCGATCAAACCGCTGCCCCGCAAGCGCTCGGCGTCTACCCGGGTTACCAGGTCGTTGGTGACCACGCCGACACCCAAACCGCGTGCCTCGAGGCTGGGAATCAAGCGTTCGATCAAGGCCGTCTTGCCGGAACCGACGGGGCCGCCAATGCCGATCCGCGCCGGCGCCGGTATGTTCTCCAGGGCGACGCTCATCGCAGCATGTAGCGCTGGGCCAAGGGCAGCACCTCGGCGGGATCACAGGTGGCCAGTTCGCCGTCGACGAAGACGTCGAAGGTCTGCGGGTCGACGGTGATCTCGGGACAGGCGGAATTGTGCATCATGTGCTGCTTGTTCAGCTTCCGCGTCCCCCTGGTTGGCAGCAGAGCCTTCGTCAGGCCGAGCTTGTCGGCTAGGCCGCTGTCGATCGCCTTGGGATTGACGAAGCAGGCGCTCAAGGCCCTTGGCGCCTGGCCGAAGGCGCCCCATTGCGGGCGCATCTGCACGGGCTCGCAGGTCATGAGGGACGCCGCGCTGTCGCCCATTGCAGCCCAGACGATGAAGCCGCCCTTGATGACCAGTTCCGGCTTAATGCCGAAGAACCCGGGCCGCCACAGCACCACGTCGGCGAGCTTGCCGGTCTCCAGCGACCCGACATACGCGTCAATGCCGAAGGTGCGCGCCGCATTGATGGTGTACTTCGCGATGAAACGCTTGATACGCTCGTTGTCGCCCAGCTTCGTGGTTTCCTCGTCGAAGCGGCCGCGCTGGTCCTTCATCTTGGAAGCCAGCTGCCAGATGCGGCAGATCACCTCGTTGATCCGCCCCATGCCCTGGCTGTCCGAGCCCAGCATGGAGATCGCGCCCAGGTCATGGAGGACGTCCTCAGCCGCGATGGTCTGGGGGCGAATCCGGCTTTCGGCGAAGGCGACGTCCTCGGGGATCGACGGGTCCAAGTGATGGCACACCATGGTCATGTCCAGGTGCTCGTCGAAGGTGTTTACCGTGTAGGGATTCGTGGGATTGGTCGACGACGGCAGGCAGTTGAGTTCGCCCGCCACGCGGATGATGTCCGGCGCATGGCCGCCGCCAGCGCCTTCGGTGTGATACATGTGGATGGTGCGGCCGTCGATGGCGGCCAGAGTGTCTTCGACAAAGCCGCTTTCGTTCATGGTGTCGGTGTGGAGCTGCACCTGGAAGTCCATTTCGTCGGCCACCGAGAGACAGGTGTCGATCACCGCGGGCATGGCACCCCAATCCTCGTGGATCTTCAGCCCGATACAGCCGCCCTCGATCTGATCGAGCAGCGAGCGCGGTTTGGAGGAATTGCCCCGGCCGAGAAAGCCGAAGTTGATCGGCCAGTGTTCCGCCGCCTGCAGCATCTTGCCGACATTCCAGGCGCCGCCACAGTCGATGCCGACGGTGATGGGGCCGAGCGACCCGCCGATCATGGTGGTGATGCCAGAGGAGATCGCGTGTTCGCAAAGCTGGGCGGAATCGAAATGCACATGGACATCGATGCCGCCCGGCGTGGCAATCAGGCCCTCGGCGTCGCGGGCGGTTGTCGCCGCGCCACAGATGAGGTTTGTGTCGACCCCATCCATGGTCGCCGGGTTGCCGGCCTTGCCAACCCCTGCGATGCGGCCATCCTTGATGCCGATATCGCCCTTCACGATGCCCAGGACCGGGTCGATCACCAGGGCGTTGCAGAGCAGCATGTCGAGCGACCCCATGGCGCTGTCGTAACCCGGCGTCAGCCCGAGGCCGTCGCGTAGGGTCTTGCCGCCGCCATGCAGACACTCATCGCCCGGCACGGCAAAGTCGTGCTCGACCTCGGCCAGCAATGAGGTGTCACCCAGGCGCACGGCGTCACCCGTGGTTGGTCCGTACATCCGGGCGTAGTCGCTACGTGTCATCTTGGCCATGGTTCATGCTCCCGTGAAGCCGCGGTCCCGCGCGCGCCGCAGCGCCTCCGCCTTACGCACCTCGTTGCGCGTCGCGCCGTCGGTTAGGCTGTTGAGGCCGAACAGCTCGCCGGTCCCGCCAAACTCGGTGAGCGTCACCTGCTTGCTTTCGCCCGGCTCGAAGCGCACCGCCGTGCCGGCCGGAATATCGAGATGCATGCCGAATGCCGCGGCCCGGTCGAAATCGAGCGCCTTGTTGGTTTCGAAGAAGTGATAGTGGCTGCCCACCTGCACCGGCCGATCAGCCGTGTTCACCACTTTTAACTCGGCCTTGGCGCGCCCAGCATTTATTTCAATCTCGCCCTCGGCGGCGATGATCTCGCCCGGTCTGACGGCGTCCTTCTCCACCTTCCGCTTGCCCGGGCGGATCGGGTCGTGGACGGTCACCAGCTTGGTGCCATCGGGAAAGGTGCCCTCGACCTGGGTCATGGGCATGAGGTCGGCGACCCCTGGCATCACATCGTCGGTGGTGAGAATGGTCGATCCAAACGCGATGAGGTCGGCCACGGTACGGCCTTCGCGCGCCCCTTCGAGGATATCGTCGACAATGAGTGCGACGGCCTCCGGGTGGTTGAGCAGCAAACCCTTGTCGCGATGTTTGCGCGCCAACTCCGCGGCCGTGTAAATCGTCAATCGTTCCAGTTCCGTGGGTGTCAGTAACATGAACCGTCCTTCCTCATATGCGAGCCCGCTCTCTTCAGTTAGCGAATAGTCGTGTCTCTGCTGTCTCGTGGCGCATCGCCGCGATCTCCGCCTCCGGCGTAAAGGCGGACATTTCGTTTATCGGCGGCGCCATTTGGCGGACGATATCAACAATTGCATCCTGTGCAACCCGTAGGATGCGCTGGGCGTCGACATGGCCGATGATGCCGAGACGTAACGCGGCTCCCAAAAAACCGATGCATAACGTATGGGCGGACAACCGCTCCGCCTGACTCAGGGTAAGCCCGACGCCCCGCCATACCAGGCCCTGAACGACGGCGGCATGGCCCGGTGTATGGCCGGCGCGGACCCGGTCGAGAAACATCCGGGCCAGCGGTGTTTCGAGCTTGTCATGCATCGACAACAACGCCCGGCCGGTGCGGCGCGAACCGTCGCGGAGTTCGCTCGCCAACATCTGGGCCTCGACCAGCCGGTCGATGCTAACCACCGCCACGAGGTCCGCGCCGGCGCCATGGGCCGCCGCCAACGCGGCGCGATCATTGGTCGCCCAGCGATAGCGTATCTGGTTGACGAGGAACTCCGAGACGCTGTCGGCCGATTGGACCCGGCCATCCTCGGTCAGGGTTTCCAGGCCCCAGGAAAAAGAGACGGCGCCCGAGGGAAAGAAGCTGTCGCCATGCTGCAGCAGGATGAGGTCGTTCGCTGGCTCAGTCATCGCGCACCTCGAGCGCGCGGCCGTCATCGAGAAACAAACCCAGTCGCGCGAGATAATCCGCCTTCGGCCCTTCCAGGGCGACCAGCAGCTGCGCGTCCTGGAACTTCACCCGCCAATGCAGGTTGCCCGCGAAGTAGCCCAGTTCGAGCGCCGCTGCCGCATCGCGGGGCGCGAGTTTCAGCCAGTGCTGTTCGGCCAGGCGGACTACGATGGCCCTATCCTTCTCCAACACCAGAACGGCGCCGTCGCCGAGCGGTTGATCGGGGGGCAAGGCGATCAGGCAGTCCGTGCCCTTGTCGGTTCGCACCCTGAGCCGGCGGCGATGCACGTCATCGGAATCGAGAACGAGTTGCTCGATGCCATCGGAATGGCCAATTTCATGCAGCCGCTCGGCCAAGGCCGGATCGCCGGCAAATCCGATAATCCCGGTGATCCTCGCCTTCCCGGCAGTCGTTCCACGTCCCACGCGCCTTGCCCTCCGCCGGTCAGTCCGAGCTTGGCCGCTTATTCGTCTGATTGTCAACGGCGGAGCAAAAAGGGACCGACCTAAGAACCCTGGCGGGTTGGCGTGTTGTTTTCAAGCAGCGGCTTCATGGCGGTTATCGAGGAAACCCAGTTGCGCGGCACGTTAACTGCCATCGACGAGGTCAATGATGCTGGCGGCATATACGGCCGTCCCATCGAACCCGTGTTATACGACCCGGCTTCGGAAGCCATGGCATACGGGCGATACGCCAAGAAGTTGATGGTCGAGGACGGCATCACGACGATTTTCGGCTGCTACACGTCGATTAGCCGGAAGTCGGTGTTGCCGGTTGTCGAGCGCTTGAACGGCCTGCTGTGGTATCCCACCCTATACGAAGGGTTCGAGTATTCTCCCAACGTGATATACACCGGCGCGGCGCCGAATCAGAACAGTGTCGAGCTGTGCCGCTTCCTGATGGAACACTATGGCAATCGGTTCTATTTCGTCGGTTCAAACTACGTCTTTCCACGCGAAACCAATCGCATCATGCGCGAACTGGTACGTCACAATGGCGGCCAGATCGTGGGCGAGCGGTATCTCGACCTGCGCGCCAAACGCAGCGATTTTCTCTCGGTGATGCATGAAATAGAGAACACCATGCCGGACGTTATATTTTCGACCGTGGTCGGCGATGCGACGACCTATTTGTACCAAACCTATGCCGACCGGCACCTCGACCCGAAAACCATGCCGATCGCGAGTCTGACGACCACGGAAGCCGAAATTCACGCCATGGGCTTCGATGTCGGCGAGGGGCACATCACCGCAGCATCCTATTTCCAGGGCATAGGCAGCGAACGCAACTTGAGCTTCGTCAAACGGTACAAGAAGCGCTACGGCGACGATCAAGACACCAACATGTGCCTCGAGGCAGCGTATTTCCAAGTGCACATGTTCGCCAAGGCGCTGGAGTGGACAAACTCCATGGACACGGACATTCTCCGTCCCAGCGTTCTCGGCACCGAACTCGATGCGCCACAGGGCAAGGTGTCGATCAATCCATCATGCGGCCACACCAATCTATGGACGCGAATCGGCAAGGCCAATCGACAGGGTGAGTTTGATTTGCTCTACGAGTCGCCGACAACTGTAACCGCTGATCCCTATCTTATCGGATATGGTCGAAGCGTCGCCTTTGGATCAACAGATTTCGTATGATGCCCAATAATAACCAACCCATGCATAAAATGACATCGGATGCGCCACAGGTGCGCGACGAACAATCGCTCGATCCCGGCTCGGCGGACGCCGTGCCAAGTATTACGCAGCGAAATACGAGCGCCGATCATAGCTTTCATCGAGAATTCCGCGATCTCGAGATCGCGGTTGTCACGGCGTGCGATGAAGCGGGCGAACAATTGGTGCGCGAACTCCAGCGAACCCGCGCCCACGTGCAGCATATATGGCCGATGCCGGAATTGATTCCGGCTTCCTTCGATGTGGTCTATTGCGATCTGGTCAATGATCTGCCCCAGCGCCTGCCCTGGCTTCCCGGGAAGCCCGATGCAACGCTCGTGGTTGTCACAGCACCGATGCGGTCGCTTGATCTCAAGGTATTGCACAACTGCGCCCCTCATGCTGTCATTCATCAGCCGGTTACGGCGCAGGCCGTCCTTGCCAGTCTGTTCCTCGCACGCAGCCATTTTCTGTACGAGCGCCGGCTGCGGAGCCGGGTCGACAAACTGGACGATAACATTCGCACCATGCGCAGCGTCGAACGCGCCAAGGCGATTCTCATGCAGAGCCGGAGCATCAGCGAGGAAGAGGCCTACCACTATCTCCGACGCCATGCCATGGAACGCCGGGTGACGATCGGCACCCTCGCCAATGTGATCGTTGACTCTCAGGAACTACTCGGGTAGCGTCTTTTCCGAACGAGGTGGGAGTCTTGATGCTTGGCGAATGATCGCTGGCGGGGGCGGCAATGAAGCCGCTGGAAAATTTGAATGGCAATGATGTCCCAGTGTGACCGCTACGGCGGGTGACGCTGGGGTTTTTTTTGTTCAAAATAAACTCAAGGAGGCAAATATGAAATTGGGACGGAGAAAATTCATCAAGGGAACAGTGGCCGTCGGCGCGGTTGCGGCGACAGGTTTCCCGCACATTTGGATCAAGGGCGGTTCGTTGGCCTTTGCCGCGGGCGGCGAGATCGAGGTCGGGGTCCTCTTTTCGCTGACCGGCGGCTTGTCGATCATCGAGAAATCGCTTGCCGATGCGACCCTCATGGCGATCGCGGAAATCAACGCCAAGGGCGGCGTGATTGGCAAGCAAATCGCGCCGATCGTCGAAGACGGCGCAAGCGATGCCAAAACCTACAACGAAAAAGCCAACAAGCTGGTCATTCAAGACCGAGTTCCCACCGTATTCGGATCCTACACGTCGGCCAGCCGCAAAGCCGTGTTGCCGGTCTTCGAGAAGCGCAAGAACCTTTACTTCTATCCGACTTACTATGAAGGATTTGAATGCTCGAAGAACGTCGTCTATACTGGCGCCGTTCCCAACCAGCAGCTCAGCAACTACATCCCCTGGATCATCAAGAACCTTAATAAAAAGAAGTTTTTCATCGTCGGGTCGAACTATATCTACCCGCGCGAGATGGCCAAGGTCTGCAAAATCCTGGTCGAGCAAGCGGGCGCCGAGTGGCTTGCCGACGAATATCTTGAACTGGGCCACTCCGAGTGGGGCGCCATGGTCAAGAAGATTAAGGACAGTGGCTGCGACGCGGTTCTTTCCAACGTGGTCGGCGACTCGGTCGTTGCCTTCTACCGCGAGTTCGGGAACCAGGGCCTCAAACACGATAACCTACCGATCTGTGCGACGGTTACGTCCGAGATCGAGATTGCGGCCATGGGGGCTGAATACGCGGCGGGCAGCTTCACCTCGTTCCCCTACTTCCAGGCCATCGATACGGATGCAAACAATTCGTTCATCGAACGCTACCGCAAGTTCGTCAACGATCCCAAGGCGGTGACCCATCACGCGCTGGAAAGTTCGTATTTCCAGGTCTTCCTGTGGGCGCAGGCCGTGGAAAAAGCCGGCGAAGCGACGCCGGCGGCGATCCGTGAAGCCGTGAAGGGGCAGGAGTTCGACGCCCCCAACGGCCACGTCAAAATTGAGCCTGAAAATCTGCATACTTGGCTTACACCGCGAATCGCCCAGTGGGATTCGATGGGGCAAGGCGTGATCGTTGACGAGTATCCGGCGCCGATCATACCGCTGCCATACGTCGCCTACGGCGAGACCGACAGCAACCTTTTCTGCAAGGAAGGCGGACTCGACACCAGTAAGCTCTAACCAATAAAATGCATACTGGCCGGAGGGTAGCAGCCCCCGGCCGGTATGCCTAAGAAACCGAGCAATACAGGGCTGGGCTCACAATGCTTGAGACCATTTTTATAGGATTAAGCATCGGTTCGATCCTTCTTCTCATCGCACTCGGTCTGACAATTACGTACGGCGCCATGGGTGTGATCAACATGGCGCACGGCGAGCTGGTCATGGTCGGGGCCTACACCGCCGTGATGGTCAGGATCCATTTCGGGCTGAATATATTCTATGCCATACCTGCGGCTTTTCTCATGGCCGCCCTGGTCGGACTGGTCATCGAACGGCTGGTCGTTCGGAATCTGTACGGTCGCCTGCTCGACACCCTATTGGCAACCTGGGGCGTGGGAATCCTGGTCCAGCAGGCGGTTCGGCTGGAGTTCGGTCTGACGTTCTTCGACATTCATATCGAGGGCCTTGGCGTTGGCCTGCAAAGAGTGGACGTGCCCACGATCCTTCGTGAAACCATCGAGGTGGGCAGCATCGTCATTCAGCCGTACCGTACGTTCATCATTCTTTTGACATTTGCTCTGGTTGCCTTGACTTGGCTGTTGTTGTACCGGACGACGTTCGGCACCCAGGTGCGGGCCATCATACGCAATCCCGATATGGCGGCGGCTTGTGGAATTGACGTCAAGCGGGTCAACGCGTTGACCTTCGCCTACGGGTCCGGGCTGGCCGGGGTGGCGGGTGTGATGATTTCCGGGTTCAAGACCGTGAGCCCCGGCATGGGCACGCCGATGGTGGTCGATGGCTTCATGGTTGTCGTGGTTGGCGGCGTTGGAAGTCTGTTGGGTTCGGTGGTGGCCGCGGGTTTTTTGGGGCAGCTTAACGGATTTTTCGCGATATACTCTAACGACATCCTTGCCCGCGCCATGGTTTTCGGCGCGGTCATTCTGATCATTGCCTGGCGCCCCAAAGGGCTGTTTAATTTCAAGGGGCGCTAAGAGATGACGACCAAGAGAAAACTCGAGTTCTTGGCCTACGCCATTTTCATTGCGATTATATTCATGATGCCTTTGTTCCTGGAAATATTCTGGCTCAACCGTATCGCTAAGTACCTGGTGTATGGCATGCTGGGTGTCGCGATCTCTTTGTGCTGGGGCTATGCGGGCATCCTGAATTTAGGCCAGGGACTCTTTTTCGGCGCCGGTGCTTATATGCTGGCCGCGTCGCTGAAGCTCGCCAGTCCAACCAGCCTTCAACAGGGTTCGGATACGCCGGTGCCGGATTTCATGCTGTGGAACGCCGAGCCGGGTTCGCTGACCGACCTTTGCTGTATAACCAAGGTTTCTTTTCTGTGGATACCGTTTCAGGCGCAATGGTTCGGCATCCTCATGGGGCTCGTCCTCCCCGTGGCCCTGGCCTTCATTCTGGGGAACATCATCTTTCGCAAGCGAATTTCAGGCGTGTTTGTGGCCATCATCACTCTCGCGACGGTTCTTCTTTTCCGCCTCTTGATGATTGACGCCCAACCTTTGACCAACGGTTTCAATGGCCTGACGGATCTGGGATGGTTCACCATCAGCGGGTTCGAATTCGACCCCTATTTGGTCCAGACTTATTATCTGGTTGCGGTGTCGCTTGCCGTGGTTCTGATCGCGACGCGCTGGCTGGTCAGCACCCGTGCCGGTCTGGTCTTGCAATCGGTGCGCGACGACCCCAACCGGGCCCGGTATCTCGGCTTCGACGTATCGTCCTATCAAATATTCTTCTTCTGCGTATCCGCCCTGATCGCGGGCTTTGCCGGCATGCTTTATGTGATCGCGGCCGAGTTCGCCTCGCCGACCTTCATGGACCTTACCTTCAGTATCACCATGGTGGTTTGGGCCGCCGTGGGAGGGCGGTCGTCTCTTTTGGGCGCCTGCATCGGCGCCATACTGATCAATGTTATTGAAGCCACGGTGAGCGAGACCAAAATATTCGTCGAGGCATGGCAGGCGATTATCGGATTACTGTTTGTGCTCGTCGTACTGTTCCTTCCCAGAGGGTTGGCGGGCTTGGCGAGCGACATCACGGACCGGTTGCTTGGCGGCCGTAAAACGGTGAGGCAAAAATCCAAACAGGAAGCTCCTGCTGGAGAGTTAGGAGCGTCATGGAAGCGTTAACCATTGACGGTATCGGTGTTGACTTCAGTGGCTTCAAGGCTGTCGATAGGTTCAGCATGACCGTAGAGGACGGCGAACTGCGCGTATTGCTGGGGGCCAATGGGGCCGGCAAGACCACATTGATGGATCTGATCAGCGGCAAGACGAAATCAACCGAGGGTAAGATATTCCTTCACGACAAAGACATTACGAATTGGCAAGAGCATAAAATCGCCCGCGAAGGGGTTGGCCGCAAATTCCAAATTCCGACCGTGTTCCGAGAACTCACAGTTCGGGAAAATTTCGAGGTGGCGGGGTTCCAGTATCGTGGGGTTCTCATGAATGTGGGTCCGCGGCACAAGAAGATTTCCTCGAAGAGAATTGAGGAAGTCATTGATCTGGTTAACCTTCTCGATAAAGAAGGTGACCGGGCGGGTACTCTTTCGCACGGCGAAACCCAGTGGCTTGAGCTCGGCATGGTGTTGGTTCAGAATCCGAAAATCATCCTTTTGGATGAACCCTCGGCCGGAATGACGGTTCAGGAGACTTTAAAAACATCGCACATTATCAATGATTTGAAAGGGCATCACACGCTCATCGTAGTCGAGCACGACATGGCGTTCGTGCGCGAGATTGCCGAGACGATCACCGTCATGCACCTCGGCAAGGTCCTCGCCGAGGGGAATATCCAGGAAATCGAGAATAATCGAGCCGTGAAGGATGTCTATCTGGGCAGAGGCGGTATCGGCTGATGTTGGAACTATTTCGCCTCAACAGTTTTTATGGCGGAAGCCATATCCTGCACGACCTCAGTTTCACGGCCGATAAAGGGACCATCCTTACGGTCATCGGCCGAAATGGTGTCGGTAAAACGACCCTTTTGAAGACCATCCTCGGGCTAACCGACTCTTCAACCGGTAGCATCAAGCTCAATGGTGAGGAGATTAGCGGGAATCCGACTTTTAGGCGGGCGCGCATGGGTATTGGTTACGCCCCGCAGGGGCGCGAAATAATCCCCGATTTCACGGTCCGGGAGAACATTCTCATGGGCGGGTTCGCCCGCCGAAACGGACCCTCCAGCATTCCGGATGTGGTGCCCGAAATTTTCCCCTATCTGATGGAAAATCTGGACCGCCCCGGCGGGCTTCTCTCCGGCGGGCAGCAACAGCAGCTCTCTATCGCCCGCGCGCTCGCCGCCGAGCCGAGTCTGCTCTTGCTCGACGAGCCCACCGAGGGAATTCAGCCAAATATCGTCGAGCAAATCGAAGAGACAATCGAGTTGCTCAACAAGAAGCTCCAATTGACCATAATTCTCGTTGAACAGAACCTTGAATTCGCTCGCTCGGCCGCGCATGCGTTCGTGATGATGGAAAAGGGGCAAGTCGTGACGAGTGGCGACATCGATGAGTTGTCGGACGATGTTGTCGCGAAGTACATGACCATCTAATGGACATCTCGATAAATTCCATGGCCCGCCCCCGATCAGAAGGAATCGAGGCGATGCTGGACCGAAACAGCGAAACCAACAAGTTGCTGTTCGAACTGTTTCCCAGCCTCAAGGAATTCTTCAACGGCAAGCACGGCATGACCGTTGTGCTGGTTGAGCAAAACGTCGAGTTCGCCCGATGTGCCTCCCATAGGTTCGTAACTTATGGATCGGGGCGCCGTCGCGGCACACGGATCCGGCAGCGAACTGTCGGACGACCTCGTTCACCGGCATGTGGCCGACTAGATAGGCGCATGGCGGTGACGTTCAAAGAGCCTATCAACCAACTTGGAGTATGTCATGTACCACGGTGATATATCGAGTAGTAACGACACGGTTGGCGTCGCGGTCGTCAATTTCAAGATGCCGCGCCTCCACACCAGAGAAGATGTGCTCGCGAGCGTGCGAAACATCACCAGTATGATCGACGGCATGAAGATCGGTCTACCCGGCATGGATCTCGTCATTTTCCCTGAGTACAGCACCCACGGGATCATGTATGACCAGAAGGAAATGTACGAAACGGCCTCGACCTGTCCGGGCGAAGAGACCGAGATTTTCGCCGAGGCATGCATCAGAAACAAGGTTTGGGGCGTATTCTCCCTGACCGGCGAGCGTCATGAGGAGCACCCGAACAAGGCGCCTTACAACACGCTGATCCTGATAAGCGACAAGGGGGAAATTGTCCAAAAGTACCGCAAGATCATGCCTTGGGTGCCGATCGAGGGCTGGTATCCGGGCAACTGCACCTATGTTTGCGAGGGACCGAAAGGCCTGAAGATCAGCCTTATCATCTGCGATGACGGAAATTATCCTGAAATCTGGCGCGATTGCGCCATGAAAGGCGCCGAACTGATCGTCCGCTGCCAAGGTTACATGTACCCGGCCAAGGAGCAGCAGATAATCATGGCCAAGGCCATGGCCTGGAGCAACAACGTCTATGTGGCGGTGGCGAACGCGTCCGGCTTCGACGGTGTTTACTCGTATTTCGGCCACTCGGCGCTTATCGGTTTCGATGGCCGGACGCTCGGCGAATGCGCCGAGGAGGAGAACGGCATTCAATACGCCGCCTTGTCCACCTCGTTGATCCGCGATGCGCGCCGCAACATGCAGTCCGAGAATCACCTGTTCAAGCTGCTGCACCGGGGCTACACGGGCCAGATCAATTCCGGCGAAGACTCGAAAGGCGAGGCTGTTTGTCCCTTCGATTTCTATAAGAAATGGATCACCGATCCCGAGGGCACCCGCGAAATGGTCGAGGCCATCACACGCGAGACCGTCGGCACCGATGAATGTCCGATGGAAGGGATCCCCAACCAGAAGACCGCGGCGCACCGCTAAGCACGTTGAACCAGAGGCGTGGGCGCACATCCCGCCCCGCCTCTGTTCATCCGGCCCTGACCAGAGGCGCTCCCCCCTGGCGTGAAAGCCATGTGGCGGGCTCCCGGCGGCGCGACTACCCAACCCCTAATCGAGCGTCATCGCATGAACCTGGACGAATACCGGATCGATCAAGAGCCTTATTACCGCGCGATCGGCAACGAGATTACTCTGTTTGAAGCGGCCTTTGCCGATCGCATGCCGATGATGCTTAAGGGGCCGACCGGGTCCGGCAAGACGCGCTTCATCGAATACATGGCCTGGAAACTGGGCAAGCCGCTGCTTACCGTTTCCTGCCACGAGGATATGACGGCCTCTGATCTGGTGGGCCGATTCCTGCTCGATGCCGAAGGAACCGTATGGAACGATGGGCCGCTGACGCTTGCTACCCGCTATGGCGGAATCTGTTATCTCGACGAGATCGTCGAGGCTCGCCAGGACACCACCGTGGTGATCCACTCGCTCACCGATCATCGCCGCATTCTGCCGCTTGAGAAAAAGAACGAAGTCATCAAGGCGCACCCCGACTTACAAATCGTTGTTTCATACAACCCGGGATATCAGAGCGTTCTGAAGGACCTCAAGGAATCGACCAAACAACGTTTCGGGGCCATCGACTTCGGCTACCCACCCACGGATCTTGAGGGTGAGATCGTTGCCCACGAATCGGGCGTCGATAAAAAGGCGGCGGCGCAGCTCGTCAACATTGCGTT
>SMVB01132889.1_pt1 | contig 14437 bp, 12 predicted proteins | sample 2456461 | NCBI WGS metagenome assembly SMVB01 (sample SAMN11095934, study PRJNA526329) | marine sediment metagenome | biome: Marine sediment; feature: Surficial sediment; material: Deep marine sediment; isolation source: Hadal surficial sediment | place: Pacific Ocean | collected 2014-05 | depth... | reverse complement strand
ATCATTGAACAGACCATGAAAGAAGAAAAAGGACTCCACCCGAATCTTGATTTTTATACGGCCGTGGTCTACCTGTTGCTTAGAATTCCTCTGGAAACCTTTACGCCTATTTTTGTGGCCAGTCGAATAACCGGATGGTGTGCGCATATTATTGAACAACATGACCACAATCGCCTGATCAGGCCACGCGCTTCGTACATCGGCCCATCAAGCCGGGAATTCCTTCCTCTTCATTGCCGGTAATTCAGTAAACCGGAGGGAATCGGATGAGATTCTTCACTATAGCATTTCAACTTGTAGCTAAGACATTTCAACATTCCCTCGCCCTTTTAGGGTTTCGTTCCGAAGAGGGACGAAAGCTTGGGTGAGGGTCATGGGTTCCTTGATAGCTAAAATACTATATTGACGAACTCGCCTCATCATGACTGTAACTTTGCAAGATATCGTTCATGCAGCCGATGCCATCAACGGGCACGTTGATAAGACGCCTTGCGCCCATTCCCGCCTTTTGTCAGAAATCACCGGGGCCGAAGTCGTACTCAAATTCGAAAACTTGCAATTGACCGGATCATTCAAAGCCCGGGGAGCATTGGTCAAACTCCTTTCTCTCACCCCGGGTCAAAAGGAGAAGGGGGTGATCGCCATGTCAGCGGGCAACCATGCTCAGGCTGTGGCTTGTCATGCTCAGCGGCTGCACATTCCTGCAGTCATTGTCATGCCCAGATTTACACCCAATACCAAAGTGGAGCAGACACGGAGCTTTGGCGCAGAGGTGATGATTGCGGGCGAGAGCCTTGAGGAGGCCGGTGAAGTTGCGCAAAGAGTGGCGTTAGAAAGGGACATGCAGCTTGTGCATCCGTACGACGATGAATGCATCATCGCAGGGCAGGGAACCGTGGCCTTGGAAATGCTGGAAATCTACCCTGATCTAGATATGTTGATTGTGCCGGTTGGGGGAGGGGGACTCATCGCGGGTTGTGCCGTCGCCGCAAAAGGGATACGTCCGGGCATACATATTGTCGGGGTTCAGACCGAACGTTTTCCAGCTATGACGCAAGCCCTGGAAGGGGTCTCCATCGAATGTGGAACTTCGACGATTGCAGAAGGTATTGCGGTTAAGAAACCAGGGAAACTCACGCTTCCAATTATTCAAGGTCTTGTACAGAACATGTTGCTTGTGAATGAAGATGACCTTGAGCAGGCGGTCTTATTATTGCTGAAAGAGGAAAAGACCGTGGTTGAGGGAGCTGGAGCTGCAGGTCTTGCGGCCTTGATGGCAAACCGTGAATATTTTGCCGGGAAACAGGTGGGGATTATTCTTTCGGGTGGCAACCTCGATTTCCTTATTCTTTCTTCCATTATTCAACGTGGTCTGGTGAGGTCGGGTCGGTTGATCCGCCTTCAGGTGGAACTCAGGGATGTGCCGGGAGCGTTGACTGTTGTCTCACAATGTATCAGTCAAGCCGATGCCAATATTATCGAAGTGCATCATCAGCGGGCTTTTACCCATCTTCCACTTCAGTCAGCCGAGGTGGAGTTTGTCCTTTTGACCCGAGGGCTTGGACATATTCAAGAGATTATAAAAATCCTCAATGCAGAAGGATACAAACCACGTTTGATCGACGAAGGCTCAGAGTAGGAAAGCCAAGGCGTTTCAGAAAGGGAGGAACTGAAGTGCCATTAACGTTGAAACTCTGAGATTTCATCGCCGCACTCTGATTGCCTTTACGTTTGTGGACGAGAAAGGGAACAATAAATTTGTCAATAACCAATTGACTTCTTGTTCTATCTGAAGAGCATTTAAGAATATGAAGTCAAATCTTGGCCCTTTCTTTCCGCCTACTGACCCCTTGAGAAAGGGCATTGATGTATGAAGAATATATGAGCGGTGGAGCCAGATGCCGTAGCTTTCATCGCCAACATCGAATGCCAACCTGAATGTGATTGTCATTGCCTTAGACTTTCGTCGTGTGCCTGTTGAAGTTTCTCGCTAATAACAGTCAAATTTTGGTATAAACTGTCAGAAACACATTTCAGACCTTAGCCCACGTCACGAAAGACATATTTCTTATGAACTTAGAAGAAATGGAGGGAATGAAACGATAGTTTGGTGTGGTGGCTGCGGGACTCCGTCACGATATTCAGCAGGTAGTCGAAGGCCATGAGATTGCGTGAGTGCATATGAAAGAATTTCGAAAAGGGGTTCGAGAAGAATGTAGAGAAGTCCGGGCAGTGATCAAGTGTTCTTTCCCGAACTGGATCAACGAATAGGAATGAGAGGAAACGCAATGTTGGGGATGAAAAAGAGATTAGAGTAACTCGAAATGCAGAAAGGATAACGATTCTCGATTCGATTTTTCACTGACGAAAGTCGCGAACCTCAACATACGGGATGTAGGGTCTCACAGCTTTTCCCTTGGTCTTGCTCGCAGTTCTGATCGCTTCTCGCATTGCCATTTGTCTGACCCAACCTGATCCATAAAGTATAAAATCAAGCATTGAGATGCTAAAAGGGTAGCGGCCCCATTTTTAGGCAGGAAACAATCGGCAAGAATTCACATGCAAAAACATAGGCCTGATCCGATTAGACCCGATTATAGGAGGCGGAAGCCTGGTGAAAAATAAGTATCAAGTCAAGCAATGACTCCAAACCAAAACTATGACCCCAAACCCTTTCTGATCCCTTTCTCGAACATCTTTGGCGGGAGCCGGTTGGGCCATCCTCGCAGGCCCCCTCCCCATTTTGAAACCGCTGATTGGCGTCATTGACACCCCATAGCCCATTTGCTACTTTTCTATTCGCCTAAACCGCCCGTTTAAATTTCCTATTTCCCAACTTCAACACTAGGCAGTATGGCTGGGGGCACGTCACGGAGATACTCCCCAGGAGTCTGTCCGAGATCAACTTGATACTGCGGTGGTGCTGGCTGTGCGACTAAAATTGAAGGAGACGTCAATTATGCACGAACAAGTAATCGAGTTGGCACAAAGCAGCCCTAAAGAAACTGATGGGGTTCGACAACGCGCCGCAATACGAAAAGCCATTATTTTAGCTGCAGGATCTGGAAGGCGGATGCAGCCGTTCACCGACACCCTTCCCAAATGTCTCGCTTCTGTGAACGGTACGCCGATACTCATCAACGCCCTGACTCACCTGTGTGATGCAGGGATACGCGAGACGGTGATCGTCGTTGGTCACCACAAGGAGAAGGTATATGAACTCGTAGGTGATGACTTCAGGGACATGAGGATTGTCTATGTCGAATCGATGGACTATGCCTCAACCAACAACATGTATTCGCTCTGGCTGGCGCGTAACCATCTGTGTGAGGATATCCTCTTATTAGAATCTGACGTATTCTTTGATCGTCACCTCATAGACAAAATGTTTTCCCAAGAAGGCGGCAATCTTGCCGCTGTCGCCTGTCATCAGTCTTGGATGTCAGGCACGGTGGTAAGTATTGACAGGAATAACTATATCCAGGCGTTGCTGGATACCCGCCACCAAGCCTCCGACTTCGACTACTCCAAGGTCTTCAAGACCGTCAATATCTACCTTCTTCGCCGTGAATTCCTCGTGCGCTATTTCGTGCCCCATCTCGAGGCATTTATCGCCTCCGGCGACGTCAACGATTTCTATGAGGTGATCCTTCACACGATGGCCTATCAGCGTAAATACAATATGTTGGCAGTGTTTTGTGATGATGTTCAATGGTTCGAGATCGACGACGAGAACGATCGGCAGGATGCTGAATACCTATTTGCCTCCCAAGAGAGGCGCTACGAGTACATCCAAACCCAACATGGCAGCTACTGGCGCTATGATTTCACCGATCACGCGTATCTCTATAACCTGTACTTCCCGCCAAAGGAGGTTGTCTTCTATCTGAAGAATAACCTCGATAATTTGGTGTTGAACTACCCTGCTGGACAGGAAACCATTGCCGGACTCATCGGAACCCTGATTCGGCAGCCAGTTCGGCGGCTCGTTGTGGGGAATGGGGCTTCTGAACTCATCAAAATCATTTCTGGAAAACTTTTCCAACAGCCCATCATTCCAGTGCCATCGTTCAACGAGTATGTGAATGCTGCACCCATGGGGAAGGTCATTGAGTTTCACCTCACGCCCCCCTCTTTTCAGTTGGACGTGGATGAGTATGCTGAGAAGATCATTCAATGTCGAGCTGATGTGGCCATCGTTGTCACCCCGAACAACCCGACATCACTGGCTGTTCCAAAGTCCGATCTTCTGCGTCTCGTCGAGAAGCTGGCCAATCACGATTGCATGCTTGTCGTCGATGAATCCTTTGCCGACTTCATCAAGGATTCTGACTTGGCGACCCTACAGAATGAAATTGGAACGTACCAGAATCTTGCGATCATCAAGAGTCTGAGCAAAGCCTATGGCATTGGAGGCTTAAGGATCGGATATCTGCTGACCGCGAATAGCAAGTTCGCCGAGGCCGTGAGAAAAGAAACACACATTTGGAACATCAATGGCTTTGCTGAGGCGTTCTTGCGACTTGCTCCCAGATACCGAAATGAGTTCGCGAGAAGTTGTGAGCTGGTGCGCGCTGATTGTGACGAATTGTACGAGTGGCTATGTGCTATTCCTGATCTTACTGTGTATCGCCCAGATGCCAATTTTGTATTCTGCCGCCTGCCGGATAGTTCGCCCTCTGGCCCAGAAGTCACCAAACGGTTGTTCATTGAGTACAACATGTACATGAAACACTGCGCGGGAAAGCCCCTGCCTGACGCTCACCGATACCTCCGGATTGCCAGCCGTACTGGGCCTGAGAACCATAGGTTCGTGGAGGCCTTCAGGCGGGTCCTCGGTCTTCAGAGCGAGGGATGTCTATCTCTGCCTTCAGGCAAGACCTTGTGACAGGTCGTCCTCTCACCAATGTCTCATGCTCAGGCGATCCAATGAAGCCTGACCGAATGAGCATGCTCGCTTTTGTCAAGGACATTCCTAACCTAATGACCTTATCAGGAGTATGCTGTGGTTTTCTCGGGATATACTTTGCCATCCAAGGGAATTTTCCTGCGGCCGTGATTGCGATGCTCTGGGCGGTTCTTCTGGATTGGTATGATGGGCCGGTGGCCAGAGCAATGCCTGGTCGTAGCGATGACCTCAAGGCATTTGGAGGCAAACTTGATTCCCTGGCAGACATCGTAAGCCTGGGAGTATGCCCAGCCATCATCTTGCTGAGCTACGGTGATTTCAATCCGTGGTTTCTGCCTGGGGCGCTAGCTGTCATCATGGCTGGTGTGATCCGGCTTGCCTATTTCGATGTGTTCGGCGTTGATGTCGATGGATGCATTGCGGGCTTATCGTTGGATATTACCGCTCTCGTTGTGGCACCACTGTTCCTGTTTGAACATGTTTCAAACCACATTGCGTTTGCGGCTGTGCTCTACGGGGTTATTGTCGTATTGGCAATGCTACACGTTGCTCCATTCAGGATGAAGAAGATGGTTGGTTATTGGTATCATGTCATTACGATATACATTCTGGGGTTGACAGCCATTTTCAGTTGGCAGATTTTTGGATAGGTCAACAGCGATCATGTCTGAGCCGAAAGAAATGATTCTGCAACTTGGGCCATGTGATGCCCAAGAGTGAGAATATGCGGGGCATCAGCCAGAGACTCACGGGTGCTGTGCTCCTCAGACCCCACCACGTGAGCGCGCCGAGAAAAGGTGATTCCGTGGGGAGGAAAGGCATCCATCTGCGACGAAGGTCGACAATCGCCTCTCCGGTCATCATGGAGTTATAGCCATAGTTGCGTCGCACCTCAGAAGTCTTGAAACCCGCTTCGAGGAACAGCTTCCGGTAGACCCCTGGACTTCGATAGACGGCCTGATACTCGCCCTGAGCAATGGATATTCCCTCCGACACAGTTGACTCGCGAAGTATAATGGACCCATCATTGGTTAAATGATTTGGCAAGGAACGAAGCAATGTTCTCGTTGCATTATCGTTCAGATACATGCAGAGTCCTCCGAGGAAGATCAGATCAAATTGCCCATCTGGGAGTTCTGCCCGTACATCGCCCTCAATGATTTCAATGTTTGTGAATGCATGCATCCGTTCTCTGGCGGTCTCGGCCATCATAGAGCTCTGCTCCATCCCCACTACAAAGCTGTATCTATTTGCAAAGACCGTAAGCCAGCCCCCAGCGCCGCAGCCGAGGTCAAGCACTCTACCCGTCATGGGAACGGCATTGAGCCAGTCGCTGATTGTCTGTACCTCTTTACGTTGACGATAGCGGGCGGCATCGATTGGAAGATTATGTTCATGGGCCATCATACTCACAGCGGCAGCGCTGCCACGGCTTGGTTTGTTGAAATACCGTCTGACGGCTTCAGCCTCAATCGTTCCTTCAGCAGAATTCGAGAGTTTCATATGTGCCTATTTTTGAAACAGCCAATAGTGCTGATGAGGATTATGGTATCGTTCCTCGTACACCTTAATGTTGCCTCGGTGCTGGAGCACAAAGTGCGTCTCGAATAGCCGTGTATAATACGTATCGGATCGATAACGAGTGGGATTGTCTGGCGGAGGCGGCGTTCCCGTAGACCCAACGAAACAGCTTTCCCGAAAGAACACCTTCCCATTTTCACGCAACCATCTATGTATGCAATTCCTCAGCTGTTCTGCCTGCGTATCATCCAAGTACATAAAGAGCCAGTTGATGAAGATGAAGTCAAATGAGCCATCGTGGAATTCCAAATCCATCACATTAGCACAATAGTATGAGGTGTTATTAAAATGAGAGGTGGTTCTTCTGTTCTCCTCCACGAACTTCTCAACAAAATCAACGACGGTGACGTGATGGGCCATGTGTATGAAATGGGAGGTGTATCGCCCAATGCCTGCTCCTAGTTCCAGAATGTCCGCTTGGCTCAAAGAAGGCAACTGAGAAAGTATGTCCGCCTTTTCCGCCTCATCCAACGTATCTGTATCGGATAGGAGCATCATGCCACCAATTGTGCTGGGCTTACTCTCCCAGAAATCATGATTTCTCCTGTACAGCGGAACGAAGTCAGATTCAGATAATCCTTGCGTCATTGAATGCTCCATGGACCAGCCTCTCACTACATTATGATTAAATGGATAGGAAAATTAAAAATTTTTATGCAACAAAGATGTCAGCAACAAAGGAATCAGGACTCATTGTGTTTGTAAAGCTGGACGGACTTTCGGGCGCCTTTGCAGGAATGGGATAGATTCTCGGCTCAATTCTGTTCACCTACTCCTTGATGCCCTGCCTCGCCAGAATTATTCTAGCAAACTTTCCGCAGCATGTGATTGAACGGAGACATCATCGTTGGGAATAGGAATGATAAAACGCCTTTTTGCCTGAACAGGAAAGTACCAAAGAACTCGTGAACGAATCAATCACCGGACTTCGCTGTCCGACATGCGAGAGTTCATCTTGCAAGTCGGGTCTGACGGCTCATTTTTCTCGGATCGGGCCAACCCGTCGCTCCAGTGTGGGGTGTGGGCTGGAGAAATGGGCAAAGGGGATCTGTCGGCTCCAGGCTCTCTTTGCCCGTCTCCCCAGCCCACAGCAAGGGGGCTGGGCCTGATCCATGCCAAAGGGCCAGTCAGAGCCTCTTTGCAGGCTGAAACCCTCTCATCGTGCGATCCTGCTTGGGCGATTGCCCCCCGGCGACTGTTTTGATACGTTCCTGTTGAGTCAAAAATGCCTTTTGGAATTCCTATTCCCAACTGACAATCAGGAATTCAACGGTGGAAGAGGGATTCCTTTTGTAAGATCTGGAGACAGCTCTCAGCCGTTCAAGGTTGACCTTCAGCACGAGGAGCATTGAATAAAGATATGTCCAAGTTTGTCATAGTCGCAGTTCACTTTCATCCTGTGTCCCTGCTATATATTTAGCAGATTTGATAAATCTGCGGGTTTTAGGTTCTGCAAAGCCAGATAAGATTTTTGACTATCGGATAATGGGATTGCCCAGCAATGGAGTATCTTCCCTTGCTGGTATCAAAGACCCTTGTGGAGATACGAGACAAAGTCTGACGCCAGAACCGCCTGAAAATTTTCATCAAAACCTGTCTTCCTGATAACAGGAGTCTCATGGCCAACCGGGAACAACTACAATTCATCAAAGAGGGTATTGAAGCTTGGAATACATGGCGGCATGCGCACCCTTCGATCCGCGTTGATTTGAGCAGTGGAAATCTATCAGGTATGAACTTGCCTGGAATCGATTTGGTTGGGGCAAATCTTCAGGACGTGAATTTTAATGCGGCCAATCTTTCATCTGCCAATTTGTCTAGTGCGAACCTGTCCGAGTCAAGTCTTGTGGAAGCGAATCTGACCGGAACCGACTTGAACAATGCCAATATGAGTGATGCTGATCTCCTGAAAGTTATTCTGGTTGGAGCCAATCTCACGAGAGCGCATCTGGCGAAAACGGATTTAACTTCAGCAGACTTAACAGGGGCAAATCTGACTGAAGTGAACTTTCACTTGACCACGTTGCTGAGGGCAACAGTAGTGCGTGCCAATCTGGAAGGGAGCAAAATCCGAGAGGCCAATTTAGTTCAAGTGAATCTTGCTGGAGCCAATTTACGTAATACAGATCTTGCACAATCGGATCTCAAGCAAGCTAATCTAGAGGGTGCGAATATAGAGAAGGCCTCCTTCATTCAGGTTAATTTTCAGGAGGCGAATCTTCAAGGTGTTCAACCTCTGAGTATGGTGCAACTGTCAAAAGCCCGATCTCTCCTCCATGCTCGATTTGATGCCTCAATGTACGAGCAGCTCGAAAACGACTATCCGCATCTCTTTTCTCAAACCTGATTGAGACAATCAGGTTTGAGCCAGGAGTAATCTGGTACTCTTTTTTATGTCGGGTGCGAACGCGAAGACACAGTGCTGGTAAACCAAGTCCATCTTAAGTTCGATCCTAACGGGTGCAGTTATTACAGTAGTAGAAGGTTGCTCTGGTTTTGATACAGTGCCAGATTCAATAGCGGACTCACGGAAGAAATGGCCGATCCATGCACAGTCTATCTCGAGGGATAACGTATCGCCTGTTAGATCGTCTGAACCGCCGTATTTGCCGCGTTCTCTATCAGGTCACTTCGCATTCTGCGTTCCCCTTGCCACGGAGTGGTCCTGTGCTGCTGGTGTCCGATCATTCGTCATTTAGCGATCCTATGGTATTGGCCGCGACAGTCAACCGGCCAATCATTTTCCTGACCGCCCGAGAAATTTATTACCGTCGTGTCCTTCGATGGTTATGTAAGACTGCCCATTACATCCCGATTAACCGGGGGACTCATGATGTGGGGGCTGTGCGGTCCATGCTTCGGGTTTTGAGGCAAGATGAGGTCGTTGGAATCTTTCCTGAAGGGGGCATTGACCAACATCGGGACGAGAGCGGACATCTTGGTGTTGGCTATCTTGCGCTCAAGACTGGTGCGCCAATGATTCCTGTCTCCATTGTCTGGGACCGGGTGCGACCCGTACATCTTGCACGAAGTCTTCTCACACCCGGGCGGGCCGTTGTGCGCTATGGCACGCCCATTGTGGCACAAGTTGATCCACACCCTTCTCGTGAGATGATACAGACATTAACAGCAAAAGTGATGAGGGCTATTCAGGACCTTCGGAGGGATACAGGCTAAGTTCGAGCCATAACACAGATCATGTCAGCTTCACGAAAACCGTGGGAGTTCGCCTTCGTGATTAGGTCGTGTGGGTCGCTCTTGAGCGTTCCTTGAGGATTTAGGGCCATTGCTTGTCGCGCCAGGCGAAGCATGGGAAAGGGGGATCTGAGGGCGGCTGCCCTCTGAGAAACCGTTCAGTGTGAACCCAGCAGGTCGCCAATCCTGCCCGGCCAAGGCTGGCCACCAGCCGGAAGCGAGTCTTGCGTGGTGGCGGGGTAACCCGCCCTGCGAAGCGTAGACAGTGAGTGGATAGGCCGTGTGATTCAGCCTCGAAAGGACCGTCTTGAGGAAGCCGACGTGGTAAGGCCATGTCTTTGAGCCAGGAGGAGGTTGTACATAAAATACGCATTAAAGCAGAGAAGAAATTTGGTCCGAATGGATCTTAAAAAATTGAGCCGGACGGTCGCCTAGTTTTGGCAATTAACCTTGCCGATTCATGGCAGGCTGCAATTTTTCAAATTTCAGGGTTGGGCCATAATTTTGAAGAATGTTTGTGCCGTGGATTAGAGGGTATCTCTGCTCTTGATGGTTTTTTTACGTATTCATTGCCAGTGGATGAGACGATATTGAGAATGGCTAAGACTGACTTGTATTTGCGAAATGAGATTGCTGGCAAGTTCATTCGCGACTCTTTTTAACCAGGTGATCTGGTAGAAACGTCATCTGGTATGGAAAATATGAGCTGGGGTCAGACTTGACTACGTTTCCTGACTCGCTTTTGTGGCCCATTTGCGCGTCATAGGAAGTTCAAATATTGTCCTGTTTGCAATGAGCTTTTGAGCTCTCATACAGCACGTTCAATCACCGTTTTGCGATTCATACGTTCCTTGGATTGGATAGTTGTTGGTTTGAATCCAGTCCACTGCGTTGATCAACTCATCAAGGTTAGATCTATTGAACTGGGTGTTTGATAGATCTATCAACTGTACGTTGCCATCAGCATTCGTGTGAACATTCCAGGCTCAGGAAGCGGCCTATCCGTTGTTGAATGTGTTTGTTGGCATCTTTGTAAGGAGGAAGTCTATGAATCCCATTGTGGTGGTAGGGATATTTGCCGGTCTGGTTCTGTCTCTTGGGGGCTGCGGTATCTCTCAATTTCAAACCTTGATAATTTTTGATAGTCCGGATCGCGTGGTGGCGTTGAGGGTTATGCCCGATGCCTATGGAGGTCAGGGCTTTGATCATCCGGAATCATTTACGGTTGAGGAGATGAGTGATCTGTTGAGAGGGGTGCGGGTTCAGCGCGGGTTGTTGTCTTCAATAAGCCATGCCGCGTTGAGTGAAGGAGAGGTTCGTCTTTTTTCTCCGTATTTTGTGGAGGCGTTACAGCAAGCGACGAATGAAGAAATGGTCACATTCTTTGAAACAGCCGCAATCAATGGAGATTATCAACTCACAACCTCAGGCGGTCTTTTTGTTGCTGGAGGAAATTTCCATTTTGTCTTGAGTAACTTTTCTGTGAAAACGCCTCTCTGGCAAGATAATGAGCAATATGAGGCGTCTTACCGGAGTCGTCCTCTTGAGCAAATGGATCCGCAACCGGGAGGATTATTCTACGAGCCGCGTCAATTTATGGTGAAATCTCCTGAGGGAGAGATCGGAAGTCATTGGAAAGGGAAGCCTTGGCAAGTTGCGATTCGGTATCAAGACGTGTTGAGGAAGGAAAACATCAATTGAGATATGATTTCGCGAGCCTTACGGGTAGGAGGCTTCTATGGTGCTGCTGAGGCCGCCTCGGGCGGTGAATTCACCAATGACCGTGGCTGACACGGGTTGGCAGGCTTTGACGAGGTCCGCCAAAATCTTGTTGACGGCGTTTTCATAGAAGATGCCGAGATTCCTGTATCCATGGATATAATTTTTGAGAGATTTGAGCTCGATACAGGATTGGTCTGGCACGTAGGTGAGTTGGATGGTTCCAAAGTCCGGCAAGCCCGTCTTGGGGCAAATGGCGGTGTATTCAGGGATTTCAATGGTAATGTGGTATCCGGAATATTGGTTAGGCCAGGTTTGTAATCGAGGAAGTTTGGCGGTTAGGCCGCTTTTGGCATGCTCTTCGGTGTAAGTGGATTTCGACTGTTGTTTTGTGGATTTCATATTAGGGGGTAACCTCTAAAGATGTGTAGTGACTGTTGTGAATAAAGGGAAAAGCCTAGTCTACTCTTTTCTGAATTTTTCTCGCAACTTCCTTCTATGGTTTTCTTGAGTCCCACTCAACCCTTGGCTATAATCCCTGACTTGTTTTCGTACATCTCGTATTTCTGATTATTCGGTGTTACTTATTATTCCTCTAGGGTTTTTCACGATGAAATGTTTGTTAGGGTCTGCGCCCGGTATTCAATGAGGCGAGGGACAGATTTTTGTGATTTTCCGAGATGATGACTATGCTAGAAGCTGATGATTTTGTGAAAGGTCTCCAGGGAATTGGGTTCGATTTTTTTACTGGTGTTCCCGATGTTATTCTTGGTGGGATTATTGCCCATTTGATCGAAGAACGACTGTACGTACCCGCTGTTCGTGAGGATGAAGCCGTGGCCATAGCGGCTGGAGCCTATTTGGGTGGGAAAATTCCTGTCGTGCTCATGCAGAATTCTGGTTTAGGCAATGCCCTCAACGTCTTGGAATCGCTCAATTTAATTTATCAGATTCCGTGTCTGCTTCTGGTTTCCTGGCGTGGATTTGAAGGGAAAGATGCACCAGAGCATTTAGTGATGGGTGAGACGATGACCACGCTCTTGGATACCGTGAAAATTCCGCATCGGACATTGTCAGTCGAGACGATGGTTGAAGATCTCCAATGGACGGCGAAGACGTTTATGGAGCAACGAATTCCTGTGGCGCTACTCTTAAAAAAGGGCATTGTTAAAACGGTGCAACCATAAAGACGTAAAAAGTGAAAAAGGAAAAAGTGAGAAGCAAGAAAGAGGATGCACCATGATTGGTCCTGAAGAAGGAGTGATGCAAAGCCGTGCGCAGGCGATGGCGGCAATTTTTGAGCTGCTGACGGATCAGCTTCTTATTGTCTGTAATGGCTTTCCTTCCCGTGAGGCCTGTAAGCTTCGTGACCGTGATCAAAATTTTTATATGCTCGGGTCCATGGGAGCCGCTGCCGGGATTGGATTAGGTTTGGCTTTAGCGCAGCCGCAGAAAACGGTGGTGGTCTTTGATGGCGATGGAAATCTCCTGATGAGTTTGGGGACATTAGCCACCATTGGTGCGCTTAAGCCCAAAAACTTGATTCATGTGGTGTTTGATAATGAGGTGTATGGGAGCACGGGGAATCAACCTACGTATTCGCGTGTGGTTGGATTGGATAAAATGGCCAAAGCTGCGGGCTATGTCAATGTGGAGCGGGTGTGGGAAAAAGAAGATATTGTGTATGAATGTAAGACGATGCTCGCAGATACCGGCCCGAGTTTTCTTTTGATCAAAGTGAATGAACAACTGGAAGAGGCTGATCGAATTGCGTTAGTTCCATCAGAGATGACGAAGCGGTTGAAACAGAATGTGTCGTAATCACATACACACAATGCGTTTGAACAAAATATTTACTACAAAGGATTCAAGTAGATGATTTTATTAAACCCTGGTTCGGTCAATGTATCTGATCGCGTGCGACAGGCATTGTTGAATCCAGATATGTGTCATCGGGAGTCAGAATTTGCGGATGTGGTTGGCGCGATTCGCCAGAAATTGTTGCAGGCTTTCGTTCCCGGGAAGGTAGACGAGTATACCGCCATTATTCTTACGGGCTCCGGGACAGCAGCGGTTGAAGCGGCGTTGCTGTCCAGCATGCCTATGGGTAAGCGAGCCATGGTGATTACCAATGGGGTGTATGGTGATCGGCTGTCGTCCATGCTCAAGATGTATCGCTTAGGGGTCCCTGATATGAAGTATGATTTGGGGGTGGCGCCGGATTTAGACATGATTGAATTGGCGATTAAGCAACATCCCGAAGTCCATACCGTCGCGATGGTGCACCATGAAACCACCGTGGGATTTGTCAACCCGACCAAAGAAATTGCTGAAATCGTTGATCGGCACAACCGTGTCTTTATGGTGGATTCGGTGAGTGGCTTGGGAGGAGAGCCCATGGACATTGGTGGGAGCCAGATCTATCTGGTGGCCGGGGCTGCGGAGAAATGTATTCAAGGAGTCCCGGGTGTGTCCTTTGTTCTTGTTCGGAAGGGGTTCATGGAGAATGTGATGAAATACCCCAAACGTTCATGGTATTTGAATTTAGCGAATTATTATGAAGAGCAAGAACGAGGGCCGATTCCGTTTACGCCGGCTGTTCAGGTGTATTATGCCTTTCGGGAAGCCTTGGATGAATTGTTGGAGGAAGGGGTTGACAATCGTCTTACACGATTCCAGGGATATGCCACGACAATTAGAACACGAATGCAAGAACTTGGTATTCACGCGGTTTTACCGACTGAGGCCCAGGGCAATACCCTGACGGCTTTCCATTTGCCCGAAGGCGTGACCTATGAGCAACTTCATGATGGGGTGAAACAGGCGGGTTACGTGATGTATGCAGGGCAAGGTCAGCTCGAACATAAGATTTTCCGGGTGGCCAATATCGGGGCGTTGACCAAAGAGAATATCGAAGGATTTTTGTCGGCATTTCAGTCAACGCTGGAGAAAGCTCGAGCATGAAGATCATGATTTTCGTCGCTGGCGACGGGTTGGGTGTGTAAAGGTTCAGCAAGCAGATATTTCTTTGAT
>SMVB01337763.1_pt1 | contig 14438 bp, 11 predicted proteins | sample 2456461 | NCBI WGS metagenome assembly SMVB01 (sample SAMN11095934, study PRJNA526329) | marine sediment metagenome | biome: Marine sediment; feature: Surficial sediment; material: Deep marine sediment; isolation source: Hadal surficial sediment | place: Pacific Ocean | collected 2014-05 | depth... | reverse complement strand
GTGGGCCTCGGGTCGGGGATGAATCGCGGCACGACATTGCAAGAGGCGCCAGCCGTGCAACCCGCCATTGCCGGCGCAGCGGCCACCGCGGCCGGCGGGGCCAACCCGGGTGGTCCCGCACCCACAGCGGGCAACAACCCCGCGAGGTCCCCCGGAGCGAAGCGATCGGCCAGCCCCAGTTGAAGGTCGGGCGCATCACACTGCGCACGGGCGAGCAGCGCGAGGGGGTCGTGACTGGCGGCAGCGGTGTAGAGCGGTTCGTTTGGTTTGCTGATCGTGCACTCACCCGGACTCGAGACGATGCGCTCATTGGGGTTGCCCGTTCGCTCGACGCCGAGCGAGTCGTCCTGGCTGCAGATCATCGATACCGTCCAGATCTTTTCGGCAAACACGATCGCTTCACTATTGGATCGAGCGTCGGCGAGCAAGAGTCCTGGGGTCGAGATGCTCCCGCTGCGACTTCCGTTGCCCATGTCGATCATCCGCACCTGGCCGAGCTTGAGATCGAGCGCGGGCGGGCCTGTGTTGAGTGTGCCGAAGCGCATCGTGCTGTTGCCGGCGAGACGCACATAGGCGTCTCCGGACATGATCGCGAGCCCGGGATCCTCCATCGTGGTAATCAGGTCGTGGCGGTAGATCGGGGAATCACACTCGAGTCGGCGCGCTGCTTCACCGGGGGCCTGGGCATAGGCTTCGCCTTCGACGCTGACGACGTGACCGACGGTGGTCCTGGCGCCGGCGGTCGACGCGAGAAACGGCGCTAGCGACAGCGCAACCAAAATTGCGCAGAGCGGCAGCGAGCCAGCCGTGACTCGGGCAAGGGTTCCGCGCATGCGCGCGTGATCGGTGATAGAAACTATTTCTTGGGGCATCTCGTCTTCCTCTTCTCTTGCTCTCACATCACTCATGGAAACTTCACTTCGGCATACATTCCGACGATGTGGCGCTTGTAGTCGAGCCTCGGCGTATTGGAACCGCTATCGACGAATCGGTAGCGAGCAGAAAGTTCGATCCAGTCGTCGAATTCTCGAGCCAGTTCAAAGTCGAACTGAACACCGTCCTCTGCTCGAACCGGGCCGGCCGGGTCCTGAGCCGGCACCAGATAGTACGACTCCTTTTCAAAATCTCTGCGCGTGTAGGTTGCGCTCAGATCGAGGTCGACCTTCTGGGGCAATTTTGCCCGCACACCGAACCGGATCGCGTGGGCCGTCTCATCCCATTCGATTCCGTCCGCAAAGAACCGCTTGAAGTGGTAACCGGCGTAAACCGTTGGCTCGATCCGGTTGAACGGGCCGGACAGATTGACGGGAAGTTCGTGATCGCAACCCAGCAGCACGCCGATCCCATCTTGATCGATTATGCTCGAAAAAACTCCTGCGAGATCGTAGCGATAGTCCGCAACCTCCATCCCGAGCGAACAGCGCGTGGTTCCCCAGCGGCCCCAGCGCTCTTCGACGAGTCCAGCGAAATCAAACTGGAACACGAAGGGATCTCCGTCGAACCAGCCATAGCCCAGGTTCGCCCGCAGGCGAGCCAAAGTGGTGGGACGCAGTTCGCGGTCGACCCAGCCGGAGGCGGCGATGTAGTGCTGATCGAAGGTGTCGAGGTCGTCGTGAGCATTGCCCGCATAGCTGAGCATGGAACCAAAGGTATTGCCCGCAAGTTCGAACAACTCGGCACCCAGCACCAGGGACCAGACGCCGCGCAGGTCGTTGTCCGTGCTCGGCAAGAGCCCCCCGGTTCCGGAGCTATTGTCCCCGCGCAACACCACGTTGCTGTCGAATTCCAGGCCGGCTTTCAAACTCGCCCAACGTTGCAGATCGACCTGGCCTCGCCGATGACGTTTGGCTTGCAGTGCGAGCAGGCTCTTGGCTTCGCGCGACCAGACGCCGGCGGGCTCTTCGTCGATCACGCGATCCGCTGCGCTCTTGAGCGGCTCGTTTTCGTCCAGACTCTGCCATGCCAGCGCGGCATAGTACGACGCCACCGGCTCGACCAACTTGGGTCCCCGCACCGCGGCGCGTTCGAAGGCCAGTGCAGCGGCTCTCGGCCGGTCTTCGCGCAGCAACAGCAGCCCCGAGTAGAAATCGACCAGGGCCGCCTCTGCGCCAAGCCCGCGCGTGACGCGCGGGTCCGCAAGTTTCGTTCGGGCTGCTGGGTAGTCTTCGAGATGATAGAGGGCAACGGCGCGGTACAAGCTCAAGCCTGCAAGGGAGGGGTCCAACTCGCTGGCGCGCGTAAGCGAGAACAGCGCCTTGGTGTACTGCTGGGCCTGGATCGCGCACTTTCCGATCAGCCGTTCGGTCGCGGCGTCACGCGGGGTCGAAGCCTCGGCGATCGACATGGCTTCGGCGCACTGCCCGGTCGCCGCGAGATGCGAGGCGCGGATCAATTGGAGCGCAGCACGCTCATCGGCGGCGTAAGCTGCCGCCGAGCCGGCTCCAGACAAAGAGCCAAGTACAAAGAAAGAAACGAGGAGCACACGTGCGAGCGTGAGCCCCTCACAGAAATGCCGCATTCCCAATTGTTCCCCTGTAGCGTCGAACGTTAGACCCGATTGCGCGCCAGCGCGATCGCCACCAGACCGAGTCCGAGCAGCGTTGCAGTACCGGGTTCCGGGATCGGGGTTGCGATGTAGGCTGCCGGAAAGATCTGCGGGTACAGGAAAGCGACGTCGTTGCCCCCCGCAGGCGGAAGTTCTGCGCCAACGACTCGGTAGCGAAAGCCAACGTAGATCGTGTCGTCGTGCATCATGCTTCCGAGATCGAGATCGATGAAGAAGTAGCTGTCGTACAGGCTTGCAGTCTCAAAATCAAGGGCCTCGGGATCCGACGGGCTCGATCCCAACCACGCCGATCCGTAGTCGATCGAGACGATGTTCCCCACGTAAGCCTCGGAGGGATCCGAATCGACGAGGATCAGGTGTGCATCGTAAGGTAGGGTGAGATCGCCGGTGGGCGCGGCGTTGAACCTGACTTCCCACACGACGTCGAAGACATTGTAGGTGTCGCTGCAATTACCCGGATCGGTAAACGGGCACCCCATGCCCTCGCCTACCTGGTCGACGAGTAGCAGGGATGAACCAGCATCCGGGTGGCTGGACTCACTCGCCGGGAAGAACTGCGGAATCTCGTTCAGGTCGGAGAGCGAGCCGTATTGGTTCTCGATCGCCGGGTATTGGAAGGGGTCGAGAAAACCGTAACTGAAGTCGACCGTATTGGGGTCTCCGTCCGAGAACGTGGGTCCGTCGAACGGAATGTAGGGCGTGGCCTGGGCAGCGGTCGCTGCGAAGAGCGTTGACACCAGGAGAGCAAACAGGACAAAACCGCCGAGTCGCGAACTCGCGGCAAGCCAACCGGACTGCTTTCCGTTGAAAACAACACAACCCATCACCATCGAACGAAGCCTCCGCTCGCGATCTCGGCTGCCGACGGGCCCCAACGCGGAGCACAGGTCGGACCTGCTGCAGATCGCAGTTGTCCTTCCGGCTTTAGTGGTCTGTGAAGTCGATTTGTGGCGAAACTGCGACGTTTTTAATGAGATCGGCGCGTCGAATTCGAAAAGCATCTGGCCGATCAGCCGACTTCACCCTGCGCTGCACGCGCATGAGCCGGCGGCCAATGGCAGCTCAGCGAACGATCAGCTCGACGCGGCGCTGAAACCGCCGGTGAATTTCCCCATTGGGCGCTTCTCGGGCAGCCGAGAGCGCGTCGCGGCTGTCCAGCCAGGCGACGACCCGCAACAGATCGGCGTCCGTCGCGCGCACGCAACCCGCCGAGATCGGCTTGCCGAGCGCGCGCTCATCCGCGCCACCGTGCAACGAGATGACTCCGTCCTCTGCGAAGGGGATCTTTACGGCACCCATCGGGGTGTCGAGGGATGCCGGTTCGGGCACGGCCCCCGTCCGGCGGGCCGTGGTCCCGGGACGCCAGGATGGGCTCAGGATGATCTTTTCGAGGGGAAACCTGCCGGTTGGCGTGGCCGTGGCGGGAGAGCCCAGGGTGACCCGAATGGTTGGCCCGCGCTCACCCGTGCGCGCGTCGCGCACGCTGAGTTCAAAGGTCGACGACTCGATCTCCATGATCAGGGCTGCGGAGGGTTCGGAATCCGCCCTGGCGACTTGGAAAACCGACGCAATCGCGCACAACAGCGCGACCCTGAGGGCAGCCGAGCGCACGCGGGCCAAGCCAGTCGGCGCTGCGTATGCAGGACCGGTAGATAAATGCCGAGAACGCGGGGGGGAACTCCGAATCACGGGCGCATGATATCAGAACGCGCAACTCGGCCAAATCAAATCGAGGCGTCAGGCAAAAGTATCGACGTTCTGGCCCCGGGAGGGATCGGACTTCGCCGCCTCCCTGCGTTGGTTGGTTTCAACCTGCTCCGCGGCGCGGGCTGCGACCCGAACTTCCACCTTGCGCTCGGCTTCGCGAGACTTTGAAATCTCGGGCCCAGTTCTCTGAGTCGATGACTCGATCGATGAGGCTTCCACGATGTCTTGCTCCTTTCCCTCCGAGCAACCCCTGGTTCTTTCTATCTACCTACTCTCTATCGGCCCCGCCGCGAAAAATCGAGAATAATCTTCCACAAATTCCGGACGAAGCGCGCATGAACACTTACTCTCCTGCGCACTTCATCTTCATTTTCGCGCAATTTCAGAACTCTTCGCCGGGAAACCGCTGCGGCGGAGCCACAGCCGAGACCCGACCGTCTAGATGCAACTGAGCCCTAAACCCACACTGCAGACCCGTCGGCTCGCCGATGCAGCGACCCTCGCACACGCCCCCGAGGTGCCCCGGGCGATCCACAGCTGGTTCGGCCGACTGTCGGACACAGGGCACACGTCGCACTTGATCGGAGAGTGTGTCCTGCAGCTTGCGCTCGGACTGCGGCCTGGCCATTACCGCGCCCACAGCCCTATTTCCCGCGACTCGCTGCTGTCGCTTGCCCCGCGCGCCGTACCGACGCGGATCGAACCTGCGACCGTCACCATTCCCACCACCGCGGGACCGCTCGACATCGTGACGAACAGAGGCCTCGAGGAGACCCAACTCGAGGTGCAGTCGGCTCCCTTCGCGGTCCTGGCCCTGGCGCTCGACCCGCTGCGGGGTGAGGTGATCGCCCTGGACCAGACCCTGTCGGACATCGCCTCGCGAACCCTGAACCCCTCCCCAAATGCTCGAAACCCCGGAGATGACGGGTTTGCCCTCGAAGCCGCGCGACTGATCGCGGTCTACGGGCTCAGTCCCACGAGCAGCTTGCTCGACGCCGCGCGCAAGCACCCCATCGAAGCCATGCCCGGGCATCCGCCCGCTCAAAGGCAAAGGTTGCGCGAGCTGCTGCTGGCTCCGGGGGTTTGGGCCGGCCTCAGCTTCCTGCGAGACAGCGGCGCCGAGGCAGCCCTGGTGCCCGGGGTTCGCCCGGATGCGGCGGCGATCGTGGCGGGGGTGCCCGCCGAGCTGCGGATTCGGTTCTGTGCCTGGCTGCAGGGCGCGAGCGCAAAAGGCCTGCTGCGAGGCCTTCGCTTTGGCGGCGAGTTCTCGTCCGACCTGTACCGTCTGCTCGAATATCATCCAATCGACCAATGGGTCGTGCCGGGCCGGGGCGCGAGGCTGCGTCGGATGCTAAAGCGGCTGTCCCAGAGCGAGATCGCGGACTTGCTGTTGCTGCGCCGGGCCGAGGCTCGCGTGCTGCTCGAATCGACGCGACCCGAGGACGCCGAAGCGTTGCTGCACCGGCTCGATCGACTCGAGCAGAGACTCGCGCAAGCGCGCGAACAAGCGCACCGACTTCGAGGACGCACACCGCTATCGATCTCGGGCCGCGAGATCATGCAGATCCTCGCATCGGGTCCCGGGCCCGAGATCGGTCGAGCAATCCGTTTCCTCGAACGCACCATCGCAGACGATCCCGAGGCCAACACCAAAGAATCACTCTCGCGCGCACTCAAACACCGGCAGAACGCTCGATGAAGGCGTTCATGGATTGTGTTCGCGAGGCGAGTTCGAAGCCAGTCTGGTCCCGCGGCGTCGAACTGACCCGGGCCGACGCGGTTCACGGCATTTCAGAACACGACAGCGACATCACCTTGCAAGTCACCGCCCGGGGCGGCCTGGTGACCCACACCCAGATCCTCTATTTGGACGACCTCGAATGGGAATGCGATTGTCGCAGCAGCGACGACCCCTGCGAGCACGTCGCCGCCGCATGCATCGCGCTGCATCGGGCTCGCAAGTCGGGGGAGCGCTTGCCCACGACCCGCGAACCGATGGGGAGACTTCGCTACCGCCTGCAGCGCGGTAAGCCGAACCTTTCGATCGAACGCGAGATCGTTCACAGCCGCGGTGTCCACCTGCTCGAGAGCACCCTCGACGCCCTGGCGAGCGGGCGGATTCCCGGACCCAAGTTCGTCGCAACCCAGGCTGATCTCGCGGTCGAACGCGCCTTGGGGACCCGGCGCCGAGGCGTTGTTCCCCCTGGACTGCTACCCGCGCTGTTCGCGGCCCTCGAAGACTGTCCCGACATCACCCTCGACGGACACGCGGTCGAAGTTTCGGGCGATCCCCTGCTCCCGCTGTGCCGACTGGTCAACGCACCTGGGGGATTTCGGTTGATTCTCAGCGCGGGCGCCGACAACATGGAACTCGTGGGCGAGGGGGTTGCGCTGTGCGGCAATACCCTGCGCCTGCGCGGAGACAGTCACCTGAGCGGTCGCGAAATTCACGAACTGGTGCGCGGTCGCTTTTTTTCCCACGCCCAGGTTGCGGAGCTGGTGACCGAAGTGCTGCCCGAGCTGCGCGCGCGCATCCCGGTCGAGGTCGAAGCCGACACCCTGCCGGACACCAGCACAACCGAGCTGCCGCACATCTCGATTCAGGTCGAGCGCCGGGGCGACACCCTGAGCGTCTTGCCCCTGTTGGTCTACGGCGATCCGCCGCTCGCCAGAGTCGACGGTGAACACCTGGTTCACCTTCAGGGCCGGATCCCCATGCGGGACAAGCACGCCGAGTCCCTGCGGATTCGGCATCTGCGCGAGGTGCTTGGCATCAGTCCCGGCTACCGGGTTGATTTCCGTCAGGGCCAGGCGGTCGAGTTCGCCGCGCGGCTCGCGCTTTGGAAGGGAAATCTCGAGGGAGACGGCCACCTCGCGTTCTATCGCGCCGGCGACCTCGAGCCGGAGCTCGAAATCGACGACGACAGAATTCGGATAGCCTTTCGCTCCCCGGCAGCTTCCGGCGAAGTCGACGTACGCGACCGCACCGGGGATCGGGCCCGAGACCCCGAACAGCGGCTCGCGGCGACCAGCGATGTACTGCGCGCCTGGCACCAGGGTGACTCCCTGGTGCCACTCGAGGGCGGCGGCTTTGCAGCGCTTCCCGACGACTGGTTGGAGCGCTACGGCGACCGGATCACCGATCTCCTCGAAGCGCAACCCGACGATGGACCGCTCCCCACGAGTGCCATGCCCGACTTGTTTCGTCTGTGCGAAGACCTCGATCATCCGCCGCCGACCTCCTTCGAGCGTCTGCGACCCTTGCTCGAAGACTTCGAGGGCATCCCCCGCGCCACCCTGCCCGGGGACTTCACCGGGGTTTTGCGCGGTTATCAAGTCCAGGGCGTCGACTGGCTCGTGCTGCTGCGCGAACTCGAACTCGGCGCCCTGCTGGCCGACGACATGGGGCTCGGCAAGACGATCCAGGCCCTGTGCGCCGTCACGGGGCCGAGTCTGATCGTGTGTCCAACCAGCGTTCTCTTCAACTGGGCCGAAGAGATGCAACGCTTTCGACCCGGGCTTTCGTTTTCGCTCTACCACGGTCCCGGACGCGAACTGAACGAGGAGGTCGAGGTCACCCTCACCAGCTACGCCATCTTGCGCCTCGACATCGAGATTCTTTGCCAACGTTCATGGCAAACCGTGATTCTCGACGAAGCGCAGAACATCAAGAACTCGAACAGCCAGGTCGCTAGAGCGGCGTATCGACTGAAGGCGAAGTTTCGCCTGGCCCTGACCGGAACTCCGGTCGAAAATCGTCTCGAAGAGTTGTGGAGCCAGTTTCACTTTCTCAACCCCGGCTTGCTCGGCGGCCGCAGCCACTTCCGCAACCGCTACGTGCGACCGATTGCCGAGGGTGACCCAAACAGCGCCGCGCACCTGCGCGAACGCATTCGGCCCTTCTTGCTGAGGCGCAAGAAGCGGGACGTCGCGCCCGAACTGCCAGACCTCACCGAGTTGGTGCTCCACTGCGAACTCAGCGATGACGAGCGGGCGATCTACGACGCGGTGCGGGCCGCCACGGTGGAACGGGTCGTCGCGCAACTATCGACGGGTGGGAACGTACTCGCCGCCCTCGAAGCCCTGTTGCGGCTGCGCCAGGCCGCTTGCCATGGTTCGCTGGTTCCCGGACAAACGGCACAGAGTTCATCCAAGCTCGAGTTGCTGATGACGCGCCTCGAGCAAGCCGTGGCCGATGGACACAAGGCCCTGGTCTTTTCCCAGTGGACATCGTTTCTCGATCTGGTCGAGCCCCACCTCGACGAGGGCGAGATTCCGTTCGTGCGGCTCGACGGTTCGACCCGGGATCGGGGTGCAGTCGTGAACGAGTTCCAGTCCGAAGACGGTCCACCGGTGATGCTGGTCTCTCTCAAGGCGGGCGGCACAGGGCTGAACCTCACCGCCGCCGACCACGTGTTTCTGCTCGATCCCTGGTGGAACCCCGCGGTCGAGGATCAGGCGGCCGGGCGAAGTCATCGGATCGGACAGACGCGCTCGGTCGTGGTCCACCGACTGGTGGCCCGAGATACCGTCGAAGAGGGCATTCTCGAACTGCACGCGCGCAAACGCGCACTGTCCGAAGTGGCGGTGGGTTCGAGTGACGAGGCCCAGGGTCTCACCCGGGAAGACTTGCTCGCGCTGCTCTCCTGATTCGCCTCATTCCCGAGGGGCATCCCAACCAGCTTCGACTTGGCATTACCTGTTGGTAAATAGGCTCGTTTTCTGTTTTCAAATCTCAAGTCGGGTGTAAATACACCCGAAATAATTCGCAAGTGCAGTGCAGGTCCATGCGACCGGGGAGCTCCGGTTCCCCGGCGCCGGGACAACCCACAAACGCAAGCCCCCGGAGTTAGACAGCCATGCCCCCCGCAACCCCCCGTCCCGCGGCCCCAGAGCTTGTGCGACTGTTCAGACGTCTGGTCTCCTCGATCGGAATCTCGAGTCTGCTCGCCTGTGCGCTGCTGGTGGGCGCCGCCGCCGCCGAAACTCCGGATCGAGTCGTGAAGAGCAAGCCCCAGGCTCGCCCCGCCCGTTCTCTGGTTCCGCCCAGGCCCCGCCACCGCTCATCCCTTTTGCCGCAGACGCGCTATACGGTGCGCAAGCAGATCGAGAGCATCGAGCCGATCAGTTGGCTCGAACGCTACGGTGAGGTTCAGGTGCGAGAACTCAAGCGCTAGTCGGCCCGCAAAAGCTTCGCGGCGGCGCTTCACAGCCTCCGAACCCGACCCTCGAAATCCCTGCTGCCGGGAGACGGTTCGCTAGATGGCCGGTGCACAGACAGATCCCTACTCGATCTTGGGCGTCCCTCGCAACGCCAATGCCAAGACCATCAAGAGCGCCTATCGCCGGCTCGCCCAGGCCCATCACCCCGATCTCAACCAGGACAACAGCGTCGCCGAGGAGCGCTTCAAGGAGATCTCCAGCGCGTACGCCGTGCTCTCGGACCCCGAGCGACGCAAGGACTACGACGATTTCGGAAGCATTGCGATGGATCCAAACTTCAACGCCGCAGGCGCGCGCGCGTCCCGTCAAAACCCTTTCGGGAACTCGTTTTCGGGCGGGGGCGGCTTCGGCAACATTTTCGACGAGTTTTTCTCCAACGCGGGGGGCGGATTCTCGCGCCGGCAAGGACCGAGAAGGACCAAGGGACGCGATCGAGAGGTCGTGCTGCAACTCGACCTGCAGGAGGCTTCCGAGGGCTGTGAGCGCAGGGTCTCGCTCGGGCGCGGGACCCAGGCCAGCAGTGAAACCCTGCGCGTTCGGGTTCCGCCGGGAACGCGAAACGATGGACGCATCCGGCTCGCCGGCAAGGGCGATCCCGGCGCCCACGGCGGACCCGCGGGCGACCTCTACTGTCGCATCAAGCTGCGCCCACACGCGTTCTTCCGGGTCGACGAATTCGACCTCAACCTCGATGTCCCGATCAGCTTGCGGGAAGCCATCTTGGGTGCGGAGATCGAAATCCCCACCCTTTCGGGACGCGTGACCCTCAACGTTCCGGCCGGCACCGACGCGGGCTCTCGCTTGCGGCTGCGGGGCAAGGGCATGGCTCGCCCGGGTGACAAGCCAACGGGCGATCTCTATGTCACGCTGCTGATTCGCGTTCCGAAAGACCTCGACGAAGAGGCCCGGGAGGCTGTGATCGAACTCGACCGTCTCGGCCCCGACGATCTGCGCAAACATCTGTTGGAGTAATCGGTCATTCTCGAAGTAACTGGTAGTTCTTGGACTTGGAGTTCTTGGAGTAGACGAACTGTGAACACCGCCATCCTGACCTTGATCCGACACGGGGAAACCGCCGCCAACACCGGAGGTGTCTGGCACGGCTCGACCGATACTCCGCTCTCCGAACGCGGCCGGCGACAAGCTCGGCGAGTCGGCGAGCATCTGCTCGAGACCGGCGAGACCTATAGCCAGATTTATTCCAGTCCTCTTTCGCGCGCGCGCGACACCGCCGAGGCGATCGATGCGGGCCTCGGTCTGGGGGTTGCGCAGGAGCCGGGGCTCAGTGAATACGACCTGGGGAGTTGGGAGGGCAAGACCTACAAGGAGCTCCACAAGGACTATCACCTTTGGGAACGCATGAAGGAGGACCCCGACTTTGCACCCCACGGCGGCGAGAGCCCCAGGCAAGTGGTTGCGCGCTACGTCTCAGCGCTCACGCGCATTGCCCATGCGCATCCGGGCGAGCGAGTCATCGTGGTCGGACACGGGGGGGCGTTCAGCATGGCGCTCGCCCATCTGATCGAGGGGAGTTACACGAGTTGGGGACGGGTGATGGACAATTGCGCGGTGAGCGAGCTTTGGTTGGAACCCAGTGCGGAACTGAAGCAGTTCAACTTCACGGACCATCTAGCGGGAATTTAGTTCCGGGTGCGGGTCGAGGGCTCGAGCGAGAAGCGACCAACCTCTTCGTCCAGAGCGCCGGCGCGCTCGGAGAGCACATCCACGGTAGACTGCATTTCTTCCGCTCGCTGGGCGTTCTCGACGGTGACCTCGCGGAACACTTTGAGCGCGTCGAGCAGTTGCTCGCTTTGCTTCTTCTGCTCGATGGTCGCCGTCAGGATCTGATTGGTTCTTGAAGCCACGACTTCGACCGATTGCGCGATATGACGGCTCTCGGTGCGCTGCACGTGAGTCGAACGCTTGACCTCTTGACCCAGTTGACGCATGCGCTCGACGCCCCGGGTGATCTCCGCACCGGCGTTGTCTTGTTCTCGGGTACCCTGACTCAGTTGCTGGGCGATCTGACGCACCTGCACCATCGCGAGATCGACACGCTTTAGACCGCTCGCCTGCTCCCCGGTGGCCACGACGATGTCTTTTGCCGTGCGGTGAGAATGGCGGGCGCTCTCGGCCATGGTGTTCAGCATTTCTCCGGCTTCGAGCGATAGTGCAACACCTCGATTCACCCGTTCGCCACCGTCCGAAACCGACTGCACTGCGTTTGCAATCTCGAGCTGCACTTCTCGAATCAGCACGCCAATTTCCTTGGTCGAACCCGCGGTGCGATCCGAAAGGTTCTTGACTTCTTCGGCGACCACCGCGAACGCGCGACCGTGCTCTCCGGCGTGGGACGAGATAATGGCCGCATTCAACGCGAGCAGATTCGTCTGCTCGACAACGCCTTCGATCACACCCAGGACATTGCCAATGCTCTGAGACTGCACGTCGAGTCGCGAAATCACCTGCTCGAGTCCGACGAAGCTGTCCTGAATCTGTTTCATCCCGTGAACGGTTTCTTGCACGCTGCGCATGCCGCGCTCGGCGTTTTCGGTCGCCTGGGCGGAAATTTCCTGAGTCGCCAGGGCGTTCTGCTCGACTTCTCCAACCGACGCACTCAACTGTTGGAGCGAATCGAATGTAGTCTCGGTCGCATTCTTCAGGGTGTCGGCAAATTGCGCGATTTCCCGGATCCCCGCAGTCATCTGGACAATGGACGACGCGGCAGCATCAATGGTCTGGGAGAGTTCATCCATGTGGGCGGCGATCTCCACGATCGACCCGTCCATTTCCACCGCTGCGGTAGAGGTTTCCTGTGCTTCTTCGGCCAGCGTCGAGACCGCTTCGTTCACCGAATCGATGTGGTCGGTCAAGTTCTCGAGCGAGGCGGCACTGCCCTCGACCGCAGCTTCCTGACGGGTTGCGAGCAAGCGCATGCCATCGCTCGCACCGCGCAGCACTGCCGTTGCGTCGCTCACCGCCCGGGTATTCTCGCCGACCTGGGACACCAGGCCCCGCAAACTCGTCACCATTGCGTTGAAGGTGTCGGCCAGGGTCCCGATTTCGTCGTCCCGGGAGATGTCTACCCGGGTCGACAGATCCCCTCGCGACATGGCCTCGGAACTTTCGGCCAGCGCCGCCAGGGGTGTGGCGATGTTCTCCTGCAGTTCCGCAGCGCCAAACCAGGCAACCAGGCTCGCGAGCATGATCACGCCGATCGCGGCGAGCGCGAGACTCGACATCAGATCGCGAATTTCCCGGGTATCCGAGCGGATGAAGACCGTCCCCAGTACGTCCCCATCGACCTCGATCGTCTGATATAGATCGAGACGATCTCCGAACCAGTCGAACTCGATCCCGTCGCGTCGCGCCATCGGGGCGTCGAAGTCGGAAAGGCCGAAACGGCTATAGCGAGCGAACACCTCACCGTCGGCGTCGTAGATCACGGCCGCCATCACGTGCACCTCGGCGGTAAATGCCGAAAGCGTTTCTTCTGCAGCACTCGTGTCGTCAAAGACGAGGGCCGACGCTGCGTTCATGCCGATCACGCTGGAGAGAACCGACAGGTTCCGGGTCATCGCGTCCCGGGAACGCGCGAATTCGATCGAGAAGAACAGGATCATCACGATGGAGAGTGATATCCCTGTCGTCTTCAGGAATCCGATGCTCAGACGACTGCGAATCGATTGATGCTTCGAGGACGCCATCGCTAAACCTTCGCCATCATTCGACAAGCTCCGCGAGGCGAAGCAGTTTTGAACTCACCTTGAGACCTGCCTCCTCGGCCGCATTTTTGTTGATTGCAAATCGAACACGACTCCCGGCGACGATGAAGTTTGCGATACCGCCGTGTTGCGCAAAGCCCGCCGCGTCGGCTACCACGAACACGTGGGTTCCCTTGAGCTGGTCCAGGATCTGGAGCAGTTCTTCCGAACTCAGATCACCCGGAACGAACAGAATGTGGCTGCTGCGCGCATCCGCCGGAGACTCGAAATTGACGACCCGCAGCGAGCGAGCGCGTATGGTTTTTCCCGCCACGGTCTTCTTCAGCAGATCGGACACAACGCCACCTCCTACGACTCCGATTTCCAGAGCGGAGGTCGAGGAGGTGTGGGCCGTACTGGGCCATTCGACGTAGCGGGCAAAGTTGAACAGGTAGGCCGCCTTGACCTGGTTTTCGTCGAGGCCGGCCGCTTCCACGGGGGCGCTGCACGCGAAACCGACAACTGCTGCAACGCAGCCAGCAATCAAGCGTGTGGCTCTGTTCAGTCGAGTGATTGCCCGACAACGAGACGCCCTGCCCAACCGACTCCCTCCAACGGAACTGATCAGCTACGGCGCCGATTTGAACAGGCACCTACCTACTCGCCGCGCACCTCACGCGATCCGGTAGGGTGCCGAGCACCGTTGTAAGTAAATCGGCCTCCGAGGGGCTGTCTTGAGAACAGTCGTTCGGGATCGGAGCATTTTGAGAAGAATGGCGCCACGCTGTACAAAATCCGTTGGCACTGGATTTCACTGCAGCGGCAGCACGATACAATTCGGCAGCGTGTCGTTCATGGCACACCCAAAGCGAAACTCGGCAACCCTCAGAGGCCGATTCGACAGATAGGAGAAGAACGTTGGAAGAACCGCAAAGCAGTCCGGCCTTTACCCGAGGCGTCGGTGTGATTGGCGCCGGGGTGATGGGGAGCGGAATCGCGCAGACCCTGGCCGGCGCAGGCTACCGAACCCTCTGCTTCGACATTTCTACCGACGCCCTCAAAACGGCTCGCGAGCTCGTGCGATCCGGACACTACGGACTCGCGAGATCCGTGGAGCTCGGCAAGCTCAGCCAGCGCGATGCCGACGCGGCGTTGGCACGGCTCGAATTTACCGACGACCTGGAAAGAACATGTGCGGTTGATCTCATCGTCGAATGCGTCCCCGAGCGACTGGATCT